>ERZ1023313.15-NODE-15-length-155146-cov-5.104165_pt1 | contig 155146 bp, 138 predicted proteins | sample MGYA00521233_ERZ1023313 | MGnify/ENA primary metagenome ERZ1023313 (study PRJEB32759, sample SAMN07749866) | skin metagenome | biome: transportation; feature: city; material: polyester macromolecule | host: Homo sapiens | place: Hong Kong:TKO line | collected... | reverse complement strand
GATCGAGCCGATCACGCCGATGATGGCATTGATGCCGAACGGGTACTGGAAGATCGCCAGGGCCAGAATGCTGAGCCCCGCCGACAGTCCCGACACAACCAGCGTAACAGCGGACAAACGGAACGAGTTGAAGGTCAAAACGATCGCTGCAATCGACAACGGCACGATCAAGCCGAGCGAACCGATCAGATTGTTCAACGTGTCTGAGCGCGCATCAGAGTCGCCACCCGTTTCGATGCGGTAGCCGTCCGGCATTGCAAAGCCGGCAAGGTCCATCTCGCTTTGGAGCTTCTTCAGGGCTTCTTCCGGCAAAACACCATACTGGACGAATGCCTGAACCGTGTTGGTGCGTTCTCCATTCCGGCGATTGATTTCACCCTCCGAGGGCTCTAGACGAATGTCCGTGATCGCAGACAATGGCACCCCATCGTAACCAGCTGTTCCGGCGGCTCCGATCGCGGGCAACAACGGCAGGCTCGCAATGTCAGACAAGTCGCTGCGGGCAGCATCGCCGATCCGGACGCGCACCGGCAGTTCTTCTGTGCCTTCAATCAGACTGCCCCCGACAGCCCCTTCCAGGGTTGCCTCGAGTTGACGGGCAACATCCGCCAGGCTCAGCCCGACAAGCCGTGCCTTGTCCTCATCGACCGAAAATTTCAATTGCGGTGCGCCGCTCTCCAGCGTCGTTCGCACAACGGTTACTTCCTCGATCCCGGATGCAAGTTGGCGCAGAGCATCCCCGCGTTCGCGCAAGACGTCCAAGGACGGGCCGACTAGGCGCAACTCGACAGGCGCATCCACCGGCGGTCCCTGAACGAGATCCCGCACAAGAATACGCGCGTTCGGATACCGGGCGGTCAGTTCGCCTTGCAGCCGCGGCACAAGACCCGCTGTCGTATCCGGCGAGCTGGTTGTGACAAGTGCCTGAGCGAAAGCCGGAGCGCGGTCCTGGTTGCCAACGATGTTGTAGTAGAAGGCCGGAGCGCTCTTGCCCGCAACCCAAACCACTTTTTCGATGCCCTCTTGATCGGACAGGAATCCATCCATGGAACGAACCACCTCGGATGTTTCGGCAATCGCGGTACCATCAGAAAGTTCCACTTCAATGTGGAACTGATCCCGGTCTACGCCCGGGAAAAACTGCGCAGTCAGGGTCGGCATGCTCATGAAACCGATCACAGGCAAGACCAGCGCAAACGCGACCGAACTTGCCGGGTTTCTCATGGCGAGCTGCAGCGAGAATCTGAATGGCACGGACACCAATATGCCGGGTTGGAAAGAACGGCGCTTGGTCTCTAATCTCGTTGCAGGTAACAGCCAGCCGGCGATTGCCGCCGTCAAGGTCACGGCAACAAGGAACGACCAAACAAGCATAATGATCACGGCAATCGCGATCGCCCCGACGAAGTCTCCAGCCGGTCCCGGCAGCAGAACCATGGGCAAGAAGGACAGGGCCGTGGTGGCGGTCGATGCCAGCAGCGGCGCAAAGAGGCGTCGAACGGCCTTGCGGACAGCTTCACGCCGTTCTTCTCCGCGCGCCAGAGCCTGACCGATTTCGTCAGTCATGACGATACCGGCATCAACCAGTAGGCCGAGAGCCACGATCAGTCCCGTAAGCGACATCTGATGAAGAGGCAGGTCGATCATGCTCATCGTTGCAAATGAGGCCAGAGTAACCACAGGCAACACCATTGCAACGATCACTGCCGACCGCAGCCCCATCGTGACAAGCAGCACGCCAATCACCAAGGCCATACCGATGGCTATGTTGGCGCCAACATCTGTGAGACGGTCGATCGTGTAGCGGCTTTGATCGAACACGAGTTGATGCTGGATTGAATGCGGCATATCCGTTTCAAAGGCAGCAATCCGATCTCGGACACGGGTCATCCAGGTGTCCACCTGCAGGCCATCCGCGATCTTCGCAGCAACGAGTATTGCCGGACGCACTCCTGAGAAGGCGAGCTCTTCAGCGGGTTGGCGGATGCCCTTTGTGACGGTGGCGACATCGCCAACGCGGGTCACCAGACCATTGCTGGCAGTTGTCACAGGGATGGCGCGGATCCGGTCAATCGCGGCAATTTCTCCAGACACCTCTATAAGGAATTCGCGGTCCGGACTACGCAGGCGGCCTGCACGGACCTTGGCATCGGCGTTTTGTATGGCAGAGGCGACCTGATCCACAGTCAAAGACAAGGAAATGAGCGTTGCCGGATCTATACGAACCAGAATCTCTTCTTCCAGCTCGCCGAAAATCTCGACGGACTTTGTGCCGGGCACATTCCGAAGTGTATCAGACAAAACCTCGGCATAGCGAAGCATGACTGCCTGAGAAACCGAGTCATGCTCGGGAACAAGTGCGCTGATAGATGCGAAAGCACCAGCACCGTCAGTGCTGAACTCCGGTTCCAGAACACCTTGGGGAAATTCGCGCGTGGCGTCGCCGATCTTGTCCCGGATCTCCGACCACGCCTGTTCAATCACGTCTTCAGTCAACGTGTCGAGCAGCTCGATCTGAATAATCGAAATCGAGGAGGCCGACGTCGATTCAATAACATCAATCTCTTCAACTTCACGGAGCTCTTCCTCGATCTTTTCCGTGACCAAAGCCTCGACACGCCCCGGATCAGCGCCTGGGTAGACGGTCGTGACCGTTGCAAAAAGGTTGGTGATCGTCGGATCTTCCTGCCGGCCAATGCCGATCAGGGCCGTCGCCCCGGCTGCCAAGATCACAAGAAGCGTCAGGACCACCAGACGGGGTTGGCGAAAGAACAGGGTTTCCATGCCTCAGCCTCCCGCCTTCGCAAGGTCTACAGCTTGGCCAACGACAACCCGGTGAACACCATCCCGAACAATCAAGCTGTCTGGCGTCAAGGTCCCGCGGACAAACGCCCGCCGCTCTTCCGCATGCAGGACTTCCACCGCTTCCCGCACCACAACGTATGTCGGGCTGGGCGCAGCGCTATCCACATCCTCGGCGACGGTCAGCACGGTCCAGAGACCGCGCGGACCTTCTTTCAATGCGGAAACCGGGATCCAGGCGCCTTCCGTCTCCACGCGCTCAACAATTGACAGTTCCGCCAGTCGTCCAAAAGCGGGTGTTGCCTCCGGTGTATCGAGTTCAAACAAGGTCTCGATTGTCCGGGTGCGGGTTTGAAGGTCTGGACGAAGCGCTGCCAAGCCGGCCTTAAACGTCCGGCCCGAGATCTGGATGTCATAGCTGTGCGACCGATCCAGCCGGTCGACCACTTCCGGCGACAAACCGATGCGGACCGTTGGCCGTGAACTCTCCAGCAACCGCAGAACGGGCGTTGCCGGAGACGCGGTTGCTCCGTCGTCCAAAAGGCGCTCTCCAACCCGGCCCGAAAACGGCGCCTTCAAAACCGCCTTATCAAGATTGATATCGATGGTGTCGATCGCAGCATCGATCTGCGCAATCGTGGCGTCCAAACGGCTGAGAGTTAGCCGGGCCTCGTCGAGCACCTGTGCGCTGACGTGACCATTGTCTTTCAGCAGCTGTCGGCGGTTTAACGTCAGCGATGCCAGTTCCCGATCACTTTCAGCCGCTTGACGATTGGCGACCTGGCGCCGGCGGTCCGCCTCAAGTGTCCGTGTGTCGAGAACAGCAATGACGTCGCCTTCCTCGACCAGGTCACCCTCATCGACCCGAACCTCTCGAACTGTCCCGGAGAGCTCGAAGGCCAGGTCCGTGCTGCGTGCGGGTTCAAGCCTGCCCACAAAACTGCGCTCGACATCATATCCGGCCTCCCAATCCGGTGTGAATACATCCACAACGGCCAGGGGCGAGGGTTCAACAGTTGGTTTTTCTTCTGCACGCATCTGGATGGTGGTGACACCGATCATCACCGCAGCGGCGGCAAGACCGACATTGATGGAAAAGGTCGCCGCACTCAGCGCAATTCCGCCAAAGCGCCGGAGCCTGCTTTTGCTATCGGTCGTCTTTGGAACAGGGGTCTTATGATCCTTCGACATGGCACATTCTCACCTTGTCCGCTGGCTGCCGGTGCAATTTCTGGGAGTATCGTCTTCCAATGTAAGCAGCACTAACTATGTTATCGTTGCTAACATATGTTAGCGATATTAACTTCGGCAAGAGACACAACAAGAAAAAATTCGGAAACGCCTTACATGGCCAAAACAGAAATTCACAAAAAAGCGGGCTATCACCACGGTGATTTGCGCGGTGAACTGATCGCCGCAGCGCGCCAACTTATTGAAGAACATGGGCCGGATGGGTTTTCCATGTCGGATGCCTGCCGTCTTGCCGGTGTGAGCACAGCGGCGCCTTACCGGCATTTTTCATCCAAACAGGATCTTTTGAGCGAGATCGCAAAAGACGGCCTTAATCGCCTTGGAATCGACATGGAAGCCCGAGCCTCCAAGCAGGCGCGCGGCACTGTCAAGTCGATTGCCGCAATGGGGCGCGCCTATGTTGCGTTCGCAAGACGCGAGCCACACACGTTCCGGCTCATGTTCAGCACAATGTCCCATCATGACCGAATTGATGAGCTTAAGCAGGTTGGCCGCGGATCCTACGGTGTCCTGCTCCGAGAGGTCGCAAACTATCTGGGCGAGCCGGATACAAACGAGACGGTACTCCGCACATCCTTCCCATTGTGGACACAAGTCCACGGGCTATCGTTCTTGGCGATCGACGGCAAACTGGATGTGACGGAGTTTCCGGTCGACATTGAAGACTCTATTCTCATTGCGACAGAACGTCTGCTTCCATCGGTGCCGCAGGTCGCTTCTTGACCCAGTCGGTCGCGGGGACTAATCCAATCCAACCTGTCTTTAAAATTCAGCTGGCTCAAGAAGAGCCCTTGGAGCTCCCGCATGCCGCAGACCGGCAAACCTCAAAAAATCGGCGCGGTCAAACAGATCACGAGCCATTCCAACCCGATCGTCAAAGAAATCAAAGGGCTTGTAGCCCAGCGCAAGCACCGCACCCAGTCCGGCCTGTTTGTGGCCGAAGGATTGAAACTGGCGACCGATGCCATGGCCGCCGGCTGGGGCGTCCGCTACCTCGCCCTTGGCCCAGAGGCGCGCGACAACCCGGTTGCCCAAAAAGCTGCGGCGACGGCCAAGGCTCGCGGCGCACTTATTCTTGAAGTCTCGACCGCAGTCATGAGCGCCATGACTCGCAAGGACAATCCTCAGATGGTTGTGGGTGTTTACGAGCAAAACATCCTCAGCGCCCGGGACATTGACCCGCAAGGAACCACCGTCTGGGTCGCGCTGGATCGGGTTCGGGATCCTGGAAATCTCGGAACAATCATCCGGACCGTGGATGCAGTCGGCGGCAGTGGCGTGATGTTGGTTGGCGATTGCACGGATCCGTTTGCCGTCGAAGCCGTCCGCGCCACGATGGGGTCGCTGTTCCATGTGCCCCTTGCAAAGATGACAAAGGACGAGTTCAAGGCGCTTGCAAAAGACTGGCCGGGAACCGTAGCTGCGACGCATTTGAAAGGGTCGGTCGACTACCGCACGCCGGACTACAAACAACCGGCTCTGCTCGTCATGGGGAATGAACAAAAGGGGCTGGAAGACGATATGGCTGAGGCCTGCCGGACCTTGATCCGGATCCCGCAAGTGGGGGAAGCCGACAGTCTGAATCTTGCTGTTGCCACCGGCATCTCGCTTTATGAAATCCGCCGCAATCATTTGGAGCTGTCGTGATGCGCCTGTTTGTTTTTGGTGTCGGGTATTCTTCAAAAGCGATTATCGAAGAAGTGCAGGATCGCTTTGATTGGATCGGAGGCACGACACGGTCTCCGGAAAAGGCCGACGCCCTCCGCGAAAACGGCATTGAGCCGTTTATCTTCGATGGCGAAACTCCTGGCGACGGGATTGCGGACGCGCTTTCAAACGCAACCCATGTGCTTGTGTCCATTGCCCCGAATGAGGCCGGCGACCCGGTTCTCAACGGACACGGCGCGGATATCGCCGCAGCCTCTCCGAAATGGGTCGGCTACCTGTCGACTGTCGGCGTTTATGGAAACCACGACGGGGCTTGGGTGGACGAAACCAGCGCTTGCAAACCGGTCTCCAAACGCTCAGTCCAACGCATCGCCGCTGAAGAGGCCTGGCTTTCTTTCGCAGAGCGGACCTCGGTGCCTGTTCAGATTTTTAGGCTCTCCGGAATTTACGGGCCAGGCCGCAACACGTTCGAGAACTTCAAAAAAGGCCGCGCCCGGCGCTTGATCAAGCCCGGACAGGTGTTCAACCGGATCCATGTCGCGGACATTGCAGGCGCGGTTTCAATCGCCATGCAGTCGCCAAAGACACGCATTTTCAATGTCACGGATGACCAGCCTGCGCCGCCGCAAGATGTCGTGACATACGCTGCTGAACTGCTGGGTGTGACACCACCGCCGGAAGTTGCCTTCGAAACAGCGGACCTCACACCAATGGCCCGGTCATTTTATGGTGAGAACAAACGGGTTTCGAACGAACGCGTCAAAAACGAACTCGGCTATACCTTCCGCTATCCGGATTATCGGATTGCCTTAAACACTCTTGTCCAGAAATACGGTTGACACCTGCGAACCGGTTTTCCAGTTTCTGGCCAACGGATGCGGCACATTGCCCGCATCCCTCGACCCAGAAAGGCAAGAACATGAGTGAATGGCGCGTTTATCTCTCCGGTGAGATTCACACCGACTGGCGCGAACAGATCGTTAGCGCAACGGAGGTCGCCGGATTGCCGGTCAGTTTTTCTGCACCGGTCACCAACCACGAGGCCAGCGACGATTGCGGCGCAGCGATTCTCGGCGGCGAAGACAAGAAGTTCTGGTACGATCACAAAGGCGCGAAGGTGAATGCCATCCGCACCCGGACACTGATTGAAAAGGCCGATATCGTCGTTGTCCGGTTCGGCGACAAGTACAAGCAATGGAATGCAGCCTTCGACGCCGGCTACGCTTCAGCCCTTGGTAAGTCATTGATCATACTTCACGATCCGTCCTTGACCCATCCTCTGAAGGAAGTTGATGCTGCAGCTCTTGCTGTCGCGGAAACCCCGGACCAGATCGTCAAAATCCTCAACTACGTCATCAACGCAGAACTCTAAGCTCAACCGCCCAACCTTGTATTTAACGATTGAGCAACCATATCAAGCCAGTCTAAGTGGTCTGAGTTCATACGAAGACTGCTCAGACCGGCTGTAGTTTTTGGTTTTGGGCCGCTTGTATTTTCTTCCTCATTGGAACAAGCGCCAGACAAGCCTCACGCTGCAGACTTGTATTTTAGTATTACAATAAAGAACTGTCATCAAAGCTTTGAAATGCTGCGCTAGACAAGCGCGCTGCTGCTTTGATGCAAGAAATTGGAAAGAAGACTCCATGCTACATGGAAACGTAAAATGGTTTGATAAGGGCCGCGGTGTCGGCACGATCGAACCCGAAGACGGGGACGACATCCTCGTTGACATCACGGCTTTGCGCCGGTCCGGCATCGACTCGCTGAAGGAAGGCCAACTCGTGGCATTCGATCTTGAGTGGCGCCGTGGCCAGATGGTCGCCGAAGACCTCAAAGTCCTGTAAGGCCAATCGGCACTTGCGGTATGGAAGGGCGGTTTCACCGCCCTTTTTTGTTGGCCATTCCCCGGAAACACTCTTGCCTGAAACTGGTTTTGCGCGTTTCCTTAAAGTTGTATTGAAGGAACAATTCTTTGCCCGGCCGCCCGAAGCGATCCAACGCGCTTATCTTCATCTTCATTACCTTGACCATCAATGCGATGGGCATCGGTCTCATGATGCCGGTGATGCCGAGCTTATTGACCGAACTCACCAGCCTGCCTGTCGGTGAAGCTGCGCTTTGGGGCGGATGGCTGAGTGTCGTATTTGCCTTGATGCAGTTTTTGTTCGGTCCAACGCTTGGCAGTCTGTCAGACAGGTTCGGACGCCGGCCCGTTTTGCTTATCTCTACGTTGACGGTGGCGGCAGATTATCTCCTGATTGCTCTGTCCTGGAACCTTGCGGTGCTGTTCATTGCCCGAATGATCTCCGGGATTGCCGGTGCCACCTACTCTGCGGGGGCGGCTTACATTGCAGATATCTCGGAGAAGGAAGACCGGGCCAAGAATTTCGGCCTTCTTGGTGCGGCCTTTGGCGTCGGCTTTGTGCTGGGGCCGGTCATCGGCGGATTGCTCGGGGAATACGGATCCCGAGCCCCGTTCTACGCCGGTGCCGCGCTGTCCTTTGTCAACTTCCTCTTTGGCTATTTTGTGCTGCCGGAAACACTGAAACTGGAAAACCGTCGCGCCTTCAATTGGAAGCGCGCCAATCCATTCGGCGCCTTAAAACACATCTCTTCCAACAAGGAGGTGCGTGTGCTCCTGTTGGCGCTACTTCTGTTTGACATTGCCCACTACGTTTATCCGGCTGTCTGGAGCTATTTCACTGCAGAAGTCTTTGCCTGGACCCCAGCCGATATCGGCTTGTCCCTTGCCGTAGTCGGGTTCGGTTACGCAATCGTGCAAGGATATCTGATCCGCGTTCTGGACCGCAGGATCGGGACCGGCGCCATTCTCATGATTGGCCTCACCTGCAACCTGATTGCGTTTGTTGCTCTTTCCGTCGCTGAAAGCGGCTGGGTCGCTTATGCGTTTATTGGATTTGCTGTTATGGGCGCGCTTGCGACACCTGCCTTCACCGGCTTGATGTCCAACCGGGTTCCCGACAACGCGCAAGGCGAACTGCAGGGTCTGATCGCGAGCGCAGCCGGGCTGGCCATGATCATCAGCCCCTTTGTCATGACCCAGAGCTTTTCCTTTTTTACGAGGGACGGGACAGACCTTTACTTCCCAGGCATCCCGTTTGTGATTGCCGCAGTGCTGACCTCATTATCTGGGTTAATCGCACTCCCGTTCCTCAAAAATCAACGGATCGCCTCAGCAAACACGCAACCGGCCCTTTCGCAAACGCCGGTGAAAGAATGACCTCTTCTGCGTTCAACCCGTCGCTTGACGGGCCTCGTCTTGCACCGCTCTCCGGAGGCGCTGCAGAACAACTGGTCGTCATCCTCCATGGTTATGGCGCTGACGGCACCGACCTGATAGATCTCGGCCGGGCTTGGCAACAGGCTCTTCCCGACGCAGCTTTCGTTGCGCCCAATGCTCCTGAGCCCTTGCCATTTGAAGCCTTTGGAGGGCGGCAGTGGTTTGCCCTGGAATATCGAACACCGCGGGAGTACGAAATCGGTGCGCAAGCGGCTCAACCAGCGCTCGACCGGTTCCTTGATGCCGAACTGATCTCCCTGGGTCTCAACGATGCAGCTCTTGCATTGGTTGGTTTCAGTCAGGGAGCCATGATGACGTTTCAAGCGGGTCTGCGCCGGAAAACACCGCCCGCCTGCCTTCTGGCCTACTCAGGTCTTTTGCCGGGAGTTGCGGCGCGCCCGGTCCTCTCAGCACCTCCTCCAACCTTAATCGTGCATGGCGCAGATGATGATGTCGTTCCTGCCTATCATCTCGAAGCCGCACGAACCGCACTAGCGCAGGCTGGTGTAACAGTCGAAGCGCATTGCCTGGATGATTTGGGACATGGCATTGACGAGCGCGGGCTCATTTTGGGGCGCCAATTTCTTGAAAAGACATTCCTCTAGCCGTCACATGAGCCCCGGCAATTGGTTAATGGGTTCTTAACGGTTTTGGTCCAGTCTCTTAACGAAGTGTCTCCTTGTTAACTGGAGACTTTCCGGAGCGCGTCATGCAAATCTCGATTGAAACCACAACACAAAGCACCAGCCTGTTGTCCGCGTCGTTTCAAGGCTCCGGAAATCCGTCTGCAAAGCCGGAGGCTGAAGACGGAAAGCCAGGTCAACCGCCCAAGGATACCGCTGTCAGCCTATTGGAGGCTGCCTCACAAAAGGCAGAAGAAGACGCGGTGGTGATTGCAGCCCTTCGTGAAGCCGTTGAAGACGGCAAAGAGGGCGACGAAGACGATAAAGACGGCGCACTGGCGACCGTTGAAGATTATCAGAAAACGGCTGGTCAGTTGAAATCGGCACTCGGCGAAGATGGCAGTGTCTCCAATGCTTCCCTCGCCTATGAAAGCGCGACAATCTCGACAACAACGATTGAAGCCGAGATCGACGGGGAAACCGTTTCTGCGCAGTTCGTCTCGTTCGAACGGGTGTCCTTCAATTCCGAGACCGGGCTCTCGGTGCGCTCTGCAAACGCTTCCACTATTGAGGGCGATTTTGACAACGGATCCTTCAGTTATCAAAGCGCCGCAGTCAGCGAGCTCTACGCTGGTACAGGGTCACAGATTTCCAATCTCGCCGGTCTGACCGCTTAATACCAAAGACACCGAGCAAAGCGCCCAGGGCACCAAACGCGCCCTGAGCTGAAACATCATCAAGCTTTTTTCAGATACGCGGCAAGAATGTCGAGGGCTGCCTGGAGGTCGGACTTGTGGATCATCTCGGTAACCGTGTGGATGTAGCGGGTGCCGACCACGATCCCGACAGCTTTCGCACCTGCCGCCGCCTGCTGAGCAGCCGCACCGTCCTGACCACCTGCTGCCAGCATTGTGCGCTGATACGAAATCTCTTCCTTCTGAGCCAGCGCTTCAATCTCCTTCACCAGGTCCCGATCGGCAATGAAGCTAGAGTCCTTGACATGGAGGCCGAACCCTTCGCCCTGCACCGTAGTACGATCCTGTTCCGGAACTCCCGGCGTATCGCAGGCCAGTGTAACGTCGATGCCCAGTCCGATGTCCGGTTTGATAGCAAACGATGCGGTGCGTGCGCCCCGCAGACCCACCTCTTCCTGGCAGGTGAAGGCGACATGGATTTCACATTCGTGCTTGGACTTGCCCAGCGCCTTGATGGCCTCGATCCCGAGCCAGCAGGCAATCCGGTTGTCCAGTGCCTTTGACACGAGCTTTTCGCCGATTTCGATCAAAGGCTCATCCATGGTGACCATATCACCGACCTTGATGAGATCCTTGGTGCTCTCTCCAAGACCCAAGTCCACAACAAAGTCCTTGGGCTCCGGAACCTTCTTGCGTTCCTCGGGAGAAGAAATATGGATCGGCTTGCCGCCCGGGTTCATGACACCCTTGTAGTCGCCATCGTCCGTCGAGACGAGCACGCGGCGGGAGAACAGATTGCGCGCGTCAAAGCCGCCGACCGGCTGAACATGCACAAACCCCTTGTCGGTCACATGCGAAACCAAAAAACCGATCTCGTCCATGTGACACAGCAACATGACCTTCTTCGGATCCCCTTTCTTCGGCTTCTTGCGAGAGTTCCGGCGGCAAAGCAGCGAGCCCATGGGGTCCGTTGTCACCTCATCAAAGAGCCCTTCGATTTCGGATTTGATCAAGTCCCGAACCCGATGCTCATGACCCGGCACACCTGGTGTTTCACAAAGACGTCGAAGCAGATCGATATTCATGGAATGTCCTGTTTGATATGAAAATCGCCGCGATCCTAATCTGAAATTTCAGCCTGGACAAAGGCTGAGTGGAAACAAGCCACCTGCTCTCGCGGCAAAAAGCGCCACATGCCGCGCGGTGATTTACCAAAATCAAGTTATGTCGGCATTTTGCGGCTGAATCTCACCAACTGCCATTGCTGTGACGCAATTCCCGTCAAATAATTGATTTTGGTATAACAAGGCATTCAGACGACGTTACGGCAGATCGACTGGAAACCCATCAATTGAACAAGGGGATTTTTCATGACCCAGAAGAAGCGCTTCATACTCTCCATAGATGGTGGTGGTGTCCGGGGTCTGATCCCGTTGCGCATTCTGGAGTCTCTTGAGAGCCGCCTCGTGCACCGTGGCGTCACGCAGCCGATGCACGAGCTCTTCGATCTCATGGCCGGCACCTCGACCGGCGGTTTGATTGCAGCCGGACTTTCCGCCCCGAGGCCTGGCGGCAACAAGGGGGAAGCCGCAGCAACGATCTCAGAACTTCGGACATTTTATGAGCGCGATGCCCGCGAGGTTTTTTCATATTCGCTAAGCGCACGCCTTGCCCGTGCATTCACCAATCCGCTTGGTCTGTTCGATGAAACGTATGATGCCCGTCCTCTCGAAAAGATCCTGAAGGAGCAATTCGGATGGACGTCTATGGCAAGCGGCCTGTGCAAGCTGGTTCTCACCGCCTACGACATTGAGCAGCGTAAAGCTGTGTTCATGACCAATGGACTGGAGCAAAACGGCAGCCGGCCTGACGATTATTATTTCTGGCAGGCCGTGCGGGCGACAACCGCAGCCCCCTCCTATTTCGAACCGGCAAAAATCGAAAACCTGACCCGCAAGCGCGAAGAACCCATGGTGGACGGTGGGGTTTTCATGAACGATCCGACCATTGCGGCTTATCTGGAAGCGCGCAAACTGGGTTGGGATAGCGAAGAGCTGGTCATCATTTCGCTCGGGACGGGACGAGCCCAGGAACGAACCTTCTCCTATCAGGAGGCCATTGGTTGGGGAGCCCTTGGTTGGATGCAGCCGTCAAAGGGCGTGCCTATCCTTTCCATCTTCTCAGATGGCCAAACCCAGACGGCATCTTACCAGGCGACCCACTTGTTCAATGAGTTGCCCAATGTCACCTATCACCGGATCGAAGGGGAGCTTGAGGCGAGCGCTGAAGACTTCGACAACGCACGACCGGGCAACATTTTGACCTTGAACGGTGCGGCCGATCGCATGATCCGCGACAATACCGTGCTTCTGGATAACCTTGCAGATCTGTTGAAGGATCACGTGGAAACGCGCGAAAAAGATGCCAGCGATGCAGTTTTGGGGCATGCTGCGTAAAAGGGCGCCCGAAACCTCAGGAGCCAGCATCTTTGTGCACTTGGTTTCGGCCACAGAGCATGAGGTCCGCCGTGACGCATCGCAACTTCGCAAACCGGAAGAAAACCACGCTTAAGGCAATCGTCTTTGCTTTTGGCGCACTGCCGTTTTTGCCTTTGATAGGTGTTGCGGCAGAACCCGTTCCGTCTGCAAAACCCGGCACGGTCAATCCACCGGCGGCTTCAGCGGTCCAGCAGGTCGCCGGAATTCCAATCCCGGCTGAAAAGCGGGCCGTACCGGAGGGGTATCAACCGTCCAAGCCCAAACTCGAGTTGCGTGGCAGTCAGCCCGCCAAGGACTATTTTGGCTATGTGGACGGTCCAGCCCCTTTGAAAGCCCGCGCCATTGGCTCTTATGCAAAGGGTTGTCTTGCCGGCGGGGCCATGCTGCCGACCGATGGACCGACTTGGCAAGCAATGCGCCTGTCACGCAATCGTAACTGGGGCCATCCGGAGTTAATCGATTTTCTCAAAGATCTTGCCAAGGACGCACCGGGCCTTGGCTGGAACGGACTTCTCGTGGGTGATCTTGCGCAGCCACGCGGTGGGCCCATGGTGTCGGGACATGCCAGCCACCAGATTGGTCTGGATGCCGATATCTGGCTGACCGAGATGCCGCAACGGCGGCTGACAACCGAAGAGCGGGAACAGATTTCGGCAATCTCAATGCTGAAAGGCCGCCTTGATGTGAAAGGGGCGGACCGCAGCGTCGATCCGAAGAAATGGACCGATATACATGCACGGCTGATCCGGCGCGCTGCATCAGACAAACGTGTTGCCCGGATCTTCGTGAACCCGACCATCAAAAAGGCACTATGCGAGTTTGAAACCAGCAGAGACCGGGCCTGGCTTCGCAAGGTGCGCCCATGGTGGGGACATCATTACCACTTCCATGTGCGGCTCTCCTGCCCGTCAGGAAGCGGCGGCTGCAAAAACCAAAACCCGCCGCCACCGGGCGATGGATGCGGTGAACACCTGACCTACTGGCTCTCCGATGAGCCTTGGGTTCCAAAGAACCCGCCCAAAGCCGGCGAAAAACCGAAAATCGTCAAGAAACGCCCAATGGCCCTGGCTGCGCTACCAACGGCCTGTCAAAGTGTTCTGACCGCGAACTGATAGGGGCAGAATGCTCCCCTTCAAACGTCAGGACTGTCCAAGCTGGGCGTGACGATTTTCGTCAAGAAAACCAGATCAAGCCAGCGACCAAACTTTGTTCCAGCCTCCGGCAATCTGCCGGCGACTTCAAATCCAAGCTTCTTGTGAAGAGCAATTGATGCGGTGTTGTCTCCATCGACCACCCCAACAAGCACGTGCACCTCTTGTGTCTGCGCCTTTTCGATGAGCTGTTGCAAAAGCTTTGCCCCGATCCCCTGCCCTTGGAACTTAGGATCAACATAGACTGTATGTTCGAGGGTCTTGCGATAGCCTTCCCGCGGGCGAAACACTCCATAGCTGGCAAAGCCAATCAGTTTGTCTTCTGGGCTGGTCGCGACGATGACCGGCCAGCCTGCGTTCTGACGCGTTTCGAACCAGGTTATGCGCTCATCCAGCGTTTCTTCTTGTGACGTCCAAGCCGCTGTTGTTTCCCGGACGGCCTGATTATAAAGCGCAAGAATCGCCGGTATATCGCCCGGCTCGGCATCTCTGAGCGGCATAAAACGATCATCTTTTTTGTAAAGGCGCACGGCAGAATACCGACGGCCAAATGTTTCGTGCCTGATCGTACTGGTCGAGCGGAAATTACGCAATAATGTCAGGCGTCCGCGGCCAATACGCGCACCTTGAACGAAGTGCCGAGCCTAAAAACAGAATCCAGCATAATTATTCCCTCGCTTTTCCGCAGTAACGCGTCGCAATCCTCTGGTAGAAACGGGATTGCGGTGGTAAATGGGCGCCATGACGACGAAGACCCTTTCCAACATCCGCAATTTCTCAATCGTTGCCCACATCGATCACGGCAAATCGACGCTTGCTGACCGGCTGATCCAGATGACAGGCACCGTGACCGATCGGGAAATGACCGAGCAGCTCCTCGATTCGATGGACATCGAGCGTGAGCGCGGCATCACAATCAAGGCGCAGACCGTGCGGCTGATCTACGATGCCAAGGACGGGCAGCAGTATATCCTGAACCTGATTGACACTCCGGGTCACGTGGACTTTGCCTACGAAGTGTCTCGCTCGCTGGCGGCCTGTGAAGGCTCCCTGCTTGTGGTCGATGCCTCCCAGGGTGTGGAAGCGCAGACCCTTGCAAACGTTTATCAGGCAATCGACAACGACCACGAAATCGTTCCGGTCCTGAACAAGGTCGACCTGCCAGCGGCAGAGCCGGAACGGATCCAGGAGCAAATCGAGGATGTGATCGGTATCGACGCGTCTGAAGCTTGCATGATTTCGGCCAAGACCGGGCTCGGTGTCGAAACGGTTCTGGAAGCGATCGTCGAAAAACTGCCTGCCCCGCAAGGTGACCCGGACGACACGCTCAAGGCCATGCTGGTTGACAGCTGGTATGACACCTATCTCGGCGTGATGGTTCTGGTGCGCGTGATCAATGGCTCGCTCAAAAGGGGCCAGAAGATCAAGATGATGGGCACGGGTGCTGCCTATGACGTTGACCGGGTCGGTGTCATGACACCGAAATTCATGCAGGTTGACGAACTGAAAGCGGGTGAGATCGGTGTGATCACCGGGTCCATCAAGGAAGTGGCCGACACACGCGTCGGCGACACCATCACCCTTGAGAAGAAACCTTGCACCGAAGCACTTCCCGGCTTCAAACCAGCCCAGCCGGTGGTCTTCTGCGGCCTCTTCCCTGTGGATGCCAACGACTTTGAAGACCTGCGGGCGGCGATGGGCAAGCTTCGTCTCAATGACGCCAGCTTCTCCTATGAAATGGAAACATCGGCAGCGCTCGGCTTCGGCTTTCGGTGCGGTTTCCTCGGCCTATTGCACCTTGAGATCATCCAGGAACGTCTGTCCCGTGAGTTTAATCTCGATCTGATCGCGACAGCGCCATCAGTGGTCTACGAAATGACCATGACGGACGGCACCGACATTGATCTGCATAACCCGGCCGACATGCCCGAAGTGGTAAAGATCTCTGAAATCCGCGAACCGTGGATCCGCGCGTCCATCATGACGCCGGACGAATATCTCGGCGGAATTTTGAAACTGTGCCAGGAACGGCGCGGCATCCAGGTGGATCTTTCCTATGTGGGCAGCCGTGCACTGGTTGCTTACGATCTGCCGCTCAACGAAGTGGTCTTTGACTTTTATGACCGGCTGAAGTCGATCTCCAAGGGCTACGCGTCCTTCGACTACCAGATCTCCGACTATCGCGCGGGCGATCTCGTCAAGATGTCGATCCTCGTCAATGAAGAACCGGTCGATGCCTTGTCTGTTCTGGTTCACCGCTCGCAAGCTGAGCGCCGCGGCCGGGCGATGGTGGAAAAGCTAAAAGAGCTAATCCCACGGCACATGTTCAAGATCCCGATCCAGGCAGCGATCGGCGGCAAGGTGATTGCCCGTGAAACCCTTTCTGCGCTGCGCAAGGACGTGACCGCCAAATGTTACGGTGGTGATGCGACGCGGAAGCGGAAGCTTCTGGAAAAGCAGAAGGCGGGTAAGAAAAAGATGCGCCAGTTCGGCAAGGTGGAAATCCCGCAAGAAGCGTTCATTCAAGCCCTTAAGATGGATGAGTGAGCGGATCCATTTCCAATTCTATAGAATAAATACAGAAACGGCGCCGGGTATCTACCGCGGCGCCGTTTCTGTATTTATTCTAGGTGTTGCCGACCGGCCATGGCCGATCAGAAGTCTTGAGGCCGGTTCGACAACCGGCCGGTTGGCTTAGCGCCGGTTAAATGGCAGATCTGCCAGTTCACGCGGACTCATGCGCTGGATTGCCGGGTGCGCCAGCGGGTCGCGGCGGTCAAGGCTGTTTCCAGATTGAGCAGTCAAATGACGACGTTTAAACAAATTCAACATGATCTTTATTTTCCTTCTTGTTGTTTTTCTCATGGCCAAATTCCTTAATTTTTGAATTTAGCATGGCTATATATAGGCGCATATTTTCCATATTAAAATCGACTTATTCTGGTTTTCAGTTTAGATTTTCTAATATGAAAACACTCAATCAAGTGCATTTGTCAGGCCTGCGCGCTGTGGAAGCGGTCGGGCGCCTGGGCTCTGTCAAAGCGGCAGCAAACCTGCTCGGCGTGACCGTCGGAGCGGTCAGCCAGCAGATCCAGAAAACAGAAGCCCAGCTGGGCGTTCAGCTGTTTGAACGGAAGAACAGACTGCTCGTTCCGACCCCGCATCTTCAGGCAATGCAGCCCCATCTGACGTCCGGCATGTCCTCCCTCTCAACGGCCGTTGCGATTACCCAGCGCGGGCGCGAGGATTCATTGACGATTTCTGTCGCGCCGGTTTTCGCCGGTAAGTGGCTCGTCTGGCATCTGAAACACTTCAACAAAATGCACCCGGGCATTCGGGTCCGCGTGGAAGCAACAGTCGATCTCGTGGACCCGAACACAAGTGATGTCGATCTTTGCATCCGCGTGGGCAACGGCCCCTACCCGGACGTGAATGCGGAAAAACTACTCAATCAACGGGTCTTCCCGGTCTGCAGCCCTGCGCTGGCGGAACAGATCAAATGCCCTGAAGACATTGGCAAGCTGCCCATTATTCGCGACCCCGGCCAGATGTTTACCTGGAAGACCTGGTTGGACCTCTTTGACCTTGACGAAAGCATACTGCAGGATGGCCCCAGTTTTTCCGACGGCTCTTTATGCATGGACGCTGCAATCGCGGGCCAAGGGGTTTTCCTCGCATGGGAAACATTAGCCGTTTACGCCGTCAATTCCGGGCAGGTGATCGCACCGTTTCCTGAACGGCCAGCCACCGGTCTCGGCTATTGGCTGATCAGCGGCAAGAATGTGCCTCGGACACGAGCAAAGGATGCATTCGGTTCCTGGCTCACGAGCGAACTGCAGCGATCGATTGGCCGTCCCAAGGGAAGCGATGTGGCCCCGGCGCAACGCCAGGACACCGACTGATCCCCCGCTTACGTTTCTTCTTGTTTTGATCAAGCATCCGCTTATGCTGACCGCATGATTTATCTGGTCCACACAGACGCATCTGCTTGCCATTTATGCGCTCCGGTTGCCGACGCATCGGGGAGGCGGCGGTTTGCCGAGTGCCAGGGTCCCGCTTGCGGGCGATTTATGCGCTGACGCGCCAGATTTCTCCAGCGCGAACGTCATCCTTGGGGCTCCCGCAATAATGCGTTTGAAGCCGTGGCATTGTGCGCCATTATTCGCTAAAAGACCCCGACTTTCTGTTTCGAAGACACCGCGCACCGCGCGCGAACCGACCTGAGCACGCATGTCCAATCTCGATACTCTTGAATCCGAACTCCTCACAGCAATTGAAAACGCCGGCTCCGAATCCGCACTGGAAGAAGTGCGGGTCGCCGCGCTTGGCAAGAAAGGCAGCATCTCCGAGCAAATGAAGACGCTCGGTAAGATGACGCCGGAAGAACGCCAGGTGATGGGCCCGGCGCTGAATGGCCTCAAGGCGAAAATCACTGATGCCGTCGCGGCCCGCAAAGACGTCCTTGCGGAAGCCGCGCTGGAAGCCCGGCTGGCAAGCGAGACAGTCGATGTCACATTGCCGATGCGGCCGTCCCCGACCGACACCGGACGCATTCACCCGGTCAGCCAGGTCATCGACGAACTGACCGCAATTTTCGCCGATATGGGCTTTTCGATTGCGGAAGGTCCGGACATTGAGACGGATGAACTCAATTTCACGGCTCTCAACTTTCCGGAAGGCCACCCTGCAAGGGAAATGCACGATACCTTCTTCTTCAATGAAAAGGACGACGGTGAGCGCCTGCTTTTGAGAACCCACACATCGCCGGTTCAGATCCGCACCATGCGCACCGAGGAACCGCCGATCCGTGTGATCATTCCCGGCCGGACCTATCGCTGCGACAGCGACCAGACCCATACGCCGATGTTCCACCAGGTCGAAGGCCTGGTGATCGATAAGGAAAGCCACCTCGGCCACCTGAAGTGGATTCTGGAAGAATTCTGCAAGGCGTTTTTCGAAGTCGACGACATCAAAATGCGCTTGCGCCCGAGTTTCTTCCCGTTCACCGAACCGTCCATGGAAATCGACATCCAGTGCGACCGGTCCGGCGGCGAAGTCAAAATCGGCCAGGGCGATGATTGGCTAGAAATCCTCGGCTGTGGCATGGTGCATCCGAACGTGATCCGCAACTGCGGACTGGACCCAGACGTTTACCAGGGTTTTGCCTGGGGCATGGGCATCGATCGGATCGCCATGCTGAAATACGGTATGCCCGATCTGCGCGCGTTCTTTGATGCAGATGTCCGCTGGATCCAGCACTATGGTTTCCGGCCGCTCGACTTGCCGACCCTGTTCGGCGGGCTGTCCAGCTAACTTGGGATCTTTAAAGGGGCATTCTTCATGTCAGTCCTGACCCGTCTTTGTGTCGCAACTGTTTTGATTGTCGCAAGCCTTCTGCCGGCGGCCGCACAGACAGCAAGCCAAACGTTTGATCGTGACGCGCGCGTTGCTGCACCCACGTCGTTCCTGGAGGCCTGTGCCGAGAAGATCGAAGAACGTGGCCGACTTCGTTTCTGTGACACCTATTTTCGCGACAAGCTCGGAACTGAAGCTGACGCGCTGCTGTACCTCAGAGACCGGATCACACGTCTGCGGGCTTCTCACGAAACCAGTTCTGCCGATAAGTACGAGAGCTTTCTGCAAGCGATCTATATCGTGGCGTTCCTGACGATCGCCTCGATCGTGCTGATTGCGAGTGAACGCCGTATTGGCGGCACAGCAAAGTGGGCAAGCCTGACCAGCACAGCGGCTTTGCTTGTGATGGTGATCATCGTTGCCATGGGCTGGCTCGGCAAGTACCGGGCCGAATACGCTGCACAGGTCGAACTTGGCATCTTGCGTGACCGGATCGAAACGGAAGCAGCCCAATCGATCGCAACTGGTCAGCAAATCACACCGGCAATGGTAACCGACTGGACACGCGACCTGTCCGCAATCGGGCGCCGGTTTGCGGAGAACTACGGCGAAGCAACGGTTATCCCGGAAGTGGACCGCTTTAGCCAGTAAGCGCTTCTTGAACAAAATTCGCGGCCTGCGCCGCATGATTGATAAAGAGACTTGTTATGAAATTCACTCTGTCCTGGCTCAAGGACTATCTGGACACGGATGCCAGCCTTGAGGACATCTTGGACCGCTTGAACATGATCGGCCTTGAGGTGGAAGAGGTTACGAACCGCGCCGACCGCCTCAAGCCTTTCAAGATCGCGAAAGTCCTGGAAGCCGAACAACATCCGAACGCAGACCGTCTGCGCGTCTTAAAGGTCGATACCGGGGACGGCGAGCCGGTTCAGGTTGTCTGCGGTGCGCCCAACGCCCGTGCAGGCCTCGTCGGTGTTCTTGGAAAACCTGGCGACTATGTACCCGGCCTGGATGTTACGCTATCCGTCGGCAAGATCCGCGATGTGGAAAGCTTCGGAATGATGTGCTCGGAGCGCGAGTTGGAGCTGTCCGACGAGCATGACGGCATCATCGATTTGCCAGACGATGCCCCTGTTGGTGTGAACTATGCCGAATGGGCAGGCCTGGACGAAGCTGTGATCGAGATCGGCCTGACACCGAACCGTCCAGATTGTACAGGCGTTTATGGCATTGCGCGCGATCTGGCGGCAGCCGGGCTCGGAAAACTCAAAGAACGGTCTCACGAGCAGATCCGCGGCGCTTACCGCTGCCCCGTCGACGTGACATTCGACTTCGGCGACACCAAGCCGATGTGCAAGGCTTTCGGCCTGCGGATGGTCAGGGGCGTTAAGAACGGCCCGTCACCACAGTGGCTTCAGGACCGCCTGGTAGCGATCGGCTTGCGGCCGATCAACATCCTGGTCGACATCACCAACTACATCACCTTCGACCAGGGGCGCCCGCTTCACGTTTTCGATGCGGACAAAGTGCACGGCAATCTGGTTGTGCGCCGGGGCAAAACCGGCGAAAAGATCGACGGCCTCAATGCAAAATCCTATGACGTCGACGATACAGTTTGCGTGATTGCGGATGACAATGGCGTGGAAAGCCTTGGGGGCATCCTGGGCGGCGAACCTTCCGGCTGTACTGAGGAAACTGTCAATGTACTGATCGAGTCTGCGCTTTGGGACGAGGATGATATTGCGGCCACCGGCCGGAAACTGGGCGTCAATACAGATGCCCGCTACCGCTTTGAGCGCGGTGTCGATCCGGACTACATGATGCCTGGTCTCGAGTACGCGACCCGCATGGTGCTGGACCTGTGCGGAGGTGAGCCGTCCGAAGCCATTCGCACCGGTAACATCCCGGACAGCACCAACATCATCGATTTCCCGTATTCCGAGATCAGACGGCTGTCTGGCATCCACCTCACACCGGCTGAGGCAAACGTCACCTTGAAGGCGCTCGGTTTCTGGATTTCCGGTTCCGGAGACACTGTCAAAGTGGCCGCACCCAGCTGGCGCCCGGATATTGAAGGCAAGGCCGATCTGGTTGAAGAAGTGACCCGGATCGTCGGATTGGATCGTGTCCCGTCAACGCCTCTGCCACGCTTGGGCACTGTCGCCAAAACCGTGCTGACACCAAGCCAGATCCGTCGCAACAAGGCACGCCGCGCACTGGCCGCACGCGGGTTCAACGAATCCGTCACATGGTCCTTCATTCCGAAAGACCATGCCGTTCTGTTCGGTGGCGGCAACAACACGCTCGCTTTGGCCAATCCGATCTCACCGGAGATGTCAGACATGCGTCCGAGCCTGCTGCCTGGCCTTTTCATGGCAGCGCAGCGCAATGCCGATCGCGGCTATGGTGATGTCGCTCTCTTCGAAATCGGCCAGGTCTTCGAATCCGATGCCCCAGAGGGACAGAAGATCGTGGCTGCTGGCGTGCGCCGTGGAACCGCAAAGATGTCTGGAAGCGGACGCCATTGGTCTGGCACATCAGCCGCAGTTGATGTCTTTGATGCCAAAGCGGATGCGGAAGCGGCGCTGGCAGCAATTGGCGCGCCAGTCGACAAGCTCCAGGTATTCACCGATGCTCCGGATACATTTCACCCTGGCCGCTCCGGGTGTTTGAAGCTTGGTCCAAAGAACACGCTTGCCGTGTTCGGTGAAGTCCATCCGCGCATTTTGCAGAAGATGGACATCGAAGGGCCGCTCGTTGCTTTCGAAATCCATCTTGATGCTTTGCCGCAGCCAAAAGCCAAGGCAGGTCGCTCCAAGGGGTCCCTGAATGCTTCAGACTTGATGCCGGTTCGCCGCGATTTTGCGTTCCTCGTTGATAGCGCGGTCACCGCCGACAAGATCCTCAAGGCTGCCCGCGGGGCCGACAAGAGCCTCATCGAAGAGATTACACTCTTCGATATCTACGAAGGGGCCGGTGTTCCAGAAGGGCAAAAGTCTGTTGCGATCGACGTTGTTCTCCAACCACGCAAAAAAACGCTGACGGATGAAGAAATCGACGCGGTTGCCAAGAAGGTGATCGCCAACGTTGAGAAAGCCACCGGCGGCACGCTGCGCGGCTAACACTTATTGCGCTGCCGCACATGGGTTGTAGCGGCAGCGCAAATTGTTTGGCTCCAGTCTTACGGGACAGAGAATGGTGTAATGCTTTCGCAGCGTTTCACCGCGCACTTCTTTTTGTCCTTCGTAGGAATGAAGTCGGTTTTCGCATACTCGTTGACCTGACAAGACCCACGATCATTGACGTAACGGTCAAATGTGTTCGGACCGGTGTTCATCAGCACAGCGCCGCGCTGAGCAATCAAAGATTGCGCTTGCGCGCAAGTCAATGATGTGGAATTTGCGCGCCGGCTCTGTGCATCTGCCGGAAGGGTCAGGATTGCTGTTGCGACCAACGCTGCTACTGCGGGAACGGCCCGGGACCAAAACCGCTTAGATGTACTTCTGAATTGCCGTGCCATAGGCGCCTCCTCAAAATCAAGATGAAACAACATTGGCGCCGTGGCCAATCAGATCAAGTTGAAACACCGCGTCAATTTTAACCGCTCTGCCACTGCGTGAAAGCAGGTTTGGTAGCTGGCGCGCACAAGCCTGCGTGAAGACAGGCAGGCGAGAATCGCCTAACGATAGATGCCTTTCTCGCGTAAGGACATCGCATGCTTCCTTCCAAAACGTGCAAAAGAGACTTTTGTCTTCTTGCGGATATTGCCGCAACAACGGAGCGCGAGCGCGTCGAAGCGTTGGCCGATATTCTTCAGGAAATACCGCGTGTTATGGATATTCTCCGATGCATCAGGGACCTCCAGATTCGCGATGGCTGGCTTGTATCGGGCGGCATTTACCAGACCATCTGGAACGTCATCACAGACAGACCTATAGATCACGGGATAAAGGACTATGACGTCATCTATTTTGATGGACGCGACCTTTCTTACGAAGGTGAGGATGCGGTGATCCAACAGGTGCAGTCCGCACTTCCGGACCTTGGAGAGCTCGTGGAAGTCCGCAATCAGGCCCGTGTCCATCTATGGTATGAACAGAGATTCGGAAGGCCCTACAGGCCGCTCGATTGTGCGATGGATTCACTCACGACTTACGCCGCGCGGACCCATGCCGTTGCTGCGCAACTCGGTAAGGACGATCAGATTTGCATTCACGCCCCATTTGGACTTGCAAACATTTTCGCGATGCGGCTGGTCCCAAACTACAGCCAACCCAATCCGGAAACCTACGCGGAGAAGGCGGCACGAATGAGGGCGCTATGGCCTGAGCTCGAAGTTATCCCGTGAGATGTATCAGCAGCATCAGGCTGACAGCAGAATTATCCCAAGCGCCGTGTCTCGTGCACTGGAATGCCCTCAAGTGCCGACGATGACGGTTCCGCTTTCTCGGCTGCAATCATGCGAGCCCTGACCAAACCGCGGACAGAGTTTCCGACAAACACCGCCTCGGCTCTTTCCAAGTCATCCGGCGTCAGATCGGCCTCAACTGCATAACCGGCCTCCAGCAGCCCCGCACGAAACGTTCCGGGTAATACGCCGTGTTCCAGCGCCGGTGTCAGCAGCTTGCCGTCGACCTTGAGGAACAGTGTTGTATAGGACCCTTCCGTGAGATAGCCGCCTTCATTCAAGAAAATAACTTCCTGGCACCCTGTTTCGGCTTGATACCGGGTGCGGGTCTCGTCGTAGAAGGACCGGTTGGTCGTCTTGTGATAGAGGAAACGATCACTGGACCGCGTGGTTTCTTTTGCGAGCACCAGATTAAAAACAGATCCGCGGTCCGCCGGCGGCAACTCAGTTGAAGAGATGGAAATGTCGCCTGCACGGCCCAACAACAGCCGGACACGTTGCGAGCCGCGACAGGCTTCGCCGACAGTCTCCAGACGATCCAGAACGGTTTGCAAATCAAACTGAAACCCGAAGTATTCTGCGGACTTTTGTAGCCGCTGCATATGACGCTCAAGCAGCAGGTACCCAACGTCTGGATCATACGCCATGGTCTCTATGAGGTCGAACTCAGGCAGATCTTCCGTCATGAATTTCAATTTCAAAGCACATTCGTCGTATTCGTGCTGCGCCTTGGAATCAAATACAACGCCGGATCCGGTCCCAATTTCTCCCGTTCCGTCTTGCCGCAGAACCAGTGTGCGGATCGCCACGTTCAAGCAGAAATCACCCGTTGGTGCGAGAAATCCGATCGAGCCGGTGTAAACCCCGCGCGGTGCCGTTTCCAGGTTATGAGCGATCTGCATGGCGCTTAGTTTGGGCGCACCGGTGATGGAACCACACGGAAACAGATGCCGGACGATGTCCCCAAATCCGGTTGTTGTTGGAACCTGAGCCTCGATGGTCGACGTCATCTGCTGAACGCTCTGATACCGCTCAACTTCGCATAGTTTCGTGACCTTGACGGATCCTGTTTCTGCAATTCTGGAAAGATCATTGCGCATCAGATCAACGATCATGATGTTCTCTGACCGCTGCTTGGGATCCTGAGCAAGGTCTCGTGCAATGCGAGCATCTTCAGATGCGAACCTGCCGCGTGGCTCCGTGCCTTTCATGGGCCGTGTCCGCAGCGTCGTTCCGGCGCGCTCCAAGAAGAGCTCCGGTGACAACGACAATACAGTCCGGTCTTCCAGCTTCAAATAAGCTGCAAACTCCACCGGCTGGCGTTTCAGAAGGTCTTGGAACAAGAGCGCCGGGGCGCCTTGATGTCCGAATTTGGCCCGAAGCGTCAGATTGACCTGATAGATATCGCCTTTTGACAGGTGATCCTGGACCTGTGCAAACGCACGTTCGTAGTCTTCGATCGCCATATCGAAAGATGGCTTGTTGAAGCCTCGCGGAGCATCCGCGGTGTCCGCGTTCAGGACGTCAAAAGCCTCATAGAGAGTGAGATCCTGGCGCTCTTCATACAGGCCAAACCATAGAAGCGGTTCGCCGGTTTCTTCAAAGCGCGTTTTGAGTTTTTCCTCAAAGGCAAACCCGAGTTCATACGCCAGATAACCAGCACAATGGTATCCGTCCTGTTGCGCACGCTCCATCTGCCTTAGGCAGCCGTCGACCTCTTCCAAACGCGCGCAGGTCACCACGTCGACCGGCGCTTCGAACAAGGTCGCCGTCCGGCGCTTCAAAACGTCGAGCAGCAAGACTGATCCGGTTTTCATAGTGCGCGTTGACATCTGCTGACGCCGAGGTTCGATAGGGTGGTTTATGCCGTCAATTAGACCGAACTGAGCGAAGGCTAACGGTCCATAAGAGGCGGCAGATTGCACTCATGCGTCATGTGGTCAAGTCTTTCGTCCCGGAAAAACGAAAATGACCGGCAAAACTCTTTGCCGGCCATCTAATTGTGTCACGCGCAACTGGATATAAGCCGCTGCAGTCAGATCAAAATAGTCCGTTGCGGTTTAGGCAGCAGCAACGTCCTTCAGGAAGGTATCAATTGCACGCTTCACATCATCAGCTTCTTCGTTGAGCATCTGGGTTGCATCAACCATCAAGCGCGCCGAGGCGCCCGTACGTTCTGCCGATTCTCGAACATCGCCAATGTTGGTCGCCACCCGACCGGTGCCGTCTGCAGCTTCCGCAACATTGCGCGAGATCTCCTGTGTGGCACCACCTTGCTGCTCAACCGCGGCCGCGATGGCCGCCGTATAGCTGTTGACCTCATCCATTGTGGACGCGATGGCCCCGATGGATTCAACGGCACCTTTGGTTTCCTCCTGGATGGCGGAAATCTGTGCGCCGATTTCTTCCGTTGCTTTGGACGTCTGAGTTGCCAGTTCTTTGACTTCAGCCGCAACAACAGCAAAGCCCTTGCCCGCCTCGCCGGCACGTGCGGCCTCGATCGTGGCATTGAGCGCCAGCAAGTTTGTTTGCTCAGCGATTGCCTGAATGAGGGTCACAACCTCGCCAATCCGGTTCGCAGCCTCCGCAAGCCCGGCAACTTTTTGGTTGCTGGTCTGTGCGTTTTCAGTCGCCTTCATCACGATGCCGGTCGTCTGCTCAACCTGACGCGAAATCTCGCTGATCGAACTGCTTAGCTCTTCGGCCGCTGAAGCAACTGTCTGGACATTGGACGAAGCCGTTTCGGAAGCATCAGTAACAGACGTGGCGCGAACCGTCGTGTCTTCGGCGATTTGGCCGAGCTCCTGGGCTGAGCCGCGCATCTCTTCGACTTTCGCCGTTACGCCGTTCAGTTTTGTAGCAATCTCCGACTGGAACTGCCCGATGCGTTCTGTAATGGCCATTTGCTTGGCACGCTCGACTTCTGCGCGTTCCTCGTCCTGCGTTTGCAGCGACTGTGTTTCAGCTTGCGCGGCCTCGGCTTCCTCGCGAGCTTCATCCGATGCCGCGAATGCCTTTGCGATGAAATCTGTGATCCACCAAAGCGCAGCTACCTCGGCAACAACGATGATGGCATGGAAGACCACCCGGCCAAAGTCTGCCCCCGCCGGAAACACCGCCCAAGGCATTGCAAAGTTCAAACCCAGGTGATGCACAGCGACCACGCCCGCGTATGCCACAAGAGCGCGCCAGTCGACCCACCCCGTCAACACCGCCAGAACGGCAAAGAAATACATGTGCCCATCAAGTTGGTAAGAGGCTTCGACATTCGGTGTGTGAAGTGCTGCAACGAACAAGGCCGCCAATCCAGCGAGTGACATAGCAGTTGCCAAACGCGTTTCCACGCCAATGCCGAACCGGACCCAGGTGGCTGTTGCTGCAACGCCTAGCAATAGTGCGCCGCCGCACATGGTCACGAAAGAGACATTCCCCACGACCCACGCAGTTCCGATGACCAGAAAGACGTTAAACCATGTGAAAAAAATCACGATCCGGGAGAACTTTTCCCGCAAGACGTCGAGGCCAGATGCGGCCGATACCATGTTATTCATTACTGGGTCTCCATGGGTGTGCCAGTTATTCGTGCACAGGCATAGGCAACGGCAGAGGACGCAACAAATCCGGCGCCCGACTGATAGAGGCGCTGAACAAAATCACTGTCTGCACTTTGGCTCAAAGCAAACCAGGTTGCAGTTGGCGCCGCCATGATCCGACCTTCCGCTTTCGCGACAACCTCAAGGGCGGACGCCCCCCATGGCTTCGCAAATACGACCACCGGACCGTTCCCTGATGGCACCAATGTCCCGAGAAGCACGATCAAACTGCTTCCCAGGAAATAAAGAGCCACGAAGCGCTTTGTGGAATTGCTCAACTTTTTGCCAAATCACCAACACGTTTTGGCGTAATTATCCCTGCGGCAATTTAATAAACTCTGAAATTTCGGAACTTTATGTTTGGACGCACATGCCGGATTTTCGCCACTTCCAAGTGCTTTGTAACAATTGAAAACGGCCTGACGAATTCGTCAGGCCGTCTGAAAAAAAAACCATTTTAGAACCGGGTTGCGGTTCGTCCAAGACCGGTCCTATTCAGCCGAGGTGAGCCCAACTGGACACGCGACACCGGTTCCACCGATCCCACAATATCCGCCCGGATTTTTCGCAAGATACTGTTGATGGTAATCTTCGGCGAAATAGAACTCGTCGAGCTTCTTGGTTTCAGTCGTGATCGCATTCTTGATACCGCTGTCATGAAGCGCTTTCTGATACGCGACCGTGGATGCATTGGCTTCACTCAACGCCGCGTCTGTCGGAACGTATATCGCCGACCGGTACTGGGTGCCGGTATCATTGCCCTGCCTCATGCCTTGTGTCGGGTCGTGATTTTCCCAGAAAACCTTCAAGAGATCTCTAAGCGTGACCTGAGCGGGATCATAAATGACCAGTACTGCCTCCGTGTGACCTGTCCGGCCGGTGCAGGTTTCATGGTATGTTGGGTTTGGTGTGATCCCGCCTGCATAACCGACAGCTGTCACATGGACGCCGGGCAACGTCCAAAACAGGCGTTCAGCGCCCCAGAAACATCCCATCCCGAAAAGAACGGTTTCCGACCCTTCCGGGTACGGCCCCGTCATCGAGTTTCCATTCACAAAATGCGCCTCACCCGGCACAATGGCTTCTGCGCGGCCTGGAAGTGCCTCTTCAGAAGTCGGAAGTGAAAACTTTTTGCTCAACATTGTCATGAAAGACATGATCGCGCTCCAGGTTTTGATGAAAGGCGTACGCACCTGCGATCCAGTGCAGGCGAATACCGATTGACAAATTATGTGGATCTATTTTGCAGCTTGTCTACGGTCAGGGGCCAATGCTCACTGAAGCTCACAATGCTATACACGCTAAGCATAGCGAAAACGGCGCTTTTGCCTTCTGGCGCCGATGAGCAAGAATAGCACCCCGATCCCAGCAAAGACGGCCCATGCCGGCCACGTCAAAACCGTTTGAAGCATCGGATCCCAAACAGTTGGATGGACATACCGCTGAATCACAGCTTGAGATAAATTAAGCGTTTCAGGTGACGTCTCGAACCAAAGCTGCCCGTGTGGCTTGAACATAATTTCCGATTCTGCAATCGAACGGCTTGCATCTGCAATGCCAACAACAATCGCAATTGCTAGCAACCCGAAACCGAACATGCGTAATAAAAACTTCACAATACTTATCATTGCCGTACCGTCATATTTTATATTTTTCTGTGTTATTTCAAAATTCCAGATTTGACTTTGCTCGCTGCACATATGCAATTTGACTAAAGGCGAACAGGCCTCAAGTAATATCGTTAATTTATTGATCAAGTATTGTCAGCTAACACTTTTGTGTTTCCGGCTTTAGCACTGCAATCATGCTCTGCCCTAACGTTATGATGGGCACGATTATTGGACCACCGAGATTTCATCGACCAAATGATTTCGATCATAATAGCCAACTCACATCCATAAGACCGCCTGCTTTCAGCGAAAATCGCCGACTTCATTGCTTCAAAAATCAGATAATCAAACCCGCATTTTTCGGCATAAATTCAAACATTTCGCCATGTTCCAATCAGCTATCCCCAAGCTCAGACCGATTGGATAAAAAAAACTTCATGAGATGCTTGCCTTCATCCGCCGCATCAGTATATTGCGCCCACTCGAGCGGGACACTGCTTGCAACGGACAGGTGGCCGAGTGGCTGAAGGCGCACGCCTGGAACGCGTGTATACGGGCAACCGTATCGAGGGTTCGAATCCCTCTCTGTCCGCCATTACCTCTGAAAACTGAATTTAGAAAACACCGCTGATTGTTACAGGCGGTGCCATTTGTCATGACTTATGAAACGCCCGAAGACGGGTCCGGTGCCAAGAATTCGTTCAAGACTTCCCAAAAAATTGCCCGCCAGGTTATGGAGACCCGACGGGCAACAATCCTATGGCTAGTCGAACATCAGCGAGTTCGCTGCGAAGTTGGCATAATCTGCTGCTGTCATACCGACACTTGCAATCGTATTGACGGTGTCTGTGGCGTCCAGGAGGTCGTTGCCACCCAGATCGTCGACATATCCGATAATCGCCGCACCAGCATCCGAATCAAAATACGTGAGAAGAACTGCGGTGTTAGCGGCCAAGGCTCCACCATCATTAACATCAACAGTTCCGGCGCCGATTGCGTCCGCGAAGCTTATGCCACTGGTATCAGTGAAGTTGATGATATGGTGCTCTGCGGCATCGTCGACATCAGCGCCCGCAGCAACATCCAGAACGGACACGGAGCCACGATCGATCAATGCAGATATGTCGGTATTGGCCCCATCGCCGTGAATGGTCGAGAAGGTGAGCTCTGTCGTATCACCAAAGTCCACATCGGCTCTAGAGAATGAGATTGCGTCGCCGGAACTTGGATCAACTCCAACCGTGAACCCGTTGATCGTGTCTGCTCCGAAGACAAGCGTGCCGTTTTCGACTTCGACGATCTGCACCACATCATCACCGCTGCCCAGCGTGGCGGTATCCGCGCCCGCACCGAGGATGATGAAGTCCCCGAAGTTCGAGCCAAGCACTTCAAGAGCTCCATCAAGCTCATCACATCCGCAGAAGAACAACCCTCCAGTCAGTTCGGAAGCATCAATTGCTGTGGTTTGGCCAGATGCAGTGGTCTCATCGGATATGAACACTTCCTGTTCACCACCTCCCAAAACGATTGTCTCAAAGTTTCGAACAGCATCCAGATCAGTAAAGTTCCCACCGAACGGATCCACGAGCGTATCGACCATAATCAGTGTGTCGGTCCCGTCACCGCCGTCGATCAAGCCACCGTCGTCGGCGACAAAGTAGGCATTCTCTGCACCTAGCGTCAGCGAATCATTGCCAGAAGACAACAACACCCCTCCGGCGCCGCCACTACCCAGACCGGAGAGATCAACATCGTATCTTGTGAAATCGATGTCCCCTTCAGCCGACAGCACGAGGGTTTTTGCATTTCCTGTGTCTTGGAAAAAGTTTTCGAAGATGTTGTTCCATTGGTCTGCGGTGCCGTAGACCCTAGTTTCTCCTGTTCCAATACCATCGCATAATATACCGATACCCCGGATGCCGTCGAAAAGATCGACTGATGTCAAATTGGAATCGTCCTCATAAATGTCGAGGTATTCGATGCCGCTCACATTGGTGAAGACGTAGTGTGTATCCACAGAGATATTAGCGTCGATAATCAGGGCGTCCTCGCTGCCATCACCGCCAATTATCGTGGCGGTTTCTGCAGCTTCGGCACTCACCCAGATTTCGTCATCCCCGCCGCCGGCGTCTACATAGGCATCGGACGTTTGAAGATCATCAATTTCGTCGTCACTGGCACCCAGCGTGACAGACAGTCCGGAATGATCTGACAGTATGATTTCCGATTTATGGCTTCCGCTCGTGTTCCGGACAATTAAGGTTTGACCGTCCTTCGTCGTTTCAGCTTCCAGAGCACCTGAGTCGCCTCGGATATCATAATTCTCACCGTTGTGATGATCGTCGATATCGACTTCACCGATTGCATCTTCAAAAATGATGTTCTCGACAGAGGTCAGGCTCATATCCAGGTGGTCGGACAGTTCCGTTGCGTCGTTGGTCCGAACATCATCGATGTGGAAGGTGTTGAAGCCGGTAATGATGAGTGTGTCCTCACCATCTCCGGCGTCGATAACACTCAGATCCGCGTTGTCGAATGTGCTGTAAATCGTGTCGTTCAAATCCGTTGCGGAGTTTGTTGCATTCACTGGCACGCCGCCGACCAACACTTCAGATGCTCCGGCTTCGAGAATGATCGTATTGCCGGTCGGGCTGCTTCCGCCGCCGCCACCGCCACTGCCGGTACTCCCACCAGTATCGCCATCATCGGGATCGCCATCGCTCCCCAAAGGCGTGTCCAGTACTATGGACGACAGATCCGTCCCGCTTAAGGTTTGTGCGCCATCCCGGTTCTCGAACTGACCGTAAAGCACCCAATGCTGATAGGCCGTGAACGATCCGGCATCGACAGCCGCCTGGACGTCTGGATTGGCGGCAAGATACGTCGCAGAATCGAAGGCATCGTCGCCACCACCAATCTCAGGTTGGCCCAAGAGTGTATCAATTGTTTGGTTCGGGATGCGTCCCTCAGCCGCGCCGTAAGCCCAAAAATGGTCCAGCGGATTCACACCGGCAGCTGCAACGTCCGGATTCTCTGAGAGATAGAACGATGTATCGAAATTCTCGTTTGGGTCACGCCCTTCTGACCAACCGAACAGATTGAAGTGTTCTTCTGCGGACTGGAACAGGCCGGCATTAATTGCGGCAGCTACATCCGGATTGTTCGCAAGGTAATACGCTTCGTTGAACGCGATAGACATTTTATTCCTTTGTTATTCGACACGATTACCCCCTGCCGGGTTTCGCTTAGTCCCAATGAGAGCCGCATCGTCCCTATGCGGTTAGGGCTTTTATAACCTTAACAAGACCTTAAGTGGCTAAAAATTTAAATTAATGCGATGTATTTTGAACAACTTCGTAAACACGCCTCAACAACAACTAAATTTTGAGCTGTTAACTATAAACTTTGACGCGTTTTCTTCTTACCGTTTTGAGCCTAAAATACCTTTTATTTCGAAAATTCGAATTTATTTATCTTTGTAACGCTGCAATTTTGCTTTGAAGTTCCGGTCGCATTGGAACCCATTAAGGTGGATCACCAAGGACGAGCCAGGCGGCTATCACTGCGAGCCGATCATTCGAGATGTTAACGCCTCGCTTGCCTTTCGCATCAAACAAGCGTACTCCGCACGGCCCACATTACTGACACGAAGACTGCGCAACTGATCCTCATTATCACGATCGGTCTTTATTACGCGTTTCAGAAGGACACCGTTTTCATGCAAACCATTGGACTTGATTTCGGCACATCGAACACCGTGGCGATGACAGCTTCCATGTCTGGGGCTGCAGAAGCGGTCATATTTCTCGGCGACCGGGAAACCGTGACCTCGTTGCCATCCGTCCTGAGCTTTCTCGACAAGGGAGCCGCAAAAGCGCCCCACCCTGAAGTCGGCCCATGGGCAATCCGTCAGTTCCTTGAAAGTTTCGGTGATGTTCGTTTCATTCAGTCATTAAAAACTTTTGCGGCGAGCGCGGCCTTTAAAGGAACGGGCATTTTTGGCGTCCCGTTTGACTTTGAGAGCCTGATGGCGACGTTCTTGACGGCCGCTTTTGAGCGTGCCCATCCTCAGATCAATTCGTCTCAAACCCGATTGGTGGTTGGTCGGCCCGTTGAGTTTGCCGGTCACAATCCGGATGAACAGCTCGCGATGAAGCGGTATCGCTCAGCTTTCCGCAAACTCGGCTACGACGACATCCTTTTTGTCATGGAACCTGTTGGCGCCGCATTTTCCTATGCTCAGTCCCTCAAGCAGGATACGACCATCCTAGTGGCGGACCTTGGCGGCGGCACCACCGACTATTCGCTCATGCGGTTTGAGACCTCAGCTAGTCACATGCACGCGCACCCGCTGGGGCGTGGCGGCATAGGCATTGCGGGAGACACCTTTGACTACCGGATCATTGATAACGTCGTACTGCCGAAGCTCGGCAAAGGGTCTCAATACAAAAGCATGGGCAAGACACTGGACATTCCGCCCAACCTTTTCTCAAATTTTGCCCGCTGGCACATGCTGTCCATCTTCAAGACATCCGATGATTTCAAGGAGATGAAAAAGCTGCTCCGCTGGTGCCTCGACCCAGACCAGATCGAGTTGTTCATTGAGCTCGTCGAGGAAGATCAAGGCTATCCGCTCTACAAATCGGTTTCGGAGACAAAGGCACTTCTTTCAGCAAACGAAGAAGCCGAACTTACCTTCAAACCACTCGGCCCTGATTTCAAAGCAAGCGTTGCGCGGAAGGACTTTGAGAGCTGGATCGCTCCGGATCTCTTGAAGATGAATCGCGCACTCGACAGCACACTGGAACGCGCCAAGCTGAGCGAAGACGACATTGACCAGGTGTTCATGACCGGCGGCACGTCGTTCGTGCCTGCGGTGCGGAAGATGTTCGCCGACCGTTTTGGTGCCGAGCGGATTTCAGGCGGCAATGAACTGACATCAGTGGCCAACGGCCTTGCTCTCATCGGCGCCCGACGGGATGCGGCAGATTGGTCGGTGGCAGCATAAAACCGCCCGATTAAGGCAGACCGGGCTCTCAGAAGAAAGCCCGGTCCGTCAATTAACCAAAGGCCTTTCTGAGAACCGGTATGCGCTTGACCAGAACATAATCGAGCGCCAGGACTGTCAAAAGGGTCACTCCGGCAAGCGGAAACGCCAGCGACAGGAACAACATCAAAATCATGGCGCCACGCCAATGCGGCATGTTTTCCGGTGTCTTCGGCGCAATGATCCGAAGCGCAGCACCTTTCGGGCGTCGCATCCACCACAGGACAACACCACTCACACACAGGAAGATCACGGACAGGCACGCGAGTGTGTTGAGCACCAGGTTCCAAAGCCCCACCAATCCCATATGCAGGGGTATGCCAACAGCCATTGCTTTTGCGGCAAGCGAATAGTCGGCAAACCCAACAGACGCCAGAATCTTGCCGGTATACTGATCAATGTGGACAGTGCGATCTGAGAAGGGATCTTCAGCATCAGAACTCATTGTGTCCTGATTGATGGTCCACACACCCGTGTCCCCTTGGGGATAGGAAATACGGTATCGGGCATTGAAGCCGATTGCCGCCGCCAAATCCGCGATGCTGTCGATCGTCACAAGCACGCCCTCGGGCGTTCCGGAAACCCCGGATTCTGAGCCGGAAGCCGGCATTGGTGTCTGCTCCAGAGCCCAGGGTACTTCACCAACCGGACCGTGGTTCATTGCAGCGTGTGTGCTGTCGGACAAGGGAACATTGTTCCACTTTTCCGCAGGAAACGTGTTCCAAGCCTGAACGATCTTGCTTCCCCAAATACCGGTCCAGGCCATGCCGGTGATCAAGAACGCCAGCAAAATAACTGAAACATAGATCCCGATACTGGAATGAAGCCCCTTCCAGAAGTCTCGTCCCCTGGCTTTCATGTTTGGAACGACGGACTGTACAAAGGACCGGTCACGCGGCCACCAAAGGTAAAGACCCGTTACCACCAACACGATCGACAAACCAGCTGCGATCTCCAGAAGGCGATCGCCCGGTGTTCCGAGCAGAAGATCGCTGTGGATGTCGTCGGCAAAATCATACCAGCCCTTGCGCCGGTCCCAGCTCTCAACCACGTCTCCAGTGTAAGGATCTACAGCTACCATCGACTGAACACCGTCGGCTTTGACGCGGAAAACTGAAACGTTGTTTTCAGTCCGCCCTTTGAACCACTCCACAACAACCCCGTTTGGATGTTGCTTCAGGGCTTGGCTCGCCTGTTCGGACACAGTCAGCGGCTGACCATCTTGAGGGACAGACACGGTAATTTTTTCGCCGTCACGGCCATCAATGTAACCGATGTACATCATCATCATGCCTGTGACCGCGAGGATCATAAGGAAGGGCACGACAAACACCCCGGCATAAAAGTGCCAACGCCAGGCAGCGCGATAGAACGCGTTCGGTGCGGATGCACTTCGAACGTCATGTGAGATATCACTCATGGGATCTCCATACCGGATGCCCCACCATTCAAAGACAGTTGGAGGCGGTCCGGTTCATATCAATTTCAAAATGGATTTCGGGAAGATCAGATCCCTAGAGGCGGAGCGCGTGCCCCGTTCTGGCTGCGGTTCAGCGAGCTTGTCCGTGGCGCTTCGGCAAAGAACGGAATTGCCAGCGAAGCGAAGACCGGTAAGGCGCTGTCCGATGCCAAGACCGGCACGACCACCGCTCCAACACCGGAAAATACACAGTGGTTTGATGCTTTGCCTTCATCATCACCCATCGGTCCAGACGGCAGTTCTTTACCGTCGGCATCTAGGGTGATGGTTCTCATGCCGTCCGGTGTACACAGGACGACCGTAAAGCCCTGATCCTTTTGCAGCGATGGCATGAAGCCTTGCGGCAAAAGGGCAGACAGCAGGAATGGCAGCAGCAGTACAATGACTGCTGCATTCAATTTCCGGATGTTTTGCCGGAGTTCGCCCAAGATCCTGATGCCCCTCACTTCAGAACGGCTGAGTGCTTAAGGTAGATCCAGAACAAAGACAATTCTAAAAATCAGATGTGCCGGAACAGCCAGCCTGTCGCCTTACTCGGCAAGGCTGATGTCGGCCATCAGATCCGCCGCTGTTGCTTGCAGTGCGTCGCTCAATTGAGCAGGTGTCAGTCCGGTTGGGAGCCTCAAATCCGCAGAGGCCTTGAACAGGAAACCGCCCTGCATGGATCCTGCTTCAACGGACGTTTCCAGGTGCTCGATGCTGACCTTGTGCTCGCTCAGAATGTGGGTGATGTCGCGCAATATACCCGGATGATCCTGCGACACCAGATCCAGGTGGGCGGACGCTCCAAGCGCTTCATTGTCGCTGCCCTGGCCGGACCGCAGCGTGATATCGATCCCGTCTGTTCCAAGTGCCTCCAGCGAGCCAGTCAACTGGCTGGCGTTTTCGGCAGGAACAGAGATGCGCACGATGCCGGCAAACTCGCCACCAAGTCGGGCCATGGAACTCTCGATCCAATTCCCGCCTGCGCCTGCGATGACGTCAGCGATCTTCTCGACAAGCCCAGAACGGTCTTCGGCAATGACTGTGAACACGAGATGGTCTTGCATGATACGGCACCCGTTTGATCGAGGTTGTTACAGTTCTTGTTGACATTTCAAGATTGAGAAAACAAGTGACTGTGCAAAATAGCGAAGGACACCGTCCGTCTTTATAGCGTCTCGGATGCTACCCGGGATCCACGGTTTCAACAGTGGTCATTTAGAATTTACCAGGGCGCCCCTATATTCATTTTCAGGCGCGGGAACGTACGCATCAGCCCACCCCCAATGGCACTTCAGAGAGTGGTAAACGCAGAATGCAGACCCACAACAGTTTGAAAACACTGGATCGCTTCTGGCTCAAATTCATGGACCGCCCGCTTGTCTTCGCAGTGGTTGTCCTGCTGGCGCTCGCTTTGTTGCCGGTCGCCGTTTGGATGGACCTGCGCACGATTTCCGACCAGTCTCTCCGCTCTCAAGCCATTGATCTCGACAAGGCAATCACCGAGATCCGGACGTACTACGCCCGCAATGTCGTCGGGCGCGTGCAAAGCGCAAGCGGTGACATTCAACCAACGCATGAATACCACGAACGGGATGGCGGAATTCCCATCCCAGCAACGCTGTCAATTGAGCTCGGGGACGTCATCGGCGATCAAGGTACGCTTGAATACCGGTTCGTCTCCGATCTGCCGTTCACAGAACGCGAGCCCTACGAACTCACCGCTTTTGAGCAAACGGCCTTGGCTGACTTCCGGGAGACCCGGGATCCCAAGGACCTGGAGGTCGGCTTCACGGGGTCCTTGTTCGACCGCCAGGTTCAAATCGCCTCTCCTGTCTACATGGGAGCTTCATGTGTCGCTTGCCACAATACGCATCCTGAGAGCCCAAAAACGGACTGGGTGGTCGGCGATATCCGCGGCATTCAAGCCATCACGATCGACCAGCCCATCGCGGAAAACCTTTGGTCCTTCAAGTACTTGCTGACCTATTTCGCAGGCGCTGGTGCGTTCGGGATTGCATTTGCCGGTTTGCAATGGCGTCAGGCGTATCGTTTCCACAAGATGAACGGCGACCTGGAAGCGGCGAACTCTGAAATCAGCCACCTGAACGAACAGCTGGCTTCTGAAAATGTCCGTCTCGGAGCCGAAATTGAAGTTGCGCGGCAGATCCAGATGATGGTCCTACCCACGCAAAACGAATTGGGCGAAATTGATCAGCTGGAAGTCGCCGCGTTTATGGAACCTGCCGATGAAGTCGGCGGAGATTACTACGACGTCCTGCAGCTGGGGGACCGCGTCAAAATCGGCATCGGCGATGTCACCGGCCATGGTCTTGAAAGCGGCGTCCTCATGCTGATGGTGCAGTCGGTTGCCGTCGCCCTTCAAGAACAGGGCCCGAGCGACCCAAAACAGTTTCTTGTTGCGCTCAACAATGCGATCTGCCGCAACATCAAACGCACAAAGACCGACAAGCACCTGACCTTGTGTTTCCTGGATATTGAGCACGACAAACTGACGCTGACTGGTCAGCATGAAGAGTTGATTCTGCTGCGGCGCTCAGGTGCTGTGGAAACAGTCGACACACTGGATCTTGGTTTTCCGGTTGGATTGGAAGACAACATCTCGGAATTCGTGCGCCCGTTGCCCATGCCCTTTGAGCGCGGAGACACGGTTGTCCTCTATACCGACGGTGTTACAGAGGCGGAAAACTCCAAGGGCGAAATGTACGGCTTGGACAGGTTGATCGCGAGCACCAAGGACCATGGCCACAAGGACGCCGCACGCATGCTGGAGGCGATGATCACCGATCTTCGATCGCATATCGGGTCGGCAGCGATTTTTGACGACATCACTCTGCTCGTCGCCCGCCGCAGATAAGATAAAGCTTTGAGGACTTAGGAGTGGCGGATGACCAAAACAGCCACCCGCCGTTTCCAATCGCATCTTCGCGCTGGAAATACCGACAAAACGCCGGCCTGAGCCCCTCCACAGGCTACGTAAAAACCCCTACCGCCTTTAACAGGCGTTGTAAATTGGCTGTTTGACGCAACTGATTGCAGGGCTCAGTTTCCTCACCAAGTAGGTATGGCGGTGCCCGTCAATAACGTGTCGTTTTGATGCTTGATCACCGCAAGACCCTCCCGTACTGTGCGCCGATCTGACGGCGTCCTAATAGGGACTGAGAGAGATTCTGGATGCGGCTGACCCATACCGGGGGCCAATGCCGGAGCTGTTGAAGGCAAATCGCCCCGCATGCAGTCGAAGCTGCAGCCGAGTCGGCGTGTCTTTCTTCCTTTCCGGACAGCCGCATCCTTGTTTGCCAAAAAGGCACTATGATTGGAAGAGACCATGACCCTCAGGATAATCCTGTCTGCCGTGTTCGCGTTTTCAGCACCTTCAGCCGCATTTGCGCACGCGGGCCACTTGGGCGAACTTGCCGGGCACGCACATTGGGCTGGTGCCGCTGCGCTTGCAGGTGCAGCTCTCATTGCCGGTGTCGTTGCTTGGGCGAGCCGAAAAGACAAGGACAGTGCAGCCGACAGCGACGAAGCAGATGCTGAGCCCGGTGAAACTGCGGAAAACCCAGCGTCATAATCCAAAACAAGCTCCTACGAATTGCTGTTTTAGCGGCACCCGCATTTAGAATCACACTTGCCGCGCAACCCGATAACACGGACACCTGAGTGACGCTTTTGCCAGCCGATGACACGCCGCAATACGCATATGAGACGGACCCGGCAGCAATCTACCGCCAATCCTTTTCCATCGTGCGGCAAGAAGCAGACCTTTCGCATTTGCCAAAGGCTTTGCATCCAACGGCTATTCGGTTGATCCATTCCTGCGGCATGACCGATCTACCACAAGATCTGACGTGGTCGGATGACGTTCTGGAAGCAGCACAAGCAGCTTTCGCAAAGGGAGCTCAGGTATTTTGCGATGTGGAGATGGTTGCACATGGCATTATCAAGAACCGCCTCTCGGAAGGCTCCGAAGTCATCTGCACATTGAATGACCCATCTGTACCCGGCCTTGCATCTGAGCTCAAAACGACCCGGTCCGCTGCGGCAGTCGAGCTTTGGCGCGATCGGCTGGACGGGGCAATTGTCGCGATTGGCAATGCCCCAACCGCGCTGTTTCATCTTCTTGAGATGATTGCTGCGGGTGGACCGGAGCCTGCGGTCATTCTTGGATTCCCGGTGGGCTTTGTCGGTGCCGCCGAGTCGAAGGACGCGCTGGCCAGCAATCCGTTTGGCGTTCCCTATCTTGCGGTGAAGGGCCGCCGGGGCGGCTCGGCCATGGCAGCCGCTGCCGTAAATGCCCTTGCCGCCGGTTTGCCGGAAGAGGGGTGACATGACCATCGATGCTCGCAAGTCCGCAATGAAATCCGTCAGCAAACCAAAAGCCTTGCGTTCTCGTGGATTTCTTTCCCAGCCTGGCGCTCACGCCCCGTCCGACGATGGTTCTTTGGGCAAACCGAACATGTCTCGCGGCAAACGACAGCCGGTTGTGTCAGATGATGGAAAACCAGAACATTTGACCACCAAAGTGGCCATCCAGCCCTACAAACTGGGGGACACATGAACGCCCCCTGGCTGACCCTGATCGGACTGGGTGAAGACGGTTCCTTTTCAACCGCCGCGCAAACTGCGTTGGACGCGGCAGACATCGTCTATGGCAGTGCCCGCCACTTTGATCTGGTTCCGGGAATATTCGGCGAAAAACGCCTGTGGCCCTCTCCGTTTTCCAAGGTTTTTGAGGACTTGGCTGCTCTGAAAGGGCGCCCTGTCGCTGTGCTCGCGACCGGTGATCCGCAGTGGTACGGAATTGGCTCCAGCCTCGCGGGGCATTTCCCGTCCGCAGAAATGACCGTTTTCCCGGCACCTTCCGCGTTCCAACTGGCTGCAGCGCGTCTGGGCTGGGCGGTTCAGGAGTGCGAATGCCTTTCGGTTCACGGGCGGCCCGTTGACCGGTTGCGCTGTCATCTCTACCCTGGAGCACGTTTGTTGGTTCTGACCAGCAATGGCCATGCGCCGCGCGAAATTGCCAAGCTTCTGCAAGACGAAGGCTATGGTGCAAGCTGCATGACCGTCCTTGAGCATCTTGGCGGTGAAAAGGAGCGGATAGTCTCGGTTGTTGCTCGTACATGGTCGGAAGACGCCGCTGACTTTCACACCCTTGGTATCGAAGTTGTTGCGACCCCCGGTGCCGCTGTCCACTCTCGTGTTCCAGGCCTACCGGATGAGGCCTTCCGTCACGACGGCAAGATGACCAAGCAGGAAGTGCGCGCGGTTACCCTCGCAGCACTGAAACCCTATCCAGGTGCGTTGTTGTGGGATGTTGGCTCCGGATGTGGCTCAGTGGCGATCGAGTGGCTGCGCGCAGCGGATCGAACGAAAGCCATTGGCCTCGAGCCCCATAAAGAACGGCGATTGATGGCGGCGGAAAACGCGAGTTCCCTTGGCGTCCCGCATCTTGACCTGATTAATGCGACCGCGCCGGACGGATTGCACGGCTTGTCTGAGCCAGACGCGATCTTTATCGGCGGCGGCCTGACTGCGGACAACATGGTTGAAACATGCCTATCCGCGTTGAAACCTGGGGGAACCTTGGTCGCGAACGCTGTCACGCTTGAAAGCGAAGCAGTTCTCCTGAATGCCTATCAGCAACACGGCGGCGATTTGAAACGGTTGTCCGTTCAGCGCGCCAGCGCAGTCGGCGGGCTAACCGGATGGCGGCCGGCAATGCCGGTCACCCAGTGGAGTTTTGTGAAGTCATGAGCGGCACGCTCTATGGAATTGGTCTTGGACCGGGTGACCCGGAACTGATGACCTTAAAAGCGCATCGGCTGATTTCATCGGCCAGGGTGATTGCCTATCCAGCTCCAGATACCGGCGAGAGCTTTGCGCGGTCGATCGCAGCTAACACGATCCCGCAAGGCGCTCGGGAGATCCCGATTGTTGTGCCAATGCGCGTCGACCGCTTTCCTGCGCAGGAAATCTACGACAAGGCCGCTGTAGAAATCGCAGAGGTTCTGGAAACCGGTGAAAATGTAGTCGTGCTGTGTGAAGGCGATCCATTTTTCTTCGGGTCCTTCATGTATCTGTTCGACCGTCTATCCGGACGTTTCCCATGTGAAGTCGTGCCAGGCGTGACTTCCTTGACCGCCTGCGCAGCGCAGCTGATGCGGCCACTGACATCCCGCAATGACGTTCTGACTGTCATTCCAGGCCCACTACCTGATGTTGATATCCGCGCCAAGATCGAAGAAGCCCAAGCCGTTGCCATCATGAAGGTGGGCCGACATTTGCCGCGATTGAAAGCACTTCTTGAAGACATGAACCTTCTCGACCAGGCCGGCTATGTAGAACGCGCCAGCCTGCCAGAGCAGAAGGTCTATCGGCTTCAAGATCTTGATACGGACAAAGCCCCGTATTTTTCCATGATCCTCATCTACAAGGGAGACGAAGCGTGGACGCTTCCCCCATCCTTCTCGTCCTGAACCAAGCTGGTCTGGATACGGCCGAAGATATCGCCAAGCGGTTTTCGACGGCGCGCATCCATGGCCTTGCCGGCCGTGTGCCGACCGCCGACACGCAGTTCAACGAGACGATTGAACACATTCAGATGCTGTTCAGGGCCGGACATCCGATCATCGGCTTTTGCGCCAGCGGCATTTTGATCCGGGCCCTGGCTCCGATCCTTTCGGACAAGCGGACCGAGCCGCCGGTTGTGGCCGTGTCCGAAGACGGCTCCAGCATCGTCCCGCTGCTCGGCGGGCATCGCGGGGCTAACGAATTGGCGCGCCTTCTCGCAAAAGCCCTCGGCGGCCATGCGGCGATCACCACCGCAGGCGACACCGCCCTCGGTATCGCGCTGGATGCACCGCCCAAGGGCTGGAAACTTGCAAATCCGGAAGACGCCAAGCCGGTCATGGCTGAGCTACTGTCCGGCGCGCCGGTTCAGGTACTGGGCTCCGCAGACTGGTTGAAGCGGGACAAACTGACCATTTCCGAGGATGCCGAACTGACGCTTTTGGCAACCGATGAACCAGTCGACGGGACGCCAACTCGGCTTGTCTATCATCCGCAGCGGTATGTGGTTGGCGTCGGTTGTGCCCGCGGCTGTGATCCACAAGAACTCATTGACCTGGTTGACACACATCTCGCAGTTCAAGGTGTTGCAAAGGGCGCTGTCGCCTGTGTCGCAACCATCGACTTGAAGGCCGATGAAGCTGCCATGAATGCGTTGGCCGCCCATTTGGATGCCCCCTTGCGTCTCTTCCCGGCTGAAACGCTGGAGCTGGAAAAACCGCGCCTCAAGAACCCGTCAGAAGTCGTCTATTCTGAAGTGCGCTGCCATGGTGTGGCCGAAGGCGCAGCTCTTGCGGCCGTTGGCCGCGAAGGCCGATTGGTGGTCGAGAAACAAAAGACCGCAAACGCCACATGCGCCATCACTCGTGCGTTGGAACCGCTTGACGGAATGACAGTTGGCCGTGGCCGGGGCCACTTATCGGTGATCGGCATTGGCCCGGGGAAGGACGACTGGCGCACGCCCCAGGCAACCCGTCTTCTCGCCACCGCGAGCGATGTCGTAGGATACTCGCTTTACCTTGAAATCGTCGCCTCTCACATCACCGGCAAGACCCACCACAATTTCCCTCTTGGCGCAGAAGAAGACCGTGTTCGTTTTGCGCTTGAAGAGGCGGGCAAAGGCAAGAATGTCGCGCTGATTTCGTCAGGCGACGCTGGCATCTACGCGATGGGCGCCCTTGTTTACGAACTTCTGGATCGCGATGCGGATAACGGTGGTGTGTCCGATGCCGCCAAACGGGTCAGCATCACCAACGCACCCGGCATCTCCGCCCTTCAGGCGTGTTCAGCACAGATCGGCGCACCGCTCGGCCATGACTTCTGCGCGATCTCGCTGTCCGATCTGCTCACCCCATGGGAAGCGATCGAAAAGCGTCTCAACGCAGCGGCTGAAGGGGACTTTGTGATTGCTTTCTACAATCCAGTGTCAAAGCGGCGTAGAACACAGCTGGCCGCTGCCAAGGACATTCTGCTGAAACATAGGCCGCCAGAAACGCCGGTTGTGCTCGGTGTAAATCTGGGCCGTCCGGAAGAAACCTTGCGCGTGCTGACACTGGCCGAACTTGAGGTGGATGATGTCGACATGCTGACGACAGTCATGGTCGGGTCGTCCAATTCGAAGGCAGTCAAACGGGGAGACGGCAGGAAGTTCGTCTATACGCCGCGCGGCTATGCAAAACGTATCGACGCCCCGAAAGACAAAAAAACGGAAGAAACCGCATGACCGTTCACTTCATTGGCGCCGGTCCCGGCGATCCGGATCTCATCACCGTTCGTGGCTTGAGGCTCATTCAGAACTGCGCCGTTTGTCTTTACGCAGGCTCGCTAGTGCCGGAACAGATTGTGGCGGCAGCGCCAGAAGGCGCGCGGGTGATCGACACGGCGCCTATGACCCTCGACGAGATTATTGCCGAAATCCAGACCGCCCATGAGAACGGCCAGGATGTGGCCCGTGTCCACTCCGGCGATCCATCGATCTACGGCGCGACGGCCGAACAGATGCGCCGCCTGGAAGCGCTCGGGATCGACTATGATGTTACACCCGGCGTCCCGGCTTTTGCTGCGGCCGCCGCTGCACTGAAAACCGAACTCACCATACCCGAAGTTGCGCAAACCGTAATTGTGACCCGGACGGCTATGAAATCCTCGGCAATGCCAAACAACGAGGATCTCGACACGCTTGGAAAAAGCGGCGCAACGCTTGCAATCCACCTGTCCATCCGGAACCTGCGCGAAGTCGAGCGGCAACTTGCGCCACATTACGGTGCAGATTGCCCTGTGATCATTGCCTATCGTGTCGGATGGCCGGATGAGGCCTTCATTCACGGGACGTTGTCCACGATTGCGGAAAAGGTACGGGCAGCAAAGATCACACGCACTGCGTTGATTTTCGTTGGTCACGCCTTGAAGCCCGGTCAGGATTTCAGAGACAGCGCGCTGTATGATGCAGATCACGTGCATGTCCTACGACCGAAGAAAAAGGCCAAAGGCTAAGCGCTTCGCTATTTGCCTTTCACCTGGCTGATCCCGTAGGTTTCTTTAAGTACATCTGACGGGAGACGCCGCGTGGCTGAACGAAATCCGCTACTGGAACATGCGCTGTCGTTGAACGGTGACCCTCTTGCGATCCGGGAGTTCTATGCCAACTGGGTGCAGACCTACGACACGGATCTGCTGCTTGCGATCGGGTATGTCGCTCCGCAAGTCGCTGCTGAGGCTTTGATCCGGCATCTCGGTAACGGCAAATTGGTACTGGATGCAGGTTGCGGCACAGGTCTCGTCGGGCTGGAGCTTTTAAAGCTCGACTATGAGCTCACCATCGACGGGATCGATATCACGCCAGAAATGCTGGCTGCATCGCGAAAAAGTGGCGCTTATCGGAAACTGAATGAAGCCGACATGTGCAGCCCGCTGCATGAGATCGACGACAACAGTTATGATGGCATTGTCAGCGCGGGCGTGTTTACCAGCGGCCATGTCGGACCAGACGGCCTCGATGCACTGATCCGGATTGCCAAGCCCGGTACTCCAATCGTCTTCACGGTTCGGGACACCACATGGGACACTGACGGCTTTGCGCAGAAAATCGAGAAGCTGGAAACTGAAGGCGTGGTCCGGATTGTCGATATCCAGCTCAGCCCGTATCACACAAAGGAAGACGTTTTCTGTCAGCTCTGCGTGCTGGAAGTCGTTTGATGGCGTGAAATCACATGCGCAAACGACCCCATCACGTTGTTTACGCGCAGCCCCATGTCGGGCAAGCCGTTCCCGGAAGCATCACTTGCCGAAAACAGCCGATCGACGTCGCCCTCACTCACAACACTGGCATAGTGAAACTCGTGTGCTGCCAGCGAGCCTGACCATGGCGCATCAGTTTTCGGGGTGATAATCCGATAGCCGAGGTGCCGCTTTCGGGTTTGGAACGACGTTTCCAGAGGCAAAAGCCCAAGCATTGTGTGCCGGCAACCATCTGCGTCCACCAGCCCATCGCCGAGGATCATATAGCCGCCGCATTCGCCATAGATCAGCGCGCCGTTTTCAGCGGCTGCTTGTACTCCGGAAAGGAACGTCTGCGCCTCTGTTAGTCTGCCGGCATGGAGTTCGGGATATCCGCCCGGCAGATAGATCGCGTCGGCATCAGACCTCGGCGCTTCGTTGGCGAGCGGCGAGAAAAACGAAATCTCTGCGCCCATGCGCCGCCAATGGTCCAGCAGGTGAACGTAAGAAAATGCGAAGGCGATGTCCCTAGCGACTGAGATCCGTTGTCCAAGAGGTGATGGAAGTTGGCGCACTTCATAATCAGGCGTGGCAATGATTTGCGCCAGCGTTCGAATTCCATTGAGATCCAGATGATCTTCACAAATGCTTGCCGCAGCGTCCAGAAAAGCCTCCAGTTCTGGATGTTCTTGAGCCTGAACCAAGCCGAGATGGCGTTCCGGCAGAATCAAATCGCTCTTGCGCGGGATAGCCCCAAGGACTGCAATATCGAGCCCGTTCAGGGCTGCCCGCAGCATCTCTTCATGGCGGGCACTGCCGACCCGATTGAGGATGACACCGGTCACGTCCACATCGGAGCGGAAGTGTTTGAAGCCACTGACGAGCGCAGCAACCGACTGCGCCTGTTTCGCACAATCGACAACCAACACCACCGGGAGTTGGAGCGAGCTTGCCAAATCTGCGGCAGACCCTTGCCCATTTGCAGCGCCATCAAACAGGCCCATGGCCCCTTCGGCGATAAGAAGATCGTGTCCAGCAGCGTGGGAATCGGCCAGCGTTCCTATTGTTCCTCTGTCCATCGCCCAGGCATCAAGGTTAATGCAGGGCGAACCACTTGCAGCTTCATGGAACTTGGGATCGATGTAATCGGGTCCGGACTTTGCCGAAACAACGGAAAGGCCCGCGTTCTTGAAAGCCCGCAGCAGGGCCAATGTCACAGTCGTCTTTCCAGCGCCTGAGGATGGCGCTGCGATCAAAAGTCCCTTAGGTCCGTCTGAACTAACCTGCATCGGCCTGTCGGGTCGCCTCGCGCAGCCCGAGTGGATCGGGTGTCAGAACCTTCCCAGACAGGGCGCCCAGCCAGTCGAGCCCAGCGCGCAAACGGACGACCTCGCCGACACAGACAATTGCGGGCGGGCTGAGACCAGCGCGCTTTGTTTCTTTTGCGCAGTTTCCGAGCGTCGTTTCCAAGACTTCTTGCCCGGCCAAGGACCCGTTGCACACGATTCCCACAGGCTCATCCACCGAGCGTCCACCGGCAATCAGTTTGCTGGCAATTGTCTCAAGATGTTTCATTGCCATGTACATCACGATGACTGGAGAGCCTTGCGCAATACCGTCCCAGTTGATCGCATCCGGCGTTAGGCCGGTCTGATCGTGTCCGGTAAGAAACGTCACAGCCTGGTTGCAATCCCGGTGGGTCGCCGGGATACCGGCATAGGCCAGCCCGCCAATTCCGGCAGTAATGCCCGGTATGATCCGGAAATGAACCCCGGCCTCGACCAGTCCAAGCGCTTCTTCCCCGCCCCGCCCAAACACAAAAGGATCGCCGCCTTTAAGGCGCAAGACACGTTTGCCGGCCCGCGCATAATCGATGAGTTTGAGGGTGATGTCCCGCTGTTTTGGGCTCGGCTTGCCACCGCGTTTGCCCGCATAATCGAGCACAGCTCCAGGCCTTGCCCAGCTCAGGATGCTCTGATCCACAAGCGCGTCATAAACAACCACATCCGCCTGCCGCAACCCATTGACGGCGTGCAGCGTCAAAAGGCCAGGATCCCCAGGCCCCGCTCCGGCCAGCCAGACCCATCCGGCTTCGAATTCCGGCAGAGACTGTGCAGGTAGTGTCAGGTGTTGTTCAGACTGCATGAATCTTGTTTACAGCGGGGATAGAAAAGCGCCAAGTCCTTCGCCGGTATAAAGCTCTCCGAATGCGACATTTCATCTCCGGAACTGCGCATATTCGAAAAACTCGGTTATAGACATTGCATGGTCAGACCTGATGGCAAAGAATTGCGGCGCGGCTGGACGACGGGGGCATGTGCCACGGCGGCGGCGAAGGCTGCCTACCAGGCTTTGCTCACGGGTACGTTTCCGGATCCGGTCGAGATAACCTTACCGCAAGGCAGAACCACGGACTTCGTTCTGACCCGCCACGCATTGGCTGACGGATGCAGCTTAGCCACGATTACGAAAGATGCGGGCGATGATCCGGATGTGACCCATGGCGCCGAAATCACGTCAACTGTCAGGATTTTGCCGGATGGAAGCGGTGTCCGGTTTAAGGCAGGGGCCGGGGTTGGCACCGTTACGCGACCCGGCTTACCGATCCCGCCGGGTGAACCAGCAATCAATCCGGTGCCCCGTCAGATGTTGCAAACAGCCATTGAGGAAGTGACCCGCCTTTGCGGCGGCACAGGCGATGTCGAGATCGAAATCTCGATTGCCGGCGGCGAGGAATTGGCTTTGAAAACCATGAACCCGCGCCTTGGCATCGTTGGCGGATTGTCGGTCCTCGGAACAACCGGGATCGTGCGCCCGTTCTCCTGCGCAGCGTGGATCGCATCCATCCATCGCGGGATCGATGTCGCGCGTGCAACCGGGCTTGAGCATGTCGTGGGCGCAACAGGCTCTATGTCGGAAAAAGCCGTACAATCCCGTCATGACCTCGACGACAGCGCCTATCTCGACATGGGCGATTTTGCCGGCGGGCTCCTGAAATACCTGCGCAGTCACCCGATCCCGAAAATCACCATGGCCGGGGGCTTTGCCAAGTTCACCAAGCTTGCCCAAGGCGCGCTCGACCTGCACTCGGCCCGGAGCTCGGTCAGTTTTGAGTTCCTTCAGGACTTGCTTCGTGAGGCCGACGCCCCAACCAGCCTCATCGCCCATGCTGGAACATCGAATACGGCGAAGGAAGTACTCGATATGGCGGCGGCAGAGGGGATCAATCTGAGCGCGCCTCTTGCAAAGCGTGCAAAAACAGCAGTTCGAACAGTTCTGCGGGATGCGCCTGTCGACGTGGAAGTTCTTGTCGTCGACCGGCAAGGGCACATCATCGGGGAATGCGGATTTGACGGCTGATCAACCGCACATCCTGCTGCTGGCCGGGACCTTTGAGGCCCGCGTGCTAGCAAATAAACTCTTGGAAAGGTTTCCAACAGTTCGCCTAACAGCGTCCTTCGCGGGCGCCGTGAAAGACCTGCCGGATCTTGGTGTTCCGACGCGCATTGGCGGGTTTGGCGGCGTTGAGGGGCTTTGCCAATACCTTCAGACAGAGAAGGTTTCGCTCATCATCGATGCAACACATCCGTTCGCAGCTCAAATGAGCCGGAACGCCTTCCATGCGGCGGAGCGTGAGGGCGTTGCGATCCTCCGGCTCGAGCGACCTGCCTGGCAGCAGGCGCCGAATGATCTTTGGCATCCGGTTGCCTCCATGGATGACGCCGCCGATGCGATACCCGATGGGGCCCACGCTTTTCTGGCCGCCGGGCGCAAGGAAATCGCAACGTTTTACCGGCGCGGCGATATCATCGGCACCGCCCGGATGATCGAACCACCTCCCATTCCGTTGCCAAGCCACTGGTCGCTCATGCTCTCGCGTCCGCCCCAATCGGCTGAACAAGAAGTCGAGCTGTTCCAAGAAAAAGGCATTACCCACGTGGTGACCAAGAACAGCGGCGGAACGCGAGCCTATGCAAAAATCGAGGCCGCGCGGCAGATGCAGCTCCCGGTCATAATAGTGGACCGGCCCGAACTGCCGTCAACGGATACTGCAGCTACGGTCAACGACGTGCTCGACTGGACCGACAGGTTTCTAAACACGTGATCCCGCGGCCGAGATTTCCAGGAGAACCAGCAAGCCGCAAACAACAGGTTTTTCTTGCAGGCGAACCAATTATCGCGCTTTAGTTGCGCATCAATAGCCTAACATTAGATCACGCGATCGGCAGATGTTTGATGAACACGCTCAATGCCGCCCTGGCCACTGCCTCGATCCTAGTTTTGATATTGACCGGCACTATCACAGCATCAAGCGCTCAGGAACGGACCTGCCTGCGCGGTGTCAATATCGCCGGTGCCGAGTTTGGCGGCTATGAAGGGCCCTATGGGCAAAGCTACATCTATCCTTCAGATGCAACACTAGCGTGGGCGGTCTCCCGAAAAATGACCGTAATCCGTCTTCCGTTCCGCTGGGAACGTCTCCAGCCGGAGCTACATGCGGCACTGGATCACGCCGAGCTCGCCCGCCTCAAGAAGACGGTGGCCAACGCCAAACAACACGACCTAACAATCATTTTGGATCCGCACAATTTTGCTGAATACCGCGATGTGAAAATCGGTCAGGAACCAGTGACGGTGGAGGCCTTCGCAGACTTTTGGCGCAAACTTGGCTCAGAATTTTCCGGTGACCCGCGTGTCGTCTATCTCTTGATGAATGAGCCGGAGGGTGTCATCGCAACCACGTGGTTCAAGGCCGCCCAAGCCACAATCCTTGCGATCCGGGGCGTTGGTGCAGACAACCTCGTCCTTGTTCCCGGCACCATTTGGACTGGGGCCTCTCATTGGTTCGATGATATGCCCGGTGGATCCAATGCTGACGTCTTCAAGGGCATCGCAGACCCCGCCAACAACTTCGCCTTCGACATTCATCAGTATCTGGACACGGATTTTTCCGGCAGGAACGCGACCTGTCCGCGAACCAAAGATGCCCTCAAGGCCCTTGAAGCGGTGACGAGATGGATGCGGCAACTCGGATTTCAGGCGCATCTCGGCGAGTTCGGCGGGACCGGGTCACCCGATTGCCTGGATGGCCTTGCAAAAGTGGCCGCGTACATCAACGACGAGAGCGACGTCTGGATCGGCTGGACAGCCTGGGCCGCCGGTGACTGGTGGGGAGACTACGCCTTGTCCCTCCAGCCACGAGGGAGCATCGACACTCCGCAGATGACGGTTCTAAAGCCGTATTTGACTGCGTCAGATGGGTCCCCCGCAGTGTGCGGTGGAGCTACAAACTAGGTTTGAGAGACGGTCTCAGGCGGGCAGCGCGACAAAATCCAGATGGCCAACTGTCATAGTGAACGCGCTGTCCGCGATCTGCGAGCGGCGGCTTTCCAGCCAATCATCAGCCCTGGATTTCTCAACGCCCTGCTTGATGCCAGCGCCAATCCAACCGGGCAGGAATTCCGCCAGAAAATCCTCATGCTGCGGGCAAATGACCCAATCGGATTCACCGCTGACAATCCTGTATCCCTTAGCCTGAAAGAGGGCTATTGCCCGTTCGGCAGCCCTGGGGCCCAGCGCCGGACCAAACCCCTTGTCGGTCTGCTGGTCACGGTTCATCTCATCACAGAGATCCTGATCCAACGGTTCAGCAGGGATGAAACCAGTCCGGCCATCATAAGTCAGGCTGGCAAGAAACGGCCTTCTGGATGAGACGATTGCTTCGACAAGTTGCGTCAGAAATGTCTCCGAAACGAGATCGAGGAATGCAGATGTCGTGATCGCATCGACCGCGTCAAACGGGAGTTCCTTAAGGTTTGCTGATAGATCGATTTCCCGAGTTTGAAGCGACCCAGGTTTTGTCGCGTAGTCACGGCTAGCCGCCACCGACAGAAGGTCGGAATCGTAGTCGGACAAAATCCAATGAATGCCCGGTTTTACACCTGCCAGAGCAGCAACGGTCGAACCTGCACCGCTTGCAAGGTCCAGGATTTTTGGGGGGTCAGCCGGCAAGGCTCCGAAAAACGCAGCTTCGACGTCATTGTTACGGGCCGCAAGGTCCAGAGGTTCGCGCAAGGCCAACCAAGTTGCTGAAAATCCGCTCACTGCGCCACCTTCTCCATCACTGTCTCGAACACCCTCACCGCGTCCTCCCAGCTTGGCAAGGAATGGGCGGCCTGCCGGGCCTCTGTGGCAAGGCTTTGCCGAGCCTCGGCATCAGACATAATAGTGGTAAGGGCAGCGGTTAAAGCCTGCACATCTTCCACGCCGCAATAGATCGCCCCCCCGACTGAGAGGGTGTCCTTAACCGCTCCAGCACCGCTGCCGATCACCGGCAAACCATGCGCCAGCGCTTCCGCATAGGCCATGCCGTACCCCTCATAGCGGCTCGCCAGAACGAAAACGTCCGCCGAGCAATAATAATCGCTCAGCTTTTCCTGCGGCACCGTCCCATGGAATGTGACGCGGCCGGTCAGCTCCAGACTTTTGATCTGTTCCTTTAGGGCCGCAACACAGCCCGGATCCGCCTCCAGGCCGCCAACGACATCCAGATGCCAATCCGTCTCTTTCAATTGGCTTAGCGCCCCAAAAAGAAGATCGTAGCCTTTCCTCTGTGTAACGGTTCCAATGGAAAGGAGCCGTAACGGGCCTTCTGACGCTTTGCGCCTCTGCGAGGGAAGCTCCGTGCCCGGAAGAGCAATGCAGATCGCATCCATTGAAATCCCGAACAGGTCCTCGATTTGAACGGCCGTCGCCGAACTTGTCACGATCACGTGGCGGGCATGACTGAGAGCCGCGCATTCGCTGGCTTGCAGCCGCGCGGCAACGTCGCTGGGCAAGCCATTTTCCCGGCAGAGCGGGTGGTGAACCAGGGCGATCAGCCTCAGTCTCTTGCCGTGCTTTTCGGCGGCCTGATCCATAACGCCGTAGGCCAAGCCATCGATAATGACCACAGTATCGTCCGGGAGAGCAGAAAGAGATGCGTCAACGGCCTGTAGAGTCTTTCCTGATGGAAAGGGAAACCCCGGTCCAAGCGACAGCGGCCTTACATCCCAGCCGTTGGCAGCAAGACCGGCAATCACGCGCCGGTCATACCCGTATCCGCCCGTGAGCGTTTGAAGATCACCCGGATAGGCAAACACAAGCCGTTTGTCCGGCATGTCAGATCCTTGCCTCGTACCACGCACGAGCAACATGGGACTCGGAGATCGTCACCCGGATGGACGCAAGCTCGCCGCCCTTGCGGCCAAGCCGGTCCTGCCGCGCTGCCTCGGCCAGGTGATCATGGATGTGTTTGGTCAGGAATTCCGTGGTCGTATTGATCCCGGCAAACTCGGGCACCTCATCAAGGTTCTTGTAGTTGAGCGGCGCCAGCACTTCCTTGAGCGCTTCATGCGCCCGGCCGATATCGATCACAACACCGTTTTCATCGAGTTCTTCTGACAAAAAGGCCGCGTCTATTACAAATGTCGCTCCGTGCAGCGCCTGTGCCGGACCAAATAGTTCTCCTTTGAAGGAGTGGGCAATCATCACGTGATCGCGAACTTCTACAGCAAACATATTATATTCCTAAGTTCCTGAGTTTTCTGCCAAGCTGGCATCACGCCTCGTCGGCCTGGTCATAAACGATGACCGCAGCCAAGACATCTGATGCCTTGTTCAATATTTCGGGAATGCGCACTGCCGCGTCTTCAAATGGGATTTTGTGGCTGATCAGAAGATCCAGACGTGGATCATCCAGTAGGGATAGCGCCAATTCCATTCGCCGCCGGTAAGTCCAGCGCACCTGCCGTTCGGCCGGAATTGTGCCCACTTGGCTTGAGATCAATTTGATCCGGCGGCTATGAAAATCAGTTCCGAGCGGCACCCCGACGGTCTGATCGCCGTACCAGCTCATTTCAATAACCGAGGCGCCGTCACCGGTGCTGGAAAGCGCCGTTGTCAGCCCGGCGGCGCTCGCACTTGTGTGGAACACGAGGTCCTGGTCTCGCGGCGCATCCCCTGGAAGGCTGAAACGAAAACCAAGGCCGGATGCGATCTCAGCACGGGTCGGATTGATATCCACCAAAGTCACGGTTGATCCGGGGATACGGTTGCACACGTAAGCTGTCAGAAGTCCAACGACACCGCCGCCAACCACGCAGATGTGATCCCCAGGTGATGGTTTTCCATCCCATAAAGCATTGAGAGCGGTTTCTAAATTGGCCGCAAGCGTCGCCCGCTCGGCCGGAATGGAAGCAGGCACAGGGACACAGGCATCCGACGGGAGAGTGTAGAGATCTTGATGCGGAAAGAGCGAAAACACGAGCTTACCTGCAAGTTCAGCGTCTCCGTCAACAACGGTTCCAACGCTGGCGTAGCCGTATTTCACCGGGAAGGGAAATTGTCCCTCCTGAAAAGGCGCACGCATGCGATGCCATTCTGTTTCCGGAACCGCACCGCGGAGCACAAGCCCTTCGGTTCCCCGGCTGATCGCACTGTTCAAGGCTTTGATCAGTACCTCTCCCGGCCGCGGCTTCGAGAGCGCAGCCGGCCTAACCGCACACCCACCGCCGCCGACATACCAAACGGCATGAGCTTCATGGAGATCGGCTTCTTTTGCGGGAGTTGGCATTCTGCAGTTTCTCCGAACCGTGACACGCTTTTGCCACCACATCCACTTATCGCTACGCCCATTCATGCCATGTTTGCAAGGATTGGAAGTCCGAAAAATGTTGCAAGTCATTGATAAACCTAACCCGGCATTGTCCAAAACGTCGATGACCGGTCGCCGGATTCTGTTCGCCTTCCTGTTGGCGGCAAGTTTCGTTGCCTTGTCGGCATTAATGTTCGTGACATTATCTCCTGGCGATCACACGCCTTTGGACTTCTTCATCCTTGGCTGTTTCATGGTCACACTTCCATGGACCATTATCGGTTTTTGGAACGCTGTGATCGGTCTTTTGGTCATGCGGCTTTCCAAGGATCCTGTCGCAGCCGTATGCCCGATTGCCCCAGGAGATGCGTCTCAATCAATCACCAGCTCTACAGCACTCCTCTCCTGTATCAAGGATGAGGACGTCGACGCGCTGGAGACCAATCTCACCGCGATGGCCAGCAATCTGATCCGCGCAGGCTCCGGCCATAACTTTACGCTCTATGTTTTGAGCGATACGTCTCGGGACGAAACAGCGCAGCAAGAACAGCAAATGTCGGCACGGCTATCTGCCCGGTTTTCTGGGCAAATGGATGTCGTTTATCGGCGCCGGGCTGAAAACACCGCGTTCAAAGCTGGCAATATCGAAGATTTTTGCGAACGTTGGGGAGGTCGTCATGAGTTTGCGATCGTCCTGGATGCGGACAGTTACATGTCCGCCTCAGCGATCATCGATCTGGTACGGCGCATGGAAGTCAATCCGCAGATCGGTATCCTTCAAAGCCTCGTGGTTGGGCTGCCGACAGACAGCGCCTTTGCACGGATTTTCCAATTTGGGATGCGTCTTGGAATGCGCTCCTACACGATCGGCAGTGCATGGTGGCAGGGGGATTGTGGGCCTTATTGGGGGCACAATGCCATCTTGCGGCTGAAGCCGTTCAAAGAGCACTGCAAGCTGCCAGTTCTACCTGGAACAGGCCCGTTGAGCGGTCCGGTTTTGTCGCATGACCAAGTCGAAGCTGTTTTGATGCGCCGCGCCGGATATGAAGTTCGTGTCCTGCCGCAAGAAAGCGGGAGTTATGAGGCCAATCCGCCACATCTCTTAGAGTTCATCCGCCGCGATCTTCGCTGGTGCCAGGGCAATTTGCAGTACCGTAAACTGCTCGGTCTCAAGGGCCTTAAACCCGTTAGCCGGGCCCAGTTGGTGCTCGCCATCCTGATGTTTCTCGGGTCACCTGCCTGGATCGGATTTATGGTGGGGGCTGCAACCCTTGGAATGACCACGGATTACGCTCCTTATCGGGCGGATACCGGCGCTGTTTTGTTTTTCTCCGTGCTGACAATGGTTTTTGCACCGAAGCTGGCAACTGTCGCGGATATCATTGCACGCACGGATCTTCGAAAAGCGTTTGGCGGCCCCATCCGAATACTGCTCAGCGTGATAGCTGAGATCGTCTACGCGGCCATGCTTGCGCCAATCATGGCGGTTGCTCACACCGTCTTCATGGTTGGTCTTGTTTTCGGAAAGTCTATTGGTTGGGGTGCGCAAGCGCGTGGTGTTGCTCGCTTGCCGGTTTTGCTAGTCGCTTCCAAACTCTGGCCGCAAACCATTTTCGGTGCAGCTGGCCTTGCCTGGATCGTTCAGCAACCCATTGATCTGGTTTGGCCGGTCATCCCTGTCGCGGTGGGACCACTGCTTGCCACGATACTGGCCGTTATGACCTCGACGAAAACGCTGGGTACCTTGGCAATCCGGTCTACACTCTGGCGGATCCCCGAGGAGACTGCGCCTCCTGCCGAGTTGCTGCAGCTTCAACTGCCGGCTTTGCAAAAAGGCAGAGGGGCCGAGTTTCAGCCGCAGGACTTGCCGACAGCTGCCGCCGAACCTGAACCCGTCGAAGCGCGCTGATCAGGCAAAAAGGGCCACTCTGAGGTTTCAGTAATCTCAGTGTGGCAACGCCCCCTGGCGGATCAGGCAGCGTTGGACGATGCTATTGGCTGGGTGAGAAGTTCGTAAATGTCTTCAGCTTCAGCGGCAGACCGGATCCCCTCAGTGACCGTCGCATCGCGCAATTGCCGCGCAATGCGGGCAAGGGCCTTTAAATGGTCAGCTCCGGCCCCTTCAGGCGCCAGAAGTAGGAACACAAGATCCACCGGCTCTTCGTCGAGTGAATCAAAATCGACCGGTTTCTCCAGACGCGCGAATACCCCGACAAGTCGGTCGAGACGGATAAGCTTGCCGTGCGGAATTGCGATACCTTGCCCGACGCCGGTGGAACCAAGCCGCTCACGCTGCAGCAACGTATCAAAGACTTCCCGCTCAGAAAGACCGGTCAGTTCAGCCGCCTTGGCTGCCAACTCCTGGATCGCCTGCTTTTTGCTCTTGGCTTTCAGCCTGGAGATAACCGCGTCTTTGCTCAGAAGATCACTAAGATCCATTCCTTCGCCTATCCGTTTGGGCGCCGGCTTCCCGCTTACAAGGAAGCCGGACCCTAGCGCATCAGTGTTATTCTGCGGCGGCGTTTGCCACCAGTGCAGGGTCTATCCACCCTATATTGCCATCCGCCCTGCGGTAGACAACGTTGACACCACCATTTGCCGCATTTTTGAACATAACAACCGGGGCTTCCGTCAGATCAAGCTCCATAACAGCCATGCCTACGGTCATCGTTTTCACTTTTGCAGATGTCTCTGCAATGACCAGCGGATTGAAATCTGCCGGGACTTCCTCGTCTTCTTCCGGCGAGGCCAACACGTAGGACGCTGCTTCGAACGCCTCGCGGCCGTTGCCGTTGTGACTGTGATGATCCTTCAGTTTACGCTTGTAACGGCGTAATCGTTTTTCGATCTTGTCAGCAGCTTGATCAAAGCTGTTTCTAGGATCCTGATCCTGAGCTGACACTTGCAGCACAATTCCAGTGTCCAGATGCACGGTGCACTCGGATTTAAAACCCGTGCCCTCCCTGCTCAGCGTGACGTGGCCAGTGAAACCGCCCGTGAAGTATTTCGAAAGGGCGTCTTCGATTCGGTCTGTGATATGGACACGCATTGCGTCACCAACATCAACATTTTTACCCGAAATCCGCAAAGCCATGGGGACCTCTTCTTTTTCTATTGACCGACAGGTCACCGGCGGAACCGCCGGTGCGGAAACGAGAAACGTTTCACACCTACACAATGGACCAGTCAGCTCTAAAGTGCCATCCCCCTCATAGTCACAAGGGCGGTCCTATAATCGGCGTCTGCATGAGAGTCAATCGTCTCATGAAATGGGAAAGAATCCGATAAAACCAATTAAGAAAATGGGGTAATATTGCGAAAAACGCTAAAGAAACCGACGTTTCTTACAGTACACGCCAACAAAACCAGAAAGAGTTCGGCTGAACTCCAAGGCGTTTACATCTTTGCGTTTTTTTCCCGCCGCCGTTGGACGGAAGAGCCGATTTTCATGGCCTCGCGGTATTTTGCGACTGTGCGACGCGCAATATCAACGCCCTCATCTTTGAGGACTTTCACGATGGTGTCATCGGAAAGAATCGCCTTTGGATCTTCAGCGTCGATCATCTGCTTAATCTTGTGGCGCACAGATTCGGCGGAATGCGCATCACCGCCGACGGTCGCGGAGATTGCCGAGGAGAAAAAGTACTTAAGTTCAAAAATGCCACGCGGTGTCGCCATGTATTTGTTGGACGTCACCCGGCTGACCGTCGACTCGTGCATTTCGATCGCTTCAGCAATCGTTTTCAAATTGAGTGGGCGGAGGTGCGCAATTCCGTAAGTCAGGAAACCATCCTGTTGACGCACGATCTCGGTGGCGACCTTTAAAATTGTCTTGGCACGCTGGTCCAGGCTTTTCGCGAGCCAGTTTGCGGTTTGCAACGACTCCGTCAGATATTCTTTCTCGGTCTCATTGCGGGCTGTTTTCACGACACGCGCAAAATATGTCTGATTGACAAGAACCTTTGGAAGCGTATCGGAGTTCAGTTCGACCGCCCAAGTGCCGTCGTTGGCCGGGCGCACGAAAACATCCGGTGCCATTGGCTGGACCAAAGCGCCGCCAAATACAGAGCCGGGTTTTGGATCCAGGGCTCTGATCTCGTGGATCATATCCTTGAGGTCTTCTTCGTCGACACCACAGATTTTTTTAAGCGCCGCAAGTTCCCGCTTGGCAAGCAACTCGATATTGGCGATCAACGCTTCCATCGCCGGGTCATACCGGTTCTTCTCGATCAACTGGAGCTTGAGACACTCAGCCAAGTTTCGGGCAAAGACGCCGGCCGGCTCGAACGTTTGCAGGATACTCAGAACACTCTCAACCCGTTCCGGCTCAACACCGAGTTGCTCGGCGGCTTCAACCAAATCGAGATATAGGTATCCGTTTTCATCCAGTGAGTTGATCAGGTGACCGGCAATCAACTTGTCCACCTCATCGGATATTGAGAGGTTCATCTGCTCCTCTAAAGAGGTGGTTAGAGACCCCTCTTCGGCGACAAAAGCTTCAAGATTGTAGTCTTCGGAGGCCGCGCTCGACCCCGCATTCTTGTAGCTGTCGCCACCCTTCAGCTGAGCCGGGTCCGGAGAGGCGGGCACTCCAGGCTCATCCGGAAACACGTTGCTCAGATCTGTATCCATCCGCGAGGCAATTGCCTCTGCGCCGGTTTCCAAATCGCTCTGCATCCAGTCATCGCTGCCAGGCTCGCTATCGCCGCCCGCAGGCGTCTCTGGCCGTTCCGAGCGGGCATCACCGGGTGCTTCGGACTGGGTATTGGCGTCGCTGGGAGAGCTGTCACCTGTATCGGCCTCCCCTTTTTCCAAAAGCGGATTGCGTTCCAGCTCAGCCTCGACATAGGCAACCAGATCAAGATTGGACATCTGCAGCAGCTTGATCGCCTGCATCAACTGCGGCGTCATGACAAGCGACTGGCTCTGTCGCATCTCCAATTTGGTTGATATTGCCATTGATGTCCCGGGCGCTCGTCAGGTTCGGTTGGTCTGCTTCTTGCTTATGATCACAAGATACAAACTTGCACGTGCCTTGTCATCAAAGGGTAAACTGCTCACCAAGATAAAGTCGGCGGACATCTGGGTTTGACACAATGTCCCGCGGAAGCCCTTCGGTCAGAACCTCTCCGGCAGCAATAATATAGGCCCGGTCGATCAGTCCGAGCGTCTCCCGGACATTGTGATCCGTAATCAACACGCCAATACCGCGCTTTGTGAGATGGCGGACCAGCTGCTGAATGTCACCGACAGCAATTGGATCGATCCCCGCAAACGGTTCATCGAGCAACATAAATGATGGACGGCTTGCCAGAGCGCGGGCAATTTCCACACGGCGGCGCTCACCGCCAGACAGCGCGATACTTGGAGATTTGCGTAGGTGAGTCAGACCGAATTCCGCCAGAAGGGAATCCAGGTCTTCCTTGCGCTGTTTCCGGTTCGGCTCGATCACCTCAAGGACCGCACGTATGTTTTCTTCCACGGTCAATCCGCGAAAGATGGATGCTTCCTGAGGCAGATACCCAATCCCCAGCCGAGCCCGGCGGTACATCGGCATGCGGGTAATGTCGAATCCTTCGAGGTAAATCTTGCCCTGGTCCGGCCGGATCAAGCCGGTGATCATATAAAAGGTCGTTGTCTTGCCAGCACCATTCGGGCCGAGCAGACCAACGGCCTCCCCCGGCCGAACCATCAAGCCAACATGCTTCACCACCTGACGGCGGCCATAGGTTTTGCCAATCCCATCAACCACGAGTGCGTTGGACAGATCTTCAGCTGGTGCCGCGGCACCAGTAAGGCCATGTTCGAAATCGTAATTGTCCATAGGAGGCCGGTTCACTGATGTTCTATCCGTTCGCACCACAATGGGGCGCTGTTGAAGTCATTAGATACGAAATACATTACCGATGACTGTCCGGCACTACTGCTGTGTGCTGGGCGCTGAATTGGGAAGGATGCGAACCCTTACACGCCCATCGTCGGCGGGGGCGTTCAAATTGGCCTGACCGGTCTTCAGGTTTACCGTCAAACGATTGCCAACTACGACATTACCGCCTTGCTTGAGGACAACTTCTTTCCCCGTCATGACCATGACTTCGGTTTTCATATCGAAGTTTGCAGCATCGCCGGTCGCGGTCTGGTCCTTGGAGGAGATATGAACACCGCCACTTGCCTCAAGCCGCGAAATCTCCTGTTGAGCTGGAACAGCGCCATTGCTTGCGTCCGCGCCCTCAGAATTCTGACCATCGCCGTCGTAGAAAACCTTCAGCTGCGATGTTTCAAGACGTGTGTCTCCCTGGATCACCACGACATCGCCGATGAACGTCGCGACTTTGGTCTGGTCTTCGACCTTGAGTTCATTTGACTCGATCTCGATCGGTTGACCGTCGCTTGACCCAAATCCGGCGAAAGAATCCGAAAAAGTCTGCGCGGACAGAGGCGCAATTGCCAGCATCAATACTGAATAAGCAACCAAGCCGCATTTAAAGACCGGTTTCATCATTGGTTTTCGTCCTCGGTCGCCGGGTAAAGGATCAGCTTGACGCCCTCTTTAAACCAAACGATTTGCTTGTCTTTGTCGTAATCGATTTTTCCGGCGGTCAACTGAGCCTCACCGGACCCAATGGTAATAGGATCGTCGGACGATATCGCACCTGTTTTCAGGTCAACGTCGACCGTCTCAACATCCACTGTATACCCTTCACTCCAGTTCAGCTGCACCCCCTCATAAAGGCGCAGGGTTTCCGCAGCGTTATTATATATGCCTTTAAGGGAAATTATCCGCGCGCCCTCGTCCGGTGCAAGCACGATATCGGCGCGAATTTCCTCCAGATCAATGATCCTCGGATCGGCAAGGCGCTGGATCGCCTTGCGTGCCGTTACCTGATAGGAGCGTTCGCCATCATTGCCTGACAGTTTCGGGTGATCCATCACGATCCCGTCGCTGGTCAAAACGAGATTGGCCGCGCCGAAAGACCCGAGAACATTGAACAACACCACAGCGCCGATCATGCCGGCCAAGATGAGCAGCCCTATTGCGGGAAACAGAAAGCGCAGAACGCGCACCAGTGTGCTGTGCCGCCGTGCGGATCTCTGGACCCGGCTCTCCATGTCGCGTGGTCTTAGCCCGCCGAACTGTTGGTTCACTGCGCTCAAAGGCAACTCCAGCACTCCCGAACTCAGTAACGCAGCTTTCCGGCGGCGAAGGCTCCTCAGGAATGAGCAAAAATGTCGTTTTCTTCCCAGCCCTTTAGATCGAGTTCCGCACGAACCGGCAAGAAGTCAAAGCAGGCATCTGCAATATTCGTCCGCTCCTCGCGCTCAAGCATCATCTCAAGTTTTGCCTTCAGATCATGCAGATGCAATACGTCTGATGCTGCATAGGCCAATTGCGCATCCGATAGTATTTCAGCCGCCCAGTCTGAGCTCTGCTGCTGCTTCGACAACTCAACCCCTAAAAGTTCGCGGGTAATATCTTTCAATCCATGGCGGTCAGTGTAAGTGCGCACCAGTTTCGAAGCGATTTTGGTGCACCAGACCGGGGTTACATGAATCCCCAAATAGTGACGAAGAACAGCCACGTCAAACCGCGCGAAGTGGAAAATCTTCGGTTTGGATGGATCGGTGAACAATGTGGCTAAATTGGGCGCTTCCGTTTGCCCGCGAGCGATCTGCACCACATCTGCAGACCCGTCGCCAGGTGAGAGCTGCACAACACACAAACGGTCCCGGTGGGGGTTCAATCCGAGCGTTTCTGAATCTACTGCCACGGCGGATGCCGTCTCATAGGCACTCAAGTCCGGCAAGTCACCTTTGTGGTAGCGGATTGTCATATCGCCATTTCCTTCTGGAGTTTTCTCGGGCCGAATAGGTGCACGACACATACGCAGAGGCCGTTACTTCTCGTCACGTAAAACATGCCACGAATGGGCGCAAGTGGCTGGATGATGCGTCGACCGAAAACTGTTGCGTTACTTCTTGACCCGAAACGTCTCGTGGCAAGTCTTGCAGGTTTGGGCGAGACGACCAAACGCGGTCGCTATCTGGTCACGGTCCGCACCACTTTGAACTGCATCCGTGACGCTCATAGCCGCAGTTTCCATATCATTTGCGATGCCTGAGAACTGTTCCCATTTCTCCCAAATGATTGGGCTCGCTTCCGTTGGCGGCATCAGACTTTCTGGCGGGAATTGCCGTGTCAGATTGTCACCGCTGTGCCCCGCAATTATCCCCGCAGCAGCACCGATTTCCAACGCATCAAAGGGCTTCTGGCCTCGGAGCATCTGCCCAATTTGTTTCATGCTGGCGCTGATTTCCTCCATAGCATCCATCCGCTCTTTTACAATTCCAGTCGCTCCCCCATGCGCAAATGCCAGTGCAACACTTAAGGCCAGCATGGCAACGGAAATGCTTACAGTCTTTCTGATATTCATCGAAGAGCCTTCCACTTCCAAACTTTGCCCGAGCACTAAAGGGCGGTGTATCGCCGGTGGAATTGACAATATACCCACCAAAGACTGCCGCCTCGCAGCGATTGCCATCAGATACCGTTTAACCGCTCGAAATCGCTCCCGCCAGATCATCAATGATCGGACAGTCCGGACGATCATCACCCTGGCAACTCGCCACCAGGGACTTCAGGGTTTTCTTCAAGGATTTGAGTTCGTTGATCTTGGCATCAATCTCGTCGATCTTCAGGCGCGCGATCGCTTTGACATCTGCGCTTGCCCGATTGCGATCATCATAAAGTGATAAGAGCTCACGACATTGATCAATGGTGAAGCCGAGACCTCGCGATCGTTGTATGAACGCCAAACGCTGGACATCTGTCTCCGAATAATCCCGGTAGCCATTTTCTGAGCGCATTGGCGCGACCAACTGGATGTCTTCGTAGTATCGGATCGTTTTCGTCGGCAGCCCGCACTGTTTTGCAGCATCGCCAATGTTCATGAATGCACCCTCACAAATTATAGGTTTTATGACACAAATCTTTGGCGACTACGAGCGTAAGCCAGGGATTTCTGGCCGGTTTTTGAAACGCCAACGGCTGCGGTGGGACCGGCATCATTAACCTGCCATGTGGGCCCTTAAACGTACCTTCACTTTCCATTCTTAAACCCTCCAGTCACAGGAAGGTCAAGCACTCTGCTCGGCTGGTCGAGGGTGCTTTGAGAACATCGATCGCCTGGGTCAATGTAAAAAAACGGCCGGGCAATACCCGGCCGTTTCAACGTTCTAGAGCTCTCTACAATCAGCCGACGAACTGGATCGTGTCGGAAGTCAGATCCAGGCCGATGAGCATCGGGTCATGGTCAGATGCACGATACTGATTTGCCGCGTAAAGATCGGAGATCTGACTATCCGGCTTGAAGTTCGTGTTGTAGTCGAGCGCCGATGCTTCGAACGCGTTGATGTTCCATTCCTCAGCCCCAGTGACTTGGGCGAACAGTGTGTTGCTCGCCAGGGCGTAATCGAGGGCGCCGAAGGACTGGACGGACGGAGCCGTATCCAGATCGATCGGGAAACCGAATGATGTCTGATTGAGACCGCCCAGAAGGTTAAAGTCGATCAGACCTTGATCCTGGCTCAAGAGGTACTGGATCGGATCTTCCATGAGGTAGGAGTTCAGATCTCCCAGGATCAGGATATCCGTGTCATCAGATCCGGTCGGATTCGTGGCAAGCCATGTATCCAGAGCTGTCGCGGCCTGAAGACGGGCCTCGTTGTTGTTGCCGGTGCCATCTCCAATGCCTTCGTTGTTGCCGAACGGGCTAACTGACCCCTTGGACTTGAAGTGATTGACCGAAATGGTGACGTTTTCGCCTGTTGCCAATTCGGTGAAGGTTGCAGCGAGTGGTGCGCGGCTGGTGCCAGCACCATCAAATACCGTATCGAAGCTCAGGCCGAGGTCTGACAGATCGTTGTCTGTCAACATGGCCACTGAAGTGCCGTCGGCGATTTTGACCGCATCAGCATCGTAGATCATGCCAACCATAATCGCATCGCTGGTGTCGCCATAATCGACACCTGGATCAACGAAGGTGTAGTTTCGACCAGTTGCCTCGTTCAAGGCATTCACCAGATACTGAAGTGCGAACTGACCATCACCGTTTTGGTCACCATACTCATTCTCCAGTTCCTGAAGCCCGATGATGTCGGCATCCATTTCGGCGAGAGCTGCAATCATCTTGTCAACTTGGCGCTCGAATTCGGTAGCACTTTCTGCACCGCGCGGCTCCAAATCACTCGGCCCTGATGTGTTACCGGTCTGATCAAGCGTGGTGAAGAAGTTGAGCACGTTAAATGACCCAACTTTCAATGAGCCACCAACATCCGGCACCTCAGAGTCACGTGGCGCAGTGTCCGCAAATTCTGGTGTTTCCGTTGGATTGATACGGAAGGCAGCATCCCCGAACTCACCGGATCCAGTACCGAAGCGGAGCACGCCCGTCAGGCCAGAAACGGTGTCGCCAGCACTCAATGCATCGCCTGCATCAAACTGTCCGGCAATATTGCCATTTTCGCCGAAGATCTCGAACGGGATTGTGTCCGGGTTCTGTGTGGTGAAGCCATCATCCAGAAGGATGGAGTTGCTGACAGCCTCTTGGATGAATGCGTTGAAGCCTTCAACACTGGGCGCATTGCCTTGCGTGTAGGTTTCAAGCAGACCGCCCGCCTGAAGACCGACATCTCCAAACCGGCCAAGTGTGAACAGATCCGAGACGGTCATTGTCTCCGGGATCGTGACCAGCATGCCTTCGTAGGCCTCAAGGTCCGGAATGAATTCGCCGTCGCTGTTCTGGACAACATCTGCGACTGGGAACTTGATCTCAGATGCGGTCGGTAGAGTGTTTTCAGCGCTGACGATCTCGATGTTTGTGACATCACTGATCTGCGTTTCTCCAAAGAACTCTGCAACGGTTCCGGTCACCCGGACAAGATCACCGACTTTGACATCAAGATCTGGGTCGAAGCCGTCAAATGCGAAGATACCCTCAGATGTCGCGGCATTGTCATCCGCATCCTTGTCCTCTTCCTGAAGGAAGAACCCGTTAAGGTCACCGTTGACACCATTGCCCCCGTCCTGGAAGTCGCCAACAACGATCGCCTCGACCGTTACGCGCTGACCTTCCAGCAAAGATCCTGTGGCTGTGCCCTGGATGGACGAAATCAGCTCAAATGTCGGCTCTTCACTGCCACCGTTATCTGGCGGCGTAACATCGCCACTGATCAGCTGAATGTTGTCGATTGCAATATCTTCGTCGCCAGCGTCGAGATTGTCGAAAGTCACACGGAGATCGAGGGAATCTCCTGTAGCGTCAATTCCTGCGACGAATTGCGCAAACGTGTCGGAGAGCACCGTGCCGTCACCGACACCGTCTCCATTCGTGTCTACAGCTGGCTCTGTATTTGTTCCGCCAGACGCTTCGACCCTGAATATCTCAGTATAGTCGCCACCATCGATCGATGCTTCAATATAGAGCGCGCTGTCCGCATCCCAGTCTTGGTTTGATCCGTCATCATCTTCAGCAAGAAGGAAAGACAAATTCAGGTTTGAGTAACCGGATATATCGATGTTTTGGAACGAGAGGGTTTGTGTACCAGCGTCACCTTCCCCATCAAGATCCATGCCCGCGAAGAAGTAATCTCCGTCCTGGCCTTCGACTTGGTAGAAGCTGCCGATGTTGTCGCCGTCGGTGCGCGTGAAGAAATCACCAACACCATCTGAGAACTCAGCGACAGATGTATTGTAACGATCCCCGTTTCCGTCGGTTTCAAAGCTTTCTTCAAACAATGTGACCGGCGTACCGTCGAAGACATCGTCTTCACGGAATGTGAGGTTCTGGATGCGGTCATCAGAAGACGGGCCGTTGTCGGCTTCATTGAAGGCTGTTCCGCCTTTTTCCGGATTGTGATTGTCGTCCAGATATTCGGCCAGTGCATCTTGCTCAGTGCCATTGGCCGCAAAGATTGCATCGCCAGAGAACAGGTCATCGTTCTCGTTGTTGCCGTCCAGGTCGATCAGGTCCACCCGGTTCGGGTTGGACAAGTCCGACAGGACGGGATCGCCGCTGTTGGCCAGGAAGTTGAGCGTCACAATACGGAAGCTCTCTGAACCATCGCCGACAATATCACCGTCTCGGACCAGCTCAGCAACCAGTTTGTCGCCGTCGAAGATCCCGGCAGAGACCACGCGGCTGCCTTCCTGCTGTGTTTCGTCAAAGGAGAACTTCAGGCCGGAGATCTGCGGGAAGCCGCCAGAGGCGTTGCCCGGCAGTGCGCTGATGGCGCCTTCCAGGAAGTCGACCAGTTCCGTTTTGGTGATATCCAGAAGCGTCAAACCGTTGTTAAAGGCCAATGTTGTGGCAATGTCGTTTTGACTGATACCGCCGGTCGGCTTGACGACCTGATTGTTCTCATCGAGAACCTGCGAGTTCGGCAAACGGATAGCTTCTGTGCCGCCAGCAGGAACAACAATTTCACCGATGTTGGCGCGAATGCCGCCACCGTTCTTGATCGATACCACAACCGCGTCACCCAGATTATTGTCTGCAATCATCTGGTTGGCATAGGCAAGGTTTGCATCCGCAGTCAGGTTGCCCAAGTTGGTTTCCTGGGTGCGGACACCGTCTGGATCCTCTTCGGTGAAGGTGCCGGAGCGGTTGCCGTTCAGGAACACATCGGACACACCGAACACATTCGATTCTGTCGCCACAATCTCCGCCTGGATGGCGTCCGTGATCGCATCGACTTCAGCATCGATCAGGTTCTCAGCACCGAGAGCTGCAACACCGGCATCATCGGTGGCATAAGCTCCGGAAACCGTTTCATCATAGCTGTCCGCAATGATGTGACCGTCTTCGTCAAAGTCGACAACAAGGCGTCCGACATATTTGTAATTGCCGTCGGTGTTGACGACCGCCGTCGTGGTTCCGCCAGCATTTTCCACCATGATCGGGTACTGGCCCTGATCACTGTCGCCGTCACGCGCACGGTCATTGTCATCGAAGAGGCGGGTGTTCGAACCACCAGCAACGATGATGTCAACGTCGGTTAGACGTGCAGCCAACTCCTGCTCGATGGAGATCTGTTGCATGTGGCTCAGCAGGATAACCTTGTTGAGGCTCGGGTTTGCAGCCAGCAGCGCATCCACTTCGCTCTGCAGAACTGCGGCCAGCGCATCCAATTGCTCTGGTGTCGGGTTGCTGTCGAAGTCTTCTGGCAAGATGCCCAAATCCGCGCCCGGGCTGGAAATCGCGCGGATAGTCGGAACGGTCGCACCGACGATACCGACGAGCTCACCATTGACATCGGAGACGCTGGACGACGTCACGACATTTTCAAGAGTTGCCGTGTCCTGGCCACCTTCAACGGCAAGCGGAGCGAGGTTGGCATCGGTTGAGAAGTCAAGGTTCGCGGAAAGGTACGGGAACATCGCGCCACCGAAATCAGCACCTTCCAGATCCGTTCCATTGAACAGAGGGTCAGTGAAGCCTCCGGTTGCCGAGCCGTCAATCAGGCCCGCCAGCAAGCCAGTCCCGAGATCGAACTCGTGGTTGCCAAGCGCGATCGCCTGAACACCAAGTTCGTTCTGGATCTGGATATCCGCAATACCCGCAGATCCGAAGACCGCTTCCGATGCATCAAAAAACAGGCCCGGGATGATGGCATCGCCGGAGGATAGTGTCAGGGTGTTGTCAACCTCGCCGTCGTTCCCGAGGTCTTCTTCACGCAAGGCATTCAGAACCCCGGAAAGATTATCGATGTTGTCGATGGTTGCAGCGTTCGCTTCCTGATCTGTGAAATGCAAAAGCTCAAGCGTGAATGGTTCCGGGGTTGGCGTGCCGCCACCGCCGCCACCACCGCCGGTTCCACCGTCGCCGTCGCCAGGTGCGGCATCAGGATTATCTCCCGGGGCGCCATCGCCAATTGAAATCACATCACCATTTGTGTTTTGAGCGCCAGACCGGTCTTCTTTGAAACCAAACAGACCCCAGTGCTCGTAGGCGGATGCGAACAGGCCGTTTTCAATCGCTGCGGCGACATCCGGGTTCGCAGCCAGATAGGCTTCGGTATCAAAACCGCTTTCGAGCTGGGACGCGATGCTTGCATTCGGCGAACGCCCTTCGGACGCGCCAAAATTGATAAAGTGTTCAAACAGGCTGACACCGGCTGCAACGATATCCGGGTATTGCTCTGCATAAAAAACAGGGTCGAACACGGAGTTTGGGCTCCGGCCTTCGCTTTCACCCAACAGATTATAATGATCGAACGGATTCACACCTGCAGCTGCAACATCCGGGTTCTGCTCAAGATAGAATGATGTGTCGAAGTGAGCGTTCGGATCACGACCTTCTTGAAAACCAAAGAGGTTGAAGTGCTCCTCGGCGCTGCCGATTACGCCAGCTTCAATGGCCGCGGCCACATCCGGATTTTGGACTAGATAAAAAGATTCATTAAACTGCAACATCGTGCGATCCCCTACGCAAGACAAAAAGAGACCGGCAGCCTTGATAAGAATGCGAGCCGCCGGACCGTTTCATTAACGGTTTATTAACTTCTGCCTGAGGAGTTTCAACGTAGTATTTTTTGAATTTTTGATGAATAATTTCATTTATTATTACAGACTTATCATTATTGTTTCAATTCTATTACATTCATTTTGCCGCCTATTTAATTTAGTCAACGTTCCCGCGGCTTTTATACTTTCCTTGATTTTTCATTTTCATTACAGTTTTGTATTTTTTTAGAATTTTCTTCTATTTTTTATTTTATACTTCGCTGTTTTTCGCAAATGAACGTTCTACCCAGTTCGTCAAGGTGAACCTCAAATGTACTTTTCTCATCAACTCATGATTGCTTTGGAGCGGTATACCGCGTCACCGTACTGCCACAACACATAACCATGCAAAGGTTGAGTAGATCGACGTTTTCTCCCCTTACGGAACATCGAGCCGCGCATCCGAAACCCGTCAAAAACAAGATATGATTGAACATTCGATACCTAAAACAAACGCGCATGCGGGGTACACTTTGCATACCCTGAAAGACACAAAACGTGTTCAAATTGCTGCTGAAAGTGCCGCTCGAAAAATCCAACGGGCATGATGGCGTAGGAACCCCGGCGACCACTGTTCTTAATGTCTGAACATGACAGGAAGTACCCGGACGCCGAATACGAAAAAAGCCCCGGAAACCGGAGCTTTTTCGAGATGTTTCGGATCGAACTGGATGATCTGAAACGTATGTTTGGTGCCCAGGAGAGGACTCGAACCTCCACGCCCGTAAGGGCACTAGCACCTGAAGCTAGCGCGTCTACCAGTTCCGCCACCTGGGCCGTGAGGGGGGCTTGTAAGGGGCAGCCCGCAGCTTGTCAATCGCCGTCTTATACTTTTTTCGATCCTTTTCCTCCAGCCCTTCACACACCGGACGCAACGGTCTAAGAGACTGTTGGAAAGTCCCGGCCTTTTTGCCGGGTAAAGCTTTTGGACGCGACAAAGGGCCTTCTCACGATGTCCACACCCCTTAACGGAAAACTCGTCACAGTCTTCGGTGGATCCGGCTTCCTCGGCCGGCATATCGTTCAGGCATTGTCTAAGCGCGGCTACCGTGTACGGGCGGCCGTGCGGCGGCCCGATCTCGCCAGCCATCTGCAACCGCTCGGCGCACCCGGTCAAATCATGGCTGTGCAGGCCAACTTACGCCACCGCTGGTCCGTCGATCGCGCCGTTCAAGGGGCCGATGCTGTTGTCAATGCGGTCGGCATCCTTGCCCCAACCGGGAAACAAAGTTTCGATGCTGTTCAGGCCTTCGGGCCCCGCGCCATTGCCGAGGCCGTCCGTGCGGCCGGACTGAACGGCATTACCCACATTTCAGCAATTGGCGCGGATCCTGAGAGCGCCTCTGCCTATGCCCGGTCCAAAGCCATCGGCGAAGCCGGTGTTCTGGAAACCCTACCCAACAGCATTATCCTGCGGCCCTCGATCGTCTTTGGGCCGGAAGACAATTTCTTCAACCAGTTTGCCGGGATGGCTCGAATTTCACCGGTCCTACCGCTGGTTGGCGGCGGGGAAACCAAATTCCAGCCGGTCTATGTTTGTGATATCGCCGAAGCTGTTGCCCGTGCGGTTGACGGTACTCTTCAGCCCGGCTCGGTTTATGAACTCGGCGGACCAGAGATCAAGAGTTTCCGGGACTGCCTGGAAGACATGCTGGAGGTCACACAGCGCTCTCGCGTTCTGCTGCCGATCCCCTTCCCTGTTTCCGAAGTTATGGGCAAGGTCATGCAGTATCTGCCCGGGTCCCCGCTAACGGCGGATCAGGTGGAGTTGCTCAAGAAAGACAATGTGGTGTCTGAAGCTGCGATCTCCGAAGGCCGAACCCTCTCAGGCATTGGCATCGAACCAACGACCCTGGCTGCCATTCTGCCGTCTTATCTCGACCGGTTCCGGGAACATGGCCAGTATGACGCCCACAAGGCCAATCGCACCTAAGCCCGGTTGGGTTTCAAAAGCGGAAGATCAGGCGGGCTTGGCCCGCCTTTTTTGTTTTCACCGCATTGCGGTCATCCTGTGCTGCACATAGGCTGACTAAGTGGAGACGGATACATGCCGGTTGTTGCCAAGATCACCTTGTTGTTTGTCGTGTTTGTCGACTTGCTCGGACAAGGCTTGGTGTTTCCAATCATTAACAGCCTGATCATGAACCCGGATACGGCACTTCTCCCGACCGCAACCTCTGAGGCCACACGGCATTTTGACTATGGCCTGATCATAGGCGTCTTTTTCTTGTGCTGGTTTTTCGGGGCTCCCTACATCTCGAAGCTTTCCGACAGCATCGGCCGCAAAAACGCAATTCTCATCTGTCTCGTCGGAGCCCTTGCGGGCTACGCGCTGACCATTGCCGCGCTTTACATGAAGAGTTTCACTCTTCTGATCGTCGGCAGAGCGATCACGGGACTGACCGCCGGCAACCAACCGATTGCGCAAGCGGCCATGATCGATGGCAGCGTTGATGAAGAGGATCGTAACCGGAACATGGGCTACATCATTACCGGTGTCAGTTTCGGATTGGTCGGCGGCCCCTTGATCGGCGGATTTCTCTCAGACCCAGTTATTCTGGGTAGCTACGCCAGCTTGCAGATGCCGTTTTATGCCTGCTTTCTCCTGGTCGCGATTGCTATTGTCCTGGTTCTCGTCTTCTTCAAGGATGAAAAGCAGGATCTTGCGCCGTTTGCTTTCAAGCCGTCAGAGATCTTTGAACTGCTATGGAGGATCAAAAACTATCCCGTTGTCGTCAGGCTTTCCGTGGTGTTCCTTTTCTTCCACATCGCAAACCTGTCCTTCTACATCTTCGTCGACAACTATCTGACAAGCCGGTTTGGGTATGGGACGCTCGGCGGCAGCATGATAATGCTGACGATTGGAGTGGCGCTTGCTTTCTCCAGCACGTTCCTTGTTGTTCCGGTCCAGAAAAGGTTGACCAAAGAGGCCATTTTGAGTGTGACGTTTATCGTCTGGGCGCTATCGGCAGCTGCGTTTGTGGCAGCGCCTCACCCGATTTTGACGTTCGTACCGGTTTTCTGTTTCTATTTCGTCTTCGGCATCGCCTATCCGACGTTCCTCGGCCTGTATTCGGCGGCGGTGACTGACGAGGAACAGGGCTGGATTATGGGTGTCACAATCGCCGTCTTCACCTTGGTCGCCGGCGTTATCTCACTCTTGGGCGGCCGATTGATTGCGATAGATCTGGACCTGCCATTCTTCACCGTGATGGCCGCGTCCATTATCGCACTGATCGTCATGTTCATTGTCTGGAACCGGCCCGAGATCAAATCACTGACACGGAAATCCGGCGCATAAGATAGCGCCGGACTTCTTGTTTCTTCAGTCATTCCAATAGCTCGCGCCGAGGCGGTCATGGTGCAGCTCGCGGTATCCGCGATTCGTTCGCACAAGACCGATGTCATCCAGTTCCTGATTGCTCAAACGTGCAAGAGCCCGCTCAGTTGACCTACGGCGCAGATACAATTGAACACCTGCGGCCAAAGTACGAATGGCAGCGAGGAACAAACTGCGGTTATGGGCACGGCGGCGGAAAACGGTATCAATCTCAAGGCTCATCTCACTTCTCCGGGATCATTGTCACCCCGTCTTGTCCGGGGATGAAACCATCCTGGCAGGGCAATCCTGACAGCAGGGAGTCAGGTTTGATCTTGTTCTGTTCTCAGGATATGATTTTTTTCGCTACAACTCTGAAGAGCCTTGTTTCATGAACCCGATTGAACGCGCACTCGGCATTTTGCTGCTGTTGACCGGCGGCAAACTCGTCCCCGCGACGGTTCTGGCAGACCGGTTTCACGTCTCGTTGAGAACGGTCTATCGGGACATCGACCGGCTGATCTCCCTTGGTGTGCCGATCGATGCGGAACGCGGAGCTGAAGGCGGTTACCGGCTGGCCAAGGGATATTTGCAGCCGCCTGTCGCGCTTACCCGGAACGAGACCGCCGCCCTTCTCACGGCCATGGCCCTCGCCCGGTCAAGCAGAACCGTTCCGCTGGCAAACGATCTCTCCTCGGCGGAACAAAAACTTCTGGCGACACTTCCAAAGGCGGTCCACGGACTGCTTAAGGATGCCGAACGGATTGTCGGGATCGAACCGATCCCGCCCGATATCTTTCACTCCGGCACAAAAGCCGAAGCAACCGACGCATGGCAAAGCGCGCTCGACGGGTTCATGACGGGCATCCTGGAGGCAAGACGGGTTCGGTTTGATCACGTCAATCCCTCGCGGCAAACCCGCAAGTCCCATGATGTCGAGCCGCAAGGTGTCATGTTCGACCGGGATCTTTGGTATCTTGCCGGCCGGTGCGTCGACACGGACACCTTGAAAGTATACCGCGCAGACCGTGTTCATGATCTCGAGATCAGCGGTTTCCGGTTCCGCCCGCCACAAGACTTTTCGATCCAGTCCCTCTTGGGTGGCGCGTGGTTGTCACATGCAATGCGGCGCTGGGAACAGGAAGACAAGATCAGCAAGATCCGTTTGACCGCAAGGCAGGCCAAACGGTTGAGTGCAGACTGGTATTATCGCCACGCGGTTTTCACACCAATTGCCAACGGTGAGATCCTGATCAGCATCCCGAGCGTCGACCCGGGACGCATCCTGCCACTTGTCCGTTGGTTGGGACCCGGAGCTGAACTGTTGGAACCCGCTCACCTGCGCGAGGAAATCGCATCGGAGTATGCGGCGCTTGCAAACGCGCACGGCTCACCCCGGCTTGAAAAATCAGCCTAGGAAATAAAGACCGGCAAAACCGGCCAGACCGACAAAAATGCGCCACCAGGCAAAAGGCGCAAAGCCATGACGGGAGACGAAATCGAGGAGCCCTTTGACAACAAAGAAACCCGCGATGAAGGAGGCGACAAATCCAATACTGATCAGGACGACATCGTCCGTCGAAATCACATTCCGGTTTTTATAAAGATCATAGGCAAAGGCCCCCGCCATGGTCGGCATGGCGAGAAAGAAGGAAAACTCGGCCGCAGACCGCTTGTCCGTGCCCATCAACAGCGACCCGGCGATGGTTGCCCCGGACCGGGAGACACCGGGAACCATTGCCAGGCACTGGCAGAACCCGATCTTCAGGCAAAGAGACAGCGGATAGTCCATCACGTTGGTGTATTTCGGTGAAAGCTCGAGGCGGTCGATCCACAACAAAATGATACCGCCAACCAACAATGTCGTGCAGACGAGTGCTGGAGTTTCAAACAGCACCTCTTTGATGAAGCCATGCGCCATGACCCCGATGATGGCAGCCGGAAGAAAGGCAATCAGGATGCCGAACACAAACCTTCGGCTGGCCGCATCACTGGGCAAGGACGTCGCAAGTTGCCACAGCCGTGCAGAATAAACCGACAGAATCGCCAGAATTGCTCCAAGCTGGATTAGCACCTCAAACGTCTTGCCGGTGCTCTCAAATCCCAGAAAATGACCAATGAGGAGCAAATGCCCTGTCGAGGAGACCGGAATGAACTCGGTCAGCCCCTCAACCACTCCCAAAATGAGAGCATTTACAATTGTTTGGCCATCCATTGTGTATCAGGTCTCCAAAAGCCTTGATGACAGGCGGGTTGATCCGCTAACTGTCGCGACGAATTCCGACCGCCTATTTGCCGGACCCGGAGACCTCCGTCAAACCCTTGATAACCAGTTCTGAGGCAAACTTCTCGTCTGCCACGGCCATCGGGCATAGTCTTGCCACAGTTCAGGCTCTATACGCTTTCATGCTGACCCTTTATCACCACCCGTTTTCACCTTCCTCCCGGTTTATTCGCCTGATCTTGAGCGAGTATGGTGCGGCTTTCGAGGAGCGGCATATCAACCCGTGGGAACGGCCTCAGGAATTGCTCATCCTGAACGCTGCAGGCACAATTCCGGTGATGGTCGAGAATGAAGGTCCGGCAATTTGTGGCCCTGGTCCGATCATGGAGTACCTTGATGAGACCCGCGGATATGCGATCGGCGATCGCAGGCTGATGCCCGATCATCCCGATGCACGTGCGGAAACCCGCAGACTGGTGGATTGGGCACTGGCAAAATTTGACGTCGAAGTGATCGGTCATCTGGTGCGGGAGCGGATTTACAAACAGATCATGCCGAAATCCGCCGGTGGGGGCGAGCCGGATTCTGCGGCTCTACGGGTCGCCCGGGCCAACATCGACCACCATCTGAAGTACTTTGGCTACCTCGTTGCGTCCCGCCGCTGGCTTGCTGGCGACCGCCTATCTTTCGCGGATTTTGCGCTGGCTGCGTCGCTATCTTGCGCCGACTATCTCGGCGAGGTGAAATGGCACAACGAAGAGGATATCAAGAACTGGTATGCGCGGGTAAAATCCCGCCCCAGCATGAGGCCTCTTCTGGGAGAAAAGGTTCTGGGAATGCCACCCGCATCGACCTATGCGGATCTCGATTTTTGAGCACCGTTGGGGCCTGCCTTGGACACCAAGACGCAAAAACTTGTTGCAGCTCTCCAAGCAAAGGCAACCGCACTCGGCTTCGATGCCTTAAACATTGCAGCCGCGGACAGTATTCCGGACGCAAGAGACCGGCTGAATACGTTTCTTAAAAAAAACTATCACGGCTCGATGAGCTGGATGGCCGAAACTGCCGAACGCAGAGCGGCGCCGAAAGCGCTTTGGTCCGAGGTGAATTCCGTCATCATACTGGCCATGAACTATGGCCCTGACAATGCCCCGGAGAACCATCCACTGGCGTATCTGAGCGACAAAGGCGCTGGCGGCGTCTCTGTTTACGCACGGCACCGCGATTATCACGACATTATCAAAGGGCGCCTTAAGGAACTTGCCAGTTTTATGATCTCGCGTGCGGGCGGAGATGTGAAGGTGTTCGTCGATACAGCGCCCGTCATGGAAAAACCTTTGGGTCAGGCGGCCGGGCTTGGCTGGCAAGGAAAACACACCAATCTGGTTTCCCGGGAGCTCGGTTCTTGGTTCTTCCTCGGCTCTATCTTTACGACACTGGAATTGCCGGAAAGCGGCGCGGAGACTGATCACTGCGGGTCCTGCAAGGCGTGCCTCGATGCTTGTCCGACAGATGCCTTCCCGGCGCCTTACCAGCTGGATGCGCGGCGGTGTATTTCCTATCTCACCATCGAGCATGCCGGTCCCATTCCAGATGAATTTCGAAAACCCATCGGCAACAGGATTTATGGTTGTGACGATTGCCTGGCGGCCTGTCCCTGGAACAAATTCGCTCAAGCGGCAAGCGAGGCAAAACTGGTGGCCCGGGAGGATTTGAAGTCTCCCCGGCTCGCCGACTTGTTGAAATTGGACGATCCAGCGTTCCGGAAACTCTTTTCCGGATCTCCGATCAAACGGATTGGCCGAAACCGGTTCCTGCGCAATGTTCTGATTGCAGCCGGGAATTCCGGAAAACCGGATCTTGTACACTCTGTTGAGCAGCACCTGGATGATCCGGACGAAACCGTGCGTGGCACAGCGGTCTGGGCCTGGCGCCAACTTGTTCCAACTGACATGTTCAAACAAAAGAGCCATTCCGCGCTGGCATCCGAAACCAGCGCTGAAGTCCGCAGCGAGTGGCAGAAGCAAGGATAAAAAAATGATCGCCAGCTTTGGGCCATCTTCTCGTGAGAATGGTCTATAGTTTATTGAAAGGTCATCACGGCAAGGGGTGTTTTTCCTCGGATATGCCGGACCACTATCCCGGATACCGGAGCCAAGAAGTTGTGTTTTTCCAGCCCTCTCTCCAAATGCCCCCGCCCCGCCTACCTGGCGCCCATGAGAACGACCGTGCTTTCGGTCGGTTTTGCTCTTGCAATTACTCCTGGAATAGCCAGCGCGCAAACGACCGGGCTCGAAGCCTATAACGCTTATGTTGCCGGCCTGAGGGATCTCGGGTTTACAGTTGAGGACGGTGCGATCAACTATGACGGCACCACAGATACACTCACGATCTCGGGCGCCAGTCTCGGTTTCAAAGGCGTTATTACAGATCTTCCTGCCGGGGGATTTGACGGTGATGACGCTGACGCAGATGCGTCCGAAAACACAAGTCTTTCCTACGACCTGTCCTTGTCAGCGGGCACGGTGACAATTGAAGGTTTGAGCGAAGACAACAACGTTTTCTCCGCGGGCCGGTGGTCATACTCAGACGACACTAGCCTCACCATATCAGCCAGCATTGACGGTGAAGGCCGTTTTATGGCGGACGCACGGATGTCGGGAGCAAAAGCTGAAAACTACAGCTTCACCATACCCGAACTGCCTGCCGAAGATCCGGGTAATCAAGCCAGCCGATGGTTGCCGTTTTTCAAAACCCTCCTGCAAGCTTCCTATGATGAGGTTCGGGTCGATACGACAGCCATGACGCTGGAAGCATATGCAGACGAAGACGGTAACGAAGCCCAAGTCATGTCTGGAACCGTTCAACTGGACGGGTATCTCATGGCCGGGGCGGTCGACGGAAAGATCGCACGTTATTCGCTCGATAAGATGACCCAGACCCTCGAAACCCGAGATGAGACCAGCGGGCAGACACTTACTCAAACCACGTCCCAGGGAAAGACTGTCTATGAGGACATGGATGCAAACGCCCTGATTGCGCTGCTCGATCCGGATGTTCCGGAGACCGGTGATGAAGTTACTGTGATCCGGACGGCTTCTGCGGTTGATTATGCCACTCGGCAGGATCTGGGCGACGGGACGACGATTGCCTTCAAGATCGACCGGAGTTCGATGGATGATCTGACCTTCGTGAAACGCGAAAATGATTTCCTCGATCTGATGGACAAGATGATTGCCGGAGAATTGCCGGAGCCTGTCGACATCATCACCAATGTTTTCCAGATCTACCGCTCCTTTGCGATCGCAGACGTGCGTGTTTCCGGAATTGACGTCAGCATTGAGCAAGCAGGCGTGGATACACCTGCGAAGGTAACCATCAAGGAGGCCGCACTGACAAATGTCAGTTCTGATGGCATCGGGGAAATGATGCTTGTTGGTGTTGCCGCCCCAGACCTGCCCGAGGGTGCAGCCATGTCTCTGGAATGGGCTGCACTTGGCGATATTGAATTCGCCGACTTCGCTCCGATGGAAAGCATGATCGCAACGTTGGTCGACAATCCCGATTATGGCGAGGAGAACCCTTTGGACGTCCTTCGGGCGTTCATGCCGCGGTCCATTTCGTATGAAGTGGAGGGGCTTAAGGTCGCCGTGCCGGATGCTGGTGTCACCAGTGTGAACCGTGCTGAAATGCGGATGTCTTCAACGGTGCCGCCCATCCCAACAAGCTATTATGCCAAGAACGACGGCATTCAGATCCCTGCGAAGGCTTTGGGCGATCCGGAAGTGGAAGCATTCTTGGAAGCGCTTGGGATCTCCGAGATCATCTGGTCTGATGAAACGCGTCTTTATTGGGACGAAGCCACAAAGGAACTCAACCTCGAACGGCTTACTTTCGAAATGGAAGGGGTTGGACGGGCGGAGGCTTCCGCGCGGTTCGGCAATGTCCCGAAGGAGCTTTTTGAAGATCCCGAAGGCCAAGGTCAGATGGCCTTGATCGTTGCCCAGTTCATCGACGCCCGCATCCGGTTTGTCGACGACGGCGTTACCGAGAACGGTCTCGCTCACATCGCCAATGACCAGAACATACCGGTCAATGTGTTCCGCGAAGCTCTGGCGGAACAGGCAGCCGAAATGACGGCGCCAATCCAAAATGCTGTTTTCACCGAGATGGTTCGATCAGCGGTTTCAGAGTTTCTCGAAAATCCAGGCGAGATCACTTTGAGCCTCAAGCCGCAAGCACCTGTCCCGCTGGCGCAAATTGTCGGCAGTTTGGCGGCGCCTCAAACCCTGCCGGACCTCTTGAACGTTCAGGTCAAGGCAAACTAAGACTTCGGGAAGCGCAGAAACGAAAAGGGCGGTCGCTAGGCCGCCCTTTTTTGTCTAACGATCGGGAGATTTATTCCGCAGCTTCCTGGTGTTCGGCGGCTGAAATCCGGGCTGCGCAGAACTTGAACTCCGGGATCTTGCCGAACGGATCGAGCTGCGGATTTGTGAGGAAGTTCGCCGGCGCCTCATAAAAACAGAAGGGCACGAACATCATCCCTGTCGACACGTCACGGTCCGCTCGAAGTGTCAGCGTGATCGCTCCCCGGCGTGTTTCCACAGTCACCTGTTGGCCAATCTCCAGGCCTTGGAGCTTGATGTCGCGCGGGTTCATCGAAACAACCGGTTCCGGTTCGATCGCATCCAGAACTGCCGCCCGGCGGGTCATCGCACCGGTATGCCAATGCTCCAGCATCCGTCCGGTGGTCAGGACCATCGGGAAGTCCTCATCCGGCGTTTCATCCGGCGGGACCAGGTCCGTTGGCACGATCTTACCCCGGCCATCAGCCGTCGGGAACGACTTACCGAACAGTATCTCGTTGCCGGGCTTGTCCGGGCTGTCTGCCGGATAGGTCACCGTGCCATCGCGCTCCAGACGCTCCCAGGAGATATTCTGGATGGACGCCATGTGGGAGCGCATTTCCTCGTAGATCGCTGGCACGCCGTCATAGGACCAATCGAGCCCCAGCCGGTTGGCGATTGCAATAATCAGCTCCCAATCTGCGCGCGCTTCGCCCGGCATCGGGACACAAGGCCGGCCGATTTGAACCTGGCGGTTGGTGTTGGTGTAGGTGCCGAGCTTTTCCGCATGAGCGGAGGCCGGCAAGATCACATCCGCATGCCAGGCGGTTTCGGTCAAAAAGATGTCCTGAACCACCAGATGCTTTAGGCTGGAAAGGGCCTTTCGTGCATGGTTCTGATCCGGATCGGACATTGCCGGGTTTTCGCCCTGGATGTACATGGCCTCAATGCCTCCAGCCAGGATATCGTCCATGATCTCGACGACGGTCAGACCGCGAACCGGGTCAAGCGTACGCCCCCAGGCATCTTCATATTCTGCCCGGATGTCGACATTTTCGACGGACCGGTAGTCCGGGAAAACCATCGGGATGAGGCCCGCGTCGGAGGCGCCTTGTACATTATTCTGGCCGCGCAGCGGATGAAGGCCGGTCCCTGGACGGCCGATCTGGCCGGTCGTCAGAGCCATGGCGATCAGGCAGCGGACATTGTCAGTGCCATGAACGTGCTGGGAAACGCCCATGCCCCAGTAGATGATCGAGCGCGGGCTGGTCGCGTAAAGCCGGGCAACCTCGCGCAAGGTGCCGGCATCAATGCCGCAAACCGGTTCCATGGCTTCCGGGGTGAAGTCCTGAATCTTTTCCTTCAGAGCTTCAAAGCCATCCACATGTGCCGCAATATATTGCTCATCATAGAGCTTTTCGCTCACGATGACGTTCAGGATGGCGTTGAGCATGGCAACATCCGTCCCGGGCTTGAACTTGAGCCCGTAATCGGCGTGGCGCATCAGCCCCTGCCCGCGCGGATCCATGACGATCAGCTTGGTGCCGTTCTTTGCCGCCTGCTTAATGTATGTCGCGGCGACCGGGTGGTTCTGTTCGGGCCTTGCGCCGATCACGATCATACAATCAGCATCTTCTGCCGCGTTGAACGGTGCAGTGACGGCCCCGGAGCCGATGCCTTCCATCAACGCTGCAACCGACGAGGCATGACAAAGGCGCGTGCAGTGATCGACATTATTCGTCTGAAATCCCTGACGGATCAGCTTCTGGAAAAGATAAGCTTCTTCATTCGAGCCTTTTGCAGACCCAAACCCGGCAATACCCGCACCGCCCTTGGTCTCAAACGTCGCTTTCAGGCCATTTGCCGCCCGATCCAGCGCCTCGTCCCAGGTCGCTTCACGGAAGACCTCGAGATAGTTGTCGAGGGTTAGCGAGATGCCCGCATCCTTCGGCGCATCGTCTCGGCGGATCAGCGGTTTAGTCAGTCGCTCAGGGCTTGATACATAGTCAAAACCGAAGCGGCCTTTGACGCACAACCGGTTTTCGTTGGCCGGGCCATCGCGGCCTTCAACGCTCACGATCTTGCCGTCTTTAACCGAAACAGATGTCAGACAGCCCACACCGCAGAACGGGCAGACACTGTCGATGGTTTCATCTGCATAGACTTCCCGGGTCTTTGCGGCTGCATCGAGAAGACTCTTTTCCATCAGCGCGCCGGTCGGACAAGCTGAAACGCACTCGCCGCAGGCCACACAGGTGGACAGGCCCATGGGGTCGGCAAGGTCAAAGACCGGAGCCGTATGGGACCCACGATCCGCCATGCCGATGACGTCGTTCACCTGAACTTCCCGGCAGGCCCGCTCGCACAAATTACAGGCGATACAAGCGTCGAGATTCACTGCAATTGCGGGATGCGACACATCTTGGGCCGGCTTCTCGCACGGTGCAAAACGGCTGGAGGTGACACCAATCGCATCGGACCACTTGAAGAAATCGCTCTCCGGGTCCGGGTGATGATCGCGGCTCGGCTGGTCAGACGCGAGCAGCTCGAACACCATCTCGCGCGCCTTGGACGCGCGCTCCGTGGCCGTCTGGACAACCATGCCTTCTGACGGCGTGCGGATACAGGAGGCCGCAAGCGTGCGCTCGCCCTCAATATCGACCATACAGGCCCGGCAGTTTCCGTCCGATCGGTATCCTGGCGCGTCCTTGTGACAGAGATGCGGAATGGCGACGCCTTCGCGTTTCGCCACTTGCCAAATGGTTTCGCCGTCTTCCGCTATTACGGTTTTCCCGTCGAGAGAGAAGGTGATGTTGCTCATACTTCAAACTCCTCGGAGAAGAATTTTAGCACGGACGCCACCGGGTTGCTGGCGGCTTGTCCAAGACCACAAATGGACGCTGAACGCATGACTGCGTCCAGATCAGCAATCTTGTCCTGATCCCAGTCGCCCTCAGCGAGCAACTTTTCCATTTTTTCAGTGCCAGACCGGCACGGTGTGCACTGACCGCAGCTCTCATGCTTGAAGAACCGCATCAAGTTGAGGGCCGCATCGCGCATGTCATCCTGATCGGAAAAGACGACAATCGCGTGGCTGCCAATGAAGCAGCCGTGCTTGTCGAGCGTGCCGAAATCAAGCGGTTCATCTGCGAGCGAAGCCGGCAGGATGCCACCGGATGCGCCACCTGGCAGATAGCCCTTGAAGCTGTGGCCGTCTTCCATACCACCGCAATACTCTTCAAGCAGCTCGTTCATGGTGATTCCGGCCGGAGCCAGTTTCACACCCGGCTCCCTGACACGGCCTGATACCGAGAAAGACCGGAAACCCTTGTGCCCCCGACGTCCTTGCTCGGCAAACCAGTCCGGCCCGTTTTCGACAATGTCTCGGATCCAGAAGAGCGTCTCTATATTGTGGTTGAGAGTTGGGCGGCCAAACAAACCGACTTGAGCAATGAACGGCGGGCGATGACGGGGCAAACCACGCTTGCCTTCGATCGACTCGATCATTGCGCTTTCTTCGCCGCAAATATACGCGCCAGCGCCCCGGCGAATCTCGATATCGATCGTTGTGATGATTCCAGCTGACCGCAGCGCCTCGATTTCCGTGTTCAAAATCTCCAGAACGGCAGGGTACTCGTCTCGCATGTAGAGATAGATCCGATCAGCGGAAATCGCATGGGCAGCAACAAGAGCACCTTCAAGGAGACGGTGCGGATCGCTCTCCAGGTGATACCGGTCCTTGAACGTCCCCGGCTCGCCTTCGTCACCATTTATCGTCAGGTATTTCGGTCCCGGAAGATCGTGGACAATCTTCCACTTGGTACCGGTCGGAAAGCCTGCACCACCCAGACCACGCAGACCCGCAGCCAGTACAAGATCGGCCACGGATTCAGCGGTCAGATCGCCAGATCTGACACGCTCCAGAACCTTGTAACCGCCCGATGCACGATAGGCCTCAAAGCCGGTGTATTGCGGGATCTCCGGCGTAACTGTTCCTTCAAACAGCAGAGAGCGGACAGACATCTCGTTTGCATGATCGACCGCCCGCTTGCCCACTTGAGCGGCCGGGGCAGCTGCGCACCGGCCGATGCAGGGCACCTTCTGTATCCGGACTTTGCTCGGGTCCACACCACTTTCCAGAGCTGCCGCCAAGGCATCCGCGCCTTTGAGCGAACACGTGATGCTGTCGCATACACGGACAGTCACCGGTGCCGGCTTTGCCTCACCTTCGCGGACAATGTCGAAGTGGTGGTAAAAGCTCGCGACTTCATAGACCTCGGCCTGAGAAAGACGCATTTCCTCTGCCAGGGCACGCAGATGGCGCGCCTCCAAACACCCATATGCGTCTTGGATCTTATGCAGATGTTCAATCAACAGATCGCGGCGGCGCGGCTCATCTCCAAGCAGCGCCTGCACTTCTGTAAGTGCCGCATCCTCCAATTGACGCCCTTTTGGCTGGGACGGCTTGCGTGAAAGCCCCTTGCCGAAAGACATTGGCGTTTACTCCCAGAATGATTTCGTTGGCCGGATGTTATCCAGCGATCTCAAGCCTGTCTGTTTGAAAAACGACAAGCGCGATCCCAAAGCTGACGCTTTGGAACAACAGACCCGGCGAAACCTGGGCTCTGGGTTTATATCGTCAGATGCGAAAAGGCGGCGACAACCTTCTCGTAAACCGGGCGTTTGAAGGGGACGATCAATTCCGGCAGCCGGGATACATCTTCCCAGCGCCATTCCTCAAACTCGGCTGAATGACCATCGGGCGGGGTCAAAATATTGATCTCGTCATCTGATCCTTCAAAGCGATAGGCAAGCCAGCGCTGGGCCTGCCCCCGGTATTTGCCCTTCCGGCTCGAACGGGCAATCTCGTCCGGGTAGTCATAGGCGAACCACTCCGGCGCTTCTTCCAACAGCGTCACCGACTGAATGGATGTTTCTTCATAGAGTTCCCGCCTGGCGGCCTTTTCCGGCGTTTCACCGGCATCGATCCCGCCTTGGGGCATCTGCCACTTGTAATCGTAGCCATTTTTGTTGGCCTCCGGTGACCGGCTACCGACCCAGACCTTCCCGTCCCAATTGATCAGCATGATCCCAACACAGGGGCGGTAGGGCAGGCCATCCACGCTTTCAGGATAACCCGGTCCAAGATCCAGTTTTGTCACCAGAAACCTCACTCAATACGCAAAAGAAAACCGTGGATGCGACGCTGCCGTGTATATTATTCGTCGCGGTCGATGGTCGCACTGACTGGAACCAGCTGCAAGCCGCGTTGCTCGAGATCCTGCACCCATTCCTGCAACTGCCGGACGGTGACCGGCAGCGCAGACCCGGCAGCCACGGCATATCCGCGTGCACGGGCAACGCTCTCAAGCTGCAAAAGCTTTGCGTCGATATTGCTTTCGCGCGGCACTTCATCGAGCACGACGTCGACACCGCTGAACGGCATTCTGAGCTCGCCTGCAACCTCGTCAGCAATGCTGCGCGAGGTCGTGCCGTTGTCGACAAACATGAGACCTCGGGATTCAAGTTTTTCCAGAAGGTACTGCATGGACGGCCGGGTCGATGAGAAGCGGGCTCCCATTTCACCAATCACGCCGACATAGTTGGTTGCCCGGGTCAGCAAAAACGCGAGGCGGTCCAAAAGCTCGGCCGGTTGAAGGCTGACAAGGAGCGTGTGCGGGCCGGGATCGTTGTCGGGGAAATCAAATGGTTCCAACGGAAGCTGAAGAAGCAGCTCATGCCCCTTCATCCGGGCCTGCTGCATCCAGAGATCCAGATCAGAGCCATAAGGCGCCAGCGCGAAAGTCACATCCGCCGGAAGACTGTCGATCGCGTTTTGCGTGCCTGTTTCACTGAGCCCAAGCCCGGTCACGATGACGGCAATTTTTGGTATAGACGTAAACTGGGTCACGATTGGCCGCGCGTAGGCATCTAGCGGTCGGACACCAGCGTCGCTGACCATCGGCAAGAAGCCGTAGTCGGAGCGTTCGCTTACCCGTGTGTCTGGATTAATAGCCAATCCGGTCACTGGCGCCTCCGGCCCTAATCCGTCGGGGCGGATGATCATTTCGTAACGCGGACCAAGGTAGTCACCGCTGGACTGTTGGCGGAGATTTGGGCCGAGATCATCGCCCACCGTCGGACGGATCTCGACGACCTCGATGTCCTGGGATGTGATCCCTTCAACAACCTCATCAAGTGGCAAGACAGCAAACGGTTCTCCGCCATACGGATCGTCTACCACCAGAATCCAAATAAGCGCCGTTGTTAAGACGACACTTATCAATCCTGCGCCAATGAGGCCAAACGGCAGCCTGACAAGCCGCCGCTTTCCCATTCCTAAGGGAGCTGTGAGATCTTCGCTCGACATATCGTCCAGTGCCTTTACGCCGGCAACGCGCCGGCATGATCATTGTTTTTGGATACGCAGAACGAGTGGAAAAGGTGCGCCGTGGCTGGCGCACCTTGGAGTTTTAGTTTTTCGGAACCGACGCTGTGTCAGCAATCGGTGGGAACGCGCTGTTCACCTGAACGCCGCGCAGAAGATCAAGCGCCAAGTTCAACTGAGTGTCGTCTTCCGGGTCCGGCGGAATGTAAGCTTGGCTTCCGGACTGTTCTTCACCCTCGGCTTCAAGGTGGCCGCGAAGACCTGCCTCACCCCGGGTTTCAACACGGCCGACGAGTTCTTCTGGAAGTTCCTGAAGCGCTTCGATATCCGGGACAATACCCTTGGCCTGGATCGAATTTCCTGATGGCGTGTAGTAGCGCGCCGTGGTCAAGCGGATTGCACCATTGGCACCCAGCGGAATGATCGTCTGTACGGAGCCTTTCCCGAAGGAGCGTGTTCCGAGGATTGTTGCCCGGCGGTGATCTTGCAAAGCACCCGCAACAATTTCAGACGCTGACGCGGAGCCGCCATTGACCAGTACGATGACAGGTTTGCCGTCTGTGAGGTCACCGGCGCGCGCATTGTAGCGCTGGGTTTCATCTGCTTCCCGGCCTCTAGTGGATACGATTTCACCACGATCAAGAAACGCGTCGGACACGGCAATTGCCTGGTCCAAAAGGCCGCCCGGATTGTTCCGCAGATCAATCACGAAACCCTTGAGCTTGTCGTCGCCAATGTTTTTGGCGGTTTCCTCAAGTCCTTTTTTCAAACCGTCGAAGGTTTGCTCGTTGAACTGCGTTACACGAACATAGCCAACATCATCCTCTTCCCGCCAGCGGACGGACCGGATGCGGATGATGTCGCGGGTAATCGTGATATCGAGCGGCTGTGTCTGACCTTCGCGGCGAATGGTGACCACGATATCCGTGTTGACCGGACCACGCATTCTTTCAACAGCTTCGTTGAGGGTCAGACCCTGAACCTGTTCGCCGTCGATATATGTGATCAGGTCGCCCGCCAATACACCGGCTTTGGCCGCAGGTGTTTCGTCGATCGGAGAAACGACCTTCACCAAACCGTCTTCCATGGTCACTTCGATACCCAGACCGCCGAACTCACCGCGGGTCTGCACCTGCATATCGCGGAAGCTTTTGGGTGACATGTAACTGGAGTGCGGATCCAGCGACGTCAGCATGCCATTGATGGCGCTTTCGATCAGCTGTGCATCATCGGGAACTTCAACATAATCCGAGCGGACACGTTCAAACACATCCCCAAATAGGTTCAGCTGCCGGTATGTATCGGTGGCCGCAGCATTTGCTGCGCCTGACACATGGAATGGCATTTGGGACAAGGTTGTCACAGCCGCGGCCCCCAAAAGGGCACCTGCCAGCAGCAAGGAAGCTTTCCGTATCATCCGCGAGCCTTTTCTTCTTCTGTGCGTGCCCACCATGGTGTGGGATCGACCGCACGGCCGTCCTTCCGAAATTCAACATATAATATCGGCTGGGTCGAGCCCATACCGAATGTTGATGCGCTTGCCCACTGGGTCGCGCCCATTACACCGACCGGTTCTCCGGCCAAAACAAATTGTCCGAGCTCCGCATCGATCCGGTCCATTCCGGCCAGGAGCACATGGTAGCCGTCACCCGTGTTCAGGATCAAGAGCTGGCCATACGACCTGAAGGGACCAGAATACACCACCCATCCATCTGCTGGCGATGTGACATTCGATCCGGGGCGTGTGGCGATTGACTGGCCTTCAGTCACACCGCCAAACTCATCTTCTTGACCGTAATCCTTCAGTACAGTGCCGGATACGGGTTGAGGAAGCCGTCCCCTGGCGTCCTCAAAAGCAATCGCAGGCGCCAGACGACCAGGATCCGAAAACGGATCGTTATCTCGCGGCGTCCGGTTTTGATCCAAAGCAGCCTGCCGGGATTTCTCAGCGGCTTCCCGGGCGCTTTCGATCTCGGACTCCAAGTCTGCAATCAATTCCTTGAGCGAACCTGCCCTTGCCGCCAATTCTGCTGCACGGCGCTTTTCATCCTCAAGGCTACGGACCGTTTCAGTATGTTCCAGCCTTTTTGCGCTCAAGAGAAGTTCCAGCCGTGACTTTTCCTCAGCCAATCGCATGGCATCACCGCGAAGCCGGCGTTCCTCATTTGCGATGACTGTCTTCAAGCGCTGAAGCTCCTCCAAATCAGCGGCCAAGGCCTCCGTTTCCACCCGCAATTCCGGCATGACCGCATTCAAGAGAATCGCGCTGCGAACCGCCGACAGAGCGTCACTTGGACGAACTGCCAATGCTGGTGGCGGCCGGCGGCCAATACGTTGAAGCGCCGCCAACACTTCAGCTAGGACATCGCGGCGCGCGATCAAGGACAAGCGAACAGCGTCTTCATTCTCGCCGAGACTGCGCAGCCGACGTTCGGTGTCCGTCAGCTCTGTTTCAAGCCCGCGAATTGTGTCTGCTGTGTTGATGATCTTTGCATTGAGGGTGTCGCGGTCCCGGTCAAGCGACTGGATTTCTCGGGCAATCGCAGCTTGCCGATCGGACGAGACAGTGATGTCTGACGTGAGCGCGGCGAGCTCCTGCTCGCGCTTCGCCTTTTTTTCAATCGCGGCTTCAATTTCCGGTGAGCTGACCGCAACTCCGGGCGGATCTACCGTCTCGGTGACGTAACCTGGCACTGGCCACAGAAACGCACAGGCAAAAAGGCCGCTTAGAAGTGCCGGCTGACCAGCTTTCTTCCACCGCCGTTTTCTAGTTCCCCTGCCCGGATCTGACCTCAAGTCGCGCGATCTCCAATACGCCATACGATCTGCGATACCGGCATGGCGTTAACGAAGTGTTTACCGTAGTGGCCAAACCATTAACACCGCGCCCTTATCCACTAATCGCAGCATGATGAGCACTATCGACAGAATGCGGCGATATGCTGGCGCTCCGTTTTATGATCGAGGATATGTTGATCAAACGCGATGATAAGGATGGCCGGACTGGATCGTGATCGCTCGGTAGATCTGTTCCGCAAGAAGAATGCGGGCAATTTGATGCGGCCAGGTCATCGAGCCCAAGGCCAGTTTCAAATCGGCGCGGGCCAAAACCTCTTGACCATGCCCATCGGCACCACCGATGGCAAAGACGATGTCCGGCGCGCCGTCATCCTTCCACCTCTCCAACCGCTCCGAAAAGGCTTGGCTGGTCAGGTTCTTGCCGTTTTCATCCAACACGACCAGCTTTGCGCCAGCCGGAAGAGACGCTAAAATCCCACGTGCTTCATCAGCCTTGCGATCTTCGGCACGCTGAGCGCGGCTTTCCTGCATTTCTGAAAGACTGACATCCGTAATTCCGAGCGCGCGGCCAGACTTGCGCGCCCTGTCCATGTACCGGTCGAAAAGATCTTTGTCCGCACCAGCCTTCATGCGGCCAACGCAGATAAGTGAGAAGCGCATCAGATCCTCGCCGGACGAATATCCGGTGCCACTACTGCTTCGACAATATCACGGGGCTCCTGGATGGAACCCTCGTGCCAGGTTCAGCCGATATACTGCGGTGCGTCGTCTTCTTCCGGGGCCCACATCTTTTCCAGATTGTAGAAACCACGGACTTCCGGACGGAAGATGTGAACGATCACATCACCGGCATCGATCAAGACCCAATCACAGGTGGTTTGCCCTTCAACGGTCGCATTGCCGTGTCCTGCAGTTTTCAGGTCACGCTGCAAATGATCCGCGATCGCCCCGACATGACGATGTGAACGGCCGGACACAATCACCATGTGATCGGCCAGGGAGCTTTTTCCTGCGATGTCGAGAGTAACAAGGTCCTCTGCTTTGGAGTCTTCCAGACTCGCGAGAACCGTATCGAGGAGGCCAGCCGTAAGGTCTGCACTTACGGAAGCCTTCATAGGAGTGGACATTTCTGTCCGCCCGCTTTCAAGGGACATGGTCAGGTGGAATGCCTTTCGCTGTCTTCAATGGCCTGTGTCCAACGTCGTCACGAACATTATTGTCCGACTTTGCACGTCACCCGTTTTGGCTACAGGCCGGTTGACCAATGTGCGGCCGCCCCTTTAGCAGCCACACCACATAATACCGCGTCTGACTTGGCAATTTCAAGACAACGGAAATTTCACTAGGCTGTTTGCCTTATCCGTCACCCCTTGCGCCTCAGATCGGTGGATGAAGTCTGATCCAAGGGGGTGTGCAGAAATGTCCATACTGGAGGGTCCATATCGGGAAGGAGACCTGCATCCTCTTCTGGAAGCCGATAATTTTCATAGGCTTTTGCCATTGGCGACGACAACACCGACAGTGATGCGCCCGGTCTGTCGACGACTGCGACCGGAACGGTGCCGAGAATACCTCGCCAATCCTGCCAATGATGAAACCCTGCTAAATTATCAGCACCCATGACCCAAACGAATCGGACCGACGGGTTTCTGGACCGTAGGGCCTGCAGTGTTTTGGCGGTATAGGGCGTGCCCAACACCTTCTCATAAGCGGTCACTTTCATCCGCGGATGATTGGACAACGCACTCGTCAAGTGAAGCCGCATCTCAAGCGGCGCCAGCTCCGAGTGGCTCTTTAGAGGATTGCCCGGTGTGACAAACCACCAAACTTGATCCAGCCCAAGACGCTTCAGAACAGTGTCGGCAACCATCTTGTGACCGGAATGCGGCGGATTGAACGACCCGCCGAAAATTCCGATCCGGTTACCCGCTTCACAATGGGGCAATTTCAACCAGTCCTGATGACGGTCCTGGCCGGAGGTCAATTTGCTCATGGACGGATTTGGCCCGTCCCGTGCACCTTGTATTTGAAGCTTGTCAACTGCTCGACGCCAACGGGCCCGCGCGCATGCATCCGCCCGGTCGCAATGCCAATTTCAGCCCCCATCCCGAATTCGCCACCGTCCGCGAACTGGGTCGAAGCGTTATGCAATACGATCGCCGAATCCACTTCCGCCTGAAACCGGTCCGCGGCAGCTTGATCCTCGGTGATGATGCAATCGGTGTGATTGGACCCGTAATGGGCAATGTGCGCGATGGCAGCATCGAGATCCGGGACAATCATCGCAGAGAGGATCTTGTCCAGATACTCCGTTGACCAATCCTCTTCGCTTGCTTCCAAGACACCTGAGCCAATTTTCCGGACTTCGGCATCGCCGCGGATCTCGCAGTCACCTGCGTTCAATGCATCAAGAATTACCGGCAAGTGGCTTTCCGCGGCATCCTTGTGAACCAGCAGCGTTTCCAAGGCGCCACAGATCCCGGTACGGCGCAGCTTGGAATTCTTCACAATCGCAACGGCCTTTTCGAGATCGGCAGCCTTGTCGACAAAGATGTGTACGAGCCCCTCAAGGTGCGCGAACACCGGCACACGCGCCTCGGTCTGAACCCGTTCGACCAGGCTACGCCCGCCACGCGGAACGATCACATCGAGGTTTCCGTTCAGCCCCCGCAGCATTTCGCCAACTGCCGCCCGGTCGGTCACCGGTACGATCTGGATCGCATCTTCCGGCAAACCAGCCTCAATCAGACCTTTTTGCATCGCTGCGTGAATAGCCTTGTTGGAGTTCACGGTGTCAGATCCACCCCGGAGTACGACGGCATTGCCGGCCTTCAGGCACAGCGCACCGGCATCGGCGGTTACATTCGGACGGCTTTCGTAGATCACACCAATCACACCGAGCGGTGTGCGGACCCGTTCGATCTTGAGACCATTCGGCCGTTCCCATGCCGCAATCACGCTTCCAACCGGATCATCCAGCGCAACGATATCCTCTAGAGCTTTGGCAATCGCCTCAACGCGCTCTTCGTTCAAGGTGCCACGATCCAGAAACGCTGCGGTCTGGCCATTGGCCTTCATGGCTTCGACGTCTTTGGCATTGCCTTCAAGGATTTCCGGCGTTGCGGCCCGGACCGCTTTCGCCATCGCCATGAGCGCGTTGTTTTTTGCCTCGGTTGGGGCATTGGCAAGCACCCGGCCAGCTGCCCGCGCCCGCGTGCCGATCTCCGCCATCAAAGCTTCCGTCGACTGTGCCTCAACCTTGTCCAGCATTCCTTCAACTCCCGTTTGGCGCGTTCATCAGCGCCACCTTGAATTGGTGTTTTTAGCTTGTTCCGTTCAAAAAGCCATCTTCGAGCACAAGATCATCCCGATGGATCATCTCGGCCCGGCCCGGATATCCTACAATTGCCTCGATTTCGCGGCTGTTGCGGCCAGCTATCAGCTGCGCCTCATCCATGTCATAGGCAATGAGACCGCGCCCGGCCACTGCACCGTCTGGCGCCAGGATCTTGACCGCGTCTCCACGGCTAAACTGACCGGATACGCTGGTGACCCCTGCCGGCAACAAGCTTTTTCCGGACTTAAGGGCACGAACGGCACCAGCGTCCAGAACGATTTCGCCGCGTGGCTCCAACGTCCCGCCAATCCAGGCTTTTCGGGCGGTTGCCGGTGTCGCCAATGCGGGGAACCATGTGGCCCGTGCACCCTCGCTCAGGCGTTTCAACGGATTGAGCTCCTTGCCGGACGTAATCACCATTGACGTTCCTGCGGCGGTCGCGATTTTTCCGGCATCGATTTTGGTCTTCATGCCCCCCCGGGAAAGTTCGGACCCGGCACTGCCGGCCATTGCCTCAATCTCTGGCGTAATCCGCAAGACTTCCGGCAAGAACACCGCAGACGGATCCACATGCGGCGGCGCAGTGTAAAGTCCGTCGATATCCGACAGCAGTACAAGGCAATCGGCGCTCGCCATGGTCGCAACGCGTGCGGCCAGCCGGTCGTTGTCGCCATACCGGATTTCGGACGTAGCAACGGAATCATTTTCATTGATGATTGGAACCGCACCGAGCTTCAACAGCGTTCCAATCGTTGCACGCGCATTGAGATATCGGCGCCTCTCTTCCGTATCTCCGAGTGTCAGGAGAATTTGACCGGCGCGCCGATTGTGCGCGTCCAGCGCCTCGGCATAGGCTTTGGCCAATGCGATCTGGCCTGTTGCCGCCGCCGCCTGGCTTTCTTCCAATTTGAGAGGTCCTTTTGGTAACCCAAGGATCCCGCGGCCAAGTGCGATCGACCCGGACGACACCAGAAGCACCTCAGCGCCGGCATCCATCAGGTCAACCACATCGGAGACCAGAGCCTCCAGCCAGTCTTTCCGAAGCGCGCCATTGCCAACAAGCAACGCCGAGCCGATCTTGACCACAATCCGGCTATGGGTCTTGAGGATCCGCTGCGCCGACATCAGGGATGCCACCCCTCCTGCTCGGGAGACGGTACCTGATTGGCAGCTTCTTCCTTGTCGCGATCAATAGCCCGGACGATCATACGCAAGGCCCGATCGACATTCAGACCGCTGGCAGATGACAGGATCAAGGGTCTTTGACCACAGGCAGCTTCCAGGCTGGCCGACTTTTCTGCGATCAGACCTTCAGTCAAGGCATCGCATTTCGACAAGGCCACGATCTCGGGCTTATCCGTCAGACCAGCTCCATAGGCTTCCAGTTCTCCGCGGACGACCTTGTAGGCCTCGCCAGGATCTTCTTCACCCGATCCATCAACCAGATGCAGGAGAACACGGGTCCGCTCCACGTGACCCAGAAAGCGGTCACCAAGGCCAGTGCCTTCGTGGGCGCCTTCAATCAGACCCGGGATATCAGCCATGGCAAAGCTGTTGCCGTCGATCTGCACGATTCCAAGGTTCGGGTGCAGGGTTGTAAAGGGATAATCCGCGATCTTGGGCTTCGCTGCCGATACGGTTGCCAGGAAGGTGGATTTGCCTGCATTCGGGAGACCAACCAGACCGGCATCCGCAATCAGCTTCAGCCGCAACCAAATCCATTTCTCTTCGCCTTCAAGACCCGGATTGGCGCGGCGCGGCGCTTGGTTTGTCGAAGACTTGAAATGCGCGTTGCCGAAACCGCCATTGCCGCCCCTCATAAGGTGGACCTTTTGGCCGATTTCCGTCAGATCGGCGATGATGGTTTCGTTATCTTCTTCCAGGATCTGCGTCCCGACCGGCACTTTCAGCACAACATCATCGCCATGCGCTCCGGTCCGGTTCTTACCCATCCCGTGAATGCCGGTTCCAGCTTTGAAGTGCTGCTGATAACGGTAGTCGATCAGCGTATTGAGGCCATCAACGCATTCGACGATGACATCACCGCCCTTGCCGCCGTCGCCGCCATCCGGTCCGCCGTATTCAATATATTTCTCGCGGCGGAAGGAGACACAGCCCGCACCGCCGTTTCCTGATCGCACGTAGATCTTTGCCTGATCGAGGAATTTCATTTTCTTCTCTTTTCATCCTGGACCAGGACATGATCTTCGTTTCGATCAGTATCCGGTCGTAAAGTCTGCGCGCAGCAGTTCGGTTTGCAAGGCTGGCACTGGCCCGGAGCGCGCGGCACTGTCACAGAGGCTTTCTCCAACCTGGCGAAAGCCCATTTTATTCATAATCGCCAAGGACGCGGCGTTTGTCTTCATGGCTTCGCTAACAACCCGATTGTGACCCGTTGTCCGGAAAAGCCATTGAAGCGCAGCCAGAACGGCTTCGCTCATAAACCCTTGCCCCCAATAAGGCTGCCCCAGCCAATAGCCGATCCGGGGCGTTTCCTGCAACTTCCGAAAACCCACCGCGCCAATCATTTGACCATCATGGTCAATATGAAAGGGCAGTTCATCGGCCTCTTCCGGGGCCTTCCAACTCGCAGCCGCCCTGTCAAGAAATGCCCGTCCGCCCTCCAGATCATACGGATACGGCACCCGGGACAACATCTTGACGACCTCGTAGTCTCCGAGAAGCGCAGCGCAGGAATTCAGGTCATCCCTTCGCGGCGGCCGGAGCACCAGCCGCCGGGTCCGGATCTCTGACGGGCTCATGCCACTTGCCGTCTGGCTTCGTAGTCAGACCGCTCAAGGCAGACGACGACATTCGAGACCTTCCGGTCAAGCGCCTTGGCATACCGTTCGGTCATGGCATAGGGCTTGAACCCGAACTTGCGCAACAAGCCGCGGGACCGGGTGTTCTCCTCAAATGCCCGGGCACCAATCGCATCGGTTTTGTAAACGTCAAAACCCCACTCCAGAACGGTCTCAACAGCTTCCGAAGCATAGCCATGACCCTGGAAGGCCCGCCCGATCCAATACCCGATTGAAGGCGCATTCGGCAGTTCATCGAGATCACCGGGCGCAATGACGCTCACAACACCGATGAAAACACCGCCCAGCGTGATCGCGAAAGCTGCTTCATGTGTGAGCGGATCGACCCCCACAACCGTTTCCAGATAGGCTTCCGTCTCGCCTTCCACAAACGGCCAGGATACACCGCTCAGCCAGCGGACAATCTCAAAATCCTTACCGCCAAGCTGTGCAATTGCCGAAGCATCATCGGCGGTCAGCGGCCGCAGAACCAGACGGCGCGACTTCAATTCTGGCAACGTCATCATCGGCCTTGCCCCCATCCTTTCAGTGATTTCCAGACGGCTTTTTCAAGCGTGTACCGCTCGATCGGCACAGACCCGCCGGCCCCGAGCGACCGGATCATCGACTGATCGCGATACTGGAAACCCGATTTGATCAAAACCCTGCGCGAAGCCGGGTTGGTCACCCGGCAAGAGCCCTGCAATTCTTCGGCGTCTGTATGCTTGAAGGCATGATCAACGAGCGCATGGACCGCTTCGGTTGCATAGCCCCGCCCCCAGAAGGGTTCGCCGAGCCAATAACCAATATGCAGAGGACCATCCGGCTCGACATTGGCATAGCGGGTCAGACCGATGAGGCGGCCCGTGCTTTTCAACCGGATCGCAAACCCGGCGTTCAGCGGACGGTTGCGCTCAGCCTTTTCGATCAGCGCTCGGCCATCTTGCGCCGTGAAAGGATGCGGCATGGTGGACAGGTTTGCCGCCACCTGTTTGTTGTTCGCCAGGAACACCAAATCAGCCAAATCGTCCACACGCGGCGTGTCGAGCCGCACATGAACCGCTTCCTGCGGCAACGGGGCCGCGTACAAACTGCTTTCGTCTAACAGACCATCGCTTTCAACAACCATTTTTTCCTCCAGCCAAAACAAATCAAGGGAAAGATGGTGCCCCATCTTCCCCTTGGATCTTTGACTGGTCTTTGATGCTGACCTGTCTCGAATTGCCGGGGTCTGGATGGGACACCGGCGCTTCGAAACGTCACGTCGGCTTTACTCCGCAGCTTCCGCCACTGGGACCACATTGATGAAAGTTCGTTTGTTGGCTTTCGCCTGAAACTCAACTTTGCCTTCAACGGTCGCAAAAATGGTGTGGTCCTTGCCCATGCCTACGCCGGTGCCAGGATGCCAGGTTGTGCCACGTTGACGAGCAATGATGTTGCCCGGGATTACGGCTTCGCCACCGTACTTTTTGATGCCGAGACGGCGGCCAGCTGAGTCGCGGCCGTTGCGGGATGAACCGCCTGCCTTTTTATGTGCCATCGTTAGAACTCCTCGTTCTTCGAATACTTCAATGTCAGGTCTTAAGAAACTGCAGCTCAGTTGCCAGCCAGTTCTTTCGCCTGCTCAACCCAGTTACCGCGTTCGAACTTGCCCTTCAGGCCGGTCTCTTCTTCAACGCGCGCGATGTCGTCAGCGCTCATGGCTGCGATCTGAGCGAAGGTGGTGATGCCAGCTTCGTTCAGTTTCTTCACAGCAGCCGGGCCAGCGCCGTCCAATTTCTTCAGGTCGTCCGCGCCAGCGTCTGCAGCCGGTGCGTCTTCCTTGGCTTCAGCCTTCGGCGCAGCCGCTTTCGGCGCAGCCTTCTTGGCCGGTTTTGCACCACCGGTCAGGATGTCGGTCACCTTAACGAGAGTGAACGCCTGACGATGGCCATTGCGGCGGCGGGAATTCTGACGCCGGCGCTTTTTGAAAATGATAACTTTGCGGTTGCGGCCCTGATCGACCACTTCTGCAACAACGCTGGCACCTTCAACGGTCGGAGCACCAACTGTGGTGTCTGTGTCGTTGCCAACCATCAGCACTTCGTCGAAAGTTACGGTGCTGCCAGCTTCGGCATCGAGTTTTTCGACCCGGAGCAGGTCGTCAGCGGCAACTTTATACTGTTTGCCACCAGTTTTGATCACTGCGAACATGTCTCGCACGTCCTTCTTTTCATTTTTGAACATGCCTCAGCGGTATTGCTGCGGCTGTCTTTAACGTCGAACTGAGGCGCCTGCCCGGTCAGGCCATTAGGCTGACAGGAACAAGGTCTTTGGTGCGGGGGTTGCTTGGTCAGCAGAAAAGCCCGGCAGGCCTTGAACGACAAAGAAAGCCCGAAAAACGGAATTTCTCGAGCTCGGCGGAATATACTCAGCAAAGCCTGGGAGTCAACGCCTAATAGCGTTTATTGATTGAAGGGTTGCGTCAGCATCTTTGAAAGCTGCCGGTTCTACCCACATACACCCCTCCAGTCGCCGCGCATTCAAGTCCGTTTGGGAAAAAAACGGACCTGTTCAAACTGCCCCTTGCGCATAAAGAACGGCTTGATTATGTTCCGCGCCACTTGAGCCTCGAGTAAACGTTCAAGTCCAGCGGAGAGGTGCCGGAGTGGTCGAACGGGGCGGTCTCGAAAACCGTTGAGCGCGCAAGCGTTCCGAGGGTTCGAATCCCTCTCTCTCCGCCAGCCCTTTTTCCACTCTCCGCCATTTCGGCGAACCGCAGAACTCCGCGATTCTTCCCAAAACGGCCAACCTCGAAAAGAGGCTGGTATCGCCCATGGTATCGCGCAAGGTATCGTCCGTCGTCTCCCTTGAGGCAGTTCGTCAGGAGCGCCGAAATAAGTCGTCTGCTCCCCCTTCCGGAACACAAAAAACCCGGAAACCAAAACGTCCCTCCCCCGGCCCCAATCTGGTTCGCTCGGGAAATATTTATCTTTTTCAAGTCAGATGGCCCAAACGAATTGATCCGGAACGCCGTGCGGCACCCATCCGGATTAGCCTCGGCGCTTGTCCTCACCGGGAAGCCCGCCGTCAGGCTGATCTCCTGATTGGATACGCGCGGAATCTTTTCGGGCTGACAGGGCTTAAGGGTGTGACTAAAGACCAATCGAAGAAGGATGAGGCTTCCCTGAAACCGGACGAAGAGCGCGAACCAGCACTTGGTGACCCTCTAGTACAAGCGGAACTCATCGGCGAGATGCGTGCCTACCAGCGGATCATCGCAACACCACCATCCCCCGACAGTCCGGAAGACCAGGAAATTCACGCCGCAATGCGAGGCTTCGTTGGTCTTGCGAAAGAAATTGCCGATCCGGAAAACGCCAATCCACTCGTCATCGACAATTTCGATACGCTTCAGACGAAATACACTGATGACCTTCGACAGGGCCTCGATGAGAAATGCGGTGCGCCGCAGCCACCTGACCCTAAAGAAGAGACCGCACGCAAGGCCAGAGCGCTGGCTGATGGCGCAGGTATTTCTGCGGGGCATTCCGAAGCACCTGAAAAATCATTGGCGGAAAGAGCTTTTCAGGAACCACCGCAACACACGAATGTCAAAAGGAATGTTGAGCAACCCGATGCTCCATGTCCGATTCCAGCAGCCCCCGCTGCACTCCAAAAGTCACAGCATGAGCTGACTGTCTCGCAAGAGCAGAAACCGAACCACCCTGACAACAACGACTCGCTTGATGAGAGGATCCCTGCCTATCAACTGGATCGTCGCTATGTGGAACGCCCTGCGTCGACTGCGCCTTTGTTTTCGAAGGTCGCGAAGAAAAATCTGGACGCCTGGGAAGCACGCAAGACGACCAACCTGAACGATGTGACTTCTGCAAGAACGCGTTGCAATCTGTTTATCGAGCTAATTGGTGATCACCCCGCAGATACATATGTTGGCGCAGATCTTCAGGCGTTTATTGAGCTATTGAAGTTTTATCCGGCCAATCAGAATGTTCGCGGCCCGGTAGAGGCGGCGCGGGAAATTATTTCCGGAAACGCGGATCTGCACCTGAAGCCTTTAAGCAAGACAACGATCCAGACGCAGTACGTCTCTACGGTAAGACGCATTATCGGCGAAGGTGCCACTGACTGGAATTACAAGGACCCGGTCGCCAACGCAAAAGTTCGCTTCCCAAAAGGGCGAAAAAACAATCAAAAGGCGAAAACTTCTCCGCTCAGCTTTCAACAGATCTCCACCATATTCAGAACCGGAGTCGACAGCGGACTTTTGGATGAAGCCATGCTCCCTCTGCTCGGGCATCTGACGGGCCGCCGGATTGCTCTGCTTACATACACAAGCGCTGAAGACATCATCGAAAAGTTTCCCGGCGTGTGGGTCATTCAGCCCCCGGAAGATTTGGTGGACGAAGAAACGAACGAACATGAAGATGCGCCTTGGAAAACAGACGAAAGCGGAGACTATTTTGTCCTGCATCGGTTTCTGGAGGACATCGGTTTCATCCAGTGGGCTGTCAAACAGGAAGGGTTCATCTTCAAGGAATTGATGCGACTGAAGGACCCCGCCAAGTCTGCCTCCTCTTACATGGGAAGGCTGTTTGGAAGGGCTGGAGTGAAGTCGTCGATTGCCCGGAACCGCGAAGTGTTTCATTCCTTGCGCGGGGGAAACATTGAAGAACTTCGCGAAGAGTTCAAACCAAGAGAAACCCGCCTTCAAGTCGGACACGCGCTTCCGACTGACCCTCACGACGTGTATGGCCATCAAACGATCCCGGAACGCCTTGGACGGCGGCTATACAATCGCCCTCTTGAAGGGGAGATCGACTTTTCGGTTTTCGAGGGATTGGACTTTAGCGAGCTTCAATCAAAGATTCGCACTAGAGGGCGAAAGCTCAAAGTTGAAAAGTAAGGGCCAGCACCCTTTACAGTTGCTTCCGACTTAGACATTCTATGCGTTCTTGAAAACAAGATCGTCGGTGAAAAATGCTTAATGTCAATGAGTTAGTCAATGAAATTCGGCCTGAAAACACCGTTCTCTTGTTTGGCGCTGGATCATCAATTCCGTCCGGAGCGCCAAGCACGAAAGATTTGATTGACAAGCTAGCATCACACTTCTCGATAGATTCCGAAGATTTGGAACTGACGGAAATTTCAGCCATCGCCGAGAAAAAAAGAGGTCGGAGCGAACTAATATCTACTCTTAGACCAAAGTTCACGACACTCAAACCCACCGGAGGACTGCTTTCTATTCCCCGGTACCCTTGGAAAAGCATCTACACGACAAACTATGACCAGTTGATTGAAAAATCCTATGCTCGAGTGGGCCAACCCTTAAAAACCTATTCTTCTAATTTTGATTTTACAATTTCAACCGCTTCAGAAACGCAAAAACTGTATAAGCTCCACGGCACTGTCGAGAAAGATACATCAGATGATGGCGGAAGATCTCGCTGGATAATTACAGACCAAGATTACGATATTACAGAGGAGTTTCGAGAATACCTATTTCTGACACTGCAAGCAGATTTGGCAAACGCCAATCTAGTAATCATCGGCCATTCTCTCGCGGACCCTGATATTAAGTCTCTTGTATACAAAGCAGTTTCTTTGCGCGAAAAGGCGATGAATCCCGGTGGGATCTATCTTCTGATGTATAACGGTAGACCCGAAAAAGCTTCGATTTTTGAAGCAAGGGGAATAAAGGTTGCTGTTGGTGGAATCGACGAGTTTTTCGGCGAACTAACAAAACAAGGACCTCAAATTGCGCCCGTACTTCAAGAGACCGGGAACCCCCTAGACGCAGCTATCGCTCTCCAACCAATCACTATTGACGTTTCTCACTGTAAGGAAGCTGAGAAACCAAACACTATCGATATGTTCAATGGATGGCCTGCAAACTACACAGTCATTTCCCAAGGTCTAACAATTCCAAGGACATTGGCCACTCAAGCTAAACAGTTATTGTGTGACAACAGAAAACAGTCTGTGATGCTACTTGGCGCAAGTGGAGTAGGTAAAACATCCACCGCACGCCAGTTAATGCTATCCTTGGAGGCTGAGGGTTTCTACTGTTGGGAACATAAAAGCGACCATGAATTTCGGGCTGACGACTGGTTAAAGGTCGCAAAAAAGCTTAATTCCAGTAATGAATTTGGCTTTCTCTTTGTCGATGATGCTCATGAACACATCTATCAACTTAACCAGTACTACGATAGAGCCGATTTTGACAACATATCCAATCTAAGATTTATACTTACAAGCTCTCGAAACCATTGGAATCCAAGAGTAAAAAGTCCGTCGCTAATTCAAAACACTACCTTTCATCGTATGGAGAAACTTGACGGCTCTGAAATTACTGAGCTCCTGAAGCTAATCGAAAATAGCCGTGAAATATCAGACTTGGTGGAAGGCACCTTTCTGTCCTTCTCCGCAGCTGAACGCAGAGTTCGTTTAGAAGAGCGATGTGATAAAGATTTCTTCGTATGTCTAAAAAATATTTATGCTTCAGAGAAATTTGATGACATTGTCTTGCGTGAATACGCCGCTATTCCCGAGCAGTATCGAGAAATTTATAAATATGTTGCTGCATTAGAGAGTTCAGGTGTTCGGGTGCATCGACAGTTGGTGCTTCGCCTACTCGGCATACCATTGCACACGGTTTCTGCCGCCCTCGACAATCTCACAGATATTATTCACGAATACACAATTGACGAGAAGAATGGAATTTATGGTTGGCGCGGTCGACATCCGGTAATTATGGGAATAATTGCCGATTACAAATTTGCAGAAACTGAAGACTACGCAAAATTGTTTGAAGATGTCATTTCATCTTTGGTTCCTTCAGTACGCTTAGAAATCAGAACAATGATTGCCCTCTGCGATTATTCAACAGGAATTGGACGAATTCCGAGCAGGAAGACCCAGAACCATTTACTTGCAAAGATGATCTCGAAAATTCCGGGTGAGCGCATTCCACGACACCGACTAATCCGAAATCTGATTGAAATGAAACAATTCGAAGATGCAGAAGCTGAAATTCGAGTATTTTGCAAAGATTTCAAGGAAGATGGCCCAGTTTACCGATACCGAATACAGATGCTACTAGCAAGGTCAAAGCACTCACCGGGCTTGCTAGAGGAAGATAGACTCGTCCTGCTAAATAGAGCGCGAGACAAAGCCATCACCGGAATTAGGAAATACAAAGAAAACAAACACATGCTCTATACGTATTGCGAAGTAGGGATTGAGTTCTACAAAAAAACAAACGATCTATCTGTCTTCGAGAATGCAATCGTAGCAATGCGCGAAGCTCAGGCAACGATATGTGATCCGGAAATTACTCGAAAAGCAGATGAATATGAACGACGGGTTCTTCAAAACTCCAATGCTGCATTAGCGTAGTTTTTCGGCTTCCTTGTTCTTGAAATAGATAGCGGGTGAATGACTTTCAGGAGGCCAGCATATACTCAGACCCGGGTATGCCCAAAAGGGCGTGCCCGCAGGCCGAAGGCCGGGTCTAGCTGGTCGGATGAACGGCAAGGGCGGTGTCAGGATCTAGCGCAACCAAGACCGGAAACCTTGGCCATAGGCCGAAAAAGGTTTCAGGGGTTGGCTTGTCCGAGCGCAACGCGAGCGGATTGCCTGGATGCCGCCCGTTTCACCCCAGCGGGCAACAGGCACTGAACCCTTTCCTGCATCATTTCTTGTTGGCATTGCGTTCGCAATTTCTCGGCTGCCTAGGTTGACCTATTCAGCGCCGACAGAAACCCTGAATAGATAGACCCGCTGGTCATCGCGCCTGGCAGCGCTCACAGCGGGTCATCATTGGAACGGGTTTCATGGTTGAGCACATCGACATACCCGTCAACACGCCGACGGCTGGTGACGGTTGATTTCCCGGCTCGGATACACGCCATCCGAGCCAACGCCGAAAACTTCCCCCTCAGTCAAAAAAGTTGACGCGGCCAGCACGCGCCAGCGTTTGGAAACACTTTTTGCAGCTTCCCGCAACGGTTTAGAAGGACGTTTTGCGCGTGCTGAACCGCGCGGTTCCGGCAGCGAGACCGAGCAACTCGACAACAGAGGATCTACGTTGACCCCCCCCTTCGATACGAAGAGGGGGAAGCAAGAAAAAAGACGCAAAGACTGGGCATTGCGAGATCATGCCGCGCGTCTTCTGAAACCATCCGATGGCTCCCGAGGCCCAAGCGTTTGCGGGTGCGGGAAACCGGGGCGCGAGGTGGAGGATGTGGGTCTTCACCTGAATGAAAATGGCGTTGGGCGCGTCACCGGGGTGTTCTTCTGCGATTCAGCCTGGCTATGCAAGCCCTGCGCCCGCCGCCGCGCGCTCGAACGCGCAGAACGGATTTCAGAAGTGTATGACGCGCTCTCCGCGGGCGTAATCGAGAACGAGACAACGGGGGAACGGATCTTCGGCACAATGCCAATGATTACCCTGACTATCAGGCACGATTTGACGATGCAGCTGGCAGCAGTGAAGGCAGCGGTCATGAAGGCCTGGCTGGAGACCCGCCGAGGTGCGCCATGGGCAAGAGTGAAAGAGAAATACAAGGTCTTGGGTGTTTTGACCGCACCGGAAGTCACGTGGAGCTGGAACAATGGGTGGCACTTCCACCTGCATGTGGCGGTGCCCGCGCTGTGTGACAAGAAAATGGCTTCCGAACTGGGAGCATGGATTCTTGCGCGTTACCTCCGCTACATCAAAGGACAGGGCTTTGATGCCTTGATCGACGGCCAGGACGTAACAATCCCAGACGACGAAAAAGCTGCCCTGGATTACATGGCGAAGGGCGTTCACCAGAGCCGTCAATCCGCATGGGAGTTGGCCGGAGGCACGGGAACAAAGGACCGGACTGCGAAGGACAGCCTCTCGCCATTTGATATCCTGGAGCGGGCACACGGAGATAAGCGAATGGCGGCGTTGTTCCGGGAATATGCAGAAGTGATGCCGGGAACCCGGGCGTGCATCATCACGAAAAGCCTCGCCGACAAACTGAAACTCACTCCGGTTGAAGACGAAGAAGAACCCGGACTTGAGGAAGCTGAGCATCCAACAGATCCCATTGGCTTCCTGCCGTCCCCGATTTGGCGGGCCCTGATGAACAAGGCACTGGGTGGCACAGTGCTTGCTCGGCTCGAAGATGTCGGTGCGGACGGCTGGCTCGAGGTGGAAGCTTTGGCATTTAAGCTCGCCGGGGTGAGACCACTGGGACAGTGGTCCGAGATTACGAATGAACTGCCTGAATTTCGTCCACCCGAAGACTGGGTCGCTCGTGAGGTTATCGCCCTCGAGATGACCAGACAGGTTCGTCCAGGCGGGCGAAAGTGGGGACGCTCACTGGGTCAAGTGCTGGATCGGCTTCGAGGTGAAGCTGTGAGATCCGGAAGGAAATTCATTCCTCCGGATTTACAAAAAGTGCTGTCTTTGATCGCAGCACAGGAATGAGCCCTCTGCCAGGGTCCGGCTGAAGGCCCCCACGGGGTGCCCGCGGAGCGCCGATGCTTAGGAGCCCGCGGATAAGCTTTAGTCGGTCTCTAACTCTTTGAAAAAACCGCCGGCGGGCACACCATTGGGTAACAACATAAGGAGTGCTCAAGGTGTCATATTACGACGATGATGAATTGGTGACTTGCTCAATCTGCGGCAATGACATGCGCCCGCGGTATGCGAACCGCAATGCGCGGGGGCAATACATCTGCGATGACTGCGATTTTCAGGACCGCATCGATAGCAATCGGAACGACGATAACGGGCCGCTCCCTGAGAGGGGGGCCTTCTTCGACTTCTAACTTTGCTTCGAGGGAGTGATGGGTTTCCAGTTCGCGCACATCGAGAATTACAGCCGCAAGGGCGATAAGTCCGGTAGGTCCGTTTCTTTTGTATTGGCCGAGGCTCGGCGAGATCCGGATGCGTCTCATCACGTCGGATCTCCCCGGCGTCCAGATCTCATCTGGGGGTGCGAGCTGGACGATCTCGAGCTGCGTCACGATGCGATGGCGGCCGATGCCCGGGCAATCCGAAAGGGGCCAAAGCGAGAAACGACCAGAGCGATCCGGAAGGACCAGCACACTCTCTCCACCGTGGTCGTCAGCCATCCCTATACCGTCGAAGAGGTCGAAGCCGATCCGGATAAACGGGCCGAAGTTGAGCACTGGGAGGCGCTGAATCTTGCCTGGCTGAAATCGCAGTACGGGGACGCTTTGGCGGCGGTCATACGGCATACAGACGAAAAACACTGGCATCTTCACGCTTTTGCTCTTCCCACCGATCAATCCATGAAGGCATCCGCGCTTCATCCGGGGCAGGTGGCGAAAGCGGCTGTCATGGAAGGGGCAGAAAAGGGAGACAAGGAACGGAACCGGGCCGGAGACCGGGCATACCGGGAGGCCATGCGAGCATTCCAGGACGGATATTTTAAGGCGGTTGGTATCGATGCCGGATTGACCCGTCTAGGTCCGGGGCGGAGCCGGATGTCCAGGGCTGAATGGCAGGCGCACCAGGTTCAGGCCCGTGCCGTAGTGGTTGCTGAGAAGAAAGCCGTCCGGATCGTCCAGCGTACGAATGATCAGAAAAATGCCTATGTCCAGCAGGTCAAGGCTGAGGCGGCGGAGATCCGGAAGGCGGCCGAGGCGCAGGCCAAGGAAGCGAAGGCTGCCCACGATCGTGCAGTTCGGATTGAGCGCCAGGCAAAAAATATCTTGGTTCGGGCGAGAGCGGAGGCCGCGCGGGTGCTTAAGCAAGTTGAACCGATCCGGAAACTCGGCGGGCGGTTGCGTTCGCTCTGGGATGGATTGCGAGTGTCAAAAATTGAGGAGCGGATCCGATCGAAAGTGTCCGACGAGGTTTCTGCGCTTTCCGGGAGCTTGGATGATGAGCGGAAGGCCCGCCGTAAGGCCGAGCGCAGTGCGGTCAAGGCGACTAAACGGGCTGCGGAAATCGCTCTTGAACATGAGATGACCGGAAGAGAGCTCACGCGCGCAAAAAAGCTGATTCCGGTCGAAAATAGCGAAACTCCCATAAAGGAACGCGATGCAACGGACGTGAAGTGGGGCTACGGAGGGAGGCATGGGGTCTGATTTTCCAGAATCAAAACTCGAACGCGCTGCGGATAGTCGTCAAAAAAAGCGGCGAAGAGACTGCCGAGACCGACTGCGCCATCATGTGTTGATGCAACAGCGCCGCCGGCGAAAGCCGGGGCCTAATTTTTGGCTTATCCTTATCGTTTCAACAGCGTTTGCCGGGATGCCGATCCCGCGATACCACAGGAGGTCACATGGCTTGGAGCGATCGGAAGTTGATGCGCATACACAGTTTGAGCGTTCTCCAGCTCGTGAAAAGAATATCAGAGTCGGGGACAAGAAAGGACATTATGAGCCTGCCGGAAACGGAGGTGTTGTGGCACCGGACCCCGGAAGAGCTCAAAGATTATTTAGCGCGCGTAATTTACGAGCTCCGGGAACCTTGGAGGTTGAGAGGCGCGCCGAAGCCGCAAACCGACCGCGATTTTTTTAATCACTGGGTGGGACAGAGGGATAGGAATTTTCCGGACCTGAACCCTAACTATAATCCGCCGGAAGGTCTCGAAGAAATCGACCCAAAAGAAGAGAGTGATGGCGGATCCGATGGTACTCCGCCGCCACGGTTTTGAACCAGTGTCAATTTCAATCCGCTCTAAGAATTACCGCAGCTACGCTCATTCGATGCTGATCATCCAAAAGCCAAACATTTTGCCAGCTCCAAAGTTCGTCAGCTAAATGATCAAAGTCAGCCGCTGCCAACGCCGCAGAAAGTACAATAGCTTCTCCTGTGCTTAACACACATGAGAGATCCATTGCGCGCGTGACAAGACAGTCGTTCCCGTCCCGGTTTCGTAATTCTCGGTTTAGATCTACAAATTTCTCTCTGTAATCGATCCACGAAACACACTGGGATAAATTGAATCCAATCCGCCCAAGAATTTCCTGGGCCGAACTGTCTTTGAAAGATTGGAATGTTGTCATTCGAACCGTGCCTATGATCCAGAGACTTCTTCGAATTCTTCGTTGATCCGGGCGACAAGCGCACAACTGTAATGGCGCAGCATCCTGTAAAGATGTTTGTCTTGCTGGGCAGGCCTCACCTTTGATGGTGTCAAATGAAGGTTAACGAATTCGAGGGTCCAATGCTCTGTGTCCGCTAATTCCGAGTATTTCAATTCAGCCTGCCCCACGGTATTGTCGGGTTTGCAATATTCCTTATGATTTCTAATCTCTCCCTCTATTTCTTCAAAAGCCGCAATAAATTCGGCAGGAATTGTGGCGTTGTTCCGACTGAGCTGATCAATCAAGGTTCGGATGTTTCTCATTAAGACTTCGAAAGTGTATTTTCCTTTTGGGAATTTTGTCAGATTACTCATACGTCTATACTCACTACATTAAGTTTTATCCGCCAAAAAACAATCTTTGATTCCTGACTTGATAATATTACATCATAATATTTCGTATATAAATACACCTATATTATCTTTTTGCTTTCATGGTTAATGCAATGTTTTTGTCAACAATTACAAATAGGTCATTCTATATCTATTTTTACTTATTTTTACTTATCTTCTGAGATTGAATCCTTGAAGTAAAGGATTCAAGTTGAACTCCATAAGGATTCAGAGCGTCATTGAGTTAACCATTCAGGTTAATACAAGGACTCGGTTATGCGGGGTTGAAGGTGGATCAATCTTCATCCGAACTTTTGAGATAGGGGTAAGGCAAAACGACGAATGGAGCCGGGAGCGTCAGATTTGGGGGAATGATTTATTCAACAACTTGACGCTTGGTATCGGCCGCGGTATCGCTTCGGGTATTGTAACCCGTTGGCCGTCTTGAAGAATTGGCGGAGTCCTGCGTTCTATGGGTATCGCGGAGTGGAATCCCTCTCTCTCCGCCATTCTTCCTTTGTCCGATCCGGGTCTGATCCCAATTCACCGGGCCAGAGAACACCAGCTGACAGCGTCGCAGTAGGTCATGTTGAACCTTAACTCTGTCGGATGCGCGCGCTAACCGTTCGTCGAGAACGCCTCCAGATCATCCAATGATGTCAAACGTACAACGCTTTTGCCGAGCGCTTCGTTGTCATCACAGAGTTTGCGAAGGACCGGCATCCATTCGCGATCCACGTCCCAAATAATTTCGAACAATCGACCCGTTGGCGGCATTTCCTGCCCGCCACCCGGCGGATGTTGAAGCGTCCCGTTTGCCCACGCCATTTGCCGCTCTGCCGCGCGCCAAAAATGAATCCACAGCGGAAAATCCAGCAATATCAGTTCAGTCGCCCGCGCAACACGCTTTCGCACAGATGCCAGATCGCCGCCGCCGTCGATGATCCACTCGGGCATTTCAATAGCGGCGTCATGATCCTTTTCGTAAATTTGCGATGGAACCGCTGTCCACCCAGAAAGCCAATAAATCTCATCGATCTCGATGTGCGGCAGACATCTGGTCTTCGCCAAATGCCTTGCCAGCGTAGATTTTCCACCTGCCGTATTTCCGAGAATTGCGATCCGCGACATTCTTCCTGCCAAGTTACGCGTGGGTCTCAACCACACTGCATGATCAGCATATTCGGAATTCTGACGAGACAGGTATGTTTTTTCAGGGGAGCTCTGTCCATTCCCCTTTTACCTAACCGCCAGCCAACCGATAGCTGCGTTCCAGCTCGATCAGTTTTTGTTTGCGCCAGAGGCCTCCGCCATAGCCCATGAGAGATCCGTCTGCGCCCATGACCCTATGGCAGGGAATGACGACGGCGATCTGATTGGCGCCGTTAGCGCGCGCAACGGCCCGCACGGCCTCCGGCCGGCCAAGGGCCTTTGCCACGTCCGAGTAGCTGCGAATATCACCTGCAGGAATTTTCAAGAGTTCGCGCCAGACATCCCGGGTGAAGGGCGTGCCGTGCAGCGCCAAGGGGGTCTCGAACACTGCTTTCCTGCTCTCAAAGAAACCCGTCAACTCATCCTGGATCTGGTCGATGATTTTCGTACGGCCAAATCCAAGACTGCCGTTGGCATTGCGCTGCAGTTTCTTAACTTCCGATGGCAAGGCTTTTCGGTCCAAAAACTCCAAGAGATGCAGTTGGGAGTGATCCGCAATCGCGATCATGGGCCCGAGCGGCGTCGATACCCAGTCAGTTTTCAGTAGAGGATCAGTCGAAAACATGCCAGGCGCCTGACCCAAGATCTTTGCAAACGCGTCCCGGAACGCGCTGGCAGAGTCAAATCCAGCCGAGACCTGCGCCTCGATCACCTTGCCGCCATCCGCCAAGGCCGAGAACCCTTCCTGAAGACGCCGCTGACGCGCCATTTCCAGGAAGGTCATGCCGAAATGCCTCTTGAATGACCGGCGTACAGTCGACGGGTCCAGCCCCATCCGGCGCAAGTCCGGTTCGCCCCAGCGATAGGCCGGCCGTCTTTCAAGTTCGGTTATCAATGCCTTGATGACTGGATCGGCGCTCGCCTCCGGGGTCGTCGGCTTGCACCGCTTACAGGGCCGGAAACCGGCATCGATGCATTCAGCAACGGTCTCATGAAATGTGCAGTTTTCCCGCTTGGGTTTGCGGGCCGGACAGGTCAACCGGCAGAAGATCCCTGTCGAGGCAACGCAGACAAACATCCGCCCGTCATAGGACGGATCCCGGCTCAAGAGCGCCTCGTAAAGTGTATCGAAATTGGGACTAATCTTCAGCATTCCGGCACCATAAAACGAAGCTTAGAGCAGTGCAGCCGGAAATCGGGCGTTTATTTGCTGGAGTTCAACATTCAAACAAACAGGACATTGCGGACATCAGCTTTCAAGTTCCCGACATCCGCCTGTATCGCTTTCTGGTTTGATTCAATCGAGGCAGCTTTGGTCGATAAGGCTGCGGTCCCGGTCGAGAGCGTTGCAATATTGTTTTCAATCGCGGCCAACCGGCTTTCTGCAGCCGTACTCTCGGTCGACACTCCCCGAATGGTAACTTCTCCGGTACACAAGTCCGTGTGATGGTTTTTAAACTCGACATCAAAGCCAATCACACTGACTTTCGCGAGCGAGATTTCCAGGCTGGCGCTGATATTAATGGAGCCGAACAGGCCAGCGGTGATCAGCATATGAACGCCGGTGTTCAAGGTGAAGGTCCCGGCAAGGGTCACATCAAGCTTCCCGCCCAAGAAATAGGTTTCCGTGGCGCCATGATGGACTGCGCGGGTGGTGCCGGTCGTCTTCTTGAAGTCATTGCCGTTGATCTTCGTAGTGGATTCTTTGACGTTCAGATCGAAATCGCCCGTCCCATTGCCTGCCGACACACTCACATTTTTGTTCTGCCCGGACTTAATCTCGATCTGATCGTCGCTGTCGGCCGTCAGCTTGCCCGTCGCCTTGATATCGTATGTGCCCGATGCCTTGTGCCTGTACTTCTTGCTTTCCAGGTACATTTCCTCACCAGCTTTGACGAGAATGCGCCCATCACAAGCCAGCAGAATACCGTTGCTCGTCGAAGAGTTGGGACCGGCGGCATATTGCGCGGTCTCAGCGTTGCTGCCAGCTGCGTCACCTCTGTCTGAAAGATATCCTTCCGGAAAATATGATGTCGCGGTTTGGTTGGTGATCGAAGCTGTTTCAACGTCGGAATAGCCACCTAAACGCAAAAAGGCACCAAGCCCGGAATCGTCCGCTGATGTGGCGGTCGACCCCTTGGCTGCCGGGACATAAAAATATGTGTAGCTGGTCTGGTAGTGCGTGCCCGTATCAGCTTCTTCGATCGCGGGCGTGTTCACCAATGCCTCCACACTCGCAACCCTTGCACCCAGGACCGCTATGTCGGCGGCGTTTTGTGTCGCGTCTGCCATTTGCTTTCTCCAGCCAGCACAAATCTGCTTACCTAGAGTTTTCGCAAATGGCTCAATTTTCAATAGTTATTATTTTGCAACCGAAGTTTTTACTCGTCCCTCAAGCCGCTTTGTATTCATTATTTGCCGTTCATCGGGATTATTCACGATGGATTTAGCGCTACAAATAAGAAATTACAGCCTTATCGCGCTTGATCTACAAAACCAGCGATGAAATTCGCTTTCATGGCACGAGAAGATCGAAAAACAAAACCGTCGCTGAGCGGATATCTAGGCCGTGTGGACGAACCCCGGCTTATCGATAAACTTGATCTTCGGTCGGGAAGCTGCGGTCTTTCACCTCATCGGCATAGGATTTCACAGCCGCTTCGATCTGGCCACCAAGATTGCCGTAGACCTTGACGAATTTCGGCGGTGTGGGATTGAGGCCCAGCATGTCTTCAAGCACCAGGATCTGTCCGTCGCATTCGGCCGAGGCACCAATGCCGATGGTTGGTATCGGGATCTGCTTTGTGATCTTCGCTGCGAGCGGTTCGACCATGCCTTCCAGGACGAGCGCAAAGGCACCGGCCCCGGCCACCACTTTGGCGTCTTCTTCATGGATCGACCAGGTTTCTTCTTCGCGCCCTTGTGTCTTGAACCCACCCATGACGTTCACCGATTGAGGTGTCAGCCCGATATGCGCCATGACCGGGATGCCGCGCTCGGTCAGGAAGCGGATCGTTTCAGCCATGCGCCTCCCGCCCTCCAGCTTGACGGCACCGCACTGGGTTTCTTTCATCACCCGAGCCGCATTGCGAAATGCCTCGGCCGGGCTTTCCTCGTAGGTGCCGAAGGGCATATCGACAACGACCAGCGCGCGCTGTGTGCCGCGAACGACTGCCTTGCCGTGCATGATCATCAGGTCGAGCGAAACACCAACGGTGGACTCCATGCCATGCATGACCATGCCCAGACTGTCGCCGACCAGAATGAAGTCCGCGTATTTATCGACAATCGCCGCTGTATGCGCGTGGTAGGAGGTCAAAGAGACGATCGGCTCCACGCCCTTGCACTTGGCGATCTGCGGTGCGGTGATGCGGCGGATTTGTTTTTGAGCGCTCATGGTCTGAGCTCCTTAGGAGTTACAACTGACTGCTGGATTTTAGGCAGCGGGTCTGACAACACGTTGATCGATCAAAAGAACGGATCCGAAGCGAACGGCGAGAAGAACAACGGCAGGCCTGTCCAACGTACCGCTCAGCTCGGCAAGGGTTTCAGCATCGCGGATGTCGATGCTTTCAATTTGTCCGGACGGCGCGTCTGAGAGGACGCTGCGAACGGTCGCTACAAGGTCATCAATTCGCGGTGCAGTCTTTGCAAGCTGCTCGGCCTGATCCAGGGACCGGCTCAAAGCGACCGCTTCGGTACGCTGGCCGTCCGTTAAACGCACATTCCGCGAAGACATCGCCAGGCCATCGGCTTCCCGCACCGTTGGATGACCAAGTATCTCTATGGGCGCATCGAGATCCCGCACCATCTGTTTAATCAGGGTCAGCTGCTGGTAGTCCTTTTCACCGAAGACGGCGATATCCGGCGTCACGATATTGAAGAGTTTGGTCACGACCGTTGAAACACCCCGAAAATGTCCGGGCCTCAATGAACCCTGCAAGATGGCCGACAGACCAGGCACTTCGACATAGGTATCCCCACCAGCGCCGTACATTTCATTGACACTCGGCATAAACACAGCGTCCACGGCTTCCGCGCGCAGAAGCGCGAGGTCGCGGTCTTCGTCCCGTGGGTAAGTCGCCAGATCTTCATTCGGTCCGAATTGGGTTGGATTGACGAAGATCGTCGTGACAACACGGTCCGCCTCGGTTTTTGCCTTGCGAACCAGCGACAAATGACCGTCGTGCAGATATCCCATTGTCGGAACAACAGCGGTGGTTTCTCCGCTCTGTCTCCAGGCGCGCACAAGGGCACGCATATCCGCCTTGGTCCGGCAGATCCTCATTGGCTCTCCTCCCAGTCCCTTTTCGGGACTTTATTCTTTTCGCAGGTGCAACATAGCCACCCCACCTAGGAAGGTCCAGTATCCGTTCGTTGTCTAAAAAGTTAGGTTGCGGGCGTAGGGTCAGGACCTATTAAATTGGACGAACTGGTGGAATTGAATTTGTTCGGATACAAGGCGCAAAGCTGCGGGAAACCGTCCGGTTTTTACAGGTTTGCAACGATGTTGCCGAGCAAATTCAACCTATCCCAATGGGACGCAAAAACGGCTTCAATCTGCTGCATCGAACCGCTCAACCGGGCAACCAGCCCGCTTGTCGCGCTTTTTCTTGCAGCTCATTGCCGTTTCTTGCGCCAGTTCATCAAATTTAATGGGTCCTGACCCTAAAACGCACCGTCATAGGATCGTTGCGCGATGCGGCACGCAAGCAGTGTGAAGCCATCCCGGTCCAGCGCCGCCTCTGCTTCCTGCCTTAGAACTTCTGCACTCTCGACCCAAACGCCATAGCCTCCGTAGGCCGCCGCGATAGCCGGAAAGTCGGTTTCACCAAAGTCGACGCCGACATTCGGCCGCTGGCTGTTGCGCTGCTTGAGTTCGATGAGCGCAAGGCTGGTGTCCACCAGAACACAGATGATGACCGGGATTTTAAGGTCCCGAAGCGTAGAGAGTTCACCGAGACACATTTCAAGCCCGGCATCGCCGACAAATGCAATCACCGGCGCTGTCTGGTCCACCAACCGATGGCCCATCGCCAAGGGAACAGCGCAGCCCATGGTGCACAAGGCGGACGACTGGAGCATCTGCCTTGGACCAGAGCAGCGCCAGATCTGGCTGACCAAAATACGGTGTGCGCCACTGTCGGCCGTGGCAACGGTGTTCTCAGGCATTACATCACGTAGCACGTGGAACGCTGTGCCTGGGCCCCAGCCTGTTTGTTCCGGCGCGAAGGCCTCTGCAAGATCCTTACGGACTGCGGCCGGCTCACCGCCTGACCAGGAAGAAGCGGTTGTGTCACGTGCTTCAGCAAGAAGGTTTAGCGCAGGTTCGACGGCGCTGCGGAGCGTTACTGCGCCTTCATGCATGCCATGGGTTCTCAAAACCGGCGTCACGTCAATCACCGGCGCGTCAGACGGCCAGGGATTTCGCCAATTGATGCGCATTTCAATTGGGTCATAGCCAAGCGACAAGATGCAATCGCTTTGATTAATCAGCGGCAGAAGGTGGCCGTCCGCCTTTGGCGACAGGCCCGCGCCGCCCAGCGCGAGCGGGTCATTCTCATCGAGAAGCCCCTTGCCCTTGTAGCTTGTTACGAGCGGGATTTTGTAGGTGCGGCAAAACTCGGCAATAGCTTGCGAAGCGCCCTCATTCACAGCATCCACCCCGGCAATGGCGATGGGCCGCTCCGCCTTTGCAAACAACTCATGTGCGGTGTCCAAATCGGAACCGGGCGCAGGTGCGGAGGCGGCGGGGCTTGAGCGGAACTTTGAAGACCAAGCTTCCGAAGTTACTGTTTCGGCGACCTTGATCGGGACGTCGATGTGAACAGGACCGGGCTGACCGTCGAGCGCGATCGCCAAAGCCTTTTCCATCATCACATCAAGTGCTCCGAGGCGTGCAGAAAAGCTGGCCTTCACAATCGGGCGCAGTAACTGTTGGTGATCAAAGACCTGGTGCGTGTAGCTTTCCGCCTCAGCTTGATCGACGCAGCCGGTCAGAAAGATGAGCGGCACACGATCCTGCCAGGCATTGGCGACGACATTGATGGCATTGGCTGCGCCCGGCCCAAGTGTGGCGAGGAGCACTCCTGGTGCGCCGTCGGCATGCCAACCGCCTTCCGCCATGAACCCACCGGCATTTTCGTGCTTCACCAACACGAACTTCAGACCTGCTTCATCAAGCGCCTGCATCAGTGCCAGCACCTCGCCTCCAGGAATTCCGAAGGCATGACGGCAACCTGCGCCGTGAAGCTTCTGTGCAATAATATCAGCGCCGGTGGTCATGGTTACTTAGTTTCCTTTTGCCGGTGTGGCTTTGCCAAGATCAAGGATGCCGCGCTCTACCAGCTCTGCGATCTCGCTGTCACTCATTTCCAAATGCCGTTTCAAGACATCTTGCGTATCCGCACCGAGCACCGGCGGTGCTTTGCGGTAGTCTATCGGCGTCTTCTCCATTTTGATTGGAGATCCAATCAGATCCACCGATCCGCTGACCGGGTGCGGCAAGTTAATCTTCATCGCCCGCGCCAGAACCTGAGGATCTGTAAAGACCTGCCCCAGATCGTTCACCGGGCCGCAGGGCACACCAGCCGCTTCAAGATCCCGTATCCAATCTGCAGCCTCGCGTTCGATTGTCAGACGCCGGATTTTTGGCACCAATGTCTTCCGGTTTCGAACCCGGCCAGCGTTTTTTGAAAAGAGCGGATCTGTGGCCAGGTCCGGAGCACCAGCAACGTCACAAAACTTCTGAAACTGACCGTCGTTTCCAACCGCGAGAATGAACGGGCCATCGGCACCCGGAAACGTCTCATAGGGCACAATGGTGGGGTGCCCGTTGCCGAGCCGTCCGGGAATTTCTCCAGAGACCAGATGCGCAACACCCTGATTGATGAGCCAGGACACCTGAGCATCCAACAGCGAGATGTCGATGTATTGCCCCTCGCCGGTCTGATGCCGGTGATGAACTGCGGCGAGTATCGACACGGTCGCATACATGCCGCACATGACATCTGCGATCCCAACGCCGCATTTGGTTTGCGTTCCACCATCCTCATCGTCAAAGCCCGTGAGCGACATGATCCCGCCCATGCCCTGGATCAGAAAGTCATAACCGGCACGATGTGAATAAGGGCCCGTCTGGCCGAACCCGGATATCGAGCAGTAGATCAGTTTTGGGTTGATCTCCTTCAGGGTCTCGTAGTCGAGCCCACGCCGCTTGAGATCGCCGACCTTAAAATTCTCGACCAGAATATCGGCCTTTGCAGCCAGCCTCCGTATCAGACCCTGACCTTCCTCGCTTGCCAGATCTACGGCCACCGACTCCTTGTTGCGGTTGGAAGAGAGATAGTAGGCGCTCTCGGCGGTTTCTTCGCCATCCGCATTTTTCAGGAACGGGGGGCCCCATCCCCGGGTATCGTCGCCCCGGCCCGGCCGTTCGATTTTGATAACTTCAGCCCCAAGATCACCCAGGATTTGGGTGCAGGTAGGTCCTGCTAGAATTCGGGAAAGATCAAGGACAAGGAGCCCTGAAAGTGCTCCCTTCGATGGAACGGTTTGCTGCACGGATCACCCTGTTGCTGATACTTCCGCGAAAAGGACATGAGAGGCATGCCGCCGTCAACTCCGGTGGTCTTGTCATCAGATCGCTTTGTCTCAATTTCCCGTCACCGCAAAGTGATGCGATCAGCTCACCTTAGCTTTCCCATCCGCGCATTTCGGACAAGAGCGACCAGGCACGCTCGATCCACTCCGCACGCACACTGTGGCCGCCATCATGAAGACACAACTCCAGCAGTCCGGTGACTGGCTTCCATCTTTCGCAAGACAAGGTTCCGTCTGTCAGGGTCTCCGGTGCGGTCTCGGATAGGCCAGTCTGTTTGCGCCAGATATCGAAACTTTCAAAAACATCCCCCTGTTTCCATTGCCCGCCGCCGAGCCAACGCCCTTCCAGGGGAACAACAGTGTCGGTAGTGCCATGGACATGAAACAGGTACGGGGCATCTGTTGGGCAGTCTTTCGGAAGCGGCTCCCAGAAGGCGCCAGCAATTGGCGCATAGCCTGAAAATCGCTCCGATTGTTCGCAGGCCAAATACCAGGTCATGAAACCGCCGGAGGAAAAGCCGGTGAGCATGGTGCGCTTCCGATCAACTCCAAAACGCTCCGACAGATCTTGAAGGACGCTGTCGAAAAACACCGGTTCGTCCCGGAGATTTCTCGGAGCTGTCGGAAAGGACCAGGTTCCGTTCACGCCTTGAACAGCGACGAAAGCAACGCCCAAGTCATCTGCCATGCGCTTGAAGCTCTCGTTTTTCAGCGCATTGACTGCTTTGCCGCGATGCCCGTGGAGATAAAGGATTGCACCGAGTGGTCTTGACGGGTCGCGCTTTTCGGGCATGTGAACGTAATAGGCACCATCACTCAACGTGCAGGGTGTTTCGCCGCCGCAGCTCGTCTCTGAGGCAAAAGCAGATGGGCTCATGGCTGCGGCGACTGCAAGGCCAAGGGCCCAGTTTCGTTTTTGCGTCATGCGTGCGCTCCCGGCGATATTGGTCATTGCCAATTGGAGAGTGACCCAACGCCCGCAGATTTCCAGCACCTGACGGATCACAAGCGCGCGATTGCGAAGACCTAGTCCCAGGTTCCTTCCGTCGGGATGTTAAGCATCCGCCCGCAATGCTTGCAATGCACGGCATCCGGGTCATGACGGTTCAAGCCACAATCGGGACATGGCAGATTGACCTTCGAGGGACGGAAAATTGTTTGGACGAGCCGCAAAAACAAAGCGACACCGAAAATCATGATCAGGACCGTCAGCAGGCGTCCGACTGTATCGGTCATGGTGATGTCGCCGAACCCGGTTGTCGTCAGCGTTGTCACGGTAAAGTAGAGCGCATCCAGATAGTTGTTGATGTTCTCGTTCCGATCGTGCTCCAGAACAAAAACGATCGCTGTGATTACGAAAATGAAAACAAACAAATTGACTGTCGACTGGAGGATTTCTTCATTGCGGCGGAACCATTTCGACGTGTCGCGCAGCTCCTTCAAGAGGTGGTAGGACCGCAGCAAACGCAACATGCGGATGACTCTCAAAAAGGCGAAATTCTCAAAAAACGCCGGGATGATTAGCGAGATCACCACCACGACATCGGCCAAGGACGTAAAGCTTGCCAGGTATCGCCAACGGGAGCCCGCCGCAATCAGTCGGGCAACGAAGTCCAAGGCGAGGACCACCGCGATAGCGTAATCCACTTCGTGATGATGTCGGTCCGGATCGGCGATCGCAGACACGATGAAATACACAATCGTGATGATATCGAAGGCCAACAGAACATAGCGAAAGATCCGCGCGCTGTTTGAATGGCCAAAATACAGTTGACGCAATCGCGATTGCAGATCCGACTTTTCTGCCATTCCTTCAGCCCGCCAACCTATTCCAAAAACACATTTTCACCCGACTAGAGCGCAGATGAATTGTCAATTGAGTGACTGGTTTAACATTGGATTTTCCCAATTGATGAAGATTTTGCACGGCATCCATGATGCGAGGCGGTTTATTCCGCGCGCGCCGCGCATTAGGGTCACCTTCAACAAACTGCCGGTAGCGGCGAAAAAAAATGAGGTTCTTGAATGTTCGATCTGAAAAACAAAGTTGCCCTTGTAACTGGCGCGAGCCGCGGGATTGGTGAGGCCGGTGCCCGCAGCCTTGCGAAATACGGTGCCAAGGTTGTTGTTGCAGCGCGGTCCAGCGGTAACATTACAAAAATCGCGGAAGATATTTGCTCCGATGGCGGTGAGGCGATTGCAGTAACCTGCGATGTTGCGAACTACGCCGATGTTGAAAAAGCCGTTCAAACCGCGATCGACACGTTCGGTGGGATCGATATTCTGGTGAACAATGCTGGTGTTATTGAGCCAATCAGCCGTATCGAAAGCTCCGATCCGGAGGCCTGGGGTCAGGTGATCGACATCAATGTGAAAGGCGTCTACCACGGCATTCGCGCTGTTGCGCCGTATATGCTCGCAAAAGGATCCGGCACAATCGTCAACATCAGTTCCGGTGCCGCTGTCAGCGCATTGGAGGGCTGGAGTCAGTACTGCTCGTCCAAGGCTGCCGCACTCTCCCTGACCCGATGCAGCGACAAGGAATTTGGCGAAAAGGGTGTCCGCGTGGTGGGCCTGAGCCCAGGGACCGTTGCCACACAAATGCAGGTCGATATCAAAGCATCAGGGATCAATCCGGTCAGCCAGCTTGATCCGTCCGTGCACATCCCTGCCGAATGGGTCGGCGAAACGATCTGCTGGCTCTGTACTCCGGCGGGAGATACCTATCGCGGCATCGACTGCTCTTTGCGCGATGAAGATGTGCGCAAGGCGGTTGGCTTGATTTGATCCCTCCGGAATCAAAAGAGGGCCGCTGAGCGGCCCTCCCATGAGATCGTTTGACCTTTGTTCCGGATTACATCCCAGCGAAACCGTTCGATACCAGAGGCTGCTCCAGCACCGTTCCATCCCGCCCAGATACAAGGGCCAAATTCCGATACTCACTAGACATGGGCACACCTCCTTTCTAACGTTGAAGACAAGGAGATTGTTCTTGAGAATCAGCAGTGTGACAAGCACAAAAACTGGTCATGCATGCCTTCCAAACACGCAAATCCACAGACCGTTACTCAGGAGCAACAGCCGCGTCAGCAATGCTTTGGAAGACGCCATCAAGCTCTGCTGCCAAGCCAGCCAGTTTTTCGCCGCCCACATCCATGTATGGCGCGAAGACGAAACTCGGCGTTTTCCAGGATAGGGTCGCTGTCTTGTCCGCATTCTCGGTCACATAAAACCGGATTGGGGCCTCAATGCCGGCAGCGACGGACGCCTCCAACATTCGTACCGCATAGTCGTTCCGATAAACGCCGAGAACACGATTGCCCGGGATTGTCAGCCCCCTACCCTTTGCACCGGCTGAGGCGCTTGCTTGTGTGACGAGCAGCATGTCGGCCTCTTTCACTGCTGCTTTGAGGCCGTCAACCAGCTCCTGGTAGGACAGGGATGTCGATCGGACCTGCCATCCCTCACGAGGCGCATTACTGTCAGCCTGAACGGGGCCAAGCCCCAAGAAAACCGCCAGCAGGATTGGAAACACAAAACGCAAAGGCTAATCCTCCACTGGAAAACATCGAGTGGCGCGCACAATAACCAGTGGCTCTTTCACACACGTCTCACAATCGGGTGTGGGGCTTACGGTCCGACTATCAACCCATCCCAAGTTTCAGACGCACCCGGACCCCGACCATCGACCCCATAAATCCGAACAGAAGCCAAAGCCAACCGTGCAGTGAGCCAGATACCAGCCCGCCAAGATAGGCTCCAATGTTGCAGCCATAGGCAAGCCTGGCCCCATATCCCATCAACAAACCGCCGGCGATCGCCGTCAAGACGTCGCGGCGGGTAAGCTTCCAGAGCGGCGCATACTTTCCAGCCAGTGCGGCCGCGGCCATCGCCCCGAAAATGATCCCGAAATTCATGACCGATGTTGTGTCTCTCAAGACACTGTTTTCAAGCGCACCTTTCTGCCAGGTCCAATACGGCCAGGTCTCCACAGGAATCCCTATGAAATGAAATGCCTTCGCTCCCCAAAGGGCAAAGGCGGATGTGATGCCCCATGGCCGGCCAACCACGATAAAGGTTGCGATTCCAACAACCGCTAGCATCACCGCACCGAGCATCGGAGACCACGGGCCTTGCAGAACGGACTCGGTTTTGCGTGCAGGTGCGATCTCGCCGTGGGCGCGCCGCTCCAGCCAGACGGTCAGAAGCGCAATAAACCCGAGCACCAAAGCGGTCAGCAAAAACGCCCCTTGCGGACCAAACTCGCGGATCAGCGAAACCGGCTGCAGTTTTGGCAATTGCCCCCACAAATGGAGATGAGCGGTGGCAAACACGGACCCGAGAATAAAGGCGGCCAACGTGATCATCATACGCGTCGATCCACCGCCCGCAGTGAAGAGTGTCCCCGACCCGCAGCCACCACCAAGCTGCATACCTGCCCCGAACATGAAGGCTCCGATGGCAGCAGCGACGCCGAACGGAAAGACGAAACCGCCCGCCGGCCATCCAAGAGTATCTCCCCATGCGATCAGCGGAAAGGAAACGGCGCTTGTCAGCAGGATGAGGACGAACTGCGCCCGCAGACCGCCACCCCGTTTCTCCGTCACAATGCGCCGCCAAGCGGCGGTAAACCCGAAGCTCGCATGATACAGCGAAATGCCGGCAAGCCCGCCAATCAGGACAGCCATGCCCTGGCGGGGGCCAGCAGCTGCATATGCGCCGATCGATATCAGCCCGATGATGCCAAACGCGATGACTGCAATCGCAGTTTGAGGACTTTTCAGTGACACGGCCATAGTCGCTATCTCTTCAAACTTAAGGACACTCGGTCAAAACCAAGCACACACTCACTATCTCCCAAAAACGCGCAAGGAAAGCCCCGCCGTGGCAACACGCCGCCAACACCATTTTGTGTTTTGCAGTTCAGGACACAGCTGCGGATCTTGGGTTCAATAGCGGTCAACCTCGTTGAGGCTCAGTGCTGCCACGTTTTCTTGCAAACGTCAGCGCGTTCAACGGAACAGCAACAAAGGCTCAGCATGCGTCTTAGCGATCAATTCGGATACGATCTCACCTTGACCAGCCCTGCAGCCGCAGAAGCATGGGACAAGACGGTTCTGGCGTTTCTGGCCCATGGCAAGACAACGCCCGCCCACTTGGAAACCTGCTTGACCGAAGAGCCCAATTTTGCTCTCGGCCACGCGACACGCGGACTGTTTTGTCTCCTGCTCGGCCGTAAGGAATTGGTTGAGACTGCGCGGGAATGCCTATCGATTGCCCGATCGTCTGCTGCAAATAGTTCCGTGACCGAGCGTGAAACCGCGGTGATTGAAGCGTTGGCTGCCTGGCTCAACGGATTCCCGAGCCGGTCCGCAGATCTCCTGGATGCCGCCCTTTCGAAGGCACCGCGCGATGCGCTGCTCTTGAAACTCGTCCATGCAATCCGGTTTGTGCTCGGCGATGCCACGGGGATGCGGTCCTCAATCGACGGCGTTTTTGATGCCTATGACCCGCAAAATCCTGCATATGGCTACGTTCTAGGATGCCGCGCGTTTTCGCTTGAAGAAACGGGCGAATACCGGCTCGCTGAAGCTGCCGGTCGGCTCGGTCTTGAACACGCCCGCGACGATGCATGGGGACTTCATGCTGTCGCGCATGTTCATGACATGACAGGCCGCACCGAAGAGGGCGCCGGCTGGCTCGAAAACCATCCGGACGGCTGGGCGCATTGCAACAACTTCGGCTATCACGTTTGGTGGCATCTGGCGCTCATGTATCTCGATCAGGGTCAGGCCGACAAAGCCTTGATGCTGTATGACCGCGATATTCGGAAAGACAAAACAGACGACTATCGCGACATTTCGAACGCCGCTTCGCTACTGGTGCGCCTTGAGCTGGAGGGGATCGACATCGGCAGCCGCTGGGATGAGCTTGCGCTGATTTCCGACAAACGCGCCGAAGATGGCTGCAACGTTTTTGCGGACTTGCATTATTTGATGGCCCTGTTGAACGGGGGCCGCCGCATGGGCGCCGACCGGCTCATCGCTGGTCTCAAGCAGCGCGCTGACCAGGAAACTGACATCGGGCACGTGTCATCTGAAGCTGGTCTGCCTGCAGGACTCGGCCTGGAACAATACCGAAAAGGCAATTACGCCTCGGCGTTTACACTGCTCACATCCGCCAGAAGCAACATGCCCCGGATTGGCGGTTCGCACGCCCAGCGCGATGTTTTTGAGCGAATCACCATTGATGCCGCCTTACGTGCCGGATTGTCTGTAGAAGCTGAGACCCTTATCAAAGACCGGTCCCGCAAACGCGGCGCGCTCGACCGGTTCGCGGAACAACGCCTTGAAACTTGTCAGAAAATGCGGCGCGCAGAAAAGGTGATGCAGGCCGATAGTCTGCGTGCAACGAACAGCTACTGACGGTTCGCCGGTGATCCGGCGGACGATTTCATTTACACTTGCCATGTGACAAACGTGACTTCCCAGCCTCATACAAAACGCCCCCGGGACCCACGGCTCGACTTTTTCCGCGGGATCGGGATGTTCATCATCTATATTGCCCATGTACCCTGGAATTGGTGGACGCTTTGGATTCCGGCGAGATTCGGCTTTTCCGATGCGACCGAAATGTTCGTATTCTGCTCCGGGATGGCATCGGCTCTCGCGTTCGGGAAGATCTTCGATCTGCACGGCCTGGGGATCGGCGCTGCCCGCATTCTGCACAGGATGTGGCAAGTCTACTGGGCGCATATCGGTCAGCTGCTGGTAATTGCGGTCGGCTTGGTGATGGTGCACGAAAGCGGCTATCTACAGAGCTGCTGCGACCTCACCCAAGACTACGTTGTTTCCTTGAACCTGTGGCATCTGTTTAACAACACAGCCGTCGCATTGCCCGGCATCATGACACTGACGTGGGTGCCGAACTACTTCGATATCCTGCCAATGTACATCGTGATCCTGGCGCTTATCCCGGTGATCATGCTGGCATCGCGGATTTCGGTGAAGGCCGCTTTTGCAGTGTCGATCAGTCTTTGGCTGGCGGCGCAGTTCGATCTCTTGAGCCTGCCGGCGGAACCCTGGTCTGATCGGGAATGGTTCTTCAACCCATTTGCCTGGCAACTTCTGTTCTTTACTGGATTTGCGTTCATGCGCGGCTGGATACCGGCCCCTCCAGTGAGTGCAAAGCTGCTGATCCTCTGCACGATAATCGTACTGGCAACGGTGCCCTTCGCATACTTCCGCGTATATGGCGAAGCACACCTTAACTGGGTGTGGGCGCGGGAAGTCCGTGAATTCATCAAACCGCTCTGGATCAAGACTGAGTTCGGCGTGCTGCGGTATATTCATTTCCTGGCACTTGCCTATCTCGCTTGGGCGGCGGCCGGCGAACATGGCAAATACCTTCTGGGTCATGGCAAAATTTGGGGCGGATTTGTGCGGGTCGTCCAAAAAGTCGGACAGCAGTCCCTCGCCGTCTTCATGGCTAGCCTCGTTGTCGCTCAAGCGGCTGCGATCCTGCGCGATATGGTCTGGGGCCGAGGCGAATGGATCCCGCAGATCCTTTCCAATCTTCTTGGGTTCGCCGCCCTCATAGCCGTCGCCTATATCGTGTCCTGGTACAAGAGCGAGCCCTGGCGCAAACCTCCGGGAAAGGCGACACTCCAGCCGGAGTTTACGCGCCGGCCAAACCAGGCTGCGGCTACCGGAGACGGGCCTCATAAGGCTAAGGATGCGGACAAGGTACTCAACTGAAAAGAAAAACCCGGAAGCAAGCTCCCGGGTTTTTCTTGATCAGGACGTGACGTCCAACAGGCCTCAGTTCAACGAGACCATTTCGAGTTCCTGCTCAAAGGCGTTGGCAAGTGCCGCAGCGCGGCTGTCAGCCAAGAGGATCGGCGTTCCATCTGCATTGAGGAGAGCATAGAGCGTCAAATCATCCTCTAGCGGCGGAACGTCCGGGAACATTTCTTTCAAGTCACCGGCTTTCACCGGCTTGATATAAGCCACATCGCCCGTACCAAGTTCGCTCAGTTCGTCGACTGTCATGACTTCGGCGATGTCGTTGTCGTCAGCCCAGAAGGGTGAATTCGTGTTGTGCATCAGTGTTTCTCCATTTTGGTTATGCAGCGAGGGTCATTCACCGCTGGAGATTTCTATTTTTCTAATGACACGTTCCGGCTCCGGTCGTGCCAAGTCGATGGACAGCAAGCCATCTTTCAAGTCCGCACCGAGAATTTCGATCCCCTCGGCGAGAACAAATGCCCGTTGAAACTGACGGGCCGCGATACCGCGATGGAGATATTGACGGGTCTTATCGTCAATCTGCCGGCCACGGATAACGAGCTGGCTTTCTTCCACCGAGACATCAAGCTGATCACGGGTAAACCCGGCCACAGCCAACGTAATTCTAATTACATCGCCCTGACTGTCGGTTTTCGGCAACCGTTCAATGTTGTAGGGCGGATAGCCGTCATTTGCGGCCTTAGACACACGATCAAGCACACGCTCGATATCATCAAACCCGAGCATAAACGGGCTGGAAAACGCTGACATGCGCGACATCCTCAAAGTCCTTGTCGAAGCGACCTTGCATCCGGACCCTTTTCGTAAGGCACCCGGACAGGAGCGTCTTGCTCCCTTCATCATTAAATATGGAGATATGTTAAAATTGATTCAAGGACGCTGCCGAATTCGGCTGTTTTTGCTTTGTTTTCCAATGGCCGTACACAAGCTGGTTGCACCGTTAACTGACTAAGAAGTCAGGGAGGTGAGTGACAGTTATTGCAAAAACCGCCTCCCAAATATGTGGGGAGCGGCTCGCGCTTTACCAAGGCCGGCTCTGGCCTTCGCCGCCCGACATCATATCAACAACACGAACCCTTGTTCTGATTTCCCTTTTTCGCCTTTCCTCCATACGCTATCACTTCCTCCGCATTTGTTTTTCCTCTTAGTGATAGTCAGTTCTCATGAACCGGAACGAATTTGACGCTTACTGCAAAACACTTCCCGCAACCACGAACGTAATCCAATGGGGCAATGCGTCCGTTTGGAAAGTTGGTGGCAAGATATTCGCCATTTGCTCCGGCTGGGGCGAAGGCACCCACGAGAAATTCAGCTTCAAGTGTTCGGACATTTCCTATTCCCTGTTGATCCAACAGGACGGCGTCATTCCCGCCCCATATCTTGCGCGGGCCAAGTGGGTTCAGCGGGAAGACGACAGCAGTATTTCGGACGATGATCTGAAAGCATACATTTCGGCAGCCCACGAAATCGTTGCGGGTAAGCTTTCCAAAAAACTCCAGAAAGATCTTGGCCTTGCAGATTGATGCCACAGCAAAGTGGCGGTCCTTAGGCCTTCTGATGGTTGCCGAGATTGCAGCCATGAGCCTTTGGTTCATGTCTGCAGCCATTCTGCCGGATTTGACTCGCGAATACCCGATTTCCGAGTTCCGGCAGGCCGCTTTATCCAGCGCGGTGCAGATCGGCTTTGTTGTTGGTGCGCTTGCCTCGGCACTCTTTGGACTTGCCGACCGCATTGATCCCCGCCGTTTCTTTGCGTTCTGCGCTATTACCGCCGCTCTTTTTAACGCCAGCCTTCTTGTCTCCGAACCCGGTGGAGTTGTTTCCATCTTGGCCCGATTTGCTACAGGAGCTTTGCTCGCAGGTGTTTATCCCGTGGGTATGAAAATCGCTGTTGGCTGGGGTCAAAAGGACCGCGGATTTCTGGTGGGAACCCTCGTCGGCGCCCTCACCTTCGGATCTGCAGCACCGCACCTCTTGGCGCTCCTTGGGGGAACCGACTGGCGCTGGAGCCTGACCGTTGCTTCGATCGCGTCGGCACTCGGCGGACTTTTGTGCCTTGCGACCACGCTTGGGCCGTTTCATGGCACGGCCCCGAGGATGGATGTCAGAGCCGTGTTTTCTGCCTGGACGAACCGCAAGATCCGGTACGCTTACCTCGGCTATCTCGGTCACATGTGGGAGCTCTACGCGATGTGGGCCTGGATAGGGATCGCGCTGACCGTTTCCTTTTCTGCGCATATGGCGGCCGAGGATGCGGTTTCGCTTGCGCGTTTGATCGCTTTTCTTGCGATCGCAGCGGGCGGTGTCGCCTGCATTGCCGCCGGTGTTCTTGCAGACAAGGTCGGAAAGGCCAACATCGCGATCCTTGCGATGGCAGTCAGTGGAACGGCTGCTGTTTTAAGCGCCATCACCTTTGGCGGCCCAGTCTGGCTGACAATCCTCTGCGTCTTGATCTGGGGCGCGGCCATTTTGCCCGATTCCGCACAGTTCTCAGCCCTCGTCGCAGATTTTGCACCTGCCGAACAGGCCGGAAGCCTGATGACCTTCCAGACCGCACTTGGCTTTGCGTTGACTTTCCTGACTGTCCAGGTCACGCCCATGCTTGCGAACGGTATTGGTTGGCCCGCAGTTTTTGGGATCATGGCAATCGGACCGGCGATCGGGATCGCCGGAATGCTGAGACTGAAACGGCTCGCACCGGACAGTTAGAGCGGTTCATGCTCTAACTCCCTTACCTCACAACACCGCCTGTGCCGCGTCTCTCAATTCGTAGGCAACAGACGGAGTTCAGCGGATGAGCACGACAGGTGGACGGGGCATCGACGTTTCTCACTACCAGGGGACGATCAACTGGGCAGGTGTCGCAGCAGATGGCACCGAGTTCGCCATGATCAAGGCCAGTGAAGGAGAGAGCTCACCGGATCCGATGTTCTTGTCGAATTGGGCCGGGTGTAAAAACAACAAGGTACAGTGTGGTGCGTACCACTACTTCCTTCCGACCGACTGCTTCTTGAAACAGGCTGATCTTTTGATCAAGCAGCTGACGTCGGCCGGTTACAATCCATCGGCCGATTTACCGCCGGCAATAGACTGTGAGGATATGGAAGGTGTTTCTGCCTCCACATATATCTACGCCTTGAAAGAGCTTCTCCAAAGCCTGAACACGCAACTGAAGTGTACACCGATGATCTATGTCTCCCCGGCATTTTGGCAGGGGTTGGGCAGTCCCGACTTCTCCGATTATCCGTTATGGGTCGCAAACTACACAACGGCGAGTGCGCCCGAGATTCCCTCCCCTTGGAAAACCTATGCCATCTGGCAGTACTCAGACGACGGAACTGTGGGCGGTATTGCAGGGGATGTCGATCTCGATCTCAGTAATCCAGCGGCTGGTGTTTCACCGGAACCAAAACTGAACTGGTTCTAGAGAGCTGATTGGAACCATCAGCCGTCCGGCATTTGAAGATCGAACTCTTGATACCCAAAATCCTGACCGTTGATACGCAAGCTCACGGCCTGTGTGCCGCCGTAGTAGGTCCGTGTCGTGATCGGTCGGATCGGATGAAAACGGGAAAGCCTATGAACGGTGCCCGGGTCCAATGTGGCTTTCGTCCACTTGAATACTTTCGGCGCCAGTTTGCCGTTGGCCTTTCGAAAGTGCAGCACATAATCAATGATCAGATCCTGAGACCTCATTGCTGTCGATTTCAACGCAGCCGAAAAGGACAATGAACTGCCGAAGCGGACCTCCTCAGTTTCAATGCTCAAATCTGCGAGATGAATTTCTGGCGCGTTGAGACCAAAAGCGCGCAAGGCCGGTTCATAACCACTTTTGATCAAAGACCGGCAGGCATGCCGAACCAACTTCTCCCGCTGCGGCGTTGCATCTTTGAGCCAGTTCGCCGCGATGTCGCTCACCAATGCCGGATGATCCTTTGCGATATCGTTCAGATGGTTAGCGACAGACCGGCGCACATACTCTTCCGGGTCGTCTTTCAAGGCCTCCAGCAACGGCAAGGTCGGTGTTGGATCCTCAATCAACTGATTTAGCCGCATGCCCCAGGGCAATCGCGGACGTGTGCCCTCAGAGACCAGACGCCGGACATGCACGTTGGGATCCTCTGTCCAAGGGATCATGATGGAGAGCGCTCTTTCCTGGTCTTTTGCCAAAAAGGGCCGGACATCGAATTCGGCAGTCGCCCGCTTGGTCATTTCCTTCATGAGATCGAATGAAGCTTCAAAATCGTCCAAGCCGGAGTCGGAAACAATCATACCGAGCGGCATCATCCCCCAACCGCAGATACCGTTCTCATCACTGTCCCGATCAATGGCGCCTTCCGGATCGGAATGAAGTATGGAGCGCAAAACTGAAAACCGGCCCTCGAGCGCGTCAGGCAAATGCTTCGTGGTGACATCCGCAATGAGCCGGGCTCTTTGCTTCAGTTCAAGTTGCTGCAGTTGGACCAGAATTTCCCTTTCAAAGGCCGTTTTTTGAAACCCAACAATGGTCCGGTCAAGATGGCTGGCCAGACACTGAACAAACTCCGGTGAGATTTTGTTTTTGAAGGGTTCCAAGTGCAGCTCCTGTTCTTCTGAAGAGCCTACATCGCATGATGACTGTGGTTGTTCCAGCCGACACTCCAGGGCTCCTGACAAGTACCGTCAGGAGTGCACTTTTCTGGTTCATTCGCCGCCAGATGGTGATCGCTCTAAGCTTTCAGCCCGCACGCGCTGTTATCCTTACTATCATCCATTTACACAATAACAATTCCGGTCTGGCTCACTTATGTTGAGTAACAAAGCAGCAGGTCTCGCAATCTGAACCAGCTGAAAAGCTTCAACACTCGAGATGGCGTTTATCTCACGCCAAGCACAGAACCATGTCGGCCACTTTTGAATTTTTGCCAGTCCCAATCCTGAAGGCCGCGTTCCTGGCTTTGTCAGTTTTGATCACCTCTGTTTCGGTGACCGGAATAGCGCAAGCCGACCCCATTACAATCTTCACGACCGAGCTGGACGGACACCACCAACCGGATGCGCGTGGCCGCTATGATCAGATTGTTTTGTCCGCCGCCCGGCAGCAAAACCTGCAGGTCGACTTCCGCTTCATGCCGCCGGCCCGCGCGATCCTCCAGTTCTCCAAATGTGAAGACTGCTGCGTCAGTCCTTGCAATGAAGACCCCGAGATCAGCCATTGCCCCGGCGCAACACTCTCGGATGTTTGGGACAAAGTGGAGCTTCACGCCTTTTCACTCAGACCTGACGCTCCAGATCTCGCAATCGACAATCTCAAAACTCTTGATGTCGGGGCTATTCAGGGAATGCCGCTTGGGACCAGGGTCGAAACCAACCTGACTGATATTCGGCGGGTCGACACACCCCGCGCAGCGGTCAACATGCTGACACTTGGCAGACTTGATGTGTTTTTGGGGTGGATACCTGAAACACTTGTCTACTTTAGGGTCAACGACATACCGGTGCCGAACTACGACGCAAAGAACCCTTTGAAGAGCGTCCCGATCGGTATTGCCTGCAAAGGATCGCAATCCCTTCGGCTTATTGACGCCGTCAACACCTACCTGCGCCAGGCGCCGTTGACCTCCGAGTCCGCACCTATCAGTTCATCAAATCCGGACGGGTAGAAAACCTGACACTTCTTTGTCGCGCTATGCTGCCGGAACCCCGAGAGCAGCAGAATGTAAAAAAAAAAACCACCCCGATTGCTCGGGGTGGTTTACTCGAGGCAGGCCGACCCTCGTATTGCCGCCCGCCTCAAAAGTGGTTCAATTTAGTCGATCCGTTTGCCGGTCTCAGCGTCAAAGAAATGAACATCCTCTGGAGCCGCCGCGAGATACATGGTCTCGCCCGGTTCATGACGCGCATGGCTGGAGACGCGGATCACGATTTCCGGTCCGCCATCTTCGAAGCTCGCATAGACATAGCTTTCGGCGCCAACCGGCTCCAACACGTTTACTTTGACTTCAAGTCCAATGCCGTCACCGGAATGCGGACTTTCCACAACGGTGAGATGCTCCGGACGGATCCCGATTTTGTAGGCGTCCTTGCCCTTGGTGTTCGCGCCCGAAAGACCGGAACCCGCGTTCAAGGCCAAACCTGATCCGTGTGCTGCAACGTCCAAGAGGTTCATCGCAGGTGAACCAATGAAGCTCGCCACAAATGTGGACGCAGGCTTGTCATAAACATCGATCGGAGCTCCGATCTGTTCGATGTTGCCACCGTTCAAAACTACGAGCCGATCCGCCAAAGTCATGGCTTCGAGCTGGTCGTGGGTCACATAGACGCTGGTGGTGCCGAGCGACCGCTGCAGACGCTTGATTTCAACACGCATCTGGACACGCAACTTGGCATCCAGATTGGAAAGCGGCTCGTCAAACAGGAAGGCGGCAGGTTCGCGGACGATCGCCCGGCCCATGGCCACGCGCTGACGCTGACCGCCGGACAGAGCCCGCGGCTTGCGATCCAGATAGTCGCCGATCTCAAGGATCCGTGCGGCTTCCTTTACCCGGCGGTCGATTTCCGCCTTGTCCATGCCCCGGTTTTTCAGGCCATAGGCTAGGTTGTTGTAGACCGACATGTGCGGATAGAGCGCATAGTTCTGGAATACCATGGCAATGTCACGGTCGGCGGGATCAACATTGTTGACCAGCCGATCGCCAATCTTGATTTCACCGGTGGTGATGTCCTCAAGACCGGCAACCATGCGCAACAAGGTGGACTTGCCGCAGCCGGACGGACCGACAAGTACGATGAACTCGCCATCGGCGATGTCGATGGAAACGCCCTTAACCGCTTCCACATTGCCCGCATAGACCTTGCGGACAGTGTCGAGAGTAATCGTTGACATTCAAAACCTCACTTATCGCTCTCGACGAGCCCTTTGACGAACCAGCTCTGGAAGATCACCACGATGAGAACGGGCGGCACGATGGCCAGGATGGCAAGCGCCATCGCCTCATTCAGCGCCGGGATCTGTGCGCCAACCCAGACCTGCATGATCTGTTTGATGCCGCGAACCAGCGTGAACAGGGATTCCTCAGTAGTGATCAAGGTCGGCCAGAGATACTGGTTCCAGCCATATACGAACATGATGATGAAGATGGCCGCGATCATTGTTTGTGACAGCGGCACAAGGATATCCTTAAAGAACTTCCAGGGACCTGCGCCATCGATCCGGGCCGCCTCCAAAAGCTCATCAGGGACGGACATGAAAAACTGCCGGAAGAAGAAGGTGCCTGTCGCAGATGCGATTAACGGAACGATCAGGCCGGTGTAGGTGTTCACCAGCCCCAGCGACTGAACGATTTCGTAAGACGGCAGGATACGCACTTCCAGAGGAAGCAGCAGCGTCGCGAAAATGATCCAGAAGCAGAAGGTTGCCATTGGAAACCGGAAGTAGACGATCGCATAGGCCGCGATCATCGAAATGATGATCTTGCCGATGGCAAAGCCGAACCCAAGGATCATCGAGTTCATCAGCATGACAAACCCGTCGACTTCCTTGGTAAACCCGCCGGCACGGAACAGAACCGTCTCGTAGTTCTCCAGGAACTTGTCACCCGGAAGGAACTGTATGCCTTCCTTGTAAATGGTGATCGCGTCGTGCGTGCTGGTCATGAACGCCAAGGCAACAGGCGTTACCATGAAGAAGACACCTAAGAGCAGGATCACGTGATCCAGAATTTGAACTTTTCTCATCTCTCGCCCCTCAGGTGTAGTGAACGCGGCGTTCGATCAGCCTGAACTGAACGACGGTAAGTATGAAAACCAGCACCATCAGAATGACCGACTGCGCGGACGATCCGCCAAGGTCGTTGCCCCGGAAACCATCAAGGAAGACCTTGTAGACGAGGGTTACAGGGTTGTTGCCCGGCTCCTGTTTCACAATGATGTCGACAATACCGAACGTGTCGAAGAACGCGTAGGTGATGTTGATGATCAACAGGAAGAAACCGGTCGGCGCAAGCAGCGGGAACGTGACGGTCCAGAACCGGCGGAAGCTGGACCGGCAGTCAATGCTGGCAGCCTCTTGAACCGACTTGGAAATCCCTTGAAGGCCAGACAGGAAGAAGATGAAGTTGACCGGAACCTGTTTCCAGACCGCTGTTACGGTCATGGCGAAGCTCGTGTCGAAGTAGTCGACTCCGATCTGCATTTGCCAGCCGAAAAGCGCGAAAAACTCTACGATTGGTCCCACGTGTTGGTCGAACAGCATCACGCCAATCAGACCGGCAACCGGAGGCGCAACCGCATAAACCCACATCAAAAGGGTTTTGTAGGACGAACCACCTCGCAAGACCTTGTCGGCCTTCACGGCTAGAAGCAAAGCGATACCGAGAGAGAGGAAGGTCACAAAGAAGGTAAAGACAGCCGTGAAGCGCGCCACACGGCCATAATCCGTTGAGGTTACGGTATCGACGAAGTTGTCGAAGCCGACAAATGTCGCGCCGAAGCCAAAGGGATCTTCCAAATAAAAGGAAGACTGCACGGCTTCTGCGGCCGGCCAGAGGAAGAAGACTGTAACGATCACCAGCTGCGGCAAAAGCAGCATGTAGGGAACCCATCCAGTCTGAAATTGAACTTTTTTCATCACGTCACCGCAACGGAGAAAGCGGGTCTCCAGAAATCTGTCGACCCGCCATCAGCCCTAAAGAACGGGGACGCGTTTGGCGCCCCCGCGAAGTTTGATCAGCTTAGTTGCTGGTGGTTTTGGCAAAACGCTCAAGAAGCTTGTTGCCGTCAGCTTCAATGTTCTTGAATGCGTCTTCGACGGTGGTTTCACCGGCGAGGATCTTGCCGTATTCGCGGTTCATGATGTCGCGGATCTGAACGTAGAAGCCCATGCGGTAGCCTTTTGTCCAGTCACCGCCCGGCAGGGTCAGCTGCTTGATGCCAACTTCAGCGGCCGGGTTGCGGTCATAGTGACCGTCTTTCTTGGCGAGGTCGTATGCAGCATTGGTGATCGGCACATAACCGGTTTCACGGTGCCACATATACTGGACTTCCGGTGAAGTCAGGTATTCGAAGAAGGAAGCAACACACTTGTTTTCTTCTTCCGGCTTGCCGGCCATTGCGAAGAGAGCGCCGCCGCCGATGAACGTGCCGGTGCCTGCGCCTTCAACTGCATCCCAGTAAGGCAGGTATGTCGCGGAGAACGGGAACTCAACGGTCTTCTGGATACCACCGAAGGAGCCTGAAGAGCCAAGCCACATCGCTACTTTGCCTTCGTTGAACGGTGTCTGGTTGTCGCCCCAGCCTGTGCCGTAGTAACCGAACAGACCATCGTCGAGCCAGCCTTTGACAGCTGTGAAGTGGTTCTTGATCGGCTCACCGAACACCAGTTGAGTGCCTTCAGCACCATCAAAACCGTTGTTGTTCGTTGCGAACTGCAGGTTATGGCGGGACTTGAAGTTCTCTGTGAAGATCCACGGCAGGTGAGACTGAGCGAGCGGCACGTAGCCAGCTTCTTTCAGCTTCGGAGCGATTTCCTGGAATTCTTCCCAAGTCTTCGGAGCTTCAACACCGGCTTTTTCGAGAGCTTCTTCGTTCACGTACAGGATCGGCGTGGAAGAGTTGAACGGCATGCCGATCATCTTGCCTTCGCTGTCTGCGTAGAAGTTGCGGACGCCTTCGATGTAGTCTTCGCTGTTGAACTCAACACCAGCGTTTTCCAGGATGTCCTGTGCCGGAACGACAGCACCCTTAGCGCCGATGATCGTTGCTGCACCAGCGTCGAACACCTGCAGGATGTTCGGCTGCTCACCTGCGCGGAACGCGGCGATGCCGGAGGTCAAGGTTTCTTCATAAGTGCCCTTGAAGACCGGAGTGATCTGACAAGCATCCTGAGAAGCGTTGTAGTTTTCACCGATTTGGTTGACCACTTCACCGAGATGGCCGCCATGGGCAAACCACCAGGAGATTTCGGTCGCCGCGTAGGACGCGGAAGAGGTACCCAGAAGGGCCGCAGCAGCTACGAGGCTGGCGACTGTCTTACGGTAAGCCATATTGTTTGCTCCCATCTAGCAGGGCTGGCCGCCCTGATCAGCAGTTGGTTTGTCATGGCGCTGACGGCTTCTTCAACGCCAAAAGGATAACGCCTGCGTTTCGTATTGTTTTCATATGAACGTTATATGACGCTCATATGAACATTAAACGACGGCTTGAAACCTGCTGCAAGAGGGAAGTGTTCAGAAACGACAATTCTTGCGACACCTAAGCTTTCGGTTGTATTTATTAAAAATCACTACCCTTGTGGCGTAGTAATGGAAAGCGACGCCTGGCCGCAGAGATCTCGCCGCCTCAAGTCGTCAGATTTTCCGAGCGGATATAGGGAGTTATACTTAGGCTGCCGAAGACCTTGATTAGGGGCCTCAAAACAATTGTGATCTCAACAGCCCGATGCTGAGCGGCCATGCTACTGATGCACGGACTGCTGATTTTTTTGCTGGCAAACTACTGAAGCAACCGACATCACAAAGAGTTTGATTTCAGTCGCCACCAGAAAATCAGATGAACTGAAGAGCAATCGCGGCAACTACGATGTACCGAACCGTTTTCGCAATCGCCACCAACAAAAAGAACCGCCACAGGGGCTCCCTGAACACACCAGCGACGAGCGTCACCGGGTCTCCAACAAGAGGCGCCCAACTGATCAACAAACTCCAGTAGCCATACTTCTCATACCAGTGCTGCGCTTTGACATACCATTTCGACGCCTTGCCGGAATGCTCTGCGGGACGGGCAAACCGGATCAGTCCCAGACCGATGGCCCAATTCACAACCGATCCAAGGGTGTTACCAACACTGGCAACTGCAATCAGAGCCACCAGGTCTTCCGGGTAGTTGGTCACCAGGTAGACGAGCCCCAACTCCGATTGAGCCGGAAAAAACGTTGCAGCAAGAAAGGAAGACAGGAACAGCGCAATCATCGTGCGCCGCGATAGCATAATGATTGTAGTGTTGCCACCGCTTGGGCAATAAACCGGTTCAGCTACCCAACACTAGATAAGAAGTAATACATCGCTAAAAGCGGTATTGCCGCTTCAATGAACCTCATGAATTTAAACGAAGGGTTGGTTGAAGTTCTCAGGATATCGTTTGTCGAATAAATCAACATACTCCAAAAAACAAAAACAAATAACCAACTCATTAAACTGAGATAAGCGTGGCTCAAATAATGCGCCTCAAAATATGCAGAAAAGAAATTCATAAATACAGACACAAAATAAAGTGCGTACTTACGTTCAAAGAACAAAAAATTTCCAAGAAACGGCATCATCAGATTAAGGAAAATTGCCAGTATTTTTATCAAAAAATTTGTAATAATACAGATATTCAAACCGATTATTCCATAAAAATGGACACGACTTACCACCCCGGTAAACCCAGTCGAGAGAAACACCTAATTTTTTGGAAAATGGTGGAGCCTAGGGGAATCGAACCCCTGACCTCTTCGCTGCCAGCGAAGCGCTCTCCCAGCTGAGCTAAGGCCCCATTTATGTCCGGAAACGTTGGGATCGCTCCGGCTGATGGAGGCGGAACATAGTCGCACCTCCTTGCAAGATCAAGCGGAAATTTGAATGATTTCAGCTTGCCCTTGTGGAAAAGGCCGGGAGCGCAAAAAACACTTCCCGGCCAGTCACTTAACGATCAGGATCGTCGTCTACTTCAACCCGGATACCCGGAACAGCTTCATCGTCTTCATCGTCTTCATCGATAAAGACGTCATCATCGGCGCTGTCGTCGTCTTCCAGTTCAACATCATCGCCGTCGATGTCCGGCACATCATCATCGCCGCCTTCGGCTTCCGCGTCGGCTTCTTCCAGCGTTACGATTTCCGGAGCCGCTGCATCGTCTTCGTCTTCATCGTCTTCCGGCTTTTCTTCAACCTTGGCGGCTTTCGCCGCGCGAGAGGTCATCACAGCCTCGAAGATCGTCCCGCATTTCGGGCAGGTAATCGGATCGCGGTTAAGATCGTAATATTTGGCGCCGCAGCCCGGGCACAGCCGCTTTGTGCCAAGTTCAGGTTTTGCCACTGTGCTCACCCTTCATAGCTTGGATGGTCGATTTGGAAATTAGAGTTCGCCGCCCTTAGCGCTAACTCAGGGCCGATGTCAAAGCCAAATCGCCGTTTTTTCTTTTCTGTTCCACTTTTCTGCACGATGCGTGGCAAATTTCAAGCAGGCTCACCGCATCCATACACATAAAGGATTGTTATCCGGCGCTAATGGATGACGCCGCCGCCCTTGCGTGATAGGACGTGGCACCTTTCGACAACCTAACAAGCTTGCGGACAAACATAATGTCACACACTTCCGCACCTGTTCCGCTCACTTCAGCGGCAGGCAGCCCGCTGAAAGGCGCCATTCGCGTGCCTGGCGACAAATCCATCTCTCACCGGTCCTTGATGTTTGGCGCCCTTGCCGTTGGTCGCACCACCGTTCAAGGGCTGTTGGAATCTGAAGACGTTCTTGCCACCGCCGATGCCATGAGGGCCGTCGGCGCCAAGATCGAGAAGCAGGACGACGGCTCCTACACGGTCGACGGGATCGGCCTTGGCAGCCTGTTGGAGCCAGAAGGCGTTATTGATTTCGGCAATGCCGGAACCGGCGTGCGCCTGACCATGGGCATTTTTGGCAGCCACAACATTGCAGCGACCTTTGTTGGAGATGCGTCTCTCTCCAAACGTCCGATGGGCCGTGTTCTTGATCCGCTTCGTGAGATGGGGACGAACGTGATTGCCCGCGATGGCGATCGCCTCCCAGCCTCGATCCGAGGTGCCGAACAAGCCCTGCCGATCACCTATCGTGTTCCAATGCCGTCAGCGCAGGTGAAATCCGCTGTGCTTCTCGCCGGTCTCAATGCGCCGGGCGTCACAACGGTCATTGAACCGATCGCAACGCGGGATCACACGGAAAAAATGCTAAAGGGCTTCGGCGCAGACATTTCCGTGTCTTTGAATGAAGCCGGAGAGCGGGTGATCAAGCTCACCGGGCAGCCGGAACTTAAGCCACAGGACATCGACGTTCCGGCCGATCCTTCATCCGCCGCATTCCCGATTGTTGCCGCTCTGATCGTACCGGGATCTGATGTCACGATCGAGAACGTCATGCTGAATGAGCACCGCACCGGCATCATCACGACGCTGATCGAAATGGGCGGCGATATCGAACTCCTCAACAAGCGCAGCGCTGGCGGCGAAGAGGTCGCCGATATCCGCGTGAAGCACAGCAGGCTGAAGGGGATTACAGTTCCGGCAAAGCGCGCACCGTCCATGATCGATGAGTACCCGGTTTTGGCAATTGCTGCTGCGTTTGCTGAAGGCGACACCTTCATGCCGGGTCTTGAGGAGCTACGTGTAAAGGAATCCGACCGTCTGGCCGCTGTTGCCCGTGGCTTGGAGGCCAACGGCATACCTTGCGTTGAAACCGAAGACACTTTGACCGTCACTGGCGGTGCTGCCGATATCGGCGGCGGCACAGTTGTCACGCATCTAGACCACCGGATCGCCATGTCATTCCTGATCCTCGGTATTGCAGCACATAAACCTGTGACGGTGGATGACGGCGCGGTGATTGCGACCAGTTTCCCGACCTTCACGTCGTTGTTTGAAGAGCTTGGCGCAAAGATCTCTGCAAACTCGAGTGAGGCCGCATGATTATTGCAATCGACGGTCCGGCCGCCTCAGGAAAGGGCACGCTTGCACGGCGGCTCGCCGAACATTTCGAGCTGCGCCATCTGGATACGGGCCTGACGTACCGGGCCGTGGCTGCTGCACTCTTGGCGAAGGGGTTGCCGCTTGGGGATGAGAGTGTTGCGATTGAAATCGCGCAACATCTCGATCTTGCTCAGATGGACAAGTCGGTCCTGTCCGCCCATGAGATCGGCGAAGCAGCATCCCGTATAGCCGTCCTCGGCGGCTTGCGGCAAGAGCTGGTTAATCTGCAGCGCAAGTTTGCCGAAACTCCTCCGGGTGCCGTTCTGGACGGTCGGGATATCGGCACGGTCGTCTGCCCAAATGCCACCGTAAAGCTGTTTGTCACGGCCAGCCCGGAAGCAAGAGCGCGGCGCCGGACAGACGAAATGATCTCCAGGGGCAATGAGGCAAATTACGCCTCAGTTCTGGACGATCTGAAGCGCCGCGACGAACGGGATAGCCAAAGAACCGTGGCTCCGATGAAACAGGCGGACGATGCGGTCTTGCTTGATACGACGGAAATGGATATAGAAGCAGCGTTCCAAGCGGCTGTGGACATCGTTTCCGCAGCTGCATAGGCATCAAAAGATGCGGGGCTCACTCCAGAGTGCGCCCCTTTTTGTGCATCTTGGCCGGAACCCGCCCTCAGGGCCCTTTGTTCAGAAATGGACACAATTTTTCGGCAGGACACGCATGTGGCCTGTGACGAGACCGGATTTTCTGTTTCTCGCCCCGCCGGCCCGCTTGATTAAAGCGGAAGAACCAGACGAAACGTCGGTTCCGGGAGGCAGAAGCTCCGGAGTGCAACACCAACCCGCCGGCGGCGCGCCAAAAGGCGCTAGGAGTATCTATGTCTGATTTTAATCCCTCCATGGAGGACTTTGCGGCTCTTCTCGAAGAGTCCTTCGTCCAGAACGACCTTTACGAAGGTGCTGTTGTCAAAGGCACCGTCGTCGCTATCGAAAAAGACCTGGCCGTCATCGACGTTGGTCTGAAAGTTGAAGGCCGCGTGCCGCTGAAGGAATTCGGCGCCAAAGGCCGTGATGGCGAAATGAACGTCGGCGACGAAGTCGAAGTTTACCTGGAGCGTGTCGAAAACGCCCTCGGCGAAGCTGTTCTGTCGCGCGAAAAAGCGCGCCGCGAAGAGAGCTGGGTTCGCCTGGAAGTGGCTTTCGAAGCCAACGAAAAAGTCAACGGCCAGATCTTCAACCAGGTCAAAGGCGGCTTCACCGTCGATCTGGATGGCGCTGTTGCCTTCCTGCCGCGTTCGCAAGTGGACATCCGTCCGGTGCGCGACGTCACTCCGCTGATGCACACACCGCAGCCGTTCCAGATCCTGAAGATGGACAAGCGCCGCGGCAACATCGTTGTTTCCCGCCGGGTCGTTCTGGAAGAAACCCGTGCCGAGCAGCGTTCGGAACTGGTCCAGAGCCTCGAGGAAGGTCACACTGTCGAGGGTGTCGTCAAGAACATCACCGACTACGGTGCGTTCGTCGATCTCGGCGGCATCGATGGCCTGCTGCACGTCACCGACATTGCGTGGCGCCGCATCAACCATCCGTCCGAAGTTCTCACGATCGGTCAGACCGTCAAGGTTCAGATCATCCGCGTCAACCAGGACACACACCGCATCAGCCTTGGCATGAAGCAGCTTGAAGCTGATCCGTGGGATGGCATCGAAGCCAAGTACCCGATCGAAGCCAAGTTCAACGGCCGCGTGACCAACATCACCGACTACGGTGCATTCGTCGAACTGGAGCCGGGCATCGAAGGCCTGATCCACGTTTCCGAAATGTCCTGGACCAAGAAGAACGTCCATCCGGGCAAGATCGTTTCCACTTCTCAGGAAGTCGAAGTGATGATCCTGGAAGTCGACCCGGTCAAGCGCCGCATCTCTCTCGGCCTCAAGCAGACCCTGCAGAACCCGTGGGATGCATTCGCTGAGCAGTTCCCGATCAACACCGAAGTTGAAGGCGAAGTGAAGAACAAGACCGAATTCGGTCTCTTCATCGGTCTCGACGGCGACGTTGACGGCATGGTTCACCTTTCCGATTTGGACTGGAACCGTCCGGGCGAGCAGGTCATAGAAGAGTACAAGAAGGGCGACATGGTCAAGGCCATCGTTCTTGACGTTGACGTTGAGAAAGAGCGCATCTCTCTCGGCATCAAGCAGCTCTCTGGCGACCCGATGGAATCCGGTGCTGCTGGCGAAATCCGCAAGAACTCGATCGTCACTTGTGAAGTCATCGAGATCAAAGACGGTGGCCTGGACGTGAAGATCGCAGACAGTGACCTGACTGCATTCGTTCGCCGCGCTGACCTTTCCCGTGACCGGGACGAGCAGCGTCCGGAGAAGTTCTCCGTCGGCGACAAGTTCGATGCACGCATCACGCAGTTCGACAAGAAGACCCGCCGCGTTTCCGCCTCTATCAAGGCGCTGGAAATCGCAGAAGAGAAGGAAGCTGTCGCACAGTACGGTTCTTCCGACTCCGGCGCGTCCCTCGGCGACATCCTGGGTGCTGCTTTGAAGCAGCAGGGTGACGACTAAGTTACCTGCTTCTTTTCCAGTAGCTAAAAACGCGAAAGCCCGGCAGCGATGCCGGGCTTTTTGTTTTCGTTCGTATGGTCAGCTAAAGACACGCCTCACCAACATGCATCATTGAACGATCGTCAGACGACCATCCTTCTTTGCGCCGGTCTCCGGGCCAACGGTTCCGGTCTTGCGAATGTGGGAGATCACTTCGTTCCGGTAAACGAGGCCGGTGTGCTCAAACGGCAGCTGACGCACGTCAAAGCTCGCAATATTGCCCGGAACATCCGCACCGATCGGCTTGCCGTTCCAGGTTTCACCGAAGGCGCCCAGAGCGATATAGGTGTTGAAAGCAACTCGGAAGGTTTTGTCCAACTGCTCATCCAACGGCTTGCCCTGGACCGTAACTTCAACAGCCCGCGCATCCACTGCCGTCGCTCCAAGTGCGATCTTGTAGCGCAGATCCTTAGAGAAATGCAGGAAGCCGCGCGACACAAAGCCCTTCATATCAACGTCTTCCGCTTCTTCAGGGCGCAGAAGACGCTTGGCATTGTTGTCGAGCATTTCCTTCAGCTGAGCGCCGGTCATGGTCGCAACATGCACTGCATCCGCATACGGCATTACGTCATACCAGCCTCTGAAGGTCAGATCGCCCTTCGCGATGCCGGCTGACAATCCGGTTGCATTGAAGATTGCAAGATCCACCGGACCACCAGGGAAGGCGTTGGACGCCTCAACCAGCGCGTCGTTCATGTAGTTCGCAAGCGCGACTTCACCAACATACCGGTCAGCAAAAGTTTCTTCCGAGGTCAGGCCCTTATCGTCAGACACCCGTCCAATGACTTCCGCCAGTTTGGTATCCAGCGCCTTGATCATCGGAGCGATATGCGCTTCCTCGAATGCTTGATCGTAGTCTTCCGGCTGTTCAAGCGTGGCAAACTTTGGATCGTCTGCCGCCACACGCTGGTCGCGCTTCTTGGTCGGGTGCAAACCGACGGATGTGAACCAGCCTTTGCGCCCCTGATCCGCTGCGATCGACATGGCGACATCGCCCAGAAACTTGCCGTGGGCATTGGCCTGGGTGATCAGGACGCCGTTGACAACATTGTCGGTGTTGATGCCACTCTCGTTCAGCGTTGTGTGGGAATGACCGCCAATCAGGACCACCGGCTTGTCAGTCAGCGGACCAACGGCATCCGCAATTGCAAAGTCTCCTTCGCCGATTGTGCGGGATGTTGCAGCTTTACCGCTCTTGTGCTGATCGCCGCCATAACCGCAATGCGACAGCACAACGATGACATCACACACCTCGGACAGTGCTGGGGTCAGATTGCGAGCGGCCTCCACCGGACTGGCAACGGCAAGATCCGGATCATCCGGCTGGCCAACACGGGTATCAACCGCTGTCGTCAGACCAATGAAACCCACCCGAAGGCCTTTCACTTCGGCAATGGCCGCGGCCACGTAGTCTTCGTCACGCGCTATATGCTTCGAGCCATGAATGTTGGCTGACAGTACCGGGAAGTCGGCATCGGTATCGATACCCAACTTCAGGAGTTCCGCACCCCGGTCAAATTCGTGATTGCCAAGGACGGCGATGTCGACACCAGCGGCGGAATTCGCCCGGTAACCCGCATCGGCAACGAACTCTTCTGGAGCCCAACCCATCAGTTCATCGAAGATCGAACCGGTGTGGTCGTCGCCGGCAGACACGAAAAGAACGATCTCGTCCTCTTTTGCCGCGCCGCGGATGTCTTTGACCATCTTCACGATTTGCGAGAACCGGTGCGTGTCGCCGCGCTTGCCGTGCATCTCTGTCAGATGATTGTGCATGTCGTTGAAGTGAAGAACCCGGAGCACGCGCCGCTCGCCGTCTTCAAGCGTTGGCATCGGGACAGGATTGCCCTCTTCGGTCACGATCGTCCGGATAGGCCCTGCAAGCGGATCGCCTTTCAAAAGAAACAAGCGCTCGAATTCCCCGTTCGGGTTTGGCTGAGCTGGAACCATGGCGAGTTCACCAGGCCCAGCCTTGGCATGGGCACGGAAGGAAACAATGGACGGGACAAGCGCCGTGCCAGCAACGACAGCCCCAGTTTTCAAAAATGAACGGCGCGAAAGCCCAGATGAAACCGGGTTCGACATAATAACCTCCTTGGCCGGATCGGCAGAATGGATTGGAAAGGACGCGTGTCCTCTTCCACGGCCAAGTGTCAGCAAAATGAATAGCCTGATAAGGATCTTTGGTGTGTCGGCGCGGTCGATTCCGGCCATCGTCACGCGATGCAAAAACTGACGCAGCGTTTCCCGGGACTATCGGAAAAACCAAATCTTACGGGCTTTTGGCGGAGGCTAAGACCGCGGTGCTTCAGGCACTTCTGCCGGTGTCTGCTCGAGTGTTTCTTCCATGAAAAAGTAAAAAAGAATGAGACCGATCACGGCAATTCCGGCGAGAAAGCCGAACGCAACGGAGTAGCTGGTGAACTGAACCACATATTCCGCAGCGATATTACTAAGGCTTGCTCCGATGCCGACCAGCATCGCCAACACACCCTGGGCGAGGTTAAAGCGCCCTGACCCGTTCGTGATATCTGCAAGGATCAGTAGAAAGAGAATCGCAAATATGCCGTTTGCAACACCATCCAGTGCTTGGACGGCAACGAGCGCATACGCACTATCGAATTGGCTGAAGAGCAGACCACGGATTGGCAGAACAAGAAACGCTATTAGAAATAACGGCTTGCGCCCCCAAACATCTGCTTTCTTGCCACAAAACAAAGCCATGACGATCATGACCAGCTGCGCCGCGATCACACACGCAGCAGTAAAAGCAATCCCATGTTCTGCATCGCTCTGCGCCGAGAGTTTCTGGCTGACAAGAGGCAACATTGCAGCGTTCGCGAAATGAAACAGAAAGATACAGGCCGCAAACACCACAAGGCGGCGATCTTCAAAAAGGCTGAGTATGCTCTCAGGTTTTGCGTCGCCAGAGACCTCCTCATCGATGCCCCCTCGCGCCAGATCATGGTCAATCGAGTGCCGGTCGATCATCAGGGAGCAGATAATCATCCCGAACGCCATGGCCGCAACGAGCCAGAAGACCCCCAGCGCTGACCATGTCAAAGCAAGAATAAGCGCCAATGCGGCGGCTATCATATTGCCCGCATGGTTCCAGGCCTGATTGGAACTCATCTGCCGGGTGAAATGCGCATGTCCGACGATGCCGAGTGTCAAAGCAGCCATCAACGGCCCGAGGAAGGCTGATGCCGACCCGATCAGTATCTGCGCGACGTAAACGGCCGCTGTATCGTTGAACGCAAGGATCGAGAGCGTACTCACGGCGATTGCGAGCGCACACCCAATCAACAGCGTCCGTTTCCAAGTCACAGTATCGATGATGGCGCCTGCCGGAGCTTGCATTGCCACTGTGGCGAGGCTGCCCGCCGCAAGGGCCACGCCGATCGCGCCTGGCGACCAATGCTGAAGTGTAAGGAGGTAGATTGCCAGATATGGGCCAATCCCGCCGACAACGTCGCCCGCAAAAAAATTGACACCCAGCAGCGGACGATTCAGTTGCATCGACTTTGTCTCCAACAAGCCCTTGAACCGTAGTACACCCGCGCGCAAGATAAAAAGTAAATTCGAACTAATTATTCAGCGGCCATTCGGAGATCCACTGGGAATGTCATTTAGCTTAGCCGTATCAATTGCTGTTTTTATAGCGATTGCGATCAGACAGTGGCTTCCTGAGCGGATAAAGATCTGGCAGATCATGAGCGCTGGTGCGGTTGCTGTTTTAATCACCGGGAACCTCGCGCCCACAGAAGCTTTCAATGCAATCGACTGGAATGTTATTGCGTATTTGTTTGGAGTTTTCGCGATCTCTCACGCATTGTTCGCGTCCGGGATCTCCGAGAAGGTCAGCAACAAGATCTGCACGCCTGGCAGGTCAATCCCGCTAATACTGTTACCCTTCATCTTGTTTGTGACCGCCATCTCAGCGGTTCTGACCAATGATGCTGCGGCGGCAATTGGTACGCCGATCGCCATCGCGATCGCGGCACGGCTCCAGATCAAAGCCTCTCTCCCGCTGATCGCCCTGTGCGTTACAGTCACCGTCGGCAGCATGTTCTCGCCTGTCGGAAACCCACAAAATCTGCTGATAGTAGCTGATGGACACTTCGATAACCCGGTTGGAACGTTTCTGATATGGCTGGGGCCTCCAGCAATCGTATCCCTGGCCTTCACCCTGCTCTGGTTTTGGTACCGGCTGAAGAAGGAAGCGACCGGAGAGGCACCAGAGGCTGTCACGCCTGAAGATGTGACTGTTCACCCGGCACCGGCTCTCATTTCCACAGCCTTGCTGTCGGTACTCGTCATCCTCGACAGTGTTGCCGGCGGAGCAAGCTGGTTTCCTGACCTGCCGCTGGGTTTGATCAGTCTGATCGCTGCAATACCCTTGTTTGTTTTGTCTTCAAACCGTGTGCAGATCCTCAAGGAGGTTGATTGGCACACGCTGATCTTTTTCGTGGCCATGTTCATCGTAACCGGAGCTGTTTTAAAGTCCGGCGTGCTGCAAGAATGGCTGAGCCCCTGGCGCCATCAACTGGGTGATCCGCTCTTGCTCAGCTCCATTGCATTTTGGGGCAGCCAGCTTTTTTCGAATGTTCCTTTGGTCGAGATCTATCTCAATCTGTTGGAAAAACACGATGTCGCAGTGTTGATGTTGCTGTCCGGTATCTCCACACTTGCGGGCAATCTGTTCATCATTAGTGCAGCGAGCAACGTCATAATCATTCAGCAGGCTGAAAAACACGGCATAAAACCATTTCAGTTCTGGCAGTTCACAGCGACGGTTTTACCCGTGACTATTGTCTCACTCATAGTCTGTTATGGCTGGGTTGCACTGATGCGCGTGCTTCTGAACGGTGGAAGTTAGCTTTGACCTGGTTACTGCGAGCGGACATGACCTTTACTCCTGACACCGCGATGCCTAGGTTTGATGGCAAGAGACGAGCACCTGCAGCAGACTGCGGCCTCAAAACCCACCCCAAGACAGAATTGCGATACGCCTCATGACCGAAGCCAAACAGGGCGATACGGTGCAACTTCACTACAAGGGAACTCTGGACGACGGTTCCGTTTTCGACAGTTCAGAAGGCCGCGAGCCGCTCGAATTCACGGTTGGTTCCGGCCAGATCATCACGGGGCTCGACCGCGAGATCCCGGGCATGAAGGTCGGTGACGAAAAAACCGTCACGATCGCCGCCGAAGATGCGTACGGGCCACACAATCCGGATGCTCAGCAAACAGTGCCGCGGACGCAGATCCCGGAAAATGTTCCGCTGGAAGTCGGAATGCAGCTTCAAGGCCAGACCGCTGACGGCCAGGTGATGAGTGTTGTGGTCGTGTCATTTGACGACGACAACGTTGTACTGGATGCAAACCATCCGCTTGCTGGCAAAAACCTCACATTCGCGATCCAGCTGACGGGCATCAATTGAGATCAGGCGGTAAATTCGCCTTATTCAACCCCTACGTATTGATCCAGTGTTTGCAATTTGGGTGCCTCGGGCCTAGGGTCCGAGCCACTTGAATTGTGATGATAAATTTGGAGTTTTTCGCGCAATGGCGATGGATGTCGATGCATTGGTTGATCGCAGGCGTTTGCGGCGGAAGGTGACATTCTGGCGGGTGGCAACGTTTCTTGTCGCCGCCTTGGTTCTAATCGGCGGCCTGGTGTATTTTGCAGGCGCTGCGAACATGTCGAAACGGTCTGCCCACATCGCGCGCGTCCCGATTGAAGGCATGATCCTGGAAAACCGCAAAACTCTGGAGATGCTGGAAAAAATCGGTAAATCCGACGCTGTGAAGGGCGTGATTGTCTCGATCAATTCTCCCGGCGGCAGCACAACCGGCGGTGAAGCGATCTACAACGCCTTGCGCAAACTCTCGGAGAAAAAGCCCGTTGTTGCCGAAATGCGGACAATCGGGACCTCCGCCGGTTACCTGATCGCCATGTCCGCTGATCATATTGTTGCCCGGTACAACACCATCACCGGCTCGATCGGTGTCCTCTTCCAATTCGGCAACTTTGAAAAGCTGCTGGAAACGGTCGGTGTTTCCATGGAAGCTGTCAAAAGCGCGCCACTCAAAGCCGAACCTGACTTCTATTCCCCTGCGACACCGGAAGCCAAAGCGATGTTGCAGGCAATGGTGACCGATTCCTACAATTGGTTTGTCGACATTCTCGCTGAGCGTCGGGACCTGGACAAATCCAAAGCCCTGGAACTTGCCGACGGCCGTGTTTTGTTGGGTCAACGGGCCCTTCAGGAGAAGCTCGTAGACGCCATTGGCGGTGAAGAAACGGCAGTATCCTGGCTCGAAACGGAAAAGGGCGTTGCCAAAGACCTTCCGGTCATCACCTGGACAACAACAGAGAGCATCGAAGAACTGCCATTTGCGTCCCGGGTCTCCCGGGAAGTCGGCAAAGGCTTCGGTTTGGCTGTCTTGGAGCCACTAAATGAGGCTAAAGGGCTGATTTCTCGGGACCTTATGCTTGACGGGCTCGTGTCGGTTTGGCAGGCTCCAGTAGCGGCAGACAAAAAACCGTAATCGAGGGGGCTCTTCATGATCAAATCAGAGCTTGTTCAGCATATTGCCGAACAAAATCCACATCTCTATCAGCGGGATGTCGAAAACATCGTCAATGCAATTCTTGATGAGATCACTGAAGCGCTGATGCGCGGAGACCGCGTTGAACTCAGAGGTTTTGGGGCCTTTTCGGTCAAAAACCGCCCTGCCCGGATCGGGCGCAATCCACGAACCGGCCAAAAGGTGGAAGTGGATGAAAAACATGTTCCGTTCTTCAAAACTGGCAAAGAAATGCGTATACGGTTGAATGATGGTGTCGACCACGGGGACGACTGAGTCCTCTCAAGGTTGCCTCATCGCCGCAATCGCGTTTTGCTCAGACCGTCAGGGAGACTGCTTTGACCCGCTTTATCAAGAACTTGATCTTGCTCGCCATTGCAGTTGTTCTCGTTCCCTTATCCGTTGCCAACCGGCACACGGTCTCCCTGGCCCTCAATCCGTTTGATCCGCAAGACCCGCGCTTGACGATCCCTGATATCCCCCTGTTCTGGATTATTTTTGCGAGCCTCGGCTGCGGCATTATCGTCGGTGGCATCGGGGCCTGGGCGAAGCAAGGTCGTTGGCGCAAGGAAGCCCGTGTTAAACGCCGGGAAGCTGACAAGTGGCACAAGGAAGCCGATCAGCTGCGCGAACTGACCACAGACGGACAGGGCAGTTCTGCGACCGCAAGCCTGCCACGGCCGGGCAACCGCACCGCCGCATAACCGCTTTCCAATGCGGATCATTTCCAGCAGCACCATTGACCTGTGCCTGAGCGATCGGGACGCAATTGAGATCCTGCGCCAAGGTTACCGGTCCTCTGCTCAGGTCAGCGCACCACTGACGGCAAGCATTCCCCGCCCTGATATGCAGGTTGGACATTTGGCCGTGCAGCCTGCGTGGTCCGACTTTGCCGGACAGGGGCACATAGATCGCGGCTACGTCGGTTGTTCTTTATCGCTGGCACTACCAGAACAAACCGGCGACCCTTCCGGTCTCTACGTGTTGTTCTCAGGCAGTGGCGGGCAACCGATCGCACTTTTGGACGGGGTTCGCCTCGCCACATGGCGCGACGCCGGTTTACATGCATTGGCTGCTGCTTATCTTTCCCGTGAAGATGCTCACCGTCTGCTGGTGATTGGCAGCGACCCGCGCCTGCCACGCCTTATTTCCGCCTATTCAGCTGTCCGTAATATCACCTCGATCCTTTTTGCAGGAACGGACAAGGAGATCCGGCGGCGGATCGCTGGGATTTCAGAGCTCTCTCACGTTTCGGCAGGCGTCACAGACGACATTTCCAGCGCTCTTGAGGGCGCAGACATTGTGTGCCTGGCGGGACCGGAGGCTGGATCTGGTGACTGGATAGATCTATCCAAGTTCGATCCTCCAGCTGGATGCCACGTAGATGCTTTGGTGGCCAATCCCCCCATCCCGGACACGCTTTGGCAAGAAGCACGTCTCTTCACCACGAACCTGAAATCAGCGCCGCGAACCAACTGTGAATGGACGGCTGGTCTGGAAGAATTGGCGCGCGGTGAACGCGCCGGACGGCGGTATTATGGACAAAGAACACTTTTCGTTCCGTGCCCAGACACTGGGCTCGCCGATTTCGTTCTGGCTGCACACGTTTTCTTGAAGGCCTGACGTCTGGATTTCAGACGGCGGCCATCCCATTTCATTTGCTATCCGGGGGCGTCCATAAGAACAAAAAGCCGCCGCTCGCGCACATCCGCATGTGCATGGGCACCGATGTCGCACAATGTCGTTTTGCAAAGGAGCAGGACATGCTGACGACACTTGCCTATTCAGCAAGTCTACCGGCAATCACGATCGGTTTGATCGTGATCGTCGCAACAACCTACGGGCTTGTTTTCTAAGATAAAGGCGCGAAGCCGGTTCCATGAGAGCCGGCTTTTTTGCTTTCAAAATGCCGCGCTACGCTGGGGTCATCCAGCCCTGTGCGGCGCCGCCTGCATCTTTGAGCAGCGCAATCCGACCAATACCCGGCACGTCGAAGGGCGGCCGTGTGACCGAAGCGCCGTGGGCTTTTGCCAATTCAAGACGTTCGTCGATGTTGTCGACGGCGATATAGGAAAACCAATGGTCGGGCAGCCCGTCGAAATCCGGGCCTTTCATCTCGAAGATCCCACCGGCCGGTTTGTCACTGAGATTGGCAACCCAATAGGTTCCGCCACCTTCCACCGGCATCTCAGAGAAGGTCCATCCAAGCGTGCTTCCATAAAACGCTTTCGCCTTTTCAGCATCCCGGGTCATCAGTTCATTCCACCAAAACTGACCGTGTTCCCACATGTCACCCTCCTGACCACTCAACCGCAGGAGAAGACATAACAGCTTTTGATTGTAGTTGCATATGGCGATCCGAATCCTCCGGCGTGATGCTCACGGCCGGCGCCGATGGCCGTATCCGGGTAGGCTCCACCCATGGAGAATTGCCCCGCCACGCAGGAGCATCGCAACGCTTGCCGCAAGAATGGCCGCAGCCCATGGAACAACACCAACTTGGGCCAGCAGAACATAGCTGCCGGCACCTGCAAACGCGGCACTGACATAGATCTCCGGTTTGACAATCGATGAGGGTTCTTGCGCAAGCGTGTCCCGCAAGACTCCGCCGAAAGTCGCCGTTGAGACGCCCATCAAAACAGCGACCAACAGAGTATCCCCAACGTTTAGGGCCTTTGCCGCGCCCATTACGGAATAGGCTGAAACACCGACGGCATCTGCCCAGCGCAACGGCTTGTTGAAGCGTTCAATCCAATGAGCAAAGAACCAGAGGAACACGCTCACAACCAGGCAGACGACAAGATAGGCTTCGTTGACCACCCAGAAGACCGGCACTCCCAAAAGAAGATCGCGCAGCGTGCCGCCCCCAATGCCGGTCAGCGTTGCGAAAAAAAGAAAAGCTATGAAATCCAGTTGCTTGCGAGATGCGACAATGCCCCCGGTCACAGCAAACACGGCAACACCCAGATAATCAAGCAACTGCAACAGCATTCCTGCCCCCAAAAAGAAAGCCGCCCGGTCCGTGTGGAAGGGCGGCCTGCTTCAATTCATTGATCTTAGGGCGCTTTAGGCGCTTTTATCAACCGTTCCGCCGGGCTCTGCTCCGGCGTCTGCTTTCGGAGCCTCTTTCGGGCCGCCTTTGGAGACGCCCACCATAGCCGGGCGTAGAACGCGTTCGCCAATCACATAACCAGCCTGCACGACCTGAACGACAGTGTTGTTTGGCACCTCAGTATTCGGCACTTCAAACATGGCCTGGTGGAAATTCGGATCGAACTTCTGCCCTTCCGGCTCCAGCTTGCGCACACCGTTTTTCTCAAGCTGGTTCAGAAGGTCCCGCTCGATCATCTCCACACCCTCGATGAGGGAGGCGACACCGGCATCTGCATTCTTGCGATCGTCTTCTGGCAGAGCCTCCAGCGCACGGCTGAGGTTGTCGGAAACAGTCAGCATGTCCCGGGCAAAGCCAGACACTGCGTATTGGCGCGCATCCTTGACTTCTTTTTCAGTGCGGCGGCGGAGATTTTCCATTTCCGCCATGGTGCGCAAGGCCCGATCTTTCAGATCCGCGTTTTCGGCCATCAGAGCTTCCACCGGGTCGACCGCGCTCTCCTCAGCGGCCGCGGCAGCTTCATTGACAGCTTCAGCTTCTGGATTCAGCCCGTCCGGCTGATTTTCCGGCGATTTGTTTTCTTCACTCATTGGTGTTCCGTTTAGCTCAGACACATTTGGCGTTGCTTATACGTCCGGGGGCGGCAAAATCAAAGAGAAACGGCGGATAAGTGTCAACCTTACCCGCCGCTCTGCAAAGCTCACCTGCAGTGCCCGGCGGCAACCACAGCAATATAAGGTCTTAAAGGGCGCTCTTGATCCAATCGGCAAGTTTGCCTTTCGGTGCAGCGCCAACCTGAGTGGCCATCGGCTCACCGCCTTTGAAGAGGATCAGCATCGGGATGGACCGGACACCATATTTCATGGCCATGTCCTGGTTTTCATCGATGTTGAGCTTGGTGATTTTGACCTGACCGTTCATTTCTTCGGAGATTTCCTCCAAAGCCGGCGCAATCATCTTACACGGGCCACACCATTCGGCCCAAAAGTCCACAACGACCGGCTCGTCGGAATTCAAAACATCAGCTTCAAAGGAAGCATCGGTGACTTGGGTGGTAGCCATTACAACATCTCGTGGTTCGGTGGTTCACACATACCCAGTTCAGGTACGTCAGTTGGTTGGAACGTAGGTAGCCGAAGCGGCTCCGTCAAGCAGGCCGGACCTCTGGCGCCAATCCGGCAAAAGTTTCATCAAGGAGATCGCCCGGAATCTCCATCAACGATGGCCCTGTTGTCCAAAGCAGATGGCATCGGACTGTCTTTGCCGGATAGATCTGCCGCAGCAACTCCTTGTAAACACTCAGCTGTGCCCGATACTCCAACGGCACTTGATCGAGTGTTTCCGGCGGTTTGGTATTGGTCTTGTAATCCACAATCACAACCTCGTTGCCGTCCACAATAAGGCGGTCAATCTGCCCCGACACCTCGACGTCCGTGCCATTTGCCGAACGAATCGTTCCAGTCAGGGTCACTTCCGCCCGGCCATTTTCTGAGAACACGGGCTGAAACTCTGGTTCGTCCAAGACCTGCTCAAGCTTTTTCAGCAAAGTGTCTTTGAAAGGCGCGAAGACGGGCTTCAGCGCCTGATCCAGAAATCTCTCCGCAGCCGCCATCCGTGACACTGCCGGCAAGTCGGGCAGCAATTCCAAAAGCCTGTGGACCAACCGCCCCCGTTCCAACGGCCAAGAATCCGGCTGGCGCCCAGCTGCTAGGCGCGCCAAAGCCGGAACCGGTTCAATACCGTCCTTGTCTTCCATGTCTTCAAACGCCTTTGACGGTTGAAGCCGGATTTTTCTGGAAACAGGTTTGACAGGTTGATGTGCCCAGTCAGGCAGCGTGAGGTCGTCACCAGATACACTCGCATCCGTTCGAGGATGACCGGGTGACGGTGCGCTGCCGGAACTCACATTGGGGTCCTTTTGCCAACGCCACCCGACAACATCACCATTGGCATCGTGCAGTTCTTTGGCTTGTGGTTTCAAGGCAGCGGACACAAGTGAATACCAGCAATCGTCATGCGCGCCGCGTTTCGGCTCCCAGCCGCAAACAACCAATCGGTCTTCGGCACGTGTGAGCGCGACATAAAGAAGACGGCGGTATTCCTCTTCCTGCCCCTTCCGGAGTGTCTCTACTGCTTCGTCATGCCAGCTGATACGATCCGTCTTCGGAGGTAACCAAACAAGAGCAGGCGGTGATAAGTCGTTTCCCGGGCGCGGCCGCGGCAAGAAACTCGGATCGTGAATTGCACTTACCGGCGCGCCACCTGGATCAACCAGAATGACAATCCGAGCTTCCAGCCCTTTGGAGCCGTGGACCGTCATGATGCGCACCATGCCCTTGGTGTTGGTCAGCTCGCGCTTGATCTCCGTCGGGGCAGCCGCCATCCAGGCGAGGAACCCTTCCAGACCGGGCGTTCCGGCCTGCTCATAGGCAATGGTCAGCGCAAGGAATTCATCAAGAACATCATCGACCTCGACCCCGAGGCGATGGCGGAACGCTTGGCGCCCTCCGTCGGCCCCAAGCAGTCGGGCATAGAACTCATAGGGCGGAACAAAGTCCGCCCGTGCGCGCCAATCCTCCAGCTGCTGGCGAACCTCCTGCCATTTTGTAGAGGCCTCAGATCTCTTAACCAGCATCTGCCAGAGCGTGCCGGGGCGGATTTTTTCATCTGTTTCGCGTGCGACTTCCAGAAGATCCATATCGTCCAGGCCGAACAGCGGGCTTTTCAAAACAGCCGCCAGAGAAAGATCGTCCTCCGGCAAGAGAAGAAAACGCCCGAGAGCGGCGAGATCCTGAACAGCGATGTGATCAGTGAGGATCAGCCTGTCTGAGCCAGCCGCCGGGATGTTGAGATTTTTCAGCTCCCGGTTCAGCGCCTCCACGAACGGACCACGCTTGCGGACCAGGATCATGACATCACCCGGCTCTGCGGTCCCGTCCCGCATCCAGCCTTTGATGGTCGACGCGATCCGCTTGGCAACCTTCAACATCGGGCTGCCCGAGCCGACATGATCGACCGGCAGCCGCCAGTCATCGGGTTCGCTCATCTCGGCCTCAGTTTCCAGCGGCCAAAGATCAACAATCCCGGGATCCAGCCGGATCGCCTCATGAACCGGGGCCACACCCTCTTGCGACAGCCCCTGATAAGCGCTGGCGTCTTTGAACACCTCATCGACCGCCCCCAAGACATCCGGTGTCGAGCGGAACGAGAGCTGAAGGTTTACCGAATGAAACTCGTGCTCCGCGCTTTGTGCCTGCTTGGAAAAGGCCCGGCGCATTTGGTCGAAATAAGCCGGAACAGCGCCTTGAAAGGAATAGATCGACTGTTTCTCGTCCCCCACTGCAAAGAGGGTCCGAACCTTTTCACGCCCGCTGTCACCGACGAAGAACTCGGCCGCCAAAGCGTTGACCACCTCCCACTGGCGCGGGCTCGTGTCCTGTGCCTCGTCAACGAGGATATGATCCAAGCCCTGATCGAGCTTGTATTGCACCCACTGAGCCGCGTCCGATTTGGCGAGCAGCGTGGCCGTCTTGACCACCAGGTCCTCAAAATCCAGGTAGCCTTTGGCCGTCTTTACCCGTTCGTAATACGTGATCACGGCATCCGCGAGCCGCAAAAGCGCGGCGGTGCCCGCATAGGTCACGACCTTGCGGCGCCCGTCCAGAAGCTCCAAAAGCCGGGCTTGTTCCGCAAAAAGTGCATCAACCATGTCCGGAAACGCTTCCGTCACTTTCTTGGTCGCCAGCGATTTCCGTGCTTCAAGCTTGCCGGTCAGGAAGACCGGAAGCCAGGCCTCTCGGAAAAGGCCCGGATCGGTCTGGCGGACCGCCGCAACAAGCGCCTCTGCCTTGCCCTGATCCGTTTTCGTACCCGTGTTCAGCGCTTCTGCGTAGCTGAGGCAAGTGTTCAAGTCGAAGGGACATTCGGCGCGAAAGCGGCAATCGAAATCTGAAAGCTGCTGGGCCGGATCAATCTCAAGATCATCCGCCAGGGCCTGTAATGCTGGTTCCAAACCACCCGCATCGACTGTCCAGCGTCGGAACGCATCGCGGTTCTGAATGAGTTCATCCAGTGCCTTTTGCGCACCGCCGTCGCTCATCAGATCGATAACAGATGCAAGCGCCTGGCCGAACGGACTGTCCGGCTCCATCTCCGCCTTGTGAAGCACACTGGCGCGCGCCTCCGCCATCAACTCTGCGGCGATACGGTCGTCCAGAACATTGAAGTGACCGGCGACATTGGCCTCAAGCGGGAACTGATGGAGCAGTGCTTCGCAAAAGCCGTGGATGGTCTGGATTTTAAGGCCGCCAGGTGTTTCAAGCGCACGGGCAAACAGACGACGGGCCATCGCGACCCGGGCAGCATCCGGATGACGCCCTTCGATCTCGAAAAGCTCCTTAGCAAGATCCGAATCGTCCATCGTCACCCAGGTGCCGAGTATCTTGAAGACACGGGTCGCCATTTCAGCGGCCGCAGCTTTAGTGAAGGTCAGCGCCAGGATGCGGGACGGGTCGGTGCCATCCAGCAGCAGCCGGACAACCCGGCGCGACAGGACAAAGGTCTTCCCCGACCCGGCGTTTGCACTCACCCAGGCGGACGCACGGGGTCGCGATGCAAGATCCTGACGCTGCCGCGTGAGGTCGGGGATCTTGAAGCCGCTCATGCCGGGTCCTCCCCGCCAAGCGCCCATTCTTGCGCGCGTGCCAGATGGTCATAAGGACCATCGATCTGACGGCCCTGCATGACGCGGGCCCGGGAGAGATAACCGGTCTCTTCCTTGGCATAATGGGCGATCAGTTGTTCGAGACGCTGCCAGGCATCCTCGATCAGCTCCTCCAATGCCGCATCTTTCGGATTCCGGCCGACTTCGAGCACGGCGTCAGTTCCGCCTTTCAGCTGCAGATAAAGCAGTTCACCAACCGGGTCTCCAGCTGGCACATCCTTGAAACCACCGCGTTGGATCATCGCCGCTTCCAGTGGCAGCTGTGGCGACAACAGAGCATCCACCTGTTTTTGCGACGGCACTTGGCCAGTCTTGTAGTCAATGACGGAAAGAGATCCTGAATTCATCAGATCGATTCGGTCTGCCCGCCCGCGCAGGCGGAAATCTAGACCGGGCAGTTTCAGTTCGACACCGCCGCCGATCTCCAGGAACCGTTTTTCGACGTGCAAAGACCTCTTGGCCTCAAACGCAACAAACCCTTCAGCAATCCGCTGGAACCGCGGCCACCAGAGCGCCCGGATTGCCGGGAACGCGTCCAGCGGTTCGAACAGCTCTTCTCCGATCTCAAGCAAAGCCGTCACCGCCGTTTCGTCAAACGGCCCGGTCCAGGTCGACAAGAACTCGGCAAGTGCATCGTGAATGAGATTGCCCTTGTCGGCGGCTCCCGGCTCCCCACCGATCGGGTCGACCGGCTGCAACTCCAGCGAATGCCGGGCAAAGATCGCGTAGGGATCCCGCACAAGCCGTTCGATTTCGGTCACCGACAGCGTTTTCGGTCGCGCTCCCAATGGAGGTTTCGGGGCAGGCCGGTCTGCGGGACGCACATCGCCTGCCTGGCGATCCAAAAGCGCTGCGAGTTGCAAATAGCAGTTGCCCCGCGCCTCCATCGCAGCTGCGATCTCCGGTCCGGCCAAAGTAGTCAGACGCTGCAGCCATCTTGATGCGACCGTCGGAGCCCCATCAGCCCTTGCGGCACGGGAAAGAAGGACCCGCTTGGCACCCATCCCTTGTGCAAAATCATGGGCTGCTGCTCCCAGGCGCCGCTCCGGGGGTTCCAGCCCCATATCCCGTTTCATTGGCCGATTGAGCCAGGGATCGTTGCGGGTACGCTGCGGCCACGTGCCCTCGTTGAGACCGCCGAGTATGACAAAATCGAACGCTTGCAGGCGCGCTTCCATTGGCCCGAGGATTTGCACCCGCGGATCCCCCGGCAAGCGCCGGCGCACGGCGTCCCCCGACATCAATGCCGACAGAACAGATGGCCACTCGTGCGGCGGCACAGAAAGACCGCTGGCCTCTGCTTCCAACAGCCCGGACCAGAACGCCGCCAGCGCCTCACCAGCCTCGGCTGCATACAGCTCATCCGCGGCGCCTGTCTCATCCGCAGAAATCGCCTGCATGACATCGACATGCGCCTGAACGAGGTGGTCCACCGGCACAGGGTCCCGATCTCCGGCCATGTTCTCCAGCGGTGCGAGCGCGCTCTGAAGGCGTGCTGCGAGATCTGCGATCACATCCCAATCGCCCTCGTGCACCTTCTTCCAGCGCGGCGTATGTGCATTCTCGGCCGCGGCTCTGCAGGCCTCTACGGCCATGATCAAACCAATCGTACCAGGGCGGGGCCGTTCGCCGCGGATCACCCCGCGCTCCAAGGTCCGAGCTGCTGCGCGGATGTCTTTGATAGGCCGTCCCAGCCGCGCCAGCGGATGTTTCAGAAGCGCCAGAAGATCAATCGGCTCA
>ERZ1023313.14-NODE-14-length-156986-cov-9.526690_pt1 | contig 156986 bp, 133 predicted proteins | sample MGYA00521233_ERZ1023313 | MGnify/ENA primary metagenome ERZ1023313 (study PRJEB32759, sample SAMN07749866) | skin metagenome | biome: transportation; feature: city; material: polyester macromolecule | host: Homo sapiens | place: Hong Kong:TKO line | collected... | reverse complement strand
CGTCGCGCAGCAGCAGCCGGGCGAAGATGCCGATGATCTTGGTGTTCCGCTGCGCACCCATGATGGCATAGGCGGCGCGGAATGCCTCCGCGTCAAAGCCCGTGTGCTGCGCGGTGCGGGCTGCTTCGTAGCGGGTGAGCAGGCGGGCCTCGAGGTCGGGTACGATGGTGCGGCGGGCATCCTGCAGCAGCGACACCACGTCATAGGCGCCGGGCGCGATCAGCGCGTCCTGGAAATCGATGAGGCCGATGCGGGCAAGGCCGGAGCGCCCCTCGATCGCCAGAAGATTGGGCGAATGGTAGTCGCGCAGCACGAGTGCGGGCGGCATGTCTGAAAGGGCGGGGAAGACCGCGTGCCAGGCTGCGTCAAACGCTGCCTGCGCGTCCGCATCAAGGTCCCGGCCCGTGGCCAGCCGCGCATACCAGGCGGGCAGGAGGCGCGCTTCGGTCAGCATGGCCAGATCATCAAAGCTGGGGACGGTGTGCGTGGCGCCCGCGTCACCGCAGGGCAGCGGGCCGGGCACGGGCAGGGCGTGCAGCGCGGCAAGCACATCCACCGCTTCGCCATAAAGCGTCTCCTCGCTGTCGCCGGCAGCGATGCGCTGGGCGAAGACGCCGTCGCCCAAATCCTCAAGCAGGATGAAGCCCTGGTCGAGATCAAGCGCATAAAGCTCCGGCGCGCTGAAACCGTGGGCGGTGAGGTGGCGGGCGATGGCGGCGAAGGGGCGCATGTCCTCGGCCAGATGCACGATGGCGCTATAGCTCTTGCCGCCCTCGATCGGCGGGCCGTCCGGGCCGGGCGGGGCGTCCATCAGGATCGCGGTCCGGCCATCCCGCGTCAGGCGTTCATAAAGGCGGGTTGAGGCATCCCCCGCGACGGGCGTGGCCGTGGCATCGCCCCAGCCGGCCTGATCGAGAAAGGCGCGCCGGGTGTCGCTGCGATCATGCCCCGTCATGCGACGATCCTCTCAAGCTTGGCCGCCCAGCCGCCATGGCCGGTGGCGGCCAGCTTGCGCTTTTCACCCGCCGGGTCCTCGGTGGCGTCATCCAGCGTGAGTGAAATGTCGAGCCGTCCCTTGACGCGGGAGGCCTCGAAGCTCCGGCCGAGGCGGGCCGGCCATTCAACCAGCAGCGCGCCGAAATCAAGCGCGTCCTCAAGGCCCAGCTCTTCGATCTCGCTGTCATCCTCGATCCGGTAGAGATCCACATGGGCGACCGGCAGATAGGCGGTGTCATAGTGCTGGATGAGGGTGAATGTGGGGCTCGGTATCTCGCCTTCGACCCCCAGGGCGCGGAGCAGCGCGCGCGCCAGGGTGGACTTGCCCGCGCCGAGATCGCCCTCAAGGGCAATCAGGTCGCCGGGCTCCAGATAGGAGGCGAGCCGGGCGGCGAAGCCCCGCGTGGCTGCCTCATCCGCCAGATCAAGGGCGGCGCTATAGCTGGCAACGGGCGTGGGCATGAACGCGTTCCGGGCCTCGGGAAGAGGGGTAACAGGCAGGCGCCCGCGCCCAAAAGTGGGGCGGCGGGCCACGGGATCGCTTGTACCCATCGCGCGGCACGGCCTCAAGGGGAAAGAAACCCCGTCCTTAAGGGCGGGATGACGCCGCCGCTTGGCCGGTTTGGCGCTTTCGTGCTACCCGCTGAGGCCAAGCTAGGGCCGGGTAACGCCTGCAATGCGTGAGGAACAAGAGCAATGAGCGACAGTGTAGTGATTATCGGGGCGGGTCACGCCGCCGGCCAGGCCGTGGCAAGCCTCCGCCAGGAAGGCTTTGAGGGCACCATCGTGGTGGTGGGCGAGGAAAGCGTCGTCCCCTATCAGCGCCCGCCCCTGTCGAAGAAGTTCCTCGCCGGCGAGATCGGCATCGACCGCGTGCTGTTCAAGCCGGTTGATTTCTACGCCAAGGCGGAAGCGGAAATGATCCTCGATACCAAGGTCGAGACCGTGGACACCGCTGCCAGGAAGGTGGTGCTGGAAGGCGGCCGGACGCTGGATTACGGCAAGCTGATCTTCACCACCGGCGGCCGCGTGCGCAAGCTGGCCTGCCCGGGAGCCGAACTGCCCGGCGTCAACTATCTGCGCTCCATCGCCGACGTGGAAGCCATCCGCGCCCACTTCAAGCCCGGCGCCAAGCTGGTGATCGTCGGCGGCGGCTATATCGGCCTCGAAGTGGCTGCCGTTGCCGTGAAGCACGACATCGACGTGACGGTGCTGGAAATGGCGCCGACGGTGCTGGGCCGCGTCACCTGCCGCGAGGTGGCGGAATTCTTCCAGCGCGTGCACCGCGAGGAAGGCGTGAAGATCCTCACCGACACGGCGCTCGCCGGCATCGAGGGCACCGACCATGTGACCGGCGTCAAGACCGGCACCGGCGAGATCATCCCGGCGGATTTCGTCATCGCCGGCATCGGCATCCTGCCCAATGTGGAACTGGCGCAGGAAGCGGGCATCACCTGCAATAACGGCATCGTGGTGGACGAGCTGTGCCGCACCTCCGATGAAAACGTCTATGCGGCGGGCGACTGCACCTTCCACCCCAACCCGATTTACGACGTGGAACTGCGGCTTGAATCCGTCCACAACGCGCTGGAACAGGCCAAGACGGCGGCCGCCCACATTTGCGGCAAGGACAAGCCCTACGGCCAGGTGCCGTGGTTCTGGTCTGACCAGTATGACCTCAAGCTGCAGATCGCCGGCCTCAGCCAGGGCTATGACGACGTGGTGATCCGCGGCGACATAACGGGCCGCTCCTTCGCCGCCTTCTACATGAAGGACGGCAGGATGATCGCCGTGGACGCGGTGAACCGCGCCCCGGAATTCATGATGTCGAAAATGATGCTGCAGAAGGGCCAGTCGGCCCCCGCCGGGAAGCTGGCCGACGAGAGCATCGAGATGAAGGACATGCTCGCCTGAGCCGATCCTTCGGCGTGACGCGAGCGGGGCACCTGCGGCAGATGCGGCAGGTGCCCTGACGCATCTTGACGTATGGCCATACTGGCTTTAAGTCATTTCCTATAAAAATGACGGGTGCGTCATCTTTGCGGATTGAGGAGTGCGGGCGGCTGTCCGCGCTCCGGGATTGACCGTTCGGCATGCCTGGGGGCTTGCCTCAGGCGCGGTCCAGCCCGTAAGAACACGCCCATCAAGACCAACCATCTGTCGCGGGCAGCGCTTGGACGCGAACCTGCGAGGGGCCTCCCCAGGGCCGAGTAAGACGCGAGAGGGAACATGGCGAAGATTACCTATGTCGAACATGACGGAACCGAGCATGTCGTGGATGTGGCCGATGGCCTGTCCGTCATGGAAGGCGCGGTCAACAACATGATCCCCGGCATCGATGCCGATTGCGGCGGTGCCTGCGCCTGCGCGACGTGCCACGTCTATGTGGACGAGAAGTTCATGGACAAGATCGAGCCGAAGGAAGACATGGAACAGACCATGCTGGACTTCGCCCCGGACGTGAAGGAAACCTCGCGCCTGTCCTGCCAGATCAAGGTGAAGCCGGAACTCGACGGCATGGTCGTCCGCATGCCGGAAAGCCAGCACTAAGCGGCTTCGGCGCCCCGGTGAGGGGCGCGCGATAGAGACATCAAGCAGCGCCCGCTAGAGGTATCCGGCGGGCGTTGTTTTTTGTCTGAGGCGGCGAGACAGCTAGATGTCTGGAGCTGTGAGGTCCAGGGGCTCTTTTCGTTTGCCGAGGCTTATTGCTGCGTTTCGCGCATCAAGCAGTTGTTTCTCGAGTTCAACCTGCCTGACCTGAAGCACCCGCATCTGCAGATCATGGTTGGTCTGAATGCGCAATTGGTTGGTTCTTTCGCGCGCGGTTTCCTGTTCAAACAGCGCCTTTACGACCCCAGGATCTTTGGTTGCCACCGCGGCTGCCAAGAGATTGTTGCGTTCTGCCTGATTGGCCTGGTCCACCACTTCCGGGACAACCTTGGAGACAAAATCGCTGAACTGCTGCGCAATCACGACGTCATCCACGCCGTTGACTGTCTGGTAGCAAAAGTGATTGAGAAACATCTCGACGATTTCACTGGCGGTGGTTCGTTTTGACAGGGTCTTTGCCGCCTCGAGGATCAGATCGGTTGCTTCAGCGTCCAACTTCGCATCCAGATCAGCATTGGTGTCTGCGGCATTCGTTTCCACGTTGGTCTTTATGCCGGAATCGACCGCTGATTGATTGAAGAGAGCCCGGTCGAAGGCAATGTCTGCTGGTCTGCCCGCACACATGCCGACAAACGTCTCCCGTTCGGTTTTGTCCGCCCTTTTCTCGTACGAAGTTGCAACACCAAGCCAACTGTAGTGGCTCTTGTGGGCGATCGCCTGGAAGCTGTCTCTTTCCCCGACGGTTTGGACCGATGAATTGAGTACGGTGTCCAACTGTGTTGCACAGCCGATCAAGCCCTGTACCGTGAGGGCCAATGCAAAAAAGCGGATCATGGCCAACCCCCCCTTTGTCCTGTCCGCGAGACGAAGGCGATTAGTCCATCACAGCCGGAGCTGTTATGCAATTCAAAGCAACCATTGGCTGTATTCCGGAAGATTTTATCCCCGCCCTCCTGACCCCGTGAGAGACTGCCTGCACCTCCCGCCGCAAGGGCAGCCGGACCGTCCGGGCCTGGGCGGAGGAGCGGATGCCTGGAAGGTTCTGCGAAGGGCGTTTCCTTGGGAACGGGGAAGCAGCGCGCAGGGCCGGGACATGCGAGTAACGCGCGCGTGTTGCAGAGGCGGCCACGACCCAGACCCGGTCACGCCCTGAAAAAGCTGGCCTCACCGCGTCCGTGCACGTTCCAAAGTGTGGACGGTGGAAGAAGGGTCTGCGGCGGATCCCTCCGGCCTAATCGCCGGACCCCGCCGCGCAAGGGACGCGCGCCGAAACCATCCGCGCGGGACGCACCTTCAGCCGTCTGCGACCCCATCGATACGCATTCTTCCCAGTCTGCGCAGCCGCAGACCGAAGGTGCGCCCGCACCCCTTCGGGGGACTGTCTCCACCGACGCAGGCTTTGGCCGCGGGCGGGGTTTCGTGCTGGGCGGGCGGCGGTCTCGTCATGTGCCTTTCAACAGGCATCAGCGCGGGAGCAGCCCCCCACCCGCCGGAGCTTCGCTCCGCCGACCTCCCCACACCAAAGAGAAAAGGGGGGAGGTAGCGCGCGATGGCGCGCAGAGTGGGGAGATATCCCGCCAGTGTCTCTTTTACCTCCCCCTTGTGGGGAGGTCGGCAGGCCCTTGGGGCTGCCGGGTGGGGGGAAGGGGCGACGGAGGGAGAAGGGCTGGCGGGTGCTCTACGACGCCGCCGCGCTGCCGGTGGTTTCCGGATGTGACCCGCCTTGGGGGCCACCCTCGGGGGAGGCGGGGATGGCCTTGGGGTCGGTGGGGAGGTGGCAGGTCACCTTGGTGCCTTCGCGCGGGGCGCTTTCAAGCGACACCCAGCCGCCATGCAGTTCGACGAAGCTGCGCACCAGGGTAAGGCCGAGGCCCGCGCCGCGGCGTTTTTCGGACGTGCCGCGCGCTTCGAAGCGGTCGAACACGGTGGCCTGGTGCTCCGGCTTGATGCCGTCGCCCGTATCGCGCACCCACAGGCGCACTTCCTGCCCCTCGCGCTCGCCGCCAAGGGTGATGGTGTCGCCCGGATTGGTGAAGGAGATGGCGTTGGACAAAAGGTTGAACAGGATCTGCTTGAGGCGGCGGGAATCCGCTGCCAGCGTGCCGAGATTGGGGGCGGCCTCCAGCGCCAGCACGCGCTTGCCCTGCTTGGCGCGCGGGCCGGTCATCTCGAACACCTGCTCGACGATGTGGTTGAGGTCCACGTCATCCACGTCGAGCGCCATGGCACCCGCCTCGATGGTGGCAAGGTCGATGATGTCGTTGACGAGGTCCAGAAGCTCGGTGGCAGATTTGAGAACGCCGCCTGCATATTCGCCCTGCTTCTCGTTGAGCGGGCCGAAAAGCTCCGTATTCAGAATTTCGCCGAAGCCGATGATGTTGGTGAGCGGGGTGCGCAGCTGATAGGAGACATGGCTGATGAATTCGCTCTTCAGCCTGTCAGCAGTCTCCAGCGCGTCATTGCGGTCGCGCAGGGCGCGCTCGATCAGGGCGGCATCCGTCACGTCCACATAGGTCAGCAGCATGTTGCCGTCGGGCAGCGGCACGGCGGCATAATCCACCACGCTGCCATCCGGCCGTTGCAAGCGGCCCGTGCGCGTGCCGCGCTCATCGGTGACTGAAGTGATACGCGACTTGATCTCGGCCCATTCATCCGCGTTGTCGTAAAGCCCCTGGCACCACTCGATGATCTGGTCGATATGCGGCTCGCCGGAAAGCTGGCTCGGCTCCAGATGCCAGATGCGCTGATAGGCCGGGTTGTGCAGCTTGAGGCGGCCATCGGAGCCGAACACCGCAACGCCCTCATAAAGCTTGTTGAGGGTTTCAAGCTGCACGTGCTGGGCGGTGGTGAGGCTTGATTCAAGCTTCAGCTGGTCGGTGACGTTTTCATAGAGATAGAGCAGCCCGCCGAACGGATGCGGCTGGCCGATGACGCGCAAGGTCCGGCCGTCCGGCAGGTGCCACAATTCGTCGGTGGGTTCGGCGCGGGTGTAAAGGTCAAGCCGCTGCTGCTTCCAGGCGCGGAAATCGGCCTGCTCCGGCAGGCGGCGGGATTCGCGCAACGTCTCCAGCACCTCGCCCTCGCCGGGCTCGGTGTCGAGGAAGCTCTCCTCGAGGCCCCACAATTTCTGGAACGCGCGATTATAGAAGCGCAGGCGCCGGTCCGGGCCGAAAATGGCCACCGCGCTGGCAAGCCGGTTGAGCGTATCCTGATGGGCTTCAAGATGGCGCTTGAGGTCGTTCTCGGCTTCCGCCAGCGGCGTGATGTCGAGCGCGAAGCCGGCGCTGCCGCCGTCGCCCAGCGGCAGCTCGATGATGTCGAGCACCAGCCGTTCGCCGTTGACCACCGCATTGGCGCGCTCGTGATAGCGCTCGCCGCGGGTGATGCGGGCCGCGGCAGCCGCGAGTGTGTCGGCATTGAGCAGCTCGCGCGCCTCATCGATGACGCTGTCGGTATCTTTCGCCTCGACGGCGGACGCAAAGGCGCCATTGACCCAGATGAGGGCGCCGTCCGCCGAGCGGCGCCAGGCAGGGAAGGGGGCGGCGTCGGTCACCTGGCTCAGCAGGGTGCGTTCGCGCTCGGCCTTGCGGGCGGTCTCGACCAGGCGGGATTCTTCCTCCCGCTCGCCGGTGATGTCACGCATCCACAACACGGCCTGGGCGCCCGCCGGGCGGCCTTCGGCTTCATAGGTGCGCCCGTCGCGCATTTGCAGATTGAGCGAAAAGCGTGCGCCGCGCTCGCGCAGGCGCGAGACGCCGTTGCGCAGGGCCTCGGCATCCTCGGGCTCAAGCCGCGTCAGCACGAAATCGAAATCAACCGCGCCGGAGGACGGGTCCGCAAGCCCCGCGGTAGAGCCGACGACGCGCGGGCGGCTCCAGGTGCGGGCGCCGGTGGTGGGCGCCACGGTGCGTTCGGGCGACCAGATGAAGACCGCATCCGGCTCCGCCGACAGGATGCTCTCGGCACTGTCGAGCTTGGTTTCAAGCTCGGTCATCCGCTCGGCGCGGGAAGCCATGTCGCGGCGGCTGCGCCTGTGCGCCCGCCCGGCGGCCCACAGCGCACCGATGGCAACCGCCACGGCCCCGGCGGCGACACTGGCCAGCAGCGTGCTCACAGATGCACTTGGATCTAGGCCCGGATCAAGGAGGGTGGTGCCCTGCGCCTGGGCGCTTGCGGGCAGCAAGGCGGCCATGCCCGCCCCGCCTGCAAGCAGACATGTGGCAGCGGCGCGGTTGTGTGGACGCGATGGGCGCATGGCTCTGTGTTTGATTCGTCTTCCCCCGCCTAGGAAACCCGTATCCGCCGCCCCATGCAACCATGCGTGCGCAGATGCAGCCCTGAGGCGCGCAACAAAAAACGGGGTGTCCCGTAAAGGACACCCCGTTCGGTGTGGTGAGTGAGGCGCGGGGCGCGTCCGCCTAGTAGCGGTAATGCTCCGGCTTGAACGGGCCCTGCTTGGACACGCCGATATAGGAGGCCTGCTGGTCGGTCATCTCGGTGAGCTGGACGCCCAGCTTTTCGAGATGCAGGCGGGCGACCTTCTCGTCCAGGTGCTTCGGCAGCACATAGACCTTGTTTTCGTACTCATCGCCCTTGGTGAACAGCTCGATCTGCGCCAGCACCTGGTTGGTGAAGGACGCGGACATCACAAACGACGGGTGGCCGGTGGCGTTGCCGAGGTTGAGCAGGCGGCCTTCGGACAGCAGGATCATCCGCTTGCCGTCGGGGAACTCGACCATGTCCACCTGCGGCTTGATGTTGGTCCACTTGTGGTTCTTGAGTTCAGCGACCTGAATCTCGTTGTCGAAATGGCCGATATTGCCGACGATCGCCATGTCCTTCAGCGCGCGCATGTCATCAATGGTCACCACATCCTTGTTGCCGGTGGTGGTGATGACGATGTCGGCGGTGGGGGCGGCGTCGCGCAGGGTGACGACCTCATAGCCGTCCATGGCGGCCTGCAGCGCGCAGATCGGGTCGACTTCCGTCACCTTCACGCGGGCGCCTGCGCCCTGCAGCGAGGCGGCGGAGCCCTTGCCCACATCGCCATAGCCGCAGACGATGGCGGTCTTGCCGGCCATCATCACGTCGGTACCGCGGCGGATGCCGTCCACCAGCGATTCCTTACAGCCATATTTGTTGTCGAATTTCGACTTGGTGACCGAGTCGTTGACGTTGATCGCCGGGAAGGGCAGGTGGCCCTTTTCCATCAACTGGTACAGCCGGTTGACGCCCGTGGTGGTCTCTTCCGACACGCCCTTGATGGCGTGGCGCTGCTTGACGAAGAAGCCCGGCGTCTCCGCCATGCGCTTTTTGATCTGCGCGAAGAGATACTCTTCCTCCTCGGACCCCGGGTTGGACAGAATGTCTTCGCCCTCTTCTGCCCGCGCCCCCAGCAGGATGTACATTGTAGCGTCGCCACCATCATCCAGGATCATGTTGGAGGGTTCGCCATCAGGCCACTGGAAGATCTTGTCCGTATACGTCCAGTATTCTTCGAGGCTCTCGCCCTTCACCGCGAAGACCGGCGTGCCGGCGGCGGCAATCGCGGCGGCGGCGTGGTCCTGGGTCGAGAAGATGTTGCACGACGCCCAGCGCACCTTGGCGCCAAGCGCTTCCAGCGTGCGGATCAGCACCGCGGTCTGGATCGTCATGTGCAGCGAGCCGGTGATGCGCGCGCCTGCAAGCGGCTTGCTCTCGCCGAATTCCTCCACGCAGGACATCAGGCCCGGCATCTCGGTTTCGGCAATCTCGATTTCCTTGTTGCCGAACTCCGCCAGGGAAATATCGGCAACGACGTAATCCTGCTCGCTCATAAGCGCTCTCTCCATGGATGCCCGGGCACCGCCGCATGCGGGACCGGGTGAGGGATTCCCCCCGCATGAAGATGGCGGGCGGAGGTTGCAGGGGTTCTAACAGCCCTGCCGCCAGGTAACAAGGTCATATAAAGAAAGGTTTATATCGCAGCACAATACCCGAATGTAACTATGGGTAGCAATTAACTCGCAATTTAATTTGATATGGCACGATCAGGCCAGTTCCAGAGAGGTGGCCTTATGTTTCAACGTGCAGGCTCTGTTTTGGAGACAGTCAGGCGGCACCGCATGCGGATGTCCATCCTGGCAATCATGTTGAGCGCCGGCCTGTTCGGCATGCTCTTCATCCTCGACCGGACCAAGGAGCAATGGGACCGGGCAGGCGTGCTGCATGACCCCCGGCCGCTGATCGTCAGTCGCCTGCGGCACCATCTGGGCTATGGCGGCGTTGTCCATAATTTTCTGAACTCGATTTTGCGGCCCGACGCTGAACGGCAAGAGGATACCGCCATCGACCTCGGCGCGGTGCGCGGCACACTCCTTTACTATGACAGCCTCGACGTCAGCCCGATGGAGCGCTCCTCCCGCATCATCATCGCCGAGGAACTGGACCGCATCTACGTCGCCGCCCGCCGTATAGAAAGCGGCGAATTCAAGGGCCGGGCCCCGGAAGACGTGTTCCGCAGCCTCGACGTGGACCTCGATGCCCTGGCCGCCGCCGTCGACACCCTGGCGAAGATCAGCGCCGGGACCAGCACCGCCAGCAGCGGCTACCATGGCCTGCTGTCGGACTTCGAGGCCGCCATCGGCCTCAACGGCATGATCCAGAACCTGAAGCTGTTCCTGCTCACGGGCGATACGCAATTGCTCGACGATGCGGAGACCTGCCTTGACCGGGCGCTGACCATTCTCGGTGCCTTGCGCCAGCACGCGACCTCCGTCGCCGAAGCCGAGGCGCTGTTCGTCATCCACGACACGATCAGCACCTATCGCCACGCCATCCGCGTGGCCGGGGACATGACCAGGGACGGTGCCAGCGCTGCCGAGATCGATGCCGTCATCCGCATCAATGACGTGCCGGCGATCAGTGCCTACGCCACCCTGCTGGGCTTCGAGAAACTGCGCCTGATGGAAAGCACGGCCACCGTGGCAAGCGGCTTCAAGCAGCTGGAGTGGACGATGATCGGGCTGGTGCTGTTCGTCCTGCTGCCAATGATCACCGAGTTTGGCAGCTTCTGCCTCAGTCTGATTACCGGCCTGCCGGACTGGGAGCGCAAGCTGTCGGATGCCGCCTCCGACCTGGCCCATGAGGAATTGCACAAGGTGCATGACTTCTCCTCCCTGCCATCGGAATTCGCCAACCTCGAAACACCCTTCGGGCTGATCCGCAACACCATATGGCATCGCCGCGAAACCGCCCTTCAGGACCAGGTGCAGGTGGCCGCGGTGACCTCGGAAAACGAGCGCTTCCATAGCGAGCTGGAGGCCCTGCGCATCGAACAGGACATGACCCGGGAACGCGCCCGCACGGCCCATCAGCGCGCCGTCGACGCGGTGAATGACGGCAAGACGCTCAGCAGCGTCATGGACAGCCTCTCCCACGGCATCCTCGCCAGCCGCGGCATTGGCGAGATCGTGTTCTGGAACAGCGGCGTGCCGGAGCTCATCGGCGTGAGCCCGGAATGGCTGTCGGGCGGCAGAACGCTCCGTGACCTGATCATCTATCTCGCCTCCCGTGGCGAATACGGGCAGGGCGACCCGGTGGTGATCGCCGACGCGGCGCTCGACCGCCTCGAGGAGCGCCTCGGCGCGGGCGTGGTCAGCAGCGATCACAAGTTCGCCAATGGGCGCGTACTCGCCCTGGAGATGTCCAAGAGCACCTCCGGCCTCATCGTGTTCTCAGCGGCGGATGTGACCGAACATCACGAGCAGGTGGAAGCCATGCAGCAGCAGGCCACCTCCGACCCGCTGACGGGCCTGCCAAACCGCGTGGCGCTGGACGAATTCACCACAGCCATGCTCAAGCACTCCGAGCGTTCCGGTGAGGTGGCCGCGATCATGGCGATCGACCTGGATGGCTTCAAACCGATCAATGACACGCACGGCCATCACGCTGGCGATGAGTTGCTGCGCGAGATTGCCACGCGCATGCAGGAAGAGGCGCGGGAGACCGATTTTGTCGCCCGTGTCGGCGGCGATGAATTCATCATCGTGCTGCTGCACCTGGAAGACGGCAATGGTGCGCTGAGATTCGGCCAGCGCCTGCTGCGCGCCATCGAGATGCCCGTGACCCTGGAGGACGGCACCGAGGTGCATGTCTCCGCCAGCGCCGGCATATCCCTGTTCCCCTATCACGGCCGCGAGGCCCAGCCCCTCTGCGTGCTGGCCGACATGGCGCTCTACGAAGCCAAGGGAAAGGGCCGCAACGCGGTGGTGATGTACGAATTGCCGGAAACCCAGGCCGTGAACGTGCTGACGGCAGCCTCCTCGGCATCCTGACCTGCCCGGCTGATACCCGCACGATTAACGGGATATTGACCCCGGCCTGCGACCCTCGCTCTTTGGTAGAAAGCAGGTAGAAGGCCGAATGCGCAAGGCAGCCTCAGTCTCGCAGATCATCAAGCGCCATCTTGTCCGGATGTCGGTGCTTGGCGGCGTGCTGTGCGCGGGCCTGCTGTACATGGCCTATGAGCTGTCGGTGGCCGAGAGCCGCTGGGGCGAGGCGGCAAGCCTGCATGATGCCCGCCCGGCGGCGATCAGCCGCCTGCGCCATGAGCTGGGCTATGGCGGGCTCGTCCACCACTATCTCAACACCATCCTGCGGCCGGAAGAAGCCAGCACCCAGCAGGTCGCGTTCGGTATCGGCGGGGTGGAAAGCGCACTGAAGGAATTCGGCGCGCTCGACATCAGCCCGCTGGAGCGCACCGCCATCGAAATCATCCGGGAAGAGCTCGAACAGTTCAACCTGGCCCTGCGCGCGCTTGAAGAGGGTGAGTTCACTTCCATGTCGCCGGAGCGGACCTATATCCGCCTCGGTGTGACGCCGGACCGCATGGCACGGGCGGTCGAGACACTTGCCATGGTCAGCGGCCCGCGTGAAGGCGACAGACAGGACGGCCAGCATTTGCTGGGCGCGTTCGAGGCGGCCATCGGCCTCAACGGGCTGATCCATCATCTCAAGGTCTATGTGCTGACCAGCGAACCGGCTGCGCTCGACGCGGCCACGGCGGCGCTTGAGCGTGCCCAGGCGACTCTCGCTGTCCTGAAGGCGCGCGCCATGACCGGCACCGAACGCGAGGCCGTGCGCATCATCGGCCGCACCATTGATGACTATGCCCGCGGCCTCACCATCGCCGCGGAGATGGTGGCGGAAGGGGTGCCGGCGCGGGAGATCGACAAGGCCATCCGTGTGGATGATGTCCCCGCCCTCAGCGCCTACGAAACCCTGCGCGGCTTTGCCATCGCCCGCCTGAACGAGCGCACCCGCGAGGTGGGGGCCGGGCTCGTGACGGTCAGATGGCTGGCCCTTGTCCTCATTGTCGTGTTCCTCGTGCCGTTCGTGCTGCAGTTCGCGCGCGTCTGCCTTGGCCTCATGAAGGCTGTTCCGTCCTGGCTTGATCAGGTGACGGACATCGCCGACAGCCTGGCCAAGGAGGAATTCGACAGGAACCAGGATTATTCCGGCCTGCCGGCAGAATTCGCCGCCCTTGAAACGCCCTTCAACGCCATCCGCCGTACCCTGTGGTTCCGCCGCGAGCAGGCGGTGGAAGGCGAAGCGCAGGTGGACAGCTTCGCGGCGGAAAACGATCAGCTCAGCGGCAAGCTCGCGACCGTGCGCAAGGATCTCGACGAGATGACCGCCCGCGCCGAAAGCGCCGAAGCACGCGCCGCCAGCGCCGGCACCAGCGTCGACATGATCGGCGGTGTGATCGAGAGCCTGTCCCAGGGGGTGCTGGCAACCCACGGCTTCGGCAAGCTGATGTTCTGGAACCCGCGCCTGGCTGAACTCACCGGTGTGCCGCTCGGCTGGTTCACCCGCGAGCGCACACTGAAGGAACTGATCCTCTATCTCGCCACCCGAGGCGATTACGGCGTCGGCGACCCGACCCAGATCGCAGACAGGGTAATCAAGACCATCGACCGCGAACTGGGCGATGGGGTCTACCGCTATGACCAGAGTTTCGGCGGCCAGTTCGTGCTGGCGCTGGAGATCGTCCGCCGCGGCGACGGCACCATTGTTTTCTCCGCCACCGATATCACCGAGCGACACGAGCAGGCGGCCATCATGCGCGAGCAGGCAACGTCCGATCCGCTGACCGGGCTGGCCAACCGCAACGCGCTGGACAAGTTCACCGGCTCCATGTTCCGGCACGTGGAACGCTCGGGCAAGGTGGCCGCCGTGCTGGCGCTGGACCTCGACGGCTTCAAGCCGGTCAACGATGCCTATGGCCACGGGGCAGGCGACGAGGTGCTGGTGGAGCTCTCTGCCCGCTTGCGTGAGGAAGTGCGGGATACGGACTTTGTGGCGCGCACCGGCGGCGACGAATTCATCATCGTCATGCTGCACCTGGAAGATGCCCGCGGCGCCGTCCGCTTCGCCCAGCGCCTGCTGCGCGCCATCGAGGTGCCCATCCGCCTGTCCCAGGGCGTGGAGGTCAGCGTCTCCGGCAGTATCGGTGTCTCGGCCTTCCCGCAGGATGCGCGCGAAGTGGATGAGCTGTTCCGCAAGGCGGATGAGGCGCTTTATGAGGCCAAGGGCGCAGGCCGCAACTGCGTGCGGGCCTATGGTGACCTGAATGCTGTGAAAGACGGCCAGGACGCCGTTGAGGGCGGCAAGGACGAAACCCCGTCCGGTCTCAGGGTCGCCGGCAGCAGCCGCTAGGCTATTGCCCCAAGCAGTCGCTTAAGGCGTGTTCGCCCGCCTCATTCCTCGGCGCCCTACTCCTCGCCGAAATTATCCGTCACCAGCGCTTCCAGCGCGTCCATGGCCGCCTGTGCCTGCGGGCCGGATGCCTCAAGCGCAATGGTGCTGCCGGTTGAGGCCGCCAGCATCATCAGCCCCATGATCGAGGTGGCCGACACGGTCTGGCCGTCCTTGGTGACGCGGATATCCGCGTCGAACGCCTCGGCCGTCTTCACGAAGCGCGCTGAGGCGCGGGCATGCAGCCCGCGGGCATTGGTGATGGTGAGAATGCGCGACAACGGCGCGCCCCCATCCGTATCGGCATCGCCATGACCGGCCGGTGTGCCGGTGTCGGATGTGGCGCTGCGTCCGGTGGTCGTGCCGGAGGGTGTGTCGGCTCCTGAGGTCATGTCCCCGTACCGGCGCGTGCCGGCTTACGTATCGTTGGCCAGAAGTTCGCTGGCGATATTGATGTATTTGCGGCCTGATTCCTGCGCCATGGCAGCGGCTTCCGCCAGCTTGGCATCATTGCGCACGCTGGCCAGCTTGATCAGCATGGGAAGGTTAATCCCCGCGATCACCTCCACATTGGCCTGCTCCATGACGGAGATGGCCAGGTTGGAGGGGGTGCCGCCGAACATGTCGGTGAGCAGGATCACCCCGTCCCCCGTATCCACCGCGCCGACAGCGGCAAGGATCTCCTTACGCCGCTCCTCCATGTCGTCGTCCGGGCCGATGCAGATGGCGCGGGTATTGGCCTGGGGGCCCACCACATGCTCCATCGCGGCAACGAATTCGGTGGCGAGATGGCCATGGGTGACGATAACAAGACCGATCATGGAAAGACGTGATCCGTGTGCGGAAAGATACTGGTGAACCGCGCCTGTACACGTGCCGCTGTAAACGGCTCAACACGCGCGGGAGAAGGCCAGATCACACCGCGTTCCGGCCCCCCATTGCAAGGATAATTGACGCAGGTGCGAAAAAAACCCGCATCTGCTCCCACCCCGGCGCTGAAGGCCCTGTTCAACCGAGCAGCCCGTCATCCCCGGCAAAGCTGGACAGCACAGGCCCTGTGCCCGGAGCCACGCCGATCGTTTCAAGCGCCAGCGCGAGTTTCAGCGGGGCGGAGCCCTCGAAGGGTGCCAGCGCCACCAGCGGCAGCGTCACCCCGTGCAGGCTGTCCGTGCGCGGCTCGGCAATGCGGGCAATGGCGTCCGGCGTGTCGAGATCAACGATCAGCGCCAGCGGCGGCACCGCGTCACGGGCAGGCACCGCACGGCGCACCAGCCCCAGCCCGCGCACCTCCAGAAGCCCGTGCAGCGGTGCAGGCGCTGCGGGGTAGAGCGCGCCGTCCCGGGCCTCCAGCAGCACCCGGTCATCGGCGATCAGCCAGGCATCAGCAAAGCGGTCGAGAAAGCGCAGCGCCAGATCGGATTTGCCGCTGCCGGATGCCCCCCGCACCAGCACGCAGCGGCCGCGCCGGGCAAGGCAGGTACCGTGCAGAGCCTGAGCCTGAGGTGCAGCGTCAGCCGTCATGCTGCCGGCAGCCGGATGACGAAGCGCGCGCCGGTAATGTCGCCTGCCTCATCCACCCGGTTCTCCGCATGCAGCGAGCCGCCATGCGCCTGCATGATCTGCCGCGAGATCGACAGGCCGAGGCCCGAATTGTTGCCGAAGGCGCTGGGGTCCGGCCGGTCCGTATAGAAGCGCTTGAAGATTGTCTCGATGTTGTCCGGCGGAATGCCCGGGCCGGTATCGTCGATGGTGATCTCGATTTCCTCGCCCCGGCGCACCATGCCGATCTCCACCCGGTCGCCGGGCTGGCTGAACGACACCGCATTGTCCACGAGGTTCGCCAGCACCTGGCCGAAGCGCAGCTCGATTACGTCGGCCATCAGCGGTTCGGTGGTATCTGGTGCCGTGAAATGTACCTCGATGTCGGCCGTGCGCGTGCCCTTGCGCGACTGGGTGTAGTTGCGCACGAAGGTGGCCACCACCTCGGCGAGGTCCACCGGCACGGCTTCGGCACGGCTCATCTCCGCGTCGATCCGGCTGGCATCGGAAATGTCCGTGATCAGCCTGTCGAGCCGCACCACATCGTGATTGATGATCTCCGTCAGCCGCGCCCGCGCCGTGTCGTCCCTGGCGATCGACAGGGTCTCGATGGCGCTGCGCAGGGAGGTGAGCGGGTTTTTCAGCTCATGCGCCACATCAGCGGCAAAGCGCTCGGTGGCATCAATGCGCGCATAAAGCTCGCGCGTCATCTCGCGCAGGGCGCCGGACAATTCGCCGATCTCGTCGCGCCGGTCGCGGAAGTCGGGGATCTCCACCCGCGTATGCCGTTGGCGGCGCACCCGTTCTGCCGCGTCTGCCAGCCGCCGCACCGGGGCGGCGATGGTGCCCGCCAGCAGGATCGCCAGCAGCACCGTGACCACCAAAAGCACCACGAAGACCCGCAGCACCGCCAGCCGTTCAGCCCGCACCAGCGCGTCGATGTCGCCGCCCTCGGTGGAGAGCAGCAGCGCCCCCATCACCGCCTTGAAGCGCTGCACCGGCACCGCGACCGACACGATGAGCTGGCCGCGGTCATTTTCCCGCACCATGGCGGTGGGCTCGGCCCTCAGCGCGCCGCGCACTTCCTTGTAATTGAGGCCCTGGCTGCCCGGCAGTTCCTCGTAGCGCGGCACGTCGCCTTCGCGCAGGAGATTGGTGATCAGCACATTCACCCAATCCACAAGCGTGACCCGTTCCTCCTGCGCCGGCGGCGGCAGCTCATAGGCGATGACGTCGCGCCCCGCATCGATGAACTGGGAATCCACAACGATCACGCCATTGGTGTTGTAGAGCCGGGCACGCGCATCGGTCGGCAGCACCAGGCGGCGCAGGATGGCGGCGGCGCGGTTGGGGTCGATCGGCGCCTGGCGGGCGGCCACCGTCAGGTCGATCTGCGGGACCGGCCCGTCCGGCACGATGATCTGGGTTTCAAGCTCGACGGTCGCAGCTTCCGCCAGCGCGCCGGCGATGATCTCGCCCTGGGCACGCAGATTCTGGATGCGCTGGTCGATCAGCCCGGCCTGGAACTGGTTGACGTATAGAATGCCCACTGCCAGCAGCGCCAGCGCCAGCACGTTGAACGCCACGATGCGCCGGGTGAGGGTGGAAAAGCGCCCGCGCACCTGCACCTCGTTGACGGCCCGCATGGCGGGTGCCATCAGCGGCGTGATCCGCCCGCGCGCCTGCCTGAGCCACCGGGTGATCCGGTGCCCCGCATCCCGGCTGCGGCGCGCGCTGTCTGTCATGATCGGGCTGGCTTTCCTCTGGTGCCGCTGTGAGTGCGTGGGGAGAGCGGGGAGGGCCCGCTACTCAGTCTTCCCCGCTACTCAATCTTCCTTGTAGCGGTAGCCGACGCCATAGAGTGTCTCGATGGCGTCGAACTCCGTATCCACCGCCTTGAATTTCTTGCGCAGGCGCTTGATGTGGCTGTCGATGGTGCGGTCATCCACATAGACCTGGTCGTCATAGGCCGCGTCCATCAGCGCGTCGCGGCTTTTCACATAGCCCGGCCGCTGTGCCAGCGAATGCAGGATCAGGAATTCGGTGACCGTCAGGGTCACGTCCTTGCCGCCCCAGGTGCAGGCATGCCGTTCGGGATCCATCTTGAGCCGCCCGCGCTCGATCACGCCGGCCGCTTCGCGCCCGTTGCCGCCGGCAGCCTCTCCGGCTGCGGCAGGAGCGGCGGCTGCCGTCGTACCCTTGCCATTGTCTTTCGGGCTGCCGCGCCGCAGCACCGCCTTGATGCGCTCGATCAGCAGGCGCTGGGAGAACGGCTTCTTGATGTAGTCGTCCGCCCCCAGCTTGAGGCCGAACAATTCGTCGATCTCGTCATCCTTCGAAGTGAGGAAGATGACCGGCATCTCGCTTTTCTGGCGCAGCTTGCGCAACAGCTCCATGCCGTCCATGCGCGGCATCTTGATGTCGAACACGCCAATGTCGCAGGGCTTGCCCGCAAGGCCTTCCAGCGCGGCAGCACCGTCGCTGTAGGTGCGCACGGTAAAGCCTTCGGCTTCCAGCGCGATCTGCACGGAGGTGAGGATGTTGCGGTCGTCATCCACCAGGGCAACTGTCGGCATTTTATGTGTTCGCTTTTCTTCCGTCTGGCTCGCCGCAACCCCGGGCGGCACGGCCGCGCGGGGAGGGGAGGGCTGGTATCCGCAGGGAATCGGGCATCAAGATGACCGGTCCGTCTTCATACCATTCTCATACAGCCTCTCCGCACGGGGCCAAAGACCCACCGCCCCGCATGGGGGCCAGACCTAAGGCAAGGGCCGTGTCGTCCCGGCACAGCATCGCGTCCCGGATATGTCCGCGCCGAGGCCGGTCCCGCCCTTCCACATGCGAATCCGTTGCAAAATGGGCACGGCGGCACTCCTTCCCGCCATCGGCAATTCCCGAAATCTCCGGCCCCATGTTGCGCAACATTATGACGCAGCCTAAGTTGGCCGCGCTTGGCATTCCGGGGCCCTAACCCCCGGCACGCCAAGGGAATTTGGCGGATTCCGGGCCGCTTTTGACGGACCCCGCGCCGGCTGGCCCGCGCCCTGCATGGGCGGCGGGCGCGCAGCGTGGCGGACGGTCCGAAAAAAGCGGCACGAATTGCGGCTTTTGCTTATCGACTCTGCCGCGCCAAGGCGTTAATCCACGCTGCATTCACGCAGCGGCAGCAAGGCGGTTTCGCCTGCATGACGGTCGCCGGACCCGCAAGGGGCCGGTTTTTGAGAGATTTGAGCTTCGCGCGTCAGGGGGGGACGTGGTCCCGCCCGGCCCCGCGCGCGGACGGTAACGGAGACAGCGACAGTGACACAGACCGGTCCCAAAGCATCGAGCTACGGCCTCGACAAGATGGGCTTCACCGACATCAAGGCAGCCCATTGGAACCACCGCCCTGCGTCCCTGGTCGAGATCGCGCTGGAGCGCGGTGAAGGCAAGCTCGCTGCCGACGGCCCGCTCGTCGTCAAGACCGGCGCCCACACCGGCCGCTCCGCTCAGGACAAGTTCATCGTCCGTGACGCGTCCTCCGAGGATCAGGTCTGGTGGGACTCGAACAAGTCCATGACCACCGAGCAGTTCGACGCCCTGCACGCCGACATGCTGTCCCACGCCAAGGGCATGGAGCTGTTTGTCCAGGACCTGTTCGGCGGCGCCGACAAGGATCACCGCCTGCCGACCCGCGTGGTCACCGAATATGCCTGGCATTCGCTGTTCATCCAGCACCTGCTCATCGAGCCCATGTCCAACGAGCTCGATGACTTCACGCCGGAATTCACCATCATCGACCTGCCGAGCTTCAAGGCCGATCCGGCCCGTCACGGCTGCCGCACCGAGACCGTGATCGCCTGCGATTTCACCCGCCAGATCGTGCTGATCGCCGGCACGTCCTATGCGGGCGAAATGAAGAAGTCGGTCTTCTCCATGCTCAATTACAAGCTGCCGCCGAAGAAGATCATGCCGATGCACTGCTCGGTGAATGTCGGCAAGCAGGACGACGCCGCCATTTTCTTCGGCCTCTCCGGCACCGGCAAAACGACGCTCTCCGCCGACCCCGACCGCCAGCTCATCGGTGACGACGAGCATGGCTGGGGCCCCAACGGCCTGTTCAATTTCGAAGGCGGCTGCTACGCCAAGATGATCAAGCTGTCGCCGCAGGCGGAGCCGGAAATCTTCTCGACCACCCGCCGCTTCGCCACCGTGCTTGAAAACGTGGTGATGGACGACGACACCCGTCAGCTTGACTTCAACGACGCGACGCTGACCGAGAACACCCGCGGTGCCTATCCGATCAGCTACATCCCCAATGCCAGCCTCACCGGCGTTGCAGGCCAGCCCAACACCATCATCATGCTGACGGCTGACGCCTTCGGTGTGCTGCCGCCCATCGCCAAGCTCACCCCGAGCCAGGCCATGTATCACTTCCTGTCCGGTTACACCGCCAAGGTGGCGGGCACCGAAAAGGGCGTGACCGAGCCGGAAGCCACCTTCTCCACCTGCTTCGGTGCGCCCTTCATGTCGCGCCACCCCAGCGAGTACGGCAATCTGCTCCGTGCCCTGATCAACGAGCATGATGTGAATTGCTGGCTGGTCAACACCGGCTGGACCGGCGGCGTCTATGGCGTCGGCCACCGTATGCCGATCAAGGAAACCCGTGCCCTGCTCAACGCAGCGCTCGACGGCAGCCTGCTCGACGCCGAGATGCGCGTTGACCCGAATTTCGGCTTCGAAGTGCCGGTCTCCGTCACCGGCGTGGACGAAAAGCTGCTCAACCCGCGCGGCACCTGGGCCGATGCGGACGCCTACGACAAGCAGGCCAAGGCGCTGGTCTCCATGTTCATCGACAACTTCAAGAAGTTCGAAGATCACGTGGACCCGGACGTGCGCGACGCTGCGCCGATCCAGGCCGCCGCTGCCGAATAACCGTCAGGCAACGGACAGATCATGACGCACAAGGGAGCCGTCGCCGCGGGCCATGAGGTCACCGCAGCGGCGGCTTTCGAACTTCTGGAGGATGGCGGCAACGCGTTTGATGCCGCGATTGCCGGTGTGCTTGCCGCCTGCGTGGCCGAGCCCATCCTGGCATCCCCTGGCGGCGGCGGATTCATGACCGCCCGCAAAGGTGATGCCGGGCGCGGCAACCCCACCCGCGTGTTTGACTTTTTCGCCCAGACCCCGCGCCGCAAGCGCGCCCGCGGTGACATCGACTTCCGCGAAGTGCATGTGGATTTCGGCGGTGTCACGCAAAGCTTCCATATCGGTCTCGGCGCTGCCGCAACGCCCGGCCTCCTGCCCGGCCTGTTCCGGGTGCATGAGCGCCTGGGCCGCGTGCCGATGACGCGGATCGCCGAGCCCGCCATCCGCGCCGCCAAGCAGGGCGTCAGGGTCACAGCGTTCCAGGCCTATCTCCTCACCGTTGTCGAACCGATCCTCACCGCAAGCCCTGCCTTGCGCGCCCTGTTCACCGACGCCGAAGGCAGGCTGCTGACCGAAGGCGCTGTGCAGAAAAACGCGGCCCTCGCTGATGCGCTCGACGCCCTGGCCCGCGAGGGCGAAGTGCTGGCCACCAAGGGCGAAATTGCCCAGGCCATGGCGCGGCAGGCGGACGACGAAGGCGGTCACCTCACCCTCGATGATCTGCGCTTCTACGAGGTTGCCACCCGCACGCCGCTGGAAGCACGCGCCGGCGACCTGCGGATCGAGACCGTGCCGCCGCCCTCCACCGGCGGGGTCATGGTGGCACTGGGCCTCGACAGGCTCGAGGCCTCCCACCGGCGCAAGCGCGTGCCGGCCCCGGATATCGCCGCCACCCTGTTATGGATGAACACGCTCCGCGCTGAATGCCATGGCGACCCGGACGCGCTTTTGGCCCGCCGCGCCCAGCTTCAGGCAGACGGGCAGAAGAAACCCCAGGCCCTGCGCGGCACCACCCATGTGAGCGTGGTGGATGGCAGCGGCAACGCAGCGTCGGTTACCGTGTCGAATGGGGAAGGCTGCGGCGCGCTGGTGCCGGGCTGCGGCTTCATGCTCAACAACATGCTGGGCGAGGACGACATCAACCCCGGCGGCTTCCATCAGTGGGCGGAAAATATGCGCATGTGCTCCATGATGGCGCCCATGCTGGCCCATGACGATGCCGGCAAGGTGATGGCCCTGGGCTCCGGCGGCTCCAACCGCATCCGGTCCGCCCTGCTGCAGACAGCCCTGCTGCTGGGCCGCGGCGCCCACCCGGAAGAGGCCGTCATGCACCCCCGCCTCCACGTCGAAGGCACCCGCGCCGACGAAGCCACCAAGCTCAGCTTCGAGGAAGGCTGGCCCGACGCCGAGCGCGACGCCATGGCCCGCGACTTCGACATCACCGAACCCTGGCCCGACCCCAACATGTTCTTCGGCGGCGTCCACATCGCCGCCCGCGATGAACGCGGCACCCTGGAAGGCGCGGGCGACCCGCGCAGGGCTGGCGTGTTCCTCAAAGGCTGACGCAAGCCTGCCCGCTCAGATAGACCCTCCGGTCAAGCCGGAGGGACAGCGGTGGGGGGAGTGGGGCCCCTGAAACATCGCCATTGCCCGGCATGACCGGGCAATCCATGCAGCGGCCGCATAGATCCCCCGGTCAAGCCGTGGGATGGCGCGTGGTGGGTGAGGTCGTGGGTGAGCTTGCCCCCACTATTCCCTCTCCCCTGGCGGGAGAGGGAGGGGCCCGCCGCGCCAGCGGTGGGAGGGTGAGGGGGCGGCAGCGGCGGTGTGAAATCTCCGGCGGGGTGCAGGTGGACAGGTCCATCCCCCTCACCCGGTGCTGCGCACCGACCTCTCCCCACCTCTTGGCGGCTCGTCCGCCAAAGGCAGACAAGGCGGGGCGAGGTGACTTCTGCGACGACAAAAAAACCCGCTCTCCCTCCGGCTTGACCGGAGGGCCCATGGGAGGTTGCGACACTCACTGCGGGTGCAAACGCTGCCCACACGGCATCACCTGTCCTCCGCACACGGACCGCTAATGCGCTTCCGCCCAGCTTGAGGCCGCATTGGCATCCACCACCAGCGGCACGGACAGTTCAACGGCAGGCGCCGCGGCCCCTTCCATCACCTGGCGCGCAACCTCGATGGTTTTCTCTGCCTGCGCCTCGGGCACCTCGAAGATCAGTTCGTCATGCACCTGCAGCAGCATCTTCGCGGGCAATTTGGCCGCCGCGAGCGCATCGGGCATGCGGATCATCGCCCGGCGGATGATGTCGGCTGCTGAACCCTGGATCGGTGCATTGATCGCCGCGCGCTCGGTGAAGGCGCGCTGGGCGCCGTTCTTGCTCTTGATCTCCGGCAGATGCGTCTTGCGGCCAAACAACGTCGCCACATAGCCATGCTCCCGGGCAAACGCCTTGGTGTCGTCCATATAGGCGCGGATGCCGGGGAAGCGCTCGAAATAGCGGTCGATATAGTCGGCCGCCTCCGAGCGCGGAATGGACAGCTGGTTGGCCAGTCCGAAGGCCGAGATGCCGTAGATGATGCCGAAATTGATCGCCTTGGCACGGCGGCGGATCATCGGGTCCATACCCTCGATCGGCACGTTGAACATCTCGCTTGCCGTCATCGCGTGAATGTCCAGCCCGTCGGCAAAGGCCTGGCGCAGCGTGTCGATGCAGGCCATATGCGCCAGCACGCGCAGCTCGATCTGGCTGTAATCCGCCGAGATCAGCACATTGCCCTCCTCGGCCACAAACGCCGTGCGGATCTTGCGGCCCGCTTCCGTCCGTATGGGGATGTTCTGCAGATTGGGGTCGGACGAAGACAGCCGGCCCGTGGTTGTGGAAGCCAGCGAATAGCTCGTGTGCACGCGGCCCGTATCTTCGTTGATGAAGTCGGGCAGGGCGTCCGTATAGGTGCTCTTAAGCTTGGAGAGCTGCCGCCAGTCGAGGATGCGCTGGGGCAGGTCATGCCCTTGCGCGGCCAAGGTCTCCAGCACGTCGGCTCCGGTGCTCCACGCGCCGGTCTTGGTTTTCTTGCCGCCCTCAAGCCCCATCTTGCCGAACAGGATCTCGCCCATCTGCTTGGGGCTGCCGATGTTGAATTCCTCGCCCGCCAGTTCGTGGATCTCCGCTTCAAGCCCCGCCAGCTTCTGCGCGAAATCCGACGACATGCGCTTGAGAATGGCCGGGTCGAGCTTGATGCCCGCCATCTCCATCTGCGCCAGCACGCCCACCATCGGCCGCTCCAGCGTCTCGTAGACGGTGGTCATCCGCTCCCCGACGAGCCGCGGCTTGAAGCTGTGCCACAGGCGCAGCGTCACATCCGCATCCTCCGCCGCATAGCGCGTGGCTTTATCAAGCGGCACCTTGTCGAAGGTGATCTGCGCCTTGCCGGTGCCCGCCACCTCCTTGAAGGGAATCGGGCTGTGACCGAGAAATTCCTGCGCCAGCGCGTCCATGCCGTGGCCGTGCAGTCCCGTGTCCAGCGCGTAGGAAATCAGCATGGTGTCGTCGATCGGCGCCACGTCGATGCCCACCCGCTTCAGCACCACAAGGTCATATTTGGCGTTCTGCAAGACCTTGAGGATGCCCGCATGTTCCAGCAGCGGCTTCAGCCGCGCCACCGCCTCCTTGAGGGGGATTTGCTCCGGGGCCGGATCATCCAGCGCCAGCGTGCCGTCCGCCGGAGCCCCGTGGGCGAGCGGAATGTAACAGGCCCGGCCCGGCGCCGTGGCCAGTGAGATACCCACCAGCCGCCCGGACATCGGGTCGAGCGAGGTGGTCTCCGTATCAAGGGCAATGGTGCCCGCCGCAAAGGCCTCGGCGACCCATGCATCCAGCGCCGCCACATCGGTCACGCACTCATGGGCGTCCGCGTCAAACGGCGCTGAATCAATCAGCGCCTGGTTGATGACGCCCGTCTTGCCGCCGGTCTTGCCGGCGCCTGCGTCCTGGCTGGCCGCGGGCTTGGGCTTTGCTTCCGGCTTGTGGTCGCCCGCCGCCTCGATTTCGTCCGCATCCGCCCCCAGTGCGTCGGCAATGCGCCGGGTCAGCGTGTTGAACTCCATGTCCTTTAAAAAGCCGATCAGCGTTTCAGCATCCGGCTCCACAACGCCCATCTCGTCCAGCGCCACATCCACCGGCACGTTCTGGTCCAGCATCACGAGCTTTTTCGAAATGCGCGCCTGCTCGGCAAACTCGATCAGGTTCTCGCGCCGCTTTTTCTGCTTGATGCCGTCGGCCTGCGCCAGCAGCGTTTCAAGATCGCCATATTCATCGATCAGCAGCGCTGCCGTCTTGATGCCGATGCCGGGCACGCCGGGCACATTGTCGGTGGAATCGCCCGCCAGCGCCTGCACCTCCACCACCTTGTCCGGCCCGACGCCGAACTTCTCGACAACCCCGTCCGGGCCGATGACCTTGTCCTTCATCGGGTCCAGCATCTCGATCCGGTCATCGACAAGCTGCATCAGGTCCTTGTCCGACGACACGATGGTCACCTCCGCGCCAAGCGCTGCGGCCTGCTTGGCATAGGTGGCGATCAGGTCGTCCGCCTCGAACCCCGTCATCTCGATGCACGGCACGTTGAAGGCCCGCGTCGCGTCCCGCACCAGCGGGAATTGCGGCACCATGTCTTCGGGCGGCGCGTCGCGGTTGGCCTTGTAGTCGGGATAGATCTCGTTGCGGAACGTGTCGCCCGAGGCATCGAAGATGACCGCGAAATGCGTCGGCGCATCCTTGTCGTCCCGCGCCTTCGAGCCGACGATCAGCTTGTGCAGCATGTTGCAGAAGCCCGACACCGCCCCCACCGGCAGCCCGTCCGACTTGCGCGTCAGCGGCGGCAGCGCGTGATAGGCCCGGAACAGATAGGCGGACCCGTCCACCAGATAGAGATGGCTGGACTTGGTGACGGGGGTTCCGGACATGGGCGAACCTGATTCTCTCAAATGCGGGCGGGATTGGCGGGGGCGGATAATGGCACCGCTTGGCAGAGGCCGCCACAGCTACCATATGGGGATGATCCAAGCCCGGTGTCCCGCCGCCCGCCGGTCTGTTTGACCCTTGCAGGGGGGCGGGTGTACCAAGCTTCCGATCAGACAATCGAGAATTCGCCCGGCCGCCCGCCTTTAGGGCCCTGCCGCCGGGACGGGGGACACGCCCATGGACATGCAGGCTCAGACCGCCTCAAAAGACCCCGCAGCGCGGACAGCCGCCATCGAGGCGCGCGGCCTGCGCAAGACCTACAAGGCCTCGAACAACGAGCCGGAAAAGCACGCGCTTAAGGGCGTTGACCTTGTGGTGCCGCGCGGCAGCATCTTCGGCCTGCTCGGCCCCAACGGCGCGGGCAAGTCCACCTTCATCAACATCCTCGCGGGCCTTGTCATGAAGACCGAGGGCGAGGTGGATGTGTGGGGCTTCAACATCGACCAGAACCCCCGCCAGGCGCGCGCCTCCATCGGCGTGGTGCCGCAGGAACTCAACATCGACCCGTTCTTCACCCCGGCCGAAGCGCTGGAGCTGCAGGCGGGGCTCTACGGCGTGCCGAAATCCGAGCGCCGCACCATGGAAATTCTCGAGGCCATGGGCCTCGCCGACAAGGCCAACGCCTATGCGCGCACCCTGTCGGGCGGCATGCGCCGGCGCCTTTTGGTGGGCAAGGCCATGGTCCATTCGCCCCCCGTCATCGTGCTGGATGAGCCGACGGCAGGCGTCGACATCGAGCTGCGCCAGCAGCTCTGGGCCTATGTGAAGCAGCTCAACGAGCGCGGCGTCACCATCGTCCTCACGACCCACTACCTGGAAGAGGCCGAAAGCCTGTGCGACGAGATCGCCATCATCAATCACGGTGAAGTGGTGGCCTGCGAAAAGACGCCCGACCTCGTGGCCCGGCTCGACCGCAAGTCGCTGCTGGTCACCCCCGACACCCCGCTTGACGCTGTGCCCGCGGGGCTCGATGGCTACGAGACCCAGATCCTGCCCGGCGGCCTGCTTGAAATCGCCTATCGCCCCTCGAGCCAGAACGTGGCCGAAATCCTCGACCGCGTGAACCAGGCCGGCATCGCCATCCGCGACCTCTCCATCGAGGAAGGCCACCTGGAAGACGTGTTCCTCGAACTCACCCGCAGCAAGGTCGCCTGACAGGGCGAGCCACTGCTCTATTCCCTCTCCACCCGCGGGAGAGGAAGAGGCCCGCCGCGCCAGCGGTGGGAGGGTGAGGGGGTGGGGCTCACCACCCCGCACAAACACCACCGCTGTCACCCCTCACCCGGTGCTCCGCACCGACCTCTCCCGCAAGGGGAGAGGTGACTTTCCAGAATACCAAACAAGCTGAGGCACCCCGCCGCCTCAGATAGCCCCTCCGGTCAAGCCGGAGGGAAAGCGGGTGGTGGGGCAACAGATTCCGCCCTCCCTCCGGCTCGACCGGAGGGTCCATGGAACTCTGCCGCGGACACAGATTGCCTAAATCCTGTGAGCGTGGTGCGAAAGCATGCAGGCCGAGATAAGCCGCCGCTCAGATAGACCCTTCGGTCAAGCCGAAGGGAAAGCGGGTAGTGGGGTGGGGAAGGCGCAGGACATGTGTCCCCGTTCCCCTCTAAAGGACCTTGCGCAGAGTCCATCCCCCCTCCGCTCGCCCTCCGGCTTGACCGGAGGGCCCATGGGAGCCAGTTTGGTCACGAAACGCGCCCAAGCCCGCGCAATAGCAGCTGTGGTGAGGCAAACCAAATTCACCTCGCCCCCGGAAGGGGGAGAGGTCGGTGCGTAGCACCGGGTGAGGGGGCGACCAGCCGCAGGGCTTACCCCCCGGAAATCTCCGGAAAGCGCGGCTGCTCATCGCCCGAATAGGGCATCAGCGCGCACAGGATGATGTCCACCTCCGCCCCGTTGGGCGACAGCGGCAGATGCACAGCCTCAAACGACATGTGCGACAGCTCATGGCCCGGCGTTTCGAAGGCGGGGGTTGCGGGCGGCGTCCACCAGTCCATCTGCCCCAGCGTCCGCATCGGCCGGCCATATTCGACGACCGCGGTGAACACCGCCGTCGCCAGCTTGCCGGCCCGCGGGCCCAGCGCCTCGGTCAGCGTCTTGCCCGTCGGCTCGCAGCCGAACAGATCAATAATCGCCGTCCCCGCCAGGCGGAAGGCGAAGCCCCCGTCCGGCAGCACGTCCACCATGAAGATGCGCGGCAGCAGCCGCGTGAAATCCCGCGGGTGAATCGCTGCCCGCGGCGGAATGGGCACATCCCCGCGCCGGGCGCGCCAATATTCATGCAGTGCCTGCAGCCGGCTGTCCTTGAGGGCGCAGACCGGGTCCGCATAGGCCTCGAACGGGGCGAGCTTCAGCAGCGGCGAGCGGCGGGCCGCCTTGCGCGCTGCGTCATTGGTGGCTTTCTGGGCCGGTGTCGCCATGCTCGTATGTCGCCTCGGTACCGGGGTGGGGCAGGCCCTGTGCCAGCCCGGCACACGCCCTGCATCAGATCGGCCCAAAACGAATCGCTTCAAGGCCGCGCCCCGCATCCCATGCGACTATCGCGCCACCCCGCCCCCACGCCAAGCGCCCACCGGCCAGGGCCTCAGCGCCCCCGGGTTTTCATTGGTTTTTTCAGCGGCTTTTGAGGGACTTTTTCCAGCCCGGAGCACCTCAAGGCACATTGCCGCCGCCCTCGTTTCACGCTAGGTTCCGCCCTCCCGCGAGGGGCGCACCCCGCCCCGCCCGCGACGGCACCCGTAGCTCAGCTGGATAGAGCGCTGCCCTCCGAAGGCAGAGGTCATAGGTTCGAATCCTATCGGGTGCGCCATCTCCTCTACAAAAGTGGGCACCATTGACGGCACGAGCGGTTTGTCGCTTGCGCCTCCGCAGATTGGGGCCATTATCTGGCCTGTCTCCTTGGCCCGAAGCAATCCGGAAAATGATCCGCCACTCGCCTTTTCTGTCGATCAGAACGCCGCCGCCAGCCCCGGCAAAAACGGCCGGAGCATCCGCCCCGGCCGCTTTTATGTGCCTCGCGTCAGTTGCCGACCTGCCTACAAGTCCTCCACCGGTGTGTGCTGGATCTCCGGCCACGTCGCCTCGGCCTTGGCGAGGACATTCGCCTTGTCCTTCAGATATTCCGCAAAAATCTCGGCGTTGACGAACAGATAGAGCTTGCCGTCGACGATGTCGGCGAAGCGCGGGTCGCCGTCGAATTTTTTGCCCAGCGCCACGGCATAGGCGCAGAAGCCGCCATATTGCGGCATGTATTTCGCCGGCGCCTGGATGAACAGGCGGGCGCTTTCAGCGGACGCGAAATAATACGCCACCCCGTCCTGCACCACGCCGTGGTTGGCGTCCCCCGGCGCGATGGCCTTGAGCAGCGACAGCGCCACCGCGTCCACCCCGTGCAGGGCCAGGGGCGCGCCGGAGGTGGTGATGCCGGAGGTCACATTGTGTTCGTCGGCCGCCTGCCCGCTGGTGGGCGTGGCAAGGGCAATGGCGGCGGCAGCGGCGGCGAGGGGACGGCGGGACGTCATGGTCAGGCTCCTTGGAAACTGATCCGCAACGGATTGAAGAGGAATCCGAAGGCGGAAAGGGCTTGGCTGGCCTTGGTTAGGGGGGGGGATAGCTGAGAGAAAAGGGAGGCACCCGGCCGGCCACGCCCCGGCTGTCGGGGGATGGAGAGAGGGGGTGGCCGGCCGGGTGCCGTGGCCGTCTGTCCGTCCCATGCCGTTCCGCGCAAGGCCCTGCGGGAGAAATCCTCCCAAGCGGTCCTGGGGGGTGGACCGTGGGGGAGGGGGTGGCCTTGCCGGGGAGGCGGCTACGCGGGGTGCGGCGCAGACGGAGCCTTCGGGCGTGCGCGTGGTAGAGGGCGCAGGCCTAGGGGCGATACAGGGCTGAAGCCGGTGCGCGCGTGCCGGAGACAAGGCGGATATCGGCCGGCCCGGGGCCTGCCATCGTCACCGCCATCACCTCGAATCCCGCACCGGTTAGGCTGTGCATGCGGGCATCCGTACACGGAGCAGAGGACAGCCTCGCCAGGATTACCTTGCTGATGCCCGCCCGGCGTAGCTGCCGCGCCAGGGCGGTGCTGTCAGGCCCATGGCCGTTATGCGGCGAGAGAACAATTGTGCGGCCGTCATTGAGGCGCTGCGTATAGCGCGCCAGCCAGTCGGCGTCGCCGCCCGCCCCGTCGGCGCCCGTCCCGTCGGCATGTGCGGCCGGACTGCCGCCAGGCCAGCCGTGGTCATGCTGATAGTAATAGCGCGGAGACACGAAGACCGGCATGTCCGTCCCGTCGGCGGCGGCGAACAGGGCCTCCAGAAAGGCCACGATCCCGGTCTCCGGGGTGCGCCGGCCCACCACGCGCCAGGTCCTGCCGTCTGCGGACAGGAAATAGTTCTGAGGGTCCGTGATGATGAGGGCCGTATCGCCCCGTGACACCCCGAAACCCCCGGTATCGCTCAGGTTGAAACCCGGCACAGACGCCGGGGCCAGGCAGACGGAAGCGTTCCCTTCCGTCTGCGGATCATTGGCCGTCTCATTGGCTGTTCCACTGGCAGTCCCAGCGCCCGTCCCAGTGCCCGTCCCGTCGCCGTCGTCATTGGCGGCGTTGCCGGGCAGGGTGCATAGGGCGATGACGGCGGCGGTGAGAAACACGAGGCTGACGCTAGCCTTGATGGATGTGGTGCACGGACGCATGAAAAGCCCCTCTTGCAGAAATGTTTGTCACAGCGCCCCGGCTTGCAGGCAGCCGGTGGGAGGAGGGCCCGGTGCCGTGACGCGATGCCACCCTAGGTCCGTGCACGTCGCCGATATTGACGCTACGCGACATCCTGTTGACCCCGCGCGCCAGCCCGGTCCGGATGCCAAAACGCATGCAATATTCGTGTGGCGTCATCGCGTGTCCCCTGCCGACGCTGCCCGCGCCCACCCCGCCGCCCGCCCGTGGAAGGCGGCGCTGGTTGCTGACGGCATTCCGTATACGTCCTTTGAGGTAGGGAATATCGAAGAGGAACATGCGCGCCTCTCGGCCCTCGGCGTCCGCTTCACCCAGCCGCCGACCTCCTTGGGCGGTGTCACGACAGCGGTCCTGGACGATACCTGCGGCAATCTCATCCAGATCATGCAGATCGCCTGACGCCTGCCCATATATGCCCGGCACAATCCACCATGATAGATTTGCCGCATGATGATCTCAGATATTGACGACTTTTTTCAAAAAGGTTGTGGACGGTGCGAACGCTTCGACACGCCGGATTGCGCGACCAGGTTTTGGGCAGGGGGGCTTGCGGCGCTGCGCGATATCTGCCGTGCGGCTGATCTCACGGAGACGGTCAAATGGGGACATCCCTGCTACATGCACGCAGGCCGCAACATCGTCCTCATCGGGGCGTTCCGCGATGATTTTCGCCTGAGCTTCTTCAATGCGGCTTTGATGAAAGACCCCGATGGCGTGCTGGAAAGGCAGGGGCCGAATACTCAGCACCCGGATATGCTCCGCTTCACATCAAACGAAGGACCCGCCAAGAAGCAAGATGTGATCCACGCCTATCTGGAGGAGGCGAAGGCTTACGCACGTGCAGGTGTAAAGCCGCCGAAAGACGACAGCGCGCTTGATCTCCCTGATGAGCTTGTCCAGGCGCTGGATGACGACCCTGTCCTCGCAGAGGCGTTCCATGCCCTGACCCGTGGTCGGCAAAAGAGCTACGTGATCAATCTCAACAGCGCAAAGAAGTCAGAGACCAGGGTAAGCCGGATCCGGAAGTTCCGTGACAGGATCATCGACGGCAGGGGCGCGAACGAACGCTAAAGGTGTCGTCGGGTCAGCGGCACATCATCGTATACCGGGGGCGGCAGGGCCTGTGATCCGCAACTCGGCTCTCCATGCGGGCTCGCAGTCGCCGGTGGGGTAGGGTATATGCCTATCGGAAGCATCAACGGGTGGGGCGGGGGCCGGACCGGGATGGCGCAAGTATCGGCGTTTTTCGTCGCGCGGATGATTGAACAGGCCATGGCGAGCATCCCGCCGGAGCGGCTGGGGCCGCACACGCGCGGTGATCTTTACCGCGTTGCCGGCCTGCCGGAAGAGGGCCTCCCCGACAAGGGCACGCCCGAGACCTGGCTGATGATCCCCGACAGCAATTATCACGCCTTGCTGGTCGCCATCGCCGCCCTGGAAACACCGGATGTGGGTTTCCACCTGCGCACGGCCTCGGCCTTCCGCTGCGATGATTTCGGCGCCGTCGGCCTTGCCTGGAAGGCCGCGCCCACCCTGCGCGCGTCGTTCTCGCGCATGAACCGCTACACCCGCCTCTACAACACGGCCGCCCCAGCCTTCAGCCTTGAGGAGCGGGGCGACGAGATCTGGTGGGTGCATAACCGGCAAACGCCGCCGCGCACCGGGCTTTACCTCTCAAACGAAGGCGCGATGGCCACCTATGTGGCCCTGTGCCGCGAGGCCACGTCCGAGGCGTTCACGCCCCTGCGCCTGCAGTTCCACCATTCAGACCTCGGCAGCACCCGCGCCGCGGAAGCCTATTTCCGTTGCCCGATCGACTATGACCGCGAGGTGGACGCGCTCATCATGCCCGCCGCCCTGCTGGATGAGCCCAACAGCGTCGGAGATGAGAGCATCTGGCGGTTCCTCACCGCCCAGGTGGAAGAAACCCTGCCGCCGGATGATGACGATGCGGCGGAGGCTACAACAACCGGTCGAATGTCAGGTGGTCAGGGTACGGACATGTCCCTGCGCCGCGCCGTCTTAGAGCAGGTCACCGATGTCCTCAGCGACGGCGTGCCCGGCATCGCCGACATTGCCGCAGGCCTTGCCATGAGCCCGCGTACCCTGCAGCGTCGCCTGGCGGAAGAAGACTGCACCTTCCATGCCGTGGTGGACGAGGCCCGCCACAGCCTCGCCACCCGCCTCCTGTCGGAAACACCCTATTCGCTGGCCGAGATCGCCTTCCTCACTGGGTTTTCAGAGCAAAGCGCCTTCACCCGCGCCTTCAAACGCCGCGAAGCGCAGACGCCGGGCGCTTACCGCGCCGCGCACGCAAGCGGGTAGGGCAGCCCCGGCTAGAAGCGCACAGCCAGCCGCGCGGTCACACCGTGGTTCTGCACCGTGTCGCCCAGTTCACCATCATAGCTGGCAACGAGTCTGATGCCGTCCCCGAAGGAGACGGTGACACCCGCCTCGATCAGCGCCACATCGCGGTCAAGCGGCGCGCCGGAGATCGTAAACGCGTCGCCGGTGGCAAACCGCATGGAGGTGTCGGTCTCAAGGTCACCATAGGCATGCGCCCAGCCCAGCGAGCCGTTCAGTGACGTCGTAATGCCGTCAGCCGCCGCCACCTGCCGGTCAGCCCGCACACCAAGGGTGGTGACCCCGAGCGTCCGCTCTGTGGACCCGACACGCAGCGCCGCAGCGCCCCCCGTTTCCGAGAATTCATCACGATACTGATGGATCACCGACGCACCGGCAAAAGGTTCAAACCGCGCAATGCCTGTGTCGATGCCGTGGCCCAGCTCACCAAAAAGCTGCGCAGTGTGTGCTGAATAATCCGCGGTCAGTGAATTTGTCAGCGCCCCTGCGGTTACCGTACGGCGGCTGGTCACATCATGCACAGCAAAGCTCGCGCCCAGATGCAGGCCCGTGGCACCGGCCTGATGGCCGGCATAGGCGCCAATCGTGTAGCTGTCCGCATCGGCTGAAGAGGTGCGGGCATCCACATCGAAGCTTGTGTCGCCATAGCCCGCCATGAGGCCCCCGCGCCACCCGTCAAAGATCTCGGCGTCGGCACCGAAAAAGACACCGCCAGCCGTCTGGTCCATCGACGCGGCATTGCCGTCGCCATCGGTGTCGCCCCAATTGCCATAGCCGTGCATCCAGACCCCGGCGCCGTCCGCGCCCTTTTCCGGGGTATTGAATGACGCGCGGACACGGTTGCCGGCTGCGGTGCGTGCAAACCGGCTGTTCTGGAGGAACAGACCCGCAGCCGAGGCATGGATCTCGCCCGACAGGCTGTCGAATGCCGCACGCGCATCGGCCTGGCTCAGCACGATCACGGCATCGCTGATGGCATTGCCTGTGCCCAGGCTGCTCACGCCGCCGGCAGCAGCGCGCTGGTTGGCGGTGGTGGCGGCTGAGGCAAATCCCGATGAGTTGCGGGTGAGCGTCAGGATAACGGTGTTGGCGCCATAGCCGAGGCTGGCATCAAGGAACGCGAAGTTCTCGGTCACCGACCCGAACGTACCCGTCACACCACCGCCTGCGGTGATGATCGTATAGGCCGTGGAAACGGCATAGGTGGAGCCGTCATCCGTGCCGTTTTCCGCCGTCACGGTCACCGTTGCACCGGGGTTGATGGTCACCGTGCCCGTGGCCGCCAGCCTGTCGGCATTGCCGTCCCTGTCCACCTCAACGGCATAAACCGAGCCATTGGCAAACCCGGCATTGCCAGCAACGTTCAGCGTGCCGATGGAATTGCCCGGCGCAATCGTGCTGCCGGCATTGGCGGTGAGGTTGCCGACGGTGCCCGAGCCGCCCAGCGTGCCGCCATTGAAAATGAGAGTGCCGGTGGTGCCGTTGACGACAAGGAGGCCATCGCCGGACTTGGTCAGTGTCGTGCCGCTCAGCGTGCCCGCAACGGTCAGGGTACTGCTGCCCACCGTGTTGACATTGATGCCGCCGACATTCGGGTTGATGTTGCCGGTCAGTGTCCAGCTCGAAGCATCGTTTGCCGTGAGTGTCCCGACACCTGTGAAATTGGCGTCTTCCGTTCCGTTTCCATCAAGCACAAGCGTGCCGTTCGACGTCCCCAGATTGACATCACCAACCAGGCTGCTGCCGTTCAGCATCTGCAGCGTGTTGCCCGAATTATCCAGGAGGATAGCAAAGTTCCGGGTGGTGCCGTCGCCGCCCAGCCCGCCGGAAATGGTGCCGCGATTGACGATTTCCATACCGGGCAGGCCTGCGCCGTTGAGGCGAATGCCGACACCGCCGGCGCCGTCCGTTCCGTCGGCGCCGCCGCCGCTGCCGGCACCGCCCGCGCCGCCATTGCCGCCGCCTATGACAGTTGCCGTGCTCGACAGTTCTACCTGCGTCACCGGCCCATTGATGACAAACCCATGGCCGCCCGCGCCGCCATTGCCGCCATTGGTCGGGGTCAGGTTATAGGCCGTGGTGCCGCCCGCACCGCCATTGCCGCCGATGCTGCCGCCGGCCCCGATAAAGCTGATGGGAAGGCCCGCGGTCGAGGCGTCAGCGCCATCGGTCGCGTTCCCGCCCGGCGTCGTATCGGCAGTAATTATCCCTGGGAACCCGGGGATTGTAACGCCCGTGGCCGACAGCGGTGTACCGGTCACATTGGCAAGTTGAATGCGCGTGTTGACGTCCTCCGACGTGATGCTGATCGTGTCATTCGTGCCGGTGGCCGTCGCTGTAGCCCGAACACCGTTGAGCGCGGCAAGCTTCACCGCAAGGTCCTGGAGTGTATCGCCGGTATTGACCGAGACATTGGCAACGAAAGCACCGTTCACGCGGACCTGAAACTGGTCGCCATGGTTGACCCCGGCCAGAGTGGTCAGGTCCGTCACGCTGCCATTGATGCCGGTCGTCGTGCTGGTGCGCACGACAGTGTCATTGAGGCCGACTGACGTCCCGTCGGTGCCGTTCGCCCCAACGACGGCAAGTGCCGGAATAGATATGCTTGTCGCGAGGGATGCCAGCGCCGTTGTGAGAAGCAAGGACCGGTATCCGGATGGTTTGACGAGCCCTGAAGCGCTCCTGCGCGCTTGAAACCCATGACCCGAACCCATTGTGCTTCGACCATGAAGCACCTCACCACGACCCAACACCACGACATCCCCCGCACGCGTCACTGAAAAACCTCAGGCTCTTGAGAGCCAACTTGTCTCCGGGGCAAAAAAGAACGCACCCGGAACAAGTACCGCGTGTTGGAAGTAAGGAAGTGCGGTCAAGTCCGCTATCCGATTTCCGCAAACGGGGGAGCGTGCGGTGATCGGCCAGGGCGGAGGGGTGATTGGGGGGAGCGGGGGCGCAGCCGCCTCAGGCGTTGAGCGTCTCTGACGGCGTGACGCCGAACATCCGCTTGTAGTCCCCGGCAAAGCGGCCCAGATGCACAAAGCCGAACCGCATGGCGACCTGGGTAATTGTGGTGCTCAGCGGATCGGCAGCCGCCAGTTCAGCCCGCACGCGGTTCAGCCGCCAGGCGCGCAGATAGGCAATCGGCGACAGGCCGATATATTCGCGGAAGGCATATTGCAGGGTCCGCTCGGAGACGCCGAGCGCCGTGCAGATATCCACCACGGTCGGCAGCGTGTCCGCCGTCAGATGGCTCTCCACAAAGTCGCGGGCGGCCCGCCCGATCTGCAACGCGCGCCGGCGCTCCGCATGGGAAGGGCCGGGTGCCTCGCGCGTGTCCGCCGCGATCTGCAGAACCGAGTGCAGCAACTGGCTGCGCATAACGGCCCTGTCCAGCACCTCGCCGCGGTGCCGCGCGTCGCGGGCGGCATCAAGCCAGACATCGATTAATGCCCTGAATGCCCGGGGGGTGCTGGTCGCCAGCGGCACCACCTCCTGTGGCGGGTGCTCCCACAGGGCCGGGTTGAGAGCCCGGACCCCTCGCAGGAAATCGTCCTGGCTGAACCCCACATAGGTCGTCTCGATGCCGGCAGGCACATGAACATCGAATTCCATATTGCCGGGCATGAAAAAGACGGTGTCACTGTCTTCGCTCGACCGGTCGGAGAAGCGCATCCCCGGCCCGCCGCTGGAAACGGACAGGGTGCAGAAATCCGCGGGCGCACGGCCCAGCTTCTGAATGGTCGCTCCCTGGCGCTCCCGCATGATGATCTGGCTGCCAAGGTTGAGGCTCTGCATCTCCACCACATGGCGGCCATGGCCGAGCTGATAGCACTCCATCTCCACCCAGGGCTGCAATTGCGCCTGGTGCGCCGGGTCGTCGATCTGTTCTGCGTGCAGGGTCGCGCCACGGGCAGACGACGCACCGCCGCCGGCCGCCTCCCGGCTGCGCCGGGCGGCCGCCGTGTCGGGCCATTGCCAATGATCAGGGTCGAACTGTCCCATGTTCCGCTACATGCTTGATCTGAAGGGGCCGGATTATCGGCGCAAACGGGCGGAAGCGCGATCCGTCGCCGCTGTTAGTCTTACCGAACGCACCTCCGCTAGCAGTGCCTTGCACAGATTTGAAATGAGGCTTTGTTGCCCTTGCACAGTGTAGGCCTCCGCTACGCCGAAGGTGGTATGAGCCACTTTCAGCAAAGTTTTCAGGTGCAAGGGAATACGGTCTTGATAAATGAGTTTCCGCATCCCACTTCAAGGTTAAGACCAGCGGTTGACCGCACCCCCTGCCGTCTTTGAAAGGCTTCATTGCGGGAAACTGGCCTAATGCGCTGGTGGCTGGTCCGGTAAGGGCACCCAGCGCACGAGATGTTAGGAGATGCAAATTGCATGCAACTTTCATCCTCGAAGCCACGAAGCCCTGCGGTTCAAAGTACCGATTGGAGTTTTCGTTCGGAGTTCTGCTCTTGGGATGGCTTCTGGGTAACTTTGGATAGCTAGGTGGAGAGAGGCCGTTCCTCGGGGCGGCCTCTTTTTCCTCACGCGCCCTCCAGCGTCTCAACAAGCGCGGGCAGGTCCGCCACCGTGTCGATCAGATGGTCGGCCCCGGCCTCCGTCAGGGGTTTCCCGGCGCGGGCGCGGATGGCGTCTTTTTCGTCCTCACTCAGCCCGGCCATCTGGTCCGGCGTCAGGCCCGCCTCGTTGCCGGATAGGGTGACGCCCACGGTCACGCAGCCGGCGGCCCGGCCCTCGGCAATGCCGGGAGCAGTGTCATCCACCTTGATCACCGTCTCCGGCGGGTAGACCGCAAGGTCGATGAAGCACTGATACATGCCCAGCGGTCCGGGCCGACCCTCGGAGAGATCATCCGCACACACCAGATTGTCCGGCGCAAAGCCCTGCTCGGCGGCCAGCGGTAGAATGCGTTCCATGATCGAGCGGGTATAACCCGTGGTGGAGCCGATCTTCATGCCCCGCTCGCGCAGCAGCCGCACGGTCTCCGCCGCGCCCGGCACGAGTGTCGCGTAATCCGCCACCACCCGTTCATTCATCGGCACGAACACCTGGTAAATGCGGTCCACATCCGCGCGCGAGGCGGGCTTGCCCGTCTTCACCGACCATTTGGCGGCGATGTTCGGCGCCTGCAGCATGGCGTTGATGTGGTCCCATTTCGGCAGCCCCATGGGCTTGCGCGCATCCTCGACCGTGACCTCGATGCCAAATTGCGCAAATGCTTCCACGAACACGCCCATGGGCGCGAAGGAGCCGAAATCGATCATCGTCCCCGCCCAGTCAAAGATGGCGGCCTTGAACCTGGTCATGCTGCTTTCGTCCCGTAGAGCTCGGCAAGGGTCTGCTCGCCGATGGAAAAGGCGGTCGAGGCCCCGCATCCGGCAGTTACCATGACGATGCGGGTCGCGTCATCCGGCGCGTCGGTAAAGGTCCAGCCCTGGGGCGACACCGCATAGGTGCCCAGCCAGCGTTCCTCGATCCGGTAGTCCGGGCATTCCAGCACCGCGTCGAATTCATCAAGGATCAGCCGGTCCACATGGGCGGGCTGGAAGGGGGTTACCTCATCACCGTAATGATGGCTGTCGCCCACCACCAGTGATCCGTCAGCGGATTGAACGCAGATGAGATGCACGCCATTGGCCCGCTGCGCGGGTTGCTCCCTGTCCAGCCGCGCCTTCAGCGCCGCCGCTTCGGGAAGATCCGCATAGCCGTGATAGCGCGCCAGTCCGAGATCGGACATCACCGGCGTCGTCAGCGGCAGCGATGCGCCCGGCCGCAGCCGCAGCATGTGCAGCTTGCAGCGGGAGACCCCGCGGGCGGCGATCCTGTCGGCAAACAGCGTCGTGCCGTCATCACCCGGGCAGACGATCACGGTTTCCGCGTGGATGACCCCTAGCGAGGTCTCCACCTCAGGTGCCGCCACGCGGCTGACGGCGCAGCCGAAGCGGAAATGCACCCCCAGCCCGTCCCGCAGCCAGGCAATGAGCGCGGGCAGGGCGGTGCGGGATTCAACGCGCAGTTCATAGGGTGAATACAGTGCCGCCGTCACGCCTGAGGGGGTCAGCGCCGGGTTCATCTCCAGAGCCTCGGCCCGCGTCAGGCGCCGGCACTCCGCACCCATGTCGGTTGCCCGAAACGCATCCACCACGGCTTCCGCCTCCGGCCGCCGCGCGGCGACCACAAGGCCGCGTTGCAGCACCTCGATGCCCGCGGCCTCCGCTACCTCTGCCCAGATGTCGCGGGCCCGGCGCGCATGGTGCCAGCACGCCCCGGCCTGCTGTCCGGATACCGTGACGAAGCCGAAATTGCGGATCGAGGCGCCAAGCGGCTGCGCATCACGCTCCAGCACGATGACGGATTTGCCCCGCCGCCGGGCAGCCAGCGCATGGGCCAGCCCCACGATCCCCGCCCCGACAACTGCAACGTCATAGCCTGCCGTCACCTGTATCTGTCCCCCTGCTTCGAGTGCCGCGCAGCCTATCCGCGCTGCCCGCCTGCACGCAATCGGCAGATGGCCCGCCTGCATGCTGGCAGTCAGCAGATAGATTGACGGCGGCCCGGTCAGCCCCCACTTTGAGCGTGTCCTGACATTTCACCTACCCCATCCGGAGACATTGCGATGACTGACCTCACGCAGCCGCTGGCCTTTTCCAGCGGGGCCACGATGAAGAACCGCTTCATGCTTGCGCCGCTGACCAATTGCCAGAGCCATGCGGACGGCACCCTGTCCGACGACGAATATCGCTGGCTCACCATGCGCGCCGAGGGCGGCTTCGGCCTCACCATGACCTGCGCTGCCCATGTGCAGGCTATCGGCCAGGGTTTCCCCGGCCAGCTCGGCATCTGGGATGACAAGCACATCGAGGGCCTCACCCGCCTGGCCGAGGGTATCAAGAAGAACGACAGCATCGCCCTGGTGCAGCTTCACCATGCAGGCATGCGCTCGACTCTGGTGAAGGAGCTGCTCGACGGCCAGCCGGTGTGCCCCTCCGACAATGAGCGCGACGGCGCGCGCGGCCTCACCAATGCTGAAACCAAGCAGCTGATCGAGGATTTCATCCGCGGTGCCGAACGCGCGCAGGAAGCGGGCTTCGACGGCGTCGAGATCCACGGCGCCCACGGCTACATCCTGTGCCAGTACTTCTCCGACAAGATCAATCACCGCGACGATGAATATGGCGGCGACCTCGACGGGCGCTTCCGCATCCTGTTCGAGATCATCGACGGTGTCCGTGCCCGCTGCCGCAAGGATTTCATCCTCGGCGTCCGCCTGTCGCCGGAGCGTTTCGGCATGAAGCTGGCGGAAGTGAAGGAGATCGCCGGCCGCCTGCTGACCGATGACCGGATCGACTTCCTCGACATGTCCCTGTGGGACAGCTTCAAGGAGCCGGAGGAAGACGAGCACAAGGGCAAGTCCCTGATGGCGCATTTCGGCGAGCTCAAGCGCGGCACCACGCGCCTCGGCGCTGCCGGCAATATCCGCACGCCGGAAGACGCCGAGAAGGTCATCGCCGCCGGATATGACTACGTGCTGCTGGGACGCGCGGGCATGTGGAACCATGATTTCCCGGCGCTCTACGCCGGCAATGCCCGCTTCGAGCCCACCCCAACCCCGATGACCCGGGCCCAGCTCCTGGATGAAGGCATCTCCGATACCTTCGCCACCTATATCAAGGGCAACTGGCCGCAATACGTGGCTGACTGAGCAGCCCGCATCGGGCCCCCTAAAGGTCCCGCATCCACTGCCACGGCGCGGTGCATCCCCCACGGGGTGCGCCGCGTCTGTCGTGCATGCTTTGTGCAGAACGTCCGGAAAAGAACTCCGTACTCGGCCCATCACAAAGCCGTCAGCGCAACGTCCCGTTAGGAAACCTCTCCCGATAGTTTCCCCGGCGCATGGCTATGGCAACCGGGGCGCGCGAGGAGGAAATGGCGATGGGTATGTGGGACGCTGACCCGGACAGGCAGCAGGCGGTCATTCCGCCGCGGGAAGATGCGATAGGCCGGGTGTCGCCCGGCTGGGTCACCGGCGCGGTCGAACTGCCGCTGACCGACATCCCGGCCATAAGCGCGGAGATAAACCGCGCCCATGCCTATTGGTGCAAGCTGGCCGGTACGGGCGATCTGCCCTTCTGGGGCGACTTCAATCCCCTGCGCCTGCGCAGCGTCCTGCAGCAGGTGATGCTCTATCGCTGCCAGCCTGGCGGGCGGCGCTTCCTCATCAAGGTAATGGGCGAGCACGTAGCCGACATCATGCAGTTCCAGGGCAATGGCCGCATGCTTGACGAGGTGATGGGCGAGCCGAACCTGACCGATGTCACACGCTGGCTGAAGGAAGTGCAGGCCTCCCGCCGCCCGCGCTTCATCTCCAAGTCCCTGGCCTGGCAGTCACGCTCCTATGTGGATTACTGGGTGCTGATGCTGCCCTTCCACAATGGCGAGGACGGCATCTGCCACATCCTCTCCACCTTCCATTTCGAGTACCGGCCTGTCTGAGGCATTCAGGGCACGCGCGGGCAGGGGAGGGAGCTCATTCCCCCGGCGCGCGGAAGGCGTCCATCCACATCATCGCCTTGGTCAGGCCGATGAGGGAGAAGGGGATGATCTGCGCTTTGCCCGTCTCGTCGGTGAAGGCAAGCTCCAGCTGCTGCCCCGCCGTCATGGCCGGGATCACGTCGAGATTGGCGCGCGACTGGCCGAAGGTGAACTCGTTGACGACATTGCCGTCCTGGTAATAGCCGTCATCCGCCCCGTAGCTGAACGCGCCCAGCATCTCTCCGTCGACGGACAGGGTGATCGGCTGGCTGACATCCGCCATCACCTTCACCGGTACGAACATCAGCTGGTAATCCATGCCCGGATAGCCCGAATGCAGGAACAGCTGGAAGTCGCCCACATGGCCGACATCCCCCGCATAGGTAACCGTGCGGCAGGCATCTTCGCCCGGCGTGCAGATGGCCAGCCAGTCGGAGAAATAGGCGCGCGTCTCGCCATATTTGGTGGTGATGCTGTCCGGCACCGGCGCTGAGAGATAGTCCTGCCCCCGTGCAGGCATCGACGCCGTGAGGATTGCAACCACAATCGCGGTGATCGTAGCCGCGAGGAGAAAGGCGGGGGACATGCCGCGAACGGCGCGTGTCAGGCGGCAGGCGGTCGTCATCGCTCAATCCTCCGGAAGCGGAATAAACTCGTCTTCATCGCCGGGCACCTTGGCAAAGCGGCCCTCGCGCCAGTCATCCTTGGCCTGCTCGATGCGCTCAGGCCGGGTGGAGACAAGGTTCCACCACAGCTTGCGTGGACCGATAGGCGCCCCGCCGATCAGCATCAGATGCGCGCCCTCAGCCGAGGTCACGCTCGGCGTCGCGCCCTCGGCGATCAGCAGCATCTGCCGCGCGCCGAAGGTCTGTCCGGCGATCTCGATCGTGCCGGAGACAACGTAAAGCGCCCGCTCCTGCGGCCCGGTCGGCACACCGAATTGCGCCCCCGCCGACAGGCGCACATCGGCATAAAGCGTGTCTGAATGGACCTTCACCGGCGACACCATGCCGAACGCCCCGCCCGCGATCAGGGCCACGCGCACATGCCCCCCGTCCGCGCTCTCATGCGTCACCACGGGGATGTCGTCGGCTGAATAGTGCTGGAAGTCCGGGTCGATCTCTTCCATCTCGGTGGGCAGGGCATGCCAGGTCTGGATGCCCTCGATCCGCGCCTCGCCTTCGCGGAACCAGTCCGGCGAGCGCTCCGAATGGACGATGCCCGAGCCCGCGGTCATCCAGTTGACCTCGCCGGGACGGATCTCCTGCACCGAGCCCAGGCTGTCGCGATGCATCAGCGCCCCGTCAAACAGCCAGGTAAGGGTGGACAGCCCGATATGCGGATGCGGCCGCACATCGATGCCGTCGCCCGCCGGGAAGGTCGCCGGACCCATGTGATCGAAGAAGATGAACGGCCCCACAGACCGCGCCTCGATGGCCGGCAGCACCCGCCTGACCTCGAAGCCGCCCAGATCCTTTGCCTTGGGCACGATGACGGCAGAAACCGGCGCACACCCGCTCTCGGTCGTGCAGTCGGCCTCTTGCGATGGTTGCCAGCTCATTCAGGGCTCCCTGCCGGGCTGCGGCGTCGCTTCAGGTGATTTGCCGCATACTGGCCGGAGACGGACGATTTGGAAAGGAAAAGGGGCCAAGCGCTCATCTCCACATCTTGTTGGCATGAAGCGCTGTTCACCGAGCGAGTGGCATTTCCTCTGATCAGGCCACCACGATTTTTCCCGGGAGAAACCAACACAGATACTACTACTATACCAATATCTGTTCTAATACAGACGAAGGTGGCTACTATCAGTCATGATCAAAGACATATGGAGAAAATTTAAGGGAAGCGTCTCAACCGGTCTGACTTGGTTGGGCATTCTCTATGCCTATTCAGACATTGTTGGGCTGCCAAGGGAGTATGGCTTGGCGAGCTCAGACTTCCCTGGGCGCGAGGCCGTATTGCTTGTGCTTCTTTTATTTGCCAGCTGTTACATTGTCTGGGTCGAAATTCGACCTTATGTCCGCTGTTGGCGCGCGGCCACACGGCCCCGCCCTTTTTCTGTTAAATCTCCGACAAATCTAGCGAAGGACGCTGTCCATTACTCTGAGGCCGGTCGGGACGAGTTCATCGCTGAACTTCGTATCCCGCTGTTCGTTCAGAACCAAAGTGACGAAGTTCTACGTTCCGTACGTGCACGGATGATGGCTGTACGCGGATTGGTGGACCTACCACTCATGGAAACTGGTGCTACTGAGGGTGATATACACCCCGGCATGTCAGTCGTGTTTTTGGCAGGAACAACTCTATGGCCTGAGGGACAAATCGCGGCTCACCCGAAAAAATTCGTTAAGTTGGGTGCAAAGAGTTACAAGGCAAAAAAACAAGAGGCCCAATTTGCGCACTTCATTCTTCCGGGTGACGAGAAAATGGCATTCGGAGGTCGAATTGAGGAGGGCGCGCCGCTTTCAGTCTTCCCAAGCACGATTTGGATTTCGGCAGAAAATGCACCTCCGTTAATGCTGCAAGTTGAGATTGTGCCCGACGAACTGTCCAATCCGCTCCGCATTATAAGCCTACATGATCGTCAGAATCGGCGGTTGGAACCAACTCTGGCTGACGCTTTGGACCAACCGCATGCGGAGGGCAAAGAGTCCTAAGACCAAATGAGCTCTGTGTTTAGCGCTGCTGACGGCAGCACTCGGTCAATTGCTAGACGGATTTCACGCAGTCTCAGACCGGAACGACCTCTTTTTCCTTGTGGGGATCATACAGGCCCAATGGCCTCTCATCTCTTACCTCGGGGGTAAGTGTCTGGCGCTGATCTGTGCTTATCTTCCTCCAGAGCCACGCAGCGCCGGGGCGGTACCCCTGTGCTCGCGACGGACACCAGGAGACTTTGCCATGAACGAGCTGAGCACCGATCCGCGGGCCCTGTCCGGCACTGAGCCGGAGACCTTCGGCGACCATATGCGCCTGTGGCGGCGCATTCGCGGGCTGAGCCAGCTGCAGCTCAGCGTCCGGTCGGATGTGTCCTCGCGCCATGTGTCCTTTCTCGAATCCGGCCGCTCAAGGCCCAGTCGCCCGATGGTGGACACCCTGGCCGATGCCCTGGACATCCCCCTGCGCGCCCGCAACCCTATCCTGATGGCGGCGGGCTTTGCGCCTGTCTATCGCGAGACCTCGCTGGATGAACCCGATGCCCGCCACATCCGCCATCTGCTCGACATGGTGCTGAAAGGCGCCGAGCCGTTCCCCGCCCTGGTGGTGGACCGGCACTGGAACGTGCTGATGACCAATGCGGGCGGCGCGCTGATGCTCTCGGCCGCAGGAGGCGAGAAAGGGGCTGGCGAGAAAGGCGCTGGCGAGACGGAGGTCGGCAAGGCGGGGGGCCTCAACATGGTCGATGTCATCCTCGCCCCCGGCCCCATGCGCGACCTGATCGTCAACTGGGACGAGGTGGTGAACGACCTGCTCAAGCGGGTGCGCCGCGAGGCGGATCACGCGGGCGATGAAACCGTGCTCAATCGCATGCTCGCCCTGCTGCCCGAGGGCTGGAAGCCTCCGCGCCGCGACACCACCGATGTGCCGCTGGTGATCCCGCTCCATCTCCGCTTGCCGGGTGCGGCCGGCACGCTTGTGGACCTGCGTTTCGCCTCCATCATCGGCAGCCTCGGCACCCCGGCGGATATCGGCCTCGCTGAACTTGCGGTCGAGACCTTCCTGCCCGCGGATGAAGCCACCGAAGCTTTCCTCAAGGCGGCAATGGCGGGGTAGGCCGGGAGAGGTGGCAGCGGCCTAGGCCGTGCGCCCCTGCCGAAGCCACGCCAGCGCCCCCAGCAGGATCAGCACCAGCATCACATGCACGCCGATCACCGGCGGCCAGCCCATGAGGTAGAGCACGTCATTGGCGAGCCCCGGCTTGAACGGCCCGCCGCCAAAGGCGAGCCCGCGCGTGCCAAAGAATGTGTGCGCCATGGCGGGCAGGGTGAACAGCCAGGCGGTGACGATCGCCGACCAGAACAGCACCTGCTGCATGATGGGTGTCAGCAGCAGGTAGCGCCCCCCATAGGCCAGGCCGATCAACATCAGCCCCTGGGTGATGCCCTCCATGTGCCCCATGCGGAAGGCGCGCGCGTCACCGGGGATGCTCACATCGATCTGGATCGGCAGCGGCCACAGCACGATTTCTCCCAGCAGGTGAAACATCCACACCCAGCCGAACAGGCAGGCCGCCGCAATCAGCCCGAAGCCGTTGAAAACCAGCAGTGCCGCCATCCGGTCGCCCAGGGCACTCTTCGTTGTTCCATCCGTATACGTTGTATCGGTCATCTTTCCCCTCCCTTTGGTCTTGATTCTTTTGTCAGGCCGCGCGCAGCGCCGGTTCCGGCTTGTGAAGCTGCGTGGTGTCGAGATCACCCAGCGCCTGTCCCATCTCCATGGGGTGCGCCCCATAGGCCGCCCACCAGGCCCTCACCCAAGCCGGGTCCGCCACCTTGCGGGGATGGTAGGTGGGCGACAGGATGCGCAGCAGCCTCGGCGTCAGCTTGCTGAAGATGCGCAGGAGCAGCACTGCCAGCCGTACCCGCAGGCGCCAGTCCCCCCACAGCCCGTCTTCCCTCAAAAGCGCCCGGTAGCCCTGGCCCGTGCGCAGGAAGATATGCGCCGTCGCAAAGGCCAGCCCGTAAAGGCGCCACCCATAGGTGCCGCCGGCAGCGTGGAACACATCGAAGGCCGCTTCCTTGTGCTCGATCTCCTCGACGAAATGCCACAGCACCAGCGAGGCAACGGCGGGGTCGGAACCGCCGAACAGATGCACCCGGTCCTCCACCAGCATGTGGCCGATCGCCAGCGCCATGGATTCAAACCCCTCCGCATAGGCAAGGTTGAACATCAGCGATTTGGTCTCGCCGAAGCGGCCATAATCCGCCGCCAGCACCGCCTCGATGCGCGGCACGCTTTCATAGCCGCAGGCCGCCAGCTCGTCATTGAAGGCCCGGTGCTGCCGGTGATGCGTCGTCTCCTGCGCCACATAGGCGTTGAGCTCACGCACCAGTTCAGGGGCATCGCTGACCATCGGTCGGGCCTTCGCCATGGTGCGGATCAGATAGGGCTCGAGATGGGGCATAGCCAGCGACGCGGCATTGACGATGTGGCTGAACTCCGGCCGCGCCGCATTCCAGTGCGCTGCGCGCGGTCGGGCCGGGGCCTGGGCACGGGCGCCGCGCGGAAAGCGGAACAGCATCTTGCGGATCGCCTTGATGCGCCCGTCCCCGATCCGCGTCCCAATCCGCGTCCCGGTGTGCCCGCCTGTCGCGTCCTGCGTCATCCCGTGCCTCCCGCGGCGATTAGAGGAAACAATCTAGTTTAGATGTTTTCCTCTAATTTCCGGTGGGCGTCAAGCAATGGCCCGTGTATGGTCGGGCGCATGGCAGGAAACCGGGAAAAAATCATCGAAGGCGCGCGGCAGCTGATGAACCGCGAGGGCGTGTCCGCCACCGGCACCACGCGCATCGCCGAGGCGCTGGGGGTGAGCCCGGGCAATCTCTACTATCACTTCAAGAGCCGCGAACAGATCGTCGCCGAGATCTATGCCGGCTTCGAGGCAGGCTTCCGCGAAAGCCTGATCGCGGGGCTCGATCGCGACATCACGCCGGACCGCTTCGCCGCCTTCTATATCAACGCCGTCGATTTCGCCTGGACCTACCGCTTCTTCTTCGCGGGCCAGACCGACTTGCTGGCCGCCGACTCCGCGCTGGCACGCCGCCACCGGGCCTTCCAGATATGGAGCCTCGAAGCGCTGGAGGACATCGTCTCCATGCTGGCCAAACAGGGCACGGCAAAGCTGCCCCGGGGACGTGCTGAGGCAGCCCGCCTGCGGGCCTCCATCGCGCTCAACACCTGGCTCACCTGGAGCGGCTGGATCAGTTTCCTGAAAGTGGAGAAACCCGAAGGCGCCCTGGTGCGCGGCGACATGGCCCGCGGCGCGCTGCAGATCTTCGACGTCTTCGCCCCCTGGCTCGACCCCGCCTTCGAGCAGGCCGCTCGCAAGCTGCTTGTGAGGGAACTCAGCCGCGAGGAGGCTGTGGCCTAGCGGTCCTGCTGGCCCCGCGGGCCAGTGTCCCCGGCCTGCTGCGCTTTCTCGGCCATCGCCTGGGCTTCGTAATCCGTTTCCGGCTTGCCGTAATACTTCACGCCGTGGCGGATCGGCGGGCGGCCCTGGTCCATGCGGTGCTTGTTGGTGTCGCGCAGGGAATAGACGCAGCCGCAATATTCCTGCTGGTAGAACTCTTCTTCCTTGGACACATCCAGCATCCGCTGGCTGCCGCCGCCCTTGCGCCAGTTATGGGTCCAGTAAACCATGTCCGGATAGCGCGCAGCGGCCCGTTCGCCGGAGCCGTTGATCTGGTTGAAGTCCTTCCAGCGCGAGGTGCCCAGCGTCGAGCAGATGGTGGAAAACCCGTGCTCATGCCCGTACAGCGCCGTCCGCTCGAACCGCATGTCGAAGCACAGCGTGCAGCGGTGCCCGCGCTCCGGCTCGTTCTCGAAGCCCTTGATGCGCGTAAACCAGTTGTCCTTGTCGTAATCAAGGTCAACGAAGGGCACGCCCAGCTTCTCCGCGTAGCGCATGTTCTCCTCCTTGCGGAGGTCATATTCCTTACGCGGATGAATATTCGGATTGTAGAACAGGATCGTGTAGTCGATGCCTGACCGCGCAAGCTCGTTCATCACGTCGCCCGAGCAAGGCGCGCAGCACGAATGCAGCAGCAGCTTGTCGCCCGCCGGCAGCACCAGCGGCTCGATTTCTTTCTTCCTGTTGGTCTTGTGCGTCATGGCCCTTCATCCTCAAGGGCCCGCGTTATAGAGAAAAACCCAAGCCGCGCCAACCACTTGCGGGGCACGCGTCTGCTGCGGCAAGCGGCGCTGTGAGTAGGCCCTCCCGTCAGCCCGAAGGGATGCCGGGGAGGGCGAAACAAAGTCACCTCTCCCCTCGAGGGAGAGGTCGGTGCGCAGCACCGGGTGAGGGGGATGGGCCTGCCCACCCGCACCTCGCTAGAAATCAGACACCAATGCTGCCGCCCCGTCACCCTCCCACGCGCCGACGCGCGCGGGCCCCTCCCTCTCCCGCAAGGGGAGAGGGGCAGGAGCCGCACATTTCACTAATAACCAATAGCCGCCATCCCTCCGGCTTGACCGGAGGGTCTCAGGCTGAGGGCACGCAGCGCCCCCCGCGCTGCCGCTCAGTCCTCGTTGCGGCGGAACAGCCGGCCGAGGATGTTCTGGTACTTCACCGGCATCAGCCGCTGGATACGGTCCATGAAGCGGGCGTCGCCGCCGATCAGGATACGCGGATTGTCCTTCTCGATCCCGGTGAAGATCACCCGCGCCGCCTCTTCCGGCGTCGTGCGGGCGAAATCGTCAAAGCCTTGCGTGATCTCTTCCTTGCGTGCCAGCAGCTCCTCGTTCTGGGCCAGCCGGGCATTGCGCGCCACATTGGTCTTGATGCCGCCGGGATGCACGCAGGAGATCTTCACATTGGTTGCGTCCGCCGTCATTTCCGCGCGCAGGCTTTCGGTAAAGCCGCGGATGCCGAACTTGGCCGCGTGATAGGCGGAGTTCCCCGGCACCGCGATCATCCCGAAGATCGACGACACATTCACGATGTGCCCGCGCTTGCGCTCGATCATCTGGTTGAGGAAGGCCTTGGTGCCATAGACCATGCCCCAGAAATCGATGTCCATCACCCACTCGAAATCCTCATAGGCCATTTCCGAGACCTGGGCGAAAAGGGCAACGCCCGCATTGTTGATGATGATGTCGGGCGTGCCGTAGTCAGCCGTTACCTGCGCAGCAAGGTCATAGACCGCGTCCTTGCTGGCCACGTCCAGCATATGCGTCTCGACCGCGCCGGACCCCAGACCCCGCGCCTGCGCAGCGGTTTCCTCGAGCCCCTTCATATCCACATCAGTTGCGATCACCCGCGCGGCGCCGTGCTGGATGGCATGCTTCACCAGCGCCCGGCCGATGCCCGAGGCGCAGCCGGTGATGAAAATGGTGGAGCCTGAAATCTGGGTCATGATGCGCGTCCCTGAACCTTGATATGACTTTTTGTCAGTATTGGTGCGGAAGATAAGCACACCTTACGGACCCGGCGCAACAACCGCACGGGGCCTGCCTGCAGCCTGTCATCACATTCCCCAGCTCGGCGACACATCATTAACCCTGGGGGCGGATAGTCATCCCGGTATTTGAAACCCGTGGCTGTATCGCGGGTGTGCACGGCAGGACGCGAAGGACGTGGGCGCCCCATGGTCAAGGCACTCTTCTCAGGTGCGGCAGGTCCGCTGCAGCGCCAGCCCTCGGTGGCCGATCTGCTCAAGCAGCGGGCGGCAACACCCTCAGGCACCCTGACGGGAGCCGCTTCCGCTGGCCGCCAGGACCCGGCGGATGCCCTGCTCGGCGCGCTCAAGAAGGCCGGTGCCACCAACACCGAAGCGCTGGAAAAGAAACTGGCCGAGGACAAGGAGACCAAGGCCGGGCTTGATGCCTTGCGGAAGCAGGCCGACCCGTCCGAAGCCCGCAAGGCCCGGGCCAAGCAGAAGATCGAGGAAATCAAGAAGCAGCTTGAAGCCCTGCGCGTGCTCGCCGCCGTCAATCCGGAAGCCGCCGCCCGCCAGGCCGCCCGGCTCAGCCGTGAACTGGCAACCGCCGTGAAGGAATATGCCAGCGCCGGCGGCGACACCTCGTCCCTCACCGGCACCGAAGCTCCGAGCATCGATGACGCAGGCGCGACGGCGCCTGCGGACGCGCAAGCAACCAGGACGGCAACCGAGACAGCCACCGAAACAACTGCCGCGACAGATGTGCCTGCAGCAACACCGGACACTGCCGCGGCAGATCAGACCACCGGCAGTGACACCCCTGAGGCTCCGGGTACGGAGCAACAGGACGAAGCCACCGGGACATCCGTTGAAACGTCCGACGAAACCCCCGGCACGGAAGACACCCATCCCGACCGGGCCCGCGCCGAGGCCTATCAGTCTCTGGCAGCGGAGCAGCAGAAAGCCCTCGACGCCGCCAAGTCGGAGGATGAGTTCGTCAATACCATCCGCCAGCTCAAGGCCGAGCTGGAAAGCCTCATCAAGCGTGGTCAGGACGCGCAGGAGGATGAGGCCGGCGCTCCCCGGAACGGCGAGGAGAACCGCCGCGCCCTGCGCGCGCTTGAGGATGTCGATCAGGCGCTGCTTGCCATCTCCTCACCCACATCGGCTAGTCTTGGGGCGATAAACATAATCGCTTAAAGAAAAGTCAGGTGAGGACCCCATGGACATCGCGCCGATTCCCGGCCTGTCGGATGACGTCAACGACATCCGGCTGAGGACGGCTGACATCGTCAATGCCGAAATCATTCCCGCAGAACCAGTGCTCTTCAAGGGCGGCAAGGAGGCAGAACCCGTCCGCGCCCATATCCGCGAGCTGGTAAAGGAGCGCGGCCTCTGGGCGCCGCATCTGCCGACAGAATATGGCGGCATGGGCATCGGCTTTCTCGCCCATGCCTACATGAACGAAGTGCTGGCCTGGTCGCCCTTCTCCGCCCGCCTGTTCGGCGTCGTCGCGCCCAATTCCGGCAACCAGAAAGTGCTGCTCAAATACGGCACCGAAGAGCAGAAGAAAAAGTGGCTTGAGCCGCTCATCTCCGGCGAGATGGAAAGCTGCTTCTCCATGACCGAGCCGGGCAATGCGGGCTCCGATCCCCGCTCGATCCAGACCCGCGCCGTGCGCGACGGGGACGAGTGGGTGATCAACGGCCACAAATGGTTCACCTCAAATGCCCGCCGCGCTGACTTCGCCATAGTCATGTGCCGCACGTCGCGCGAAACGCCGGAGGCAGGCAAGCCGGGCGACACCATGGTGCAGATCATCGTGCCCATGGACACGCCCGGCCTTGAGATCGTCCGCTCGGTCCCCGTCTGGGGCCACACCAACGGCGATCACTGCGAGATCACCTATAAAGATGTGCGCGTGCCGGTGGACAACGCGCTCGGCCGCGTCGGCTCCGGCCACCAGGCCGCCCAGGACCGTCTGGGCGCGGGCCGTGTCTTTCACTGCATGAATTCCATCGGCGCCATGTGGCGTGCCTTCGACATGATGGTGCGCCGTTCGATGGACCGCGACGTCCATGGCGGCAAGCTGGAAACCAAGCAGTTCGTCCAGGGCTTCATCGCCGACAGCTACATGGACATCCAGGCCGCCCGCCTGATGACCATCAACTGCGCCCGCGTGATGGATGAAGGCGGCGACGCCCGCACCGATATCTCGGCCATCAAGGTCTTCGTGCCCGCAGCCTTCGAGCGCGTGGTGGACAGGGCGATCCAGGTGCACGGCGCGCTGGGCGTCTCAGGCGATACGCCGCTGGCAGGCATGTATACCGGCGCCCGCACGCTCAGGCTCGCCGACGGCCCGGACGAAGTGCACCGCATCCTCATCGCCAAGAATGTGCTCAAGCATTATCACTCCGGCGGCAGTTGGGATTTTGGGACCTGACCCAAGGCGCGGTACACTGCGCCCCGCGACTCCGTTCTGGATGACGTGACACGCTACCGGCACAGACCCTGAGCGCCATGTGCGCGGCAGGGGCCGGTGATCGTCAGGTGCTGTTCCGGTGTTACTGACCGGTGCTACTGAAGTGTCACGAAAGACGCGTATGCGGTGGTCCTTCGTGCTCCTGCACGTTAAAGCGCCTGTCGCTGTCCTCACTGTGAAACGGGGCGGCGGCCATGGCGCGGCGCATCTTGATATGCGCCCGGGCCCGGCCCTGGTTTGATGAGGGCTGACTCGCCCCTGATTCGGGGGAGGCCGGCCTGGCATGCAGGATCCTGCCTTGAGGTGTGGAGTGAAGATGGCGGACGACAAGCCGGGAACCCCGGAAAACGACTCCTTCCTGTCCCGCGGGCTGCGGCCCGCCGCGTCGGAGGATCACGTGCGCACCCGCACCCTGGATGTGGGCGTTGTCGCCTTCGGCGGCATGGCCATCATCGGGCTGGGGGCGTTTCTCGGCGCGCTCAAGGCAAGCTCCGCTATCCTCATGGCCGGTGCCGTCGCGGGGCTTGCTGCCCTGTGGCTCAAATATGCCCCCCGCGCCAGCCGCACCGTGCGGCGGGTGGAAATGCCGCTCACCCAGCCCGCCACCGTGCGCGCCCAGTTCCCGCTCACCCCTGAGACCGGCGTCGCCATCATCGAGCGCCTGCCGGACCCGATCATCCTGCTCGACCGCTCCGGCCGCATCGTGCTGCACAACCGTGCCGCCACGGGTATCGTCGGCGAGGCCGCAGCCCGGCGGCACATCTCCACCGTCATGCGCGTGCCGGAAGTGCTGGAGGCGGTGGCGCAGGTGGTGGCGGGGGAAGCGGCCCAGGTGGTGGAATACACCCAGCCCGTGCCGATCGAGCGCCACTACCACGCCTTCATCGCGCCGGTCATCGCCGCAGCCGAACCGGGGCGCGACGGCGCCATGTCCGGCTCCCGCGACCGCCAGCGAAACGTGCTGATTCTCCTGCACGACCTCACCACCATCAAGCGCGCAGAACAGATGCGCGCCGACTTCGTGGCCAATGCCAGCCATGAGCTGCGCACGCCGCTGGCCTCCATGTCCGGCTTCGTCGAGACCCTGCGCGGCCCCGCCCGCGATGACCCGGAGGCGCGCGACAAGTTCCTCGCCATCATGCAGGAGCAGGCCGAGCGCATGGGCCGCCTGATCAACGATCTCCTGTCCCTGAGCCGCATCGAGCTCAACGAGCATGTGCGGCCCGCGGGCCATGTGGACATGGGCGCCATCGTCAATGACACAGTGGACATGCTGACGCCGCTGGCCGAGCGCGAAGGCGTCGAGATCGAGGTTTCCGTCGAGGACGGCCTGCCCCGGCCCCTGGGTGACCGGGACGAGCTGGTGCAGGTCTGCCAGAACCTGCTGGCCAATGCGATCAAGTATGGCAGCACCGGCGGGCGGGTGGAGGTCACCCTGCGGCGCGACCGGCCGTCGGCGGGCCCGAACCCGGCCAACGACCGGATGGACGACGAAAGGCCGTCCAGCCTGCCCGGCAGCATTGTCATGAGCGTGCGTGACTGGGGCCCCGGCATTGAGCGGGAGCACATTCCCCGCCTGACCGAGCGGTTCTACCGCGTCGATGTCGAGCAGAGCCGCCGCCGTGGCGGCACCGGCCTCGGCCTTGCCATCGTCAAGCACATCGTCAGCCGCCACATGGGGTCCCTGTCGATCGACAGCCGCATCGGCCAGGGCTCAACCTTCAAGGTCTTCCTGCCGGTGGACCCGGCCACCCGCAGCCTGCCCGCCGGAACGCCCGCAACGGACGCCGCAGACGCTGTCACGGCGGGTGACACAAAAGAGTCGCCCTCAGGCCGTCCCCGCCCCCGCGTGGACGCGGCCCAATAGGCAAACTGCCTCAAAAATCGGCGGATTTACTGACATTTCAGTCACATTCCAGACTCCATAACGGGTGTCACCGAACCGTCATATGTCCGTAATAAATCGGTCGCGCGTCAGCCCTACGGTCCGCGCAACCGATCCACTGAGACGGTCGGCTTGGGATGGTGTCACCCATTTTGGGGCAAGCGCGTTCGGCGTATTTCGGGCGTGTGCAGTTCCAGTTCTTTGTCTCAGGATCGTTGCCAGGTCGCCATGAGGTGACCCAGGGGGGCGGTCTCAAAAGATTTCCAACCGGATGGAGAAATCATGAACATTCGCAATATGACCATCGCTGCTGCAGCGGTTGCGTCGATCGCGTTTGCGGGTGCTGCGCAGGCCCGCGACCAGATCCAGATCGTCGGTTCCTCGACGGTCTTCCCGTTCTCGACCCTCGTGGCCGAGCAGTTCGGTAAGACGACCGAGTTCAAGACCCCGGTGGTTGAGTCCACTGGTTCCGGCGGCGGCATGAAGCTGTTCTGCGCCGGCATCGGCCTTGAGCACCCGGACATCACCAACGCTTCCCGCCGCATCAAGAAGAGCGAGTTCGAGAAGTGCACGGCTGCCGGCATCACCATCACCGAGGTGAAGATCGGCTACGACGGCATCGTCATCGCCAACGCCAAGTCCGCTGACCAGTTCGAGCTGACCCGTCAGCAGCTGTTCCTGGCCCTGGCCGCTCAGGTTCCCAACGAGGAAAACGTTCTCGTCAAGAACCCCTATACCAAGTGGTCCGAAATCGATCCGTCCCTCCCGGACCTGGAAATCGAAGTTCTCGGCCCGCCCCCGACCTCCGGCACCCGTGACGCCTTCGTTGAGCTCGTGATGCGCAAGGGCGCCCGCAAGTTCGACTTCCTGAACGACCTGCGCGGTCAGGACAAGAAGGCCTTCCGTGCCATCTCCGACACGATGCGCGAAGACGGCCGCTTCATCGAAGCCGGTGAGAACGACAACCTGATGGTCCAGAAGGTCGAAGCCAACCCGGCCGCTCTCGCCATCTTCGGTTTCTCCTTCCTCGAAGAGAACCGCGACAAGGTGCAGGGCTCGATCGTGGAAGGCACCCAGCCGACCTTCGACTCGATCGCTTCCGGCGACTATCCGGTGTCCCGTTCGCTCTACTTCTACGTGAAGAACGAGCACGTGGGCGTCGTCCCGGGCATCAAGGAATATGTTGCCGAGTTCGTTGCTGAAAAGGCCATTGGCCCGGAAGGCTACGCCATCGACAAGGGCCTGATCCCGCTTCCGGACGCTGACCGCGAAGCCATGCGCGAAAATGCGCTGAACCTGGCTCCGCTGTCCATGTAAGACCAACCGCCAGTGGGGCGGCGTTCCGGACGGAGCGCCGCCCCATCGGCATTTGATTATTCGATTTGCTGAATTTCTGAGGCCCGCAGGTCCTGCATAAAGGACGCGGAGCATTGGGGGGCCGGGTTACCTCGGCCTGTAACTGGGGCCCGCAACGGGGAAAAGCCGGATTGGAGCAGGGGGCGCACTGATTGCGCCTCGCGCGGGGGCCGCTTGCGCTGGTGCAGGCATCCGGTCCATACCCGCCGCAGATCCGGCGACATACGAGTAAACGCATGAGCGCGACGACCCTGATCCTCATCATCCTGGTCCTGAGCTATATCGGCTATCTGATGGGCCGCAGCCGGGCCGGCGCTGTCTCCGGCGGCAAGCTTGCCTCCCTCCATTCCCTGCCCAGCTATCACGGTGCCTATGTGGCCGTGTGGTGCGGCCTGCCGGCGCTGGTGCTGCTGGCGCTCTGGCTGTCGCTGGAGCCGCAGATCGCCGACATGATCCTGCGCGCCAACCTGCCTGAAGCCACGGTGGCAAGCCTGTCCACCGCCGAGCTCAACCTGCTCATCACCGACATCAAGAACCTCGCCACCGGCAATATCGTCAGCCGCGAGGTCGATCCCGCCCTGCAGGCAGCCGCCGACGGCTACCGGGGCGCGCTCACCATCTCCAACATGGCGCTGATCGTCGTTACCCTGACGCTCGCCATTCTCGGCATCGGCTATGCCCGCGCCAGGATCGCGCCGGACCTGCGCGCCCGTAACCGCGTCGAGCGCGTGGTCCGCGTCATCATGGTGGTGGCCTCCACCATCGCCATCTTCACCACCATCGGCATTGTCGCCTCGCTCATCTTCGAGGCCGCCCGCTTCTTTGCCCGCGTCTCCTGGTACGAGTTCCTGTTCGGCCTCCAGTGGAGCCCGCAGACCGCCATCCGCGCCGAGCAGGTGGGCTCCTCCGGTGCCTTCGGTGCGGTGCCGATCTTCGCTGGCACCTTCCTCATCACCATCATCGCCATGTGCGTGGCGGTGCCGGTGGGCCTCTTCTCGGCCATCTACATGTCCGAATATGCCAGCCCCCGCTTCCGCGGCTTCGCCAAGCCGATCCTCGAGATCCTCGCCGGCGTGCCGACGGTGGTCTACGGCTTCTTCGCCGCCCTGACCGTCGCCCCGCTGTTCCGCGGCCTGGGGGAATCGATCGGCCTCGACGTATCGTCCGAAAGCGCCCTGGCAGCCGGTATGGTCATGGGCGTGATGATCATTCCCTTCGTCTCGTCCCTGTCGGATGACGTGATGAACGCCGTGCCCCAGACCCTGCGCGACGGCTCCTACGCGCTGGGCGCCACCAGGTCTGAAACCATCAAGCAGGTCATCCTGCCCGCCGCCCTGCCGGGCATTGTCGGCGCGGTGCTGCTGGCGGTCTCCCGCGCCATCGGTGAAACCATGATCGTGGTGATGGCCGCAGGCCTTGCCGCCAACCTCACCGCCAACCCGCTGGAAGCGGTGACCACGGTGACGGTGCAGATCGTGACCCTGCTGGTCGGTGACCAGGAATTCGACAGCGCTAAGACGCTCGCCGCCTTCGCGCTGGGCCTTGTTCTCTTCTTCATCACGCTCTGCCTGAACGTCTTCGCGCTCGGCATCGTTCGCAAGTACCGAGAGAAGTATGACTGACGCCACCTCCGATACCGGCTCCGTCGTCAACCGGAAGCCCGACCTCTCCGCCAAGCGGGTGCGGCGGCGCTATGCAGCCGAGGCGCGTTTCCAGGCCTATGGCCTGATCGCCATCTTCATCGCGGTGGCGGTGCTGGCCTCGCTCATCGGGTCCATCGTGTCCCAGGGCCTGCCGGCGTTCACCCAGCACAAGGTGACGATCGAGGTGGAATTCCCTGCCGATGAGATCGACCCGGACAATCTCCGCGCCGCCAACTTCCAGGCGATGGCCCGCCGCGCGCTCTATGAGCGCTTCCCGAGCGTCACCGCCCGCCGCGACAAGCGTGAGCTGGCCGACATTCTTTCAGGCGGCGCCGACGTGACCTTGAAGGAATTCGTCGAAGCCGACCCCTCCGTCATCGGCACCCGCCAGCAGGTGACCGTGTCCGTCTCCGACAGCATGGACACCTTCCTCAAGGGCCAGATGACCGACATCGACGAGTACCAGCCGAAGGCGGAACTGTCGCCCACCGGCACCGAGGGCGAGCTCAGCCTGCTTGCATCCGGCAATGTCTTTGCCGACATCCTCGCCGACGTGAAGCAGACGCTGGAAGCGCAGTCCGACAAGATCGGCCAGACCGCCAACCGCGAACGCCGCGGTATCACGGTGCTGGAAAACGACGTGAAGGCCCTGCGCGCCCGCGCCGCCAATGCGGTGGGTGCCGAGCGGGAGAACCTCGAAGGCCGCATCAAGAGCCTTGAAAGCTCCATCAACAGCCGCATCCGCAAGGCGGCCAATCTCGACAAGGAAGCAGCGGCTCTGTTCGATGCCGCCCGCTCCGGCGGCGGCACGCTGGACCTCACCGAGGCCATGCCGTCGATCCTCATCGAGATCAATGGCGGCATCGTGAAGGCGCTGCGCGTCAGCAACGAGACCATCGAGGGCGAAGCCTTCGTGCCGCTCGACAGCGACACACCGGCCCAGGCCGGCGAGTGGACCGTCGTGAAGCTGGTGACGCCGGAAACCGGCCGCCAGATCAAGGACCGCACCGCCACCTGGCTGCTCGAGCTTCAGAAGGACGGCTCCATCGAGAGCACCTTCGCCGATGTGCTGTTCTCGAAGGGCGACAGCCGCGCCCCTGAGCAGGCCGGCATCTGGGGCGCCGTCGTCGGGTCCTTCCTGACCCTGACGATCACCCTGCTCCTGTCCTTCCCGATTGCCGTTCTGGCCGCCATCTATCTTGAAGAATTCGCGCCGCAGAACCGCATCACCGATCTGATCGAGGTGAACATCAACAACCTGGCCGCCGTGCCCTCCATCGTGTTCGGTCTGCTGGGTCTTGCCATGTTCCTCAATTTCTTCGGCCTGCCGCGCTCCGCCCCGCTTGTCGGCGGCATGGTGCTGGCGCTGATGACGCTTCCGACGATCATCATCGCCACCCGCGCAGCGCTCAAGGCGGTGCCGCCGTCAATCCGCGAAGCAGCCCTCGGCGTCGGTGCCTCAAAGGTGCAGGTCATCACCCACCACGTGCTGCCGCTGGCGATGCCGGGCATTCTCACCGGCACCATCATCGGCATGGCGCAGGCGCTGGGCGAAACAGCACCCCTCCTGATGATCGGCATGGTTGCCTTCATCGTGGACGTGCCCGGCGGCTTTACCGATCCGGCCACCGTGCTGCCGGTGCAGATCTACATCTGGGCCGACAGCCCCGAACGGGCATTCGTCGCCAAGACCAGCGCCGCCATCATGGTACTGCTCACCTTCCTTGTTCTGATGAACGCGCTTGCCGTTCTCCTGCGCCGCCGCTTCGAGCGCCGCTGGTAGTTTTCAAAAGGGGATAGACCCATGTCAGTAGCTGAAGACATCGCACAGCACGCCCGCGGTCAGGCCTCACCCGCCGATGCGCAGGTGAAGATGGAAACCCGCAACGTCAACGTGTTCTACGGCGAGAAGCAGGCGCTGTTCGACGTCAATCTCGACATCCGCCAGAACCAGGTGACCGCGCTCATCGGCCCGTCGGGCTGCGGCAAGTCCACCTATCTGCGCTGCCTCAACCGCATGAACGATGTGGTGGATATTGCCCGCGTGTCAGGCTCCATCAAGCTCGATGGCGACGACATCTACGACCCCAATGTGGACGTCGTGGAAATCCGTGCCCGCATCGGCATGGTGTTCCAGAAGCCGAACCCGTTCCCGAAGTCGATCTACGACAACATCGCCTACGGCCCGCGCATTCACGGCATCGCCAACAACAAGAAGGAGATGGACGAGATCGTCGAGACATCCCTTCAGCGTGCCGGCCTGTGGGACGAGGTGAAGGACCGTCTCGGCGAACCGGGCACCGGCCTCTCCGGCGGTCAGCAGCAGCGCCTGTGCATTGCCCGCGCCATCGCCGTGTCGCCGGAAGTGATCCTGATGGACGAGCCCTGCTCGGCGCTTGACCCGATCGCCACCGCGCGCATCGAGGAGCTGATCGACGAGCTGAAGGAAAACTACACCATCGCCATCGTCACCCACTCCATGCAGCAGGCCGCCCGCGTGTCGCAGCGCACCGCGTTCTTCCACCTCGGCATCCTGGTGGAAGAGGGCGACACCGAGCAGATCTTCACCAACCCCACCGACGAGCGGACGCAGGATTACATCACCGGCCGCTTCGGGTAAGCCGCGTCAGCCGGGGCGGAACTGCCGATTGGCTTTGCAGTGAATTGGCATAGACTGGCACTTTCCGCCCGCTGGCAACCACGCCACCGGCAAGGCAACAACAGGTGCGGCGGGGCCTGTGCGGCATGACATCCATGCCGCTCCGCCCCATTGCGTTTCGGGAGAAACCCACGTGCAGGGACATATCGTTTCATCCTTCGAAGAGGCCCTTGACCGGATCAATGAGAGCCTCGCGCGCATGGGCGGCCTTGCGGAACGGCAGCTTGCCGATTCCATCGACGCCATCACCCGCCGCGACCGCACCCTCGCCGAACAGACCATTGCCTCCGACAAGCAGATCGATGAGCTGGAAGTGGACATCGAGGCCCAGGCCCTGCGCCTGATCGCCCTGCGCCAGCCCATGGCGATCGACCTGCGCGAAACCATCTCCGCCATCAAGATCTCGTCTGACCTCGAGCGCATCGGCGACCTTGCCAAGAACATCGCCAAGCGCGCTCAGGCCGTGGACCAGGCAAGCCCCGGCCGCGCCATGCAGGGCCTCGGCCGCATGGGCCGCCAGGTGCTGACCCAGCTCAAGGAAGTGCTGGATGCCTATGCCCAGCGCGATCACGAGCGTGCCATGGTGGTGTGGCGCCGCGACGAGGAAATCGACGAAATGTACAATTCGCTGTTCCGCGAATTGCTCACCTACATGATGGAAGACCCGCGCACCATTTCTCTGTGTACGCATCTTCTCTTCGTGGCCAAAAACCTCGAGCGCATCGGCGATCACTCCACCAATATCGCCGAGACCATCCAGTTCCTGGTGAAGGGCGAGAATATCGGCCAGAACCGGCCCAAGGGCGACACGACGAGCGTCACCACGCTCGAATATCCCAAGGACATGCCCTCCAAGGACGCAGGAACAGCTGAATGAACCTCGCCTCAGCATCCATGTCCGGCTCACCCGGCTCCAGCTCAACCGGTACACGACCCATGAAGACACAACCGCAAGTGCTTGTCGTCGAGGACGAGGCCGCGCTGACGACCCTGCTCCAGTACAATCTGGAGAAGGAAGGCTACCGCGTCACCACGACGGCGGATGGCGAAGAGGCGATGATGATCGTCGACGAGCAGCAGCCGGATCTGGTGCTGCTGGACTGGATGCTGCCGCAGGTCTCCGGCATCGAGCTGTGCCGCCGCCTGCGCGGCCGCAGCGAAACGCGCAACATCCCCATCATCATGCTCACCGCCCGCGGCGAGGAAGCCGACCGGGTGCGCGGGCTTGATACCGGCGCGGATGACTACATCACCAAGCCCTTCTCGATGACCGAGCTGCTGGCGCGCGTCCGCGCGGTGCTGCGCCGCATCCGCCCGGCCCTCACCGAGGACATCGTTACCTTTGGCGACGTGGCCGTTGACCGGGCCGCCCACCGGGTGCGCCGCGGCGACCGGGAAATCCATCTCGGCCCCACCGAGTTCCGCCTGCTCGATCACCTGATCCAGCATCCCGGCCGCGTGTTCAGCCGCGAGCAGCTGCTTGATGCTGTCTGGGGTTCGGATGTCTATGTGGAGGCCCGCACGGTGGACGTGCATATCGGCCGCCTCCGCAAGGCGCTCAACAATCCCGGCGAGCAGGACCCGATCCGCACCGTCCGCTCCGCGGGCTACGCGCTGGATGAACACTTCCGCGACTGACCGCGCCTCAGCAGACCGCGCCTCAGCAGACCGCGGGTCTTTCCGGAAAGACCCCAAATGAAAAGGCGGACCCTTGGGAGGATCCGCCTTTTGCATGTGGCGTATCGGGTTTTGAATGTGAAGGCCCGGAAAGCGGTGCCCCTTAGCCGATCATCCGGTTCGGGAACTGGCGCTGCGGTGCCTTGTCCTTGCGCTCACGGCGCGACGGCAGCGGCTGGTAGGCCATCTTGGCGTGGGCTGCGCAATAGGGCAGGCCGGGGGCCGAACGGCGGCCGCAGAAATGGAAGTTCTCGTCGCCCGGATCACCGATCGGCCACTTGCAGGTCTGCTCGTTGAGTTCCAGCAGATTGGCCTGGGTGGCGGGATCGCTGAGGAGCTCGGCTTCTTCCGGTTCCGGCGCAGGGACAGGTGCCGGCTTTTTGGCGGCTTCCCGGCGCGGTGTGGCCGTCGTTGTACTGGTTGTTGTGGCGCGCGCCGTGCGCGGGCTCGCCGGGCGGCGGCGGGTCACGCGGGTCGGCGCGCCGCGGCCGGACAGGCCCAGGCGATGCACCTTGCCGATCACTGCGTTGCGGGTGACGCCACCCAGCCGAGCCGCGATCTGGCTGGCGGAAAGCCCGTCCATCCACATCTGCTTCAGCTGCTCAACGCGTTCATCTGTCCAGGACATCGCCGGCTCCCCCTAAACCATTCCGGAATTTGTGGTGTCCAGCAGGTGGCAACCACAACATCTCGTGTTAACGTGTCGTTAACCTACAATATCGCTTGAGTCGGCGGCAAGAGATGTTGTGGTTTTATAGGGGGTTATCCACAATATATTGATTTTCGTGCGTCGCGCCGCCTTCCTCTGTGGATAAAGCGGCGCCCTTGCATGACGGCGTCCGCAGGCTTACTTCCGGCGGGACCGTTTTTGTCTTTCCTCCCGGCCAGAGCCGCAGCCCGCCCGGGCGTGCGGCTCACCCCGTCCGGGCCAGCCCGACCACACCGCCACCTCCATACCCGCCGCAGAGCGGGGCAGGGCATTGGCGGTTTGGGAAATCATCGGGCCGGCCAGGCAGGCCGGGACCGCGTTTGGGGGCCCGTTCGGCGGGTGATCATCATGAGCGATGTGCAATTTGAGCCCGGCGAGCGCCGGTTCGGCTCCGTCAACTGGCTGGGCCTGTGGACCCTCTACCTCAAGGAAGTGCGCCGCTTCATGAAGGTGTTCACCCAGACGGTGGCGGGCCCCGTGGTGACGGCACTCCTGTTCTTCGCCGTCTTTGCCGTGGCCATGGGCCGGGCCGACACTGTCGTGGCGGGCGTGCCCTACCTGGCCTTTCTCGGCCCGGGCCTCATCATGATGACGGTGATCCAGAACGCCTTTGCCAATACGTCGTCCTCGATCCTGGTCTCCAAGGTGCAGGGCAATGTGGTGGACATGCTGATGCCGCCGCTGTCCCCCGGCGAGCTCAATGCCGCCTTTGCCTTTGGCGGCGTCACCCGCGGCGTGGTGGTGGCGCTGGCCTCGGCCATCGTCATTTCCTTCTTTGCCCCCATGGGCGTCGCTCACTGGTGGGCCGTCCTGTTCTTCGTGCTGGCCGCCTCCCTGGCGCTGGCCCTGATGGGTGTGCTGGCGGGCGTCTGGGCGGAGAAATTCGACCACATGCAGGCGGTGACCAATTTCATCATCACCCCGCTGGCCTTCCTGTCAGGCACCTTCTACTCGGTGGAACGCCTGCCGGAAGTGGCTCGCGGCATCAGCAGCTACAACCCGTTCTTCTACATGATCGACGGCTTCCGCTACGGCTTCACCGGCCATGCGGACGGCTCCATCACCACCGGCGTCATCGTGCTGGTGGCCCTCAACGCGGTGTTGTGGGGCCTGTGCCACTACGTCTTCAAGAAGGGCTACCGGCTCAAGGCCTAGGGCAAAGCATACGGGAGCGCGTCGGGACCTGGTCCCCGCGCCCCTGACTGCCCGGAAAAGCAGCGCAGAAAACTGCGATTTTCCGGCCCTTTTTCCATCCCAAGCGGCATATTGACATGGCCGTGCTGAAAAGAAACAATCCGCGCTTTCCTGATCTGGCCCCGCCGCCGCCCGCCGGCGGCGTTTTGTGTTTCTGGGCCTGATTTATCGGGAGCGTTCCTGTCCAGGCCCGCCCGCGTGAAGCGCCGGGCATTCTCGGAGACCCCGTGGTGAGTACCGCCGCCAAGACGCCCATCAGCCCTGTGCTGCCCACCTATGCGCGCGCCGACATCTCGTTCGACCGCGGCGAGGGCGCGTGGCTGATCGCCAGTAATGGCGACCGGTATCTTGATTTCGGTGCCGGCGTCGCCGTCAACGCGCTCGGCCATGCCCACCCCAAACTCATTGAGGCATTGAACGGGCAGGCCCAGAAGGTCTGGCACGTCTCAAACCTCTACCAGGTGGAGGGCCAGACCAAGCTCGCCGAAAAGCTGATTTCCCTCACCTTCGCCGACACGGTGTTCTTCACCAATTCCGGTGCCGAGGCGCTGGAAGCCTCGATCAAGATGGCGCGGAAGTACCACGCAGCCTCAGGCAACCCCGAGCGCTACGAAGTGATCACCTTTGAGGGTGCCTTCCACGGCCGGACCCTGGCGACCATCGCCGCCGGCGGCCAGGAAAAATACCTTGATGGCTTCGGCCCCCGGATGCCGGGCTTCGTGCAGGTGCCGCTCAACGACATCGAGGCCGTGAAGGCCACCATCGGCGACAATACCGCGGGCTTCCTCATCGAGCCCATCCAGGGCGAGGGCGGCATCCGCGAGGCCTCTAAGGATTTCATCAAGGCCCTGCGCAAGCTGGCCGATGAGCACGGCCTGCTCCTGGTCTTCGACGAGGTGCAGTCCGGCGTCGGCCGCACGGGCCATCTGTTTGCCTATATGGATCTGGGCGTCGAGCCCGACATCATGGCGTCCGCCAAGGGCATTGGCGGCGGCTTCCCGCTGGGTGCCTGCCTCGCAACGGCTGAAGCCGCCAAGGGCATGACGCCCGGCACCCATGGCTCCACCTATGGCGGCAATCCGCTGGCCATGGCCGTGGGCAACGCGGTGATCGATGAAGTCGCACAGCCTGAATTCCTTGAGCATGTGCGCCGCGTCGCGGGCCGGCTCACCCAGGGGCTGTCCATGCTGGCCGACGAATATCCCGATGTGATCGAGACCGTGCGCGGCCGCGGGCTGTTCCTCGGCCTTAAATGCAAGGCCCCCAACACCGATATCCAGAAGGCCCTCATGGCGAAGGGCCTGCTCACCGTGGCGGCTGGCGACAATGTGGTCCGCCTGCTCCCGCCGCTCATCATCTCCGAGGACGAAGCGGCCGATGCCGTGTCGCGTATCGAGTCCGTCTGTGCAGCGCTGTCGCAATCCCGGGAGGGGGACGCATCCGGCGCAGCCGCAACCTGAGGTGCCCTGAAACATGGCCCACAAGAATTTCATCGACCTCAACACCATCGACAAGGCCGCCCTGCGCTCGATCCTCGACCGCTCGCGCGATGCCAAGACGGCGCGCACCGGCTGGCCGAAAGGCCGTCCGGATGCGGATAAACCGCTGGATGGCTACCTGCTGGCGATGATCTTCGAGCAGCCCTCCACCCGCACCCGCGTCTCCTTCGACGTGGCGATGCGCCAGCTGGGCGGCGAAACCCTGCTGCTCAATGGCGGCGAAATGCAGCTGGGCCGCGGCGAGACGGTGGCCGACACCGCCCGCGTCCTGTCACGCTATGTCGACATCATCATGCTGCGCACCGATGATCACGCCAAGATGGTCGAGCTTGCCGAGCACGCCACCGTGCCCGTGATCAACGGCCTGTCAGATGCCGGCCACCCCTGCCAGCTCATGGCCGATATTCTCACCTTCGAAGAGCATCGCGGGCCCATCGCCGGCAAGCGGGTTGCCTGGGTCGGCGACGGCAACAACATGGCCCGCTCCTGGATCGAAGCCACCCACCGCTTCGACTTCGAGCTGATGCTGGCCTGCCCGCCGGAACTGTCGCCCCCCAGCCAGTGCATCGAGGAAGCGATTGCCGCCGGCGGCAAGGTGCGCCTCGTGCATGACGCCGAAGCGGGCGTCGAGGGCGTGGACGCGGTGGTGGCCGACACCTGGGTCTCCATGGGCGACGAGGAGGCCGAGCGCCGTCACAATCTGCTGATGCCCTATCAGGTGACCGAAAAGCTCATGGCCCGCGCCAACAAGGACGCGATCTTCCTGCACTGCCTGCCCGCCCATCGCGGCGAGGAAATGACGGCGGGCGTGATCGACGGCCCGCAATCGGTGGTGTTCGACGAGGCGGAAAACCGCCTCCATGCCCAGAAAGGCATCCTTGCCTGGTGCCTCGACTGACCACATCTAGGGGGCCCGCGCTGCTGCTGCCCCGGGCAGCCATTGCGCGGACCTCGTAACCGATCCCCTTTTGGATACCCATTTCGGACAAAACCCCGTGGACGTGACCCCCAACGAACCGGCCCCCCGTGACCCGACGGCTCCGGGCGACGACCTCGTGCTGCCCTTCGCCATTGAAGGCATGGATGTGCGCGGCCGCCTGGCCCGCATCGGCCCGGTGATCAGCGATATTCTCGGCCGCCACGATTATCCGGCCGCCGTGTCCCGCCTGCTGGGCGAGGCCCTGCTGCTTGCCTCCATGCTCGGCACGGCGCTGAAGCTCGATGGCCGCTTCACGGTGCAGATGTCGAGCAACGGCCCGGTGGACATGCTGGTCGCCGACATGACCAAGGATGGGGGCCTGCGCGGCTACGCCCATTTTGACCGTGACAAGGTCGAGGCACTCGGCGGCGCGGCACCGAAGCTGGCTGACCTTGTCGGCACCGGCAGCCTGGCGCTGACCGTTGATCAGGGCCCCGGCCGCAATTCCTATCAGGGCGTGGTGCCGCTCGAGGGCGACAGCCTGTCCGCCTGCGGGGAAGCCTATTTCCGCCGCTCCGAGCAATTGCCCACCCTGATCCGCCTTGTCGTCGCCGAGACCATGCAGCGTGATGCCGACGGCCATGCGGGCGGCGGCTGGCGTGCCGGCGGCATCATGATCCAGCATATGCCCGCCGATGGCGGCTATGTGCGCGATGCCCATCCCGGTGACGCGCCGGACGGCTCTGAGCCCGCGCAGGACGATGCCGAAGAGGACGACAACTGGAACCGCGCCCGCATCCTCATGGAGACGGTCGAGGACCATGAGCTTGTCGATCCCGGCCTTGCCGCTGAAACCCTGCTCTACCGCCTCTATCACGAAGACGGCGTGCGGGTGTTCTCCGAGCACCCCTTGAGCTTCTCATGCCGCTGCTCGCAGGAGTACATTGCCGGTGTCCTCAAGGGATTCGGCGAAGACGAGCTCGCCGACATGTACACGGAAGACGGTCTGATCGAGGTGCGATGTGAGTTCTGCAGCAGCAACTACACCTTCAAGCCGGAGGAAGTATCCGGCGCTTGAACGGCTGGTGGTGATGCTGGCGGCAAGCCTGCTGCTGGCGGGCTGCCTGGCGACCACGGCCCCGCCGCAGGGCCCCGTCAACGCCACGCTCACCTTCGGCCATACCGAGGTGATGGCGCTGGACGTCGCCGAGATCGACCTCGCGGAAGCCTGGCAGCAGCCCGGCCAGCCGCCCCATATCGGCCATCTCGTGCCCAACAACCCGGTGCGCATCATCCGCACCTGGACGCGTGACCGGCTGCGGGCCGTGCCCGGCGGTCCCGGCGCCACCGATGGCAGCCTGCTGCGCGTCACCCTGCTCGATGGCTCGGTGACGGAAATGCCGTTACCTGTGGAAAAGGGCGTTGAAGGCTTCTTCAAGGATCAGGCGGACACGCGCATTGAAGCCGTCTGCGAAGTGGCGGTCGATCTCATCGACCCGGTCACCGGCCGCATCGGCGGCATCAGCGTGAAGGTGGAAGGCAAGCGCGACATCCTTGAAAGCGCCAGCCTCAATGAGCGCGACCGCATCCGTTTTGCGCTGATGGAGGAGATTGCCACCTCGCTCAATCAGGAGCTTGAAAACGGCATCCGCGCCGAATTGGGCTACATCATCCGGCGCTGATGTGGTCCACCAGGCGGCTCAGGAAGTCGTCACAGGCCTCAAGCTGTTTCGTCTCGACCCATTCATCCGGCTTGTGCGCCTGCAGGATGCTGCCGGGCCCGCATACCAGCGTGGGAATACCGACTTCCTGGAACAGTCCGGCCTCCGTGGCATAGGACACAGCCTCCCGGTCATTGCGTCCCGCCAGCATCATCACCGCCGTTTCCAGCGGCGACGCGTCGTCGCTGGGCTTGAGGCCCGGTGCCTGCGCCAGCGTCTCGATGCGAATGTCCGCCTGCGGATAAACAGCCCGCATGTCCGGCAGCAGCGTTTCGTCGGCGAAGCGGCGCAGGCGCGTGCTGATCTCGTCCACGTCCTGGTCGGGCAGGGTGCGATGCTCGAAAGTAAACCAGCAATGGCGCGGCACGATATTGGTGGCCGTACCACCGCCGATGCGGCCCACCGACAGGGTGGTGTAGGGCGGCTGGAAGCGGCCTGACGCATCCCCCCGCGCTTTCATCTCTTCGGCGATCTCACCCAGGAACGCGATCATCCGGGCTGCCGCCATGATGGCGTTCACGCCCTTGTCGGTCTGGCTTGAATGGTATTCGAGCCCCGTCACTTCCACCCGGAAGGAGCGGATGCCCTTGTGCGCGTTCACGACAGCCATGTCCGTCGGCTCGCCGACAATGACAAGGCCCGGCTTGGGCAGGTGCCCGGCCAGATGCTCGATCATCGGCCGCACGCCGAGACAGCCGATTTCCTCGTCATAGGAAAAGGCGAAATGGACGGGCCGCGACAGCTTCGCCGCTGAGAGCTTCGGCAGCTGCGCCAGCGCGCAGGCGATGAAGCCCTTCATGTCCGACGTGCCGCGGCCGAAATATTTGCCGTCCTTCTCCACCATGTCGAACGGGTCGCTTGACCAGTCCTGGTCTTCCACCGGCACCACATCCGTATGTCCGGACAGCACGATCCCGTCCGGCCCGTCGCCGCCGATGGTGCCGTACAGATTGGCCTTTGTGCCGTCCTCATTGGGGATCAGCTCGTAGCGCATGCCGTAGCGGTCCATCAGCCCGGTCACGAAGTCCACCAGCGCCAGATTGCTCAGATGGCTCGTCGTGTCGAATGCGATGAGCTGGCGCAGCAGTGCCGGCGCGGTCATGGAAATGTCGGACCCGGTCATGAAACAACCCCGTTTGCCGTCAAAAAAGCCGGACCCGGCCTCATCGCGTCCCTTCAGCAAAGGAAAGGCGACGGATCATGCCGGATCGCGGCGTTCAATACGTCTGAAAGCCCCCAAATTCCCGGAAAAACCCGTGAATTTGCTGAAACCATTGGTGGGCTTTGGGTCGTATACCATGTCTGATGGCGTGAATGCCGGGTGCATTTGGGCCGGGATGCGGCTTTCTGGCGGCTTACGGTTCATCTTCGCCGCCGCATAATGCGCGCGACCCGCCGCCATGCGACCGCTGGAATGGCAGAAGAAGACGCCTTTGGGAAGGAAGACGGATGAGTTTGGGCCGGTATGAGGATGACGACCGCAGCCCCCGCGGCGATGCCCGCGCGGTGGAGCGCCGGCGCCCCGGCTATCCCGATGAGGCGCTGACACCGGAAGACGCCCCCCACCGCCCGTGGTGGCGCCGCTTCATGCCGCTGCTCATCCTCGCGGGCGCCATCGGCATCTTCATGGTGCTGCGCGCCACCCAGCCGACGCTCACTCCCGAGCCGCCGGAGGAGCGTAGCTGGACCGTGCGCGCGGCCGCCGTCACCTTCACCGACATCCAGCCGCAATTGCAGGTCTTTGGCGAGGTTGTCGCCGGCCGCAAGGTGGAGCTGCGCGCGCTCGTCGCCGGCGAAATCCTCGAGACCGGCGAAAACTTCCGGGAAGGCGGCATCGTCTCCACCGGTGACACGCTGGTGCTGATTGACCCGTTCGATTATGAAGCCGCCCGCGATGACGCCATGGCTTCCCTTTCAGAGGGCAAGGCCCGCCTTGCCGAGATCAAGGCGCGTGCGGCCTTGGAGGACGAAGCGCTGGCCAATGCCCGCCAGCAGCTCACCATCCGCCAGCGCGACCTCAACCGCGCCGTCCGCCTGTCGAAGTCCGGTAACATCTCCCAGGCCACGGTGGACGATCGCCGCCTCGCTGTCGCCCAGCAGCAGGCGCAGGTGGACCAGCGCGAAAGCAATGTGGCGCAGGAACTGTCCCGCGTGGAGCAGCAGGAGGCCGTGATCCAGCGTCTCGAAGTGGCCCTGCGCCGCGCCGAGCGCGATCTCGGCAACACGCGCATTGTCGCGCCGTTCACGGGCTTTGTCGGCTCCGTCGCTGCCGAGCAGGGCAAGCGCGTGGGCCTCAACGACCGGCTGGCAGATCTGACGGATGCGGATCGTCTGGAAGCCCGCTTCACCCTGACCGATGCCCAATATGGCCGCATCATCGCCGCCGAGGGCCGGGTCACCGGCCGCCCGGCCACCGTGCTGTGGCGCGTCGGCGGGCGCACGCTGGAATACACCGCCACCATCGAGCGCGTGGGGGCGGAAATCTCCGCCGCCTCCGGCGGCGTCGAAGCCTTTGCCCGCCTCGAGACCAAGGGAACCGAAACCCCGCTGCGCCCGGGGGCCTTCGTTGAAGTGCGCCTGCCCGACACCCGCTATACCCAGGTGGCCCTGCTGCCGGAGACTGCGCTGTTTGACGGCGACACCATCTACGCCATCGTCGACGGGCGCCTCGAGCCGCGCAAGGTGGAGGTCGCCACCCGCACGCCGGAGGGCATTCTCGTATCCGGCAACCTGGCCGAGGGCGACCAGGTGCTGGTCACCCGCTTCAACGAGGCCGGCCCCGGCGTCCGTGTCGATATCCAGTCCGGCGGAGCCTGAGCGCCATGAGCGACCATCAGTCCTTCGGACCGGACCAGGCCCCGCGTCGCATCGCCGATGCGGACCGGCCCAGTGGCCTGCTCGGCTTCTTCGTCACGCACCGCAATGCGGCCAATCTGCTGATGGGCATGCTGCTGGTGGCGGGCTTCTACGCGCTCACCCAGCTCAACACGCAGTTCTTTCCGAAGACGGAAATTCCGACCATTTCCCTGTCCATCATCTGGCCCGGCGCCAGCGCCGAGGACGTGGAAGGCAACATCATCGATGCCATCGAGCCGGAGGTGCGCTTCCTCGACGGGGTGGACAAGGTGCAGAGCTATGCCCGTGAGGGCGTCGCTCAGGTGGTGATCGAATTCACCTCCAGCACCGACATGCAGAAGGCCCAGGCCGATGTGGAGCAGGCCGTCTCCAGCATCACCACCCTGCCGGAAGACAGTGAACGCCCCACCATCAGCCGCGCCATCTTCTATGAATCCGTGGCAGCGCTCGCCATCTCCGGCCCCTTCACCGAAAGTGCCCTGCGCGCCTACGCCAAGGACATCCGCGACGTGCTGCTAGATGCCGGTGCCGACCGCGTGGTGATGACCGGCGTGCGCGACCCGGAATTGGTGGTGGAGATCGCCGAGGCGGACCTGCGGCGGCTGGACCTGTCCGTCGCCGATGTCGCAGGCCGCATCCGCCAGATAAGCCAGGACCTGCCCTCCGGCACGCTGGAAGGCGCGCAGGAAAAGCAACTGCGCTCCATCGGCCTTGCCACCGATGCGGATGCGCTCGGCAAGATCGAGCTCAAATCCCTCGGCACCGGCGAGAAGGTGCGCCTCGATGACGTGGCGATGATCCGCGACGGCTTCGATGAGGATCAGCCCACCGGCCTGCGCAACGGCGATCTCGCCATCAAGCTCGATATCCAGCGCGCGCTGACTGCTGACACGCTGGAAGTGCAGGCAAGTGTCGAGACGGCCCTGAAGGAGCTGAAGCCCACCCTGCCGCCGACCCTGCGCATCGAGATGTTCGATGTGCAGGCGGACCTGGTGGTGGACCGCATCATGCTGCTGGTCAAGAACGGTGTCGGCGGTCTCGTGCTGGTGCTGGTCATCCTGTTCGTGTTCCTCAATGCCCGCGTCGCCTTCTGGGTCTCCGCCGGCATTCCCGTGGCGATGATGGCCACCCTGGCGGCCATGCTCGCCACCGGCCAGTCCATCAACATGATTTCGCTCTTCGCGCTGATCATGACCATCGGCATCATCGTCGATGACGCGATCGTGGTGGGCGAGCACGCCACGACCCTGAGAGAGCGCGGCTATCCGCCCACCGTCGCAGCCTATCTCGGCGGCCGCCGCATGTTCGGCCCCGTGCTCGCGGCCATTCTCACCACGGTCGCAGCCTTCGCGCCGGTGCTGCTCATCGGCGATATCATCGGCCAGCTTCTTTCCGCCATGCCCATGGTGGTGATGGCGGTGATGGCGGCCAGCCTCATCGAATGCTTCCTGGTGCTGCCCGGCCACATGCGCCACGCGCTGGAAGGCCCGATGACGCAGAGCCGGTTCCATATCTGGTTCAACCGCCACCTGGACGCGTTCCGCACCGGCCCCTTCCGCCGCCTGATCGCCAGCGCCTACGACAACCGCTACACCACGGTATCGCTCGCCATCGCTGCCTTCATCATCTGCATCGGCCTGATGGTGACAGGCCGCGTCGGCTTCCAGTTCTTCCCCTCGCCGGAGGCCGACACGGTGACCGCGTCGGTCGTCTTCGCCCCCGGCACGCCGCGCGAGGTGACCGCCGACGCCCTCGGCCAGATCGACGAAGCGCTCGCCCGCGCCGAAGAGAAGCTCGCCGGCGAGCGCGGCGCGCTCACCCGCATGGCCTATGGCACCGTCGGCCAGACCGGCGGCTCCTTCAGCGTCACGTCCGGCGACAATCGCGGCAATCTGCAGGTGGAACTGCTTGCCTCCGAGCTGCGCACCGTCCGCACCCGTGACGTGATCGAGGCCTGGCGCGCTGAGCTGCCGGACCTGCCGGGCATCGAGCGCATTGCCCTCACCGAGCGTCAGGGCGGGCCGCCGGGCCGCGACCTCGACATCCGCCTCACCGGCGGCAATCCCCGCACCCTCAAGGAAGCCGCCCTCGAAGTGCGCGACCTGCTGGCGACATTTGAGGGCGTGTCCGACATCGAGGATGACCTGCCCTACGGCAAGCAGGAGCTGGTGCTGGAAGTCAGCCCGCGCGGGGCGGCCCTCGGCTTCACCACCGAAAGCGTCGGCCGCCAGGTGCGCAACGCGTTCGAAGGCGCCATCGCCAAGCGCTTCGCGCGCCAGGAAGAGGAAGTGACCGTCCGCGTGCAGCTGCCGGAAGGTGAGCGCACCCGCGCGCTGGAGGAGCTTTACCTGCGCACGCCCTCGGGCCAGGAGGTGGCGCTCACCGAAGTGGTCACTATCCGTGAGCAGCAGGGCTTCTCCCGCCTCCGCCGGGAAGACGGCAAGAGCTTCGTGTCGGTAACCGCCGAAGTGGACGCCACCGTCACCAATTCCAACCAGGTCGTCGCCGCCCTGCGCACCAGCGGCCTGCCGGAGATCGCCGCGAAATACAATCTCGCCTTCGATTTCTCCGGCCGCGCCGAGGAGCAGGCGGAAGCCTTTGGTGATCTCGGCCTCGGCGCGCAGATGGCGCTCATTGCCATCTACATCATCCTCGCCTGGGTCTTCGCCTCCTATGTGCGGCCCATCGTTGTGATGTCGATCATTCCCTTCGGCCTTGTCGGCGCGGTGCTGGGCCACCTCGTCATGGGCTTTGACCTCACGCTCCTGAGCTTTGTGGCCCTGCTCGGCCTTGCAGGCATCCTGGTCAACGATTCCATCATCCTCGTGGACCAGATCGACAACCGCATGGATGAGGGCGACGACGTGCGTGCGGCCGTGATCGGCGGCGTGCAGGACCGACTGCGCGCGGTGCTGCTCACTTCGCTGACCACCGTAGGCGGTCTCGCACCGCTCCTGTTTGAAACCAGCCTGCAGGCCCAGTTCCTGCTGCCCATGGCCATCACGCTGGCCTGGGGTCTGGCCACCGCCACCTTCCTGGTGCTGCTGGTGGTGCCGGCCGTGCTGGGTATCCAGGAGGATGTGCGCCGCCGCTTCGGCCGCAAGCGTTCGGCCCGCGTCATCGACGTGGACGCGGAAGCCATCGAGGATGCTGAAAACGGAACGGGGGATAACGGCAATATCCGCCGCATCCCCCGTCCTGGTGAGTAGTGTCCTGGTGAGTAGTGTTCCGGTGCGCAGTATTCCGTATGCGCCCTACCAGTGAATGCCGCGGGTAAGCGCTGCCAGCGCCACGGCCTCGTTGCTGGGCGTATGCGGCTTGCCTTCCCCGGGCTCGCCCTTGGCGGCGGCTGAATCCGGGAACAGCCTATAGGTCGTGTTGAACACAGTGTTCATCGCCTTCGGTGCCAGCGCCCACAGCACCTGCGCGAAAGTACCCAGGCGGGTGCTCACGCTTGTCGGTTTCTCGACGATGGCCTTGGCGATCAGCCCCGCCGCCTCGTCCGGCGACAGGGTGGGCACGTGGTCATACATCTTGGTGGGCGCGATCATCGGCGTGCGGACCAGCGGCATGTAGACATTCGAGAAGTGAATGTTGTTGTGCTGGAACTCCGGTGCCGCGCAGGAGGAGAACGCCCCCAGGGCCGCCTTCGACGCCACATAGGCCGAGAAGCGCGGCTGGTTGGCCTGCACGCCGATCGACAGGATGTTCACGATGGTGCCGCCGTTCTGCTCCACCATGTGCGGCAGGAAACCCATGATCAGCCGCAGCGCGCCGAAATAGTTGAGCTGCATCGTGCGCTCGAAATCATGGAAACGGTCATAGGAGAGGTGCACCGAGCGGCGGATTGACCGGCCGGCATTGTTGACCAGCACATCCACCCGGCCCAGATCGTCGATCACCTTCTTCACGAAGGCATCACAGCTGTCGATCTCCGCAGCATCAAGCTGGTAGGCATGGACCTCGCCGCCATTGCCGCGCGCCTTTTTCTTCAGCAGCGCTTTTGTCTCCGCCAGGTTCTCCGGCGTGCGGGCGGCAATCACGGTGACGGCACCGGCCGCCACCAGTTTCTCGGCAATTGCCAGGCCGATGCCGGAGGTGGCACCGGTCACCACCACCACCTTGCCCTTCACGGCACCGGACAGGGTGCGGTTCTGGAACAGGGACGGGTCGAGACTGCGCTCCCAGTAATCCCACAGCACCGGCGCATAGTCGCGCAGTTGCGGACAGGAAATGCCAGACCCCTTCAGTGCCGCCTGGGTGTCGCGGCTGTCGAACTTGGTGGGGTAGTTGAAGAATTTAAGCGTGGCCCGCGGAATGCCGAGATCCGACAGCACCCCGTCTGTGATGGTGCGCACCGGCGGCAGGTTCTTGATCCCGTCGCGCACCGCCTTGGGAATGAAGCCGAACAGGCCTGCGTCGATCCGCATGGCGAATTCTGGCCCGTGGCCCGCCCGCGCAAAGGTGTTGAGCACGTCACCCACCGGCATGCTGTCCGGGTTGGTGAGGTGGAAGGTCTTGCCGTTGAGGCTGGCCTTGTGGGCGATGTGATCCATGGCATCGGCCACGAAATCCACCGGCACGATGTTCATGTGCCCGCCTTCAAGCCCCACCAGCGACAGCCAGCGCGGCAGCGCGTTGCGCAGGCGCTGCAGCATCTTGAAGAAGAAATAGGGCCCGTCGATTTTGTCGATGAAGCCGGTCTTGGAATGGCCCACCACGATGCCCGGCCGGTAGATGCGCCAGGGCACGGTGCATTCCTCGCGCACCACCTTTTCGGAATCATGCTTGGTGCGGAAATAGGGATGGTTGTCCTCTTCCCACTCCTCAAACATGTCCTCGCGCCAATAGCCCCTGAACAGGCCCGCCGCGGCGATGGAACTCGTGTGGTGGAAGCATTTGGCCTTCACCGCCTCCGCGAAGGTCACCGCATTGCGCGTGCCGTCCACATTGGCCGTGATCTGGCTGGCGGCGTCCTCATTGGCGATGTCGTAGATGGCGGCGAGGTGGAAGACATTGCCGATCTTCCCCGACAGGGCCGCGATCTGCTTGGGGCTCACCCCCAGCCGCGCCTTGCCCAGGTCACCGGTCACCGGGATGATGCGCTTGTCGGCGTCGGGATATTTCTCCGACAGCTCCTCGATCAGTGCCTTCAGCTTGCCCTTGGATCCGGACCGTACCAGCACGTGGATCTTGCCCTTGCGCGCAAGGAGCTTCTCCACCAGGTGCCGGCCAATAAAGCCGGTCGCGCCCGTTACAAAACTGTCCATCAAAGCCTCCCCGATGCGGACATATGTCTGGGGGCAGGCTCTTCACGGCACCACCTCCCGGTTCTTGCCTGAAAGACTAGAGCAATTGCAGGAAAAGTGGCCACCGGTTTTCCGTCCGCGATTGCGACAAAGGGAAAAGAGCAATTGCAGGAAAAGTGGCCACCGGTTTTCCGTCCGCGATTGCGACAAGCGGGAAAAGCGCAATTGCAGGAAAAGTGGCCACCGGTTTTCCGTCCGCGATTGCGACAAGGGAAAAACTGCAATTGCAGGAAAAGTGGCCACCGGTTTTCGGTGAGCGTGTGTCAGGAGCGCCAGAACACCGGCGACAGCAGGATGAGCACGGTGAAAAGCTCAAGCCGTCCCAGCAGCATGCCGAGCGACATCAGCCATTTGGCAGCGTCCGGCAGGCCGGCGAAATTGCCTGAGGGGCCCACTTCCGCGCCGAGCCCCGGCCCCACATTGGCGATCGACGTCGCCGCCGCCGACAGGGCCGTCACCGGGTCGAGGCCGGTGAAGGTCAAAAGCAGGGCCAGCGTGCCGAAACAGGCGATGAACAGGAAGAAGAAGCTCATCACCGAGGCGGAGACATTCTCCGGAATGGCCCGGCGGTTGTATTTCGGGATGAACACCCCGTGCGGATAGATCATCCGGCGCAGATGGCTCAGCGCCACGGCCGCAATCACCTGCACGCGGAAGATCTTGAGGCCGCAGGATGTGGAGCCCGAGCAGCCACCGATGAACATCAGTGTAAAGAACACGATGCTGGCGAACGGCCCCCAGGAATCATAATCCTCGGTGGCGTAGCCCGTGCCGGTCAGGATCGACACCACGTTGAAGATCGACGCGCGCAGCCGCTCTTCAAGATCCACCCCCGGCTGCTGCAGCATCTGGTAGGTCACCATCGCCGCCGTGGCCACCAGGATGATGCCGATGAAGGTTTGCACCTGCGTGTCGCGGAGCAGGGGTGATGCCTTGCCGCGCAGCGCCTGGATATAGAGCACGAAGGGCAGGCTGCCGAAGATCATGCCGGCGGTAATGATGTAGTGGATGAGCCCGCTGTCGAACGCGCCCACCGACGCGTCGCGGGTGGAATAACCGCCCGTGGCGATGGTTGTCATCGCGTGGTTGATGCCGTCAAAGAAGCTCATGCCCGCAGCCCACAGGGCGATCGCGGCCAGCACGGTGAAACTTACATAGACAACGGTGATCGAGCCCGCGAGGGCCGCAGCGCTGGGCAGCACCTTTTCCGGCGTGTCGAAGGCTTCCACCTTGAACATCTGCATGCCGCCCACCTGCAGGATGGGCAGGATGGAGACCGCCATCACGATGATACCGATGCCCCCGAGCCATTGCAGCAGCGACCGCCACAGCAGCAGCCCCGGCGGCGTCGTGTCGAGGCCGGAGATGACCGTGGAGCCCGTCGTGGTGATGCCCGACATGCTCTCGAAAAACGCGTCGGTGATCGACAGCTGCAATTCGGAAAACAGGAAGGGCAGGGCACCGAAGGTCACCAGCGCCACCCATACCGCCGGCACCAGCACGAAGGCCTGCTTCAGCGTCATGGTGCCCGCGCTGCCCCAGGTCATCAGCGCCATGGAGACACCGAAGAACGAGGTCACCACGGCGGAGGCAAGGAACACCTTCCAGTCCGGGTTGGAGACCGCCGCGTCATAAAGCGCCGGCAGCAGCATCGCGATGCCCAGCGTCACGAGCAGGATACCCACCACCAGCACGATGGGGCGGATATCGAACAGGCCGACGCCGAGAGTGTTGTTGTTGCTGGCAGCAGTCATGACGCGTGATTCATGTGGGCAGCCAGTCTAGATCATCGGACGGGGGCAGCGCATCCAGTCTTCTGCGCCGGGCGCAGGCCTTATGGCGGCTGCGCGCCGTCAGTTCACGCTGCGGTAATCGTGCGGGCTGTCCAGCGAAAACGCCGGGATGGTGACGTCGAACCGGTCGCCATTGCCCGCAACCATGCCGTAGGTGCCCGACATGATGCCCGACGGGGTCGGCAGCGGCGCACCGGAGGAATACTCGAAGCATTCCCCCGGCTCGATTACCGGCTGCTCGCCCACCACGCCGTCGCCGCGCACTTCCTGCACACGGCCAAAGGCGTCGGTAATGCGCCAGTAGCGGTCGGTGAGCTGCACCGTCTCGCTGCCTTCGTTTTCGATCTCCACCTCATAGGCCCACACATAATGGTCCTCGGAGGGTTCCGACTGGTCGTCCAGATAGATCGGACGCACGCGCACGCGAATGCCGCGCGTCAGCGCATCGTAGAAGAACTCCTGGTCCTCCGCCGCGCCGTCGAAGTCCGCATCGGCGAATTCCATGAAAATCGGGTCTTCCATATCTCCAGGCGTCCTTTGTATCCGTCGGACCGGGCAGGCTGCCCCCACGTGGTGCGGGTCAGGCAGCATCCAGCGCCAGGCCGAGATCCTCTGTCAGGTCAGCGGCATCTTCAAGACCGACCGAAAGGCGCAGCATGGCATCAGAGATGCCCAGTTCCGCACGCGCTTCCGGCGTCAGCCGCTGGTGGGTTGTGGTGGCGGGATGCGTGATCAGGCTCTTCGCATCGCCGAGATTGTTGCTGATCTTGATGACTTCAAGCCGGTTGGCGAGACGGAATGCCGCCTCCTTGCCGCCCTGAACCTCGAAGGCAATCATGTTGCCGGGCATGTCCATCTGCGCCTTGGCGAGATCGTGCTGCGGGTGATCCGCCCGGCCTGGATAGATCACGCGCGCGATCTTTTCCTGGCTGCCGAGGAAATCGGCGACCGCAATGGCATTCTCGCAGTGACGGCGGACTCGCAAATCCAGTGTCTCCAGGCTCTTGAGCATGACCCAGGCGTTGAACGGGCTCAACGCCGGCCCGGTCTGCCGCAAGAAGTTTGCCAAGTGGTCCGTCACGAATTGATCCGATCCCAGAACCACGCCGCCGAGGCAGCGGCCCTGGCCGTCAATGTGCTTGGTGGCCGAATAAACCACTACATCCGCGCCGAATTCCAAGGGTTTCTGCAGAACCGGCGTCGCGAACACATTGTCCACCACCAGCCGCGCGCCTGCGTCATGCGCTATATCTGCCACAGCCTTGAGGTCGATAATGTCCAGCGTCGGGTTGGTGGGTGTTTCGAGAAAGAACACTTTGGTGTTCGGCTTCCGGGCAGCGCGCCACTGGTCGAGGTCGCAGCCATCCACCAGCGTGCTCTCGATACCGAGCCGCGGCAGCAGGTCTTCCACGATGTAGCGGCAGGAGCCGAACAGGGCGCGCGCCGCCACCACATGGTCGCCGGCGGACAGCTGGCACAGCATCGCCGCCGTCACCGCCGCCATGCCCGTGGCCGTGGCGCGGGCCGATTCCGCCCCTTCCAGCGCGATCATCCGCTCCTCGAACATCCGCACCGTCGGGTTGGCGAAGCGCGAATAGACAAAGCCGTCATCCTCGCCCTTGAAGCGCGCTTCCGCCTGCTCGGCCGTCTCATAGACATAGCCGGAGGTCAGGAACATGGCCTCGGAGGTCTCGCCGAAGGGGGTGCGCAGCGTGCCGCCGTGAACCATCTCGGTCTGCGGGCGCAGCTTGCGGTCTGAGGAAGTGGTGGTGCTGGACTTGCCCATCGGGCCATCTCCTTCAAACGCCCAAAAGAAAACCCGGCCTGTTGCCTGCCATCTGGCGGACCAACATAAAAAGGCCGGGGGGCGCCCGTCCGACCTTTTAGCACGGTTGTTTAACGTGGCCGCAAGCCGGTCGGCTCAAATCACCACGGGATACGCTTGTGAGGGGTCTCGATGGACCACCCAAGCGACGGCGTGTCATACGCCTCGGTGCAAATTGGGTCAAGCACAGGTGAATCGGTCTATGCTAGAACCCGCATCGACCCACCATTTCCCGCCATTTCCGGGGATTTCGCCCCCAGAGCGTTCATAATCAGCGCCCACATCATCAAAGCCCGCCTCATGACAGCCGCCCCGCGCCCCCTCACCGACACGCCCCCCGGCATCCTGCCCGCGCAGGAGATCGCAGCGCTCGTGGAGCAGGGCGTCATCACCTTGGCCCGGCCCCTGGCCCCGCGGCAGATCCAGCCCGCGAGCCTTGACCTGCGCCTGGGCGAGAAGGCTTATCGCGTGCGCGCTAGCTTCCTGCCCGGCCCCGGCGAGCCCGTGTCCCGCAAGCTCGACAGCCTGAAGCTGCACGAGATCGACCTGCGCGACGGCGCGGTGCTGGAAACCGGCTGCGTCTATCTGGTGCCGCTGCTGGAAAGCCTCACCCTGCCTCCGGGCCTTGCGGCGGCGGCCAACCCCAAAAGCTCGACGGGCCGGCTTGATGTCTTCACCCGCGTCATCACCGATGGCGCTGTCGAGTTCGACCAGATCGCCGACGGCTATTCCGGACCGCTTTATGCCGAGATCAGCCCGCGCACCTTCTCCATTCTCGTGCGCACCGGCTCGCGGCTGTCTCAGCTCCGCCTGCGCCAGGGCGACGCCGCCGTGGCACCGGACGAGATGCTGCGTCTGCAGGCCGATGAGGGGCTTGTGACCGTGCCGGACGGCTCACCGTCAGACGCCATCAACGATACCCGAGGCATCACCCTGAGTGTCGATCTTGTGGGCGAGGGGCCGGAGGGGCTTGTCGGCTATCGCGCCAAGCGCCATTCGGGGCTGATCGACGTGGACGCCGTCGGCGCCTGCGATCCGCTTGAGTTCTGGGACCCGGTCCATGTGCGCGGCCAGAACCGCATCATTCTGGACCCGGACGAATTCTACATCCTTGCCAGCCGCGAGGCCGTGCAGATCCCCGCTGACTATGCCGCCGAGATGGTGCCCTATGACCCGCTGGTGGGTGAGTTCCGCGTGCATTATGCGGGCTTCTTTGATCCCGGCTTCGGCGCCGCGGAGGCCGATGGCGCAGGCTCGCGTGCGGTGCTGGAGGTGCGCAGCCACGAGGTGCCTTTCATCCTCGAGCACGGCCAGATCATCGGCCGCCTTGTCTATGAGCACATGACCGCGCGCCCCGCCTCGCTGTATGGCCAGGAGCTTGGCTCCAACTATCAGCGCCAGGGCCTCAAGCTCTCCAAGCATTTCGCGGTGCCGGGCCGGTCCCGGTGAAGCGCCTTATCACCACGGCCGCAGGCCTTGCCGCCGCCGCGTTGGCGCTCATCCTCGCGCAGATCATCGGCACCGCCGCGATGCAGGGCCTCGGCCTGCCGATCCCCGGCCCCGTCGCGGGGCTGGTGCTGCTGCTCGGCGTGCTGGCTGTCTCAGGCGGCATCCCGGCGGGCCTCGGGCGTCTGGCCGATCTGCTGCTGCGTCACCTCAACCTGTTCTTTGTGCCCGCAGGCGTTGGGCTGATGGCGCATCTGGCCCTGCTGGCCCGTGACGGCGCAGCCCTCACAGTGGCAATCATCCTGTCGACGCTGGCAGGCCTCGTTGTCGCCGCCGCCGTCTTCCTCTGGGCGCGGAACAAAAGCAGCGGGCACACCCCATGATCGCCCTTGCCTGGATCATCGTCACTCTCGTGAGCTATGCAGCCGCCCGCGCGCTCGCCCGCCGCGTCAACGGTCACCCGCTCGCAAACCCGGTGCTGGTTGCCTCCCTGCCGGTGATCGCGCTGATGGTCGCGACCGATACCCCGCATGAGACCTATGCCGAGGGCGGCATCTGGCTGCTGCTGCTTCTCGGCCCGGCCACCGTGGCGCTGGCCATTCCGCTTTACCGCAACTGGCCCAAGGTGCGCGCCGCCGCAGGCCCGCTGCTGCTCGGCATTGCCGCAGGTTCCGTCACGGCCGTCAGTGTCGCGCTGATCTCCGCCTGGGCGCTGGGGGCGAGCATCCCCTCGATTTTGTCGCTGGCGCCCAAATCCGTCACCACCCCCATTGCCATGGGCATCGCGCAGGTGACCGCAGGCCTGCCGTCACTCGCTGCTGCCATCGTCATCGTCACGGGCATTGTCGGCGCGGTGCTCGGCCCCTGGCTGCTCAACCGCCTCGGCATCCGCGACCCGGAGGCCCACGGCGTGGCGCTGGGCACCGCCGCCCACGGCATCGGCACCGCCCGCGCCTTTCAGGAAGGCGAGGAGACCGGCACCTTCTCCGGCGTCGCCATGGGCCTCAACGGCATCGTCACGGCGCTGCTGCTGCCCTGGATGCTGCTCTGGTTGTTTGGCTGACGCTCCCGCCCTATCTGTTGGTCCATGAGCAAACCCAAGGGCCCAGCCGATTTGCCGCTTCCGGAAACGGAACAGGGTGCCGTCCGCCGCCTCGGGATCGAGCTTGAGTTCGGCGGTCTCACGGCAGCGGATGCCGCTGCCATTGTCGCGGCCAATCTGGGCGGTGACATCTCCGCCCGTGACCGCCACCACAGCAAGGTCATGGGCAGCCGCATCGGCGACATCACCGTCGAGCTGGACACCCGCTGGGCAAAGCCTGATTTCCTTCGCGCCGTCGGGCCGGACTGGCCGTCCCTGCTGCCTGACAATACGCCTGACGAGATCCGCCGCGAGCTTGAAGCCCTGCCGGACACGGCCGGTCCGCTGATTGGCGACCTGCTGGATTTCTGGCTGCCCATCGAGGTCATCACCCCGCCCATGCCGCATCCCCATGTGGCCATGCTGCCCGGCCTGTGCGACGCGCTGGCCTCCGCCGGGGCCACGGGCACATCCCGGTCCGTGTTCGGCGGCTTCGGCCTGCATCTCAACCCGGAAGTGGCCCGGCGCGACGCGGCCTATCTCACATCGGTCCTGTCGGCCTATTTGCTGCTGTCCCACTGGCTGCGGCAGCAGACCGGCATCCCGCTGATCCGTCAGCTCGGCCCTTTCATTGATCCGTTCCCCGATGAGTACACGGCGCTAGTCACCGCCGACGATTATGCGCCGGACCTCGAGACCCTGATCGCCGACTACATCGCCCACAACCCCACCCGCAACCGCGAGCTGGACATGCTTCCGGTCTTCGCCTTCCTGCGGGAGGAGCAGGTGCGCGGTGCCCTGCCGGACGAGAAGATCAACGCGCGCCCCACCTTCCATTACCGCCTGCCCAATTGCCGCCTGGACGAGCCGGACTGGTCACCCATCACCGAGTGGAACCGCTGGGTGATGGTGGAGACGCTGGCAGCGGATGACGGGCTGCGCCATGAGGCGGCAGAGGCGTGGCGCAACGCCCGCAGCCTGCCCGCCCATGTGGTGGCCGCCCTGTCGGGCCGGGAGGGTGCCTGATGCCGGCCGCCCGCACCGGCCCCCGTCGTCCTGCCCGGCCCCGCATCGGCATCACCGGCTCTGTCCGCCGCTGGCCCTTCAAGCGCTGGGTGGATGCTTTCGCCGTCCGCCTTACGGGCGGTGTGCCCGTCTCCATGCGGCCGGACTGGGTGGCCGATGTGGAAGCGCTGGACGGGTTTGTGATTACCGGCGGACTTGATGTGGCGGCGGCCGTCTATGCCGGCACGGCCCGCCCCGACCCGGAAGCAGGCCACAGCCGCGACAGGTTCGAGCTGGCGTTGCTCGACCACGCTCTTGAATGCGGCAAGCCTGTGCTCGGCATCTGCCGGGGCATGCAGCTTCTCAACATCCATGCGGGCGGCACCCTGCATGACAATGTGGCCGACGCCTATCCCCACGCCCCGCCCGTGCGCACCCTGCGTCCGCGCCGCCTCGTCCATGTCACCGCCGACAGCCATCTCGAACGCATCACCGGCACCCGCGCGCTCAAGGTCAATGCCCTGCACGACCAGTCCGTGAAGCAGACAGGCGCGGGCCTGCGTGTTTCAGCCGCTGACCCCTACGGCATTGTCCAGGCGGTGGAAGCCATGCCGGATACGGATGGCCCGTTCCGCCTCGGCGTCCAGTGGCATCCAGAATGGCTCGTCTGGCAGCACCGCCACCGGGCGCTCTACCGCCATTTCATCGCCGAAGCCCGCGCCCACGCGCAGCACCGCCGTGCCTCTCAATCCGCCGGTTCCCCGCGCAATCCCGCTTGTCAGACGCCTGCCCGCTGACGTAGGTTCTCGCTCCGCGCTGCCGCGGCGTCGGGGCTGACCGGCCGCGGGTGTAGCTCAATGGTAGAGCAGCAGCTTCCCAAGCTGACGACGAGGGTTCGATTCCCTTCACCCGCTCCAGCGCGCCCCTTTCCAAGAATCCGCGCCCGTAAATGACCATGGCATTGCCTTGGACGCGCCACATTGCGTCCCGCGCATCGCCCCATTGGACGCCCATACCCGGACCCCTGATGTGACGCGCCGGGGCAGGGCTGCCCGCTCCCCCGGCGCATGCCAACAGGGGAGGAGACGTTCATGGTCCTGCATGAACTTGACGGCCGCCTTGCGCGCGCCGGGCTGTTTGCCGCCATCGCCTTTGCCTTGCTGCTGGCGCTCGGCGCCTTCGCCGCGCCGGCCCACGCGAAGTCCGATGCTCTTACGGCCACGGTGAGCTATGACCAGCCGGTCATCCCGCGCGGCGAGCGCGCTGTCATCCACATGATGATTGAAATCCACGCCCCGCGGGCGGCCTGGCCGGGTCTTGCCGAACGGCCGCCGGTGAACCTCGCCCTGGTGCTCGACCGCTCCGGCTCCATGGAGGATCGCGGCAAGCTCGACTATGCCAAGCGCGCGGCGAAGAAGATCGTCGATCTGCTGGACCGCCGCGACCGCGTGGCGATCGTTGAATATGACGACGAGATCAATGTCCTCTGGCCGTCCGCGCCGGTGGAGAATGCGCGCGAGATTCACCGCCGCATCGACCGGCTGACCCCGCGCGGCAGCACCAACCTCACAGGCGGCATGCTGCGCGGCGCCGATGAAGTGCTGCGCACCTATGATGCCGACGACCTCACCCGCGTCATCCTGCTGTCCGACGGCCTGGCCAATCAGGGCATCACCGAGCCGCGCGACATCGCCCGCGAAGTGCGCCGCGCCCGCCGCGACGGTGTGCGCTTTTCGACGATCGGTCTCGGCCTCGATTATGACGAGGACCTGATGCAGTCGATCGCCGAAAACGGCGCCGGCCAGTATCACTATGTGGAGCACCCCAACCAGATCGCCCGCATCTTTGAAGAAGAGCTGTCGACCCTGATCCGCACCACGGCCCGCGACATCCACCTGCGCCTCGAGGGCGGTGGCGTGATCGAGGAGATCGAGGTCCTTTCCGACGACGTGGACAATGCCCGCGACATGGCCCTGGGCGACATGTTCGCCGGGGAGACGCGGACCCTGCTGCTGCGTCTTGAGCTGGACGCCGCCGATGCCGCCGCTCTTGCCTTGGGCGACATGGAGGTCACCTTCACCGATGCCCGCACCGGTGAGACGCACGGCCTGTCCGTCCCGGTGACCCTGCGTACCAGCGATGATGCTGAGGTGATCAAAAAGGCCCGCAACGAGGCCGTCGCCGTCGAGGCCGCCCTCGTCAAGGCGGAGCAGGCGCATCTTGAAGCTGTTGCAGCCTTCGAGGCCGGAGACCGCGCCAGGGCCGAAAGCCTGATGACCACCCTGTCCGACACGGTTTCCGGCCAGGCCGCCGCCTATGATGACGGCCGCCTTGCCGCCAAGCTGGAGGCGCTGGACGTGGAGCGCGAGCAGATGGCAAGCGCCGCCGCGCCCGACGCGCAGGCCGCCTATCTCAAGAGCACCAAGCAGCGCCTCTACCAGGCCAAGTCCGGCAAGCGGGCGGGCTATCAGCTGGAGGTGGGCGATGAGGGCCTTGAGGTCGAACGCCTGCAGCAGGCGCTGGCCGATGCGGGTTATTGGGCCGGTCCCGTCGATGGGACCTATACGGAAGATCTCAAATCCGCTGTCGACAGCTACCAGGCCGCCCAGGGCCTGAAGCGCGACGGCGTTGCCGGACCTTCAACACTGCAGGGGCTGGGGCTCTACTAGTCAGCCGGCACCCGGACTGCCTGGTCCGTATCCACCCCATCCTCCTGCAGTGCTGAATGCCGGGCCAGTTGCGCCAGTTGCGCGCGGCTGGCCCGGCTTATGGCATGCCGGGTCTTCTCCCAGTAATGCGGCTTCGTCGCGAGCTGCCACATGGCGAGATAGGCCCCCGCCGACAAAAGCGGCCAGTAGAAGATGATCGAGAACACGTAAGGAATGAGGTCGCGGTTTGCCCGCTGGCGCACCGCCACGATGCCCGCCGCCACCGATACCAGATAGCCGCCGGTCAGCAGCGTCATATTGAACAGGATAAGCAGCATCGGCACGCCGGGTGCGGTCATCAGCGCCAGTGCCGAGCCGTTGAGCATCAGCCCGACGGCGGCGGCGATCCATACCAGCGGGTGGGCGAGGGCGGAGATCAGCGACCCGCCGATCATCAGTTGGAAGCCGAGAAACCCCGTCGGCCCGAGGCTGCGCCACAGGCCCGCAGGGTCGCGCATATGCACCATCCATGTCTGCGCATAGCCCTTGAGCCAGCGTGACCGCTGCCGCAGCCAGTTGCCGAGCTCGCAATTGGCTTCTTCATAGGTGGTCGAATCCAGGATGGCGCAGCGATAGCCGCGCTGCGCCAGCCGGATGCCGAGATCCGCGTCTTCGGTCACGTTGTAGGGGTCCCACGCGCCAACCTCGCGCAACGGCTCGATACGGAAATGGGTGGATGTGCCGCCCAGCGGGATCGGCATGCCCAGCCGTTCGATGGTCGGCAGCAGCAGGTCGAACCACATGTTGAACTCGATGGTGAACTGCCGCGTCAGCCAGTTCTCCGAGGCGTTGAAATAGGTCAGCGGTGCCTGCAGGCAGGCAATCTCCGGCCCCGCGCGGGCGAACATGGCAACCGCCTTCTTCAGTTGCTGCGGTTCGGGCTGATCTTCCGCGTCGAAGATGACGACATAGTCGCCGCGCGCAAATTGCAGGGCGTAGTTGCACGCCTTGGGCTTGGTGCGCGGCTGCGACGGTGGCACCAGTACCAGCTCCACATAGGTCTCGAGCCCCAGCTGCTTTGCCATGGCGATGGTGTCGCGGTCATCGGCCTCGAGGATCAGCTTGATGTCGAGCTTGGCGCGCGGATAGTCCAGCCGCCGCAGGGCGCGCGCCAGCAGCGGCAGAACCTCCGCCTCCTGATAAAGCGGCACCAGGATCGTGTAGACCGGCAGGTCCTGGTCCTCCGGCAAATCATGATCCCGCTGCCGCAGTGCCTGCGCTGCCAGGCCGACGGGAATGGAAACGCCGCGCAGGATCAGGAACGCCAGGAAGAACAGCCCCAGCACCGTGTTGACCACAACAGCCGTCAGCCCCGGCGCTGCCATGACGCCGATAAGAACCGCCATGGCAATCACGCCGAACACCATGCCCTGCGCCGGGGTCAGCCCGCTGCGGGCGGAGAATTCCGGCTGCCGCTCATCCAGTGTCAGCCGGGCGCGATGCTGCAGCACGGTTTCAAACTGCCGCTGCAGCGTCCACAGCACATCCAGCCGCGCGGTAATGGCAAAGCTGAAATCGTCCTCCGGCGCCGCCAAGCCCAGCGCTCGCCGTTCGGCAATCACGCGTGCCGCCATCAGCGGGTCGGGCGTCGCCAGCACCAGCCGCGTCCCCTCCCGGCGGATGGGGATCGCTTCTGCCGCCTGATAGAAATCGAGATGCTCGGCCTTGAACAGCCGCGTGTCCGGCGGCGTCTTCAGCACGTCGATGAAGGGGAGGTGCAGATGCCGCGCCAGCGCCCCGTAGAGCGCCTGCGGGGAGACGAAGCCCAGCGCCAGCACCGCCTGGCCCAGCGGCACGTCCCATGCCGCCGCCGCGTCCAGAGCCTGGACGAGTTGTTGTTCGGAGATCAGCCCGGCGTCCCGCAGTACCGCCCCCAGCGGTTGCCGCAGCGTATCGCCGGCCACGGGTCGGTCCGCCACGGCCTACCTTCGCATTATTGCCTGCCTGCCCGCGCAGCCTAGCCAATAATCGCAAAAGTAGCAAAAGGTTGTGTAAGTCAAAATCCGCCTTAAAGACGGCCCCGCGCACGAAAAAGCCCGGCTCTGCGCCCTTCAGGGGCGGAACCGGGCTTCATGCCTGTCAGACAGGAATGGGGCTGGCTTACTGAGCCTGGCCTTCCATCGCGTCCTTGGTCTCTTCGGCAGCTTCCTCGACTTCCTCGGCAGCAGCTTCAGCGGCGGCTTCGGTCTCGGCAGCGGCCTCCTCGGCAGCTTCCTCAGTCGCAGCAGCGGCGTCCTCGACAGCGGCCTCGGCTTCAGCAGCGGCGTTTTCCGCCCCGGCTTCGACGTCAGCGGCAGCTTCTTCGGCACCGGCTTCGGCGTCAGCGGCCATGTCCTCGGCAGCTTCTTCAGCTTCGGCAGCCTCGTCGGACGCGGCATTCATCGCGTCATTGACGGCTTCCTCGGCGGCATCCGCAGCGTCGCCGGCGGCCTCCATGGTGGCGTCAACGGCGTCGCTGGTGGCTTCGGCAGCGGAATCAGCTGCTTCGCTCACCGCTTCCGAGGCGCTTTCCACGGCGTCGGAAATGGCGTTGCCGGCGTTTTCTTCGTCATTGCTCGCGTCACATGCGGCCAGGCCCAGAGCCAGCGCCGCAGCAGCGGTCAGCGTAAGAGTTTGCTTGATCATCCTGTTTCACCATGTCTCCACCCCGCTCTGGCACCCCGCGCGGTATGGGCATGGCCCCCTGTTGATGTGAAAAAAGCCGCAATACTCACGGCGTAACGACCACTTTGCCGATGACCCGCCTGTCGCGCAACTGGCACATCGCCTCCGCAGCCTGATCGAGCGGGAAACTGGCGTAAACATATGGCCGAATTGTGCCCTTTGCGGCCATCGCATCGATGGCGGCGATGTTTTCGGCACCCTTTTCCGGGTCGCGGCGGCCATATTCGCCCGCCCTTACGCCGACCACGGAGAATCCCTTGATCAGCGGCATGTTGACCGAGATGTCGGGGATGCGCCCGCTGGCAAAGCCGATAACCAGAAGCCGCCCGCCCCAGGCGATGCAGCGCACGCTTTCATCGAACACGTCACCGCCGACCGGGTCATAGATGACATCCGCCCCGCGTCCGCCGGTCAATTCCTTGACCCGGTCCTTGAAGCCGTCCGCCACATTGATCACGTGGTCGGCGCCGCGGTCAGCCAGCACGTCCAGCTTCTCCTGCGAGCTGGCGGTGGCGATCACGGTTGCGCCCATCTGCTTGCCAAGATCAACCGCCGCCATGCCCACGCCGCCGGCCGCGCCATGCACCAGCAACGTTTCGCCCGCCTCGAGATGGCCGCGCCGCGCCAGTGACACATAGGCGGTGAGATAGGCGGTCGTGTAGCCCGCCGCTTCCTCGTAGCTCATGGTCGCCGGCATCGCCCGGCAGCTTGCGGCAGGTGTGTTCGTCCCTTCCGCCATGCCGCCGGTGCGCAGCCCCGCCACCACCTTGTCGCCGGGGGCAAAGGCCGTGACGCCGGGGCCGACGGCCACAATTTCGCCCGCAGCCTCCATGCCCGGCGTGAACGGCAGCGGCGGCTTGAACTGATATTTGCCCTGCACCATCAAGAGGTCAGGGAAATTGACCGCACACGCACGAATGCGGATCTGCACCTCCCCCTCGCCGGGGGCGGGCAGGTCGATCTCTTCCATGTCCACAGCGGTAATGTCTTCAGACAGCGCGTTGACCCGCACCGCCCGCATCCGGCCCAGCCCTGCGCCCCCGCTCATGAGGTCGCCTGGTCCTGCGTGGCGGCTGTCTGGGAGGGGGAGGGCGAGGGGCGCGTGGAAGCTCCGGCCGCAGCCAGCGCCGTGCCGAGATCATCGACGATCTCGATATTCACGTCCTTTGCCCTGCGCGACACCCCGCTCATGGCGGTGAAGCCATGCGGCAGGTCGCCATATTCGCGGAAGGTCACCTTCACGCCCGCGTCTTCCAGGCGCCGCGCATAGGCTTCGCCCTGGTCGCGCAGCGGGTCGAAGCCTGCCGTGTAGATGAGGGCGGGGGGCAGGCCCGCAAGGTCTTCCGTGCGGCCGGGCGAGGCATAGGGCCCCGCCTTGTCCACGTCGCCTGCCATGTAGAGGCCTTCGAAATATTCCATGGTCTGGGTGTCCAGCGGCACGCACTGCCCGCAGCTCTCCATGGAACCGGTCCGGTCAACCGTGTCGACCCACGGATAGATGAGAAGCTGCACGCTCGGGCCCTGTTCGCCCAGCCGCTTCATTTCCTGCGCAACAACGGCGGAGAGATTGCCCCCGGCACTGTCGCCGCCCACGGCCACATTGTCCGGCCGCCCGCCGAACTGGGCTGCGTTGTCGCGCACCCATTTGAAAGCGGCGATGGCATCCTGCGCTGCTGCGGGAAACACATGTTCCGGAGCCAGACGATAATCGACTGAAATCACGCCCGCGCCGGTGCGCGCGGAGATCAGCGAACAGAAATGGTCGCAGGTATCAAGATCGCCGATGACACAGCCGCCCATGTGGAAATAGACCACCAGCGCGTCAGTCTGCTTGCCGGTAAGCGGCCAGTAGTGCCGCGCCTGCAGCGGGCCGTCAGGCCCCGGCAGGGTGAGTTCCGTCACCCCCACATCGGACGAGCGCTTGGCGTTCATCATGGCAAAGCCGGCGCGGGTGGCTTCGCGCGCGTCGGCTGCGGGCATGGTGTGGATGCCCGGACCCTTGCCCGCCTGCGCAGTGAGAAAGCCGACGCCGGGGTCGATCTCGCGGCCATCCACGGTCAGCACCGCGCCCTTGGACATGGAGCGCAGCATGCCCGCAGGCAGGCGCATCATCATGCGTGCAATGAATTGTTGGGCACTCATCAAGCGCCTCCTTCCCGATCAGATCATTCTTGTTCGGGAAGCAGTCTACTTGGTTTCAGGCAGCCTTGGCAGGGCGTTTACGCCGCCGAGGAACAGTTTGGTGGCGAATTCCGCCGCCTCGTCTGCGTCGAACGGGTCGCGCGTCTGCATGATGTCGCCCACTTCGAAGGCAATGCCCACGAAAGCGGCGGTCAGATAGTCCGGGTCCACATTGGGCAGCACGCCCTGGGCAATGGCGCGCTCGATGTCGAGATGCAGTTCATCGAACACCGCCACCACTTCCGGCGTATCCATCCGCACACGCATCGCGCCGGATTTGCGGCGGATGATGCGGTGCATCTCCTCGTCCTGGGCGATGTAGTCGAAATAGGCCCGGAAGCTGGCGGAGATGAATTCCTCGAAATTCGCCGCCCGGATACGTTCGGCGCGGATGCGCGGGCGCATCCGCAGGGCGCTGGCATCCATCAGCGCCTGGAACACTTCTTCCTTCGACTTGAAGTAATTGTAGAAGGTGCCGGAGGCGAGGCCCGTGCGGCGGATGATGTCGCGCACCGTGGTTTCGCCATAGCCGAGCTCGGCAAACACCAGCCGCGCCGCATCAAGAATGGCCTGCCGGTTTTCAGCCTTGGTCCGCTCGCGCTTGCCCATCTGCGACAGCGGACGGGACGGACGGCTGGCCGCGCTGCCTGCCGCCGGGCTGGCGGCCGCGCTTGTGGCCGCAAGGGTGGCGTCGGCTGTTTTTGTCGTTGTGCTCACGAAACGCAGGCTCTCTCGGCGATATGTCGGACTTGGAGATCGTCGGACGAAGATAACGTGTCAGGTCTGATACCAACACGCCCGAAGCCTGCTTACATACTTGTCAGTAAGTTTCGGGCTGGTCCTGATGACTCGCGGCCATTCTAGACCGCGTACCGCACAGCATCAAACCACCGGCCCGCCCGCTGGTGCATAGCTGCCTTTACGCGGGCGGCGGCGGTGCATGGTATGGCCGCTTACTCGGCGGCCACCCCCATCTGGGCGGCGCGCGGCGGCACCGGCAGGCCGGGCTTTGCCTGAGCCCGCTTCGCCCCGCGTTTGATCTCCTTGTCCATCTCCCAGACGTAGCGGTTGAAATCGAGCTGCATGGTGTGGCGGGCGGACTTGTAGAAATGGCCCGTATACATGTGGTCGTCCGCTGCGATGGTGCGCTTCATTTCGTCCGCATCCGGCAGCGCATACTGTCCGGTGAGATAACGGCCGATGAGCTTCATCTGCTGCTCGGCAAAGTTCACAAGCGTCGGCAGCGGCTGCGCCAGCGCCATAAAGAACAGGCTGGGATTGCCGGGGTCGAAAATGCGCTTGTAGAGCGGCACGTGGTTGTCAACGACCTTCACCACATTCTCGTCCATGAAGGGGAAGGACACGTTGTAGCCCGTGGCATAGATCACCACGTCGATCTCTTCGCGGCTGCCGTCGGCAAACTCCACCACGCCGCCGTCAAACCGCTTGATATTGGGCTTCGGCGTGATGTCGCCGCAGCCGACGCGGGTGAGGAATTCTCCGGACACGGACGGGTGTGCGTCCAGCGGCTCGTGATCCGGCTTTGGCAGGCCATAGTTTTCCGGGTTGCCGATCAGCTTCTTGATCATCCGCCGACCCAGTGCGCGCTGCACGCTCAGGGGAATCCACGCCGGCATCGCGCCTTTGTCGGCCACCTTGCCGTTGATGTATTTCGGCATGACCCACACACCGCGCCGGGTGGACACGAACAGCTTCTCGGCAATCGGCCGCTGGGCCAGTTCCGAGGCAATGTCCATGGCGCTGTTGCCCATGCCCACCACCACGATGCGCTTGTCGCGCATATCATGCGGCTCGAACGGGGTGAGGTAGGAGTGTGAATGCATCTGCACCCCGGTGAAGTCGTTCATGCCCTCGAACTCGGGCCAGCGAGCGTCCCAGTGATGCCCGTTGCAGACAAAGACCGCATCGTAATAGCGCGTTTCCGATGACGGCCCGCCCTCCGCCGAGCGGTCAATGGTGACGTGCCACAGGCCGTCCTTGTCCTGCGTCACATGGGTGACGGCGGTGTTGAAGGTGATCTTCTCCCGCAGGCCGAAATGGTCAACATAGTCGTTGAAATACTGGAAGATCTGGCTGTGATGCGGGAAGTCCGGGAAGTCGGAAGGGATCGGAAAATCCTCGAACGACATGCGGAACTTCGACGTGTCGATGTGCAGCGACTCGTAGCAGGCCGACAGCCCGTTCTTGTTCTTGTAGGCCCAGGTACCGCCGACGACATCCGACATCTCGAAACAGTCGAACGGGATGCCCCGGTCTTGAAGCGCCTTGGCGGTGGAAAAGCCGGAGGGGCCGGCGCCGATCACGCAGCATTTGGGAAGTGCGGCCATCTTTCTCTCCTGAAATGCGATTGGGGTGAATATGCCGGGGCCTAGCGGCCCTTGAAATTGCCTGCCCGCCGCTCGATGAAGGACTGAACGCCCTCCGCGGCATCTTCCGTGTTCGCCAGTTTCGCCTGCACCTGGTCGAGCACGGCCTTGGCCGCGGCCTCGCCCTCTTCGACATAGAGCATGGCCGAGCGCTTGGTTTCCTGGATCGCCAGCGGCGCCAGCGTGGCGATCCGGTTTGCCAGCTCGATGGCGCGCGCAACCTGCGTGCCTGGCTCCACCACTTCCTGCACGATGCCGATACGCAGGCCTTCGTCGGCGCTGAATTCCCCGTCGCACAAAAGCAGGTGATACATGCCGTTGCCCCAGCCGCAGCGCTCGATGAAGCGCAGCGTGCCGCCGCCCGTTGCCATCAGCCCGCGGCGCGGCTCAAGCTGCGCAAAGCGGGTGTCCTTCGAGGCGATGACGATGTCCGACGCCAGCATCATCTCGATGCCCGCAGTGTAGCAGATGCCCTGCACGGCGGTGATGACGGGCTTGGAGCATTTGCGCTTCAACGCAAACGGGTCAACACGCGCCTGCGCCTTTTCCTCGGTGACGCTGTCGCCCTTCTTCATGCCCTCGGCGAACTTGGTGAGCTCCAGCCCCGCGGTGAAATGCTTGCCGAAGGAGTGCAGCACGCCGACGCGCAGCTCCGGGTCCTCGTCGAGCTGCGTAAAGGCATCCGCCAGCTCCGAGAACATCTTCGGCGTCAGGCCGTTGTATTTTTCCGGACGATCGATCCCCATCAGCAGCACATGGCCCTGGCGCGTGACGGTGATGCGGCCATCGGGCTCCGCCGATGCATCCCGGTCCGAAACCGGTACTGTGACCTCACCCATGCTGCATTCTCCCTGACTTTGCCGATTGCTTTTGCCTGAGTCATACAGCCAAAACTGTACCTCGGTCTAGTTTCTATGCGCTTGCTCTCCGCCCCGCTCCCGCGCCATACCATTGCCCATGAGTACCAAGGAACAGGATCAGGCCGAGGCGCTCAGGCATGCCCTGATCGACCACGTGCCCCACGCCCAGGCCATCGGCCTGGAAGTCGTCTATGTGAAAAAGGCGAAAGCCTGCCTCAAGGTGCCTTACGCACCGCATCTGGTGGGCAATCCGGACACCGGCGTCGTCCATGGCGGCGTCATCACCACCATGCTCGACAATGCCTGCGGCGTCGCCGTGCAGATGGCGCTGGACGAACCGTCCTCCATCGCCACGCTGGACCTGCGGATCGACTATATGGGCCCCGCAACGCCCGGCCGCGACATTCTGGGAGAGGCCCACTGCTACAAGGTGACGAAATCCGTCGCATTCGTGCGCGGCGTTGCCTTCCATGATGACCGCGACGACCCCATCGGCACCTGCCACGGCGCTTTCATGCTCGCCGCCAACCGGGCGGTGGCGCCCTCATCGCAGATCCGCCGGCACGTGATGAAGGGCGAGCGCCCGAACGCCCCGGACACGGGCTCCACGGGCGGGGAGGGCTGAGCCATGCGTGACCTGGAAGCCCTGGCCGAAGGCACGGATGTGAACGCCGTCCTCGACAAGCTGCCTTACGTCAAATTCCTCGGCATCTCCTTCGAGCAGCCGTCGGGTGATCTCATCGGCAAGCTCACCTTCAAGCAGGAACTGATCGGCAACCCGGCGCTGCCGGCACTGCATGGCGGTGTCATCGGCGGGTTCCTCGAGACGGTGGCCATCGTGCAGGTGGCCCGCGACAGCAAGATCCGCGTGCTGCCCAAGACGATCGACATTACCATTGATTACCTGCGCTCGGGCCGTCCCATGGACACCTATGCCCGCGCCACCATCACCAAGCATGGCAGGCGGGTGGCCAATGTGCAGGTCATCGCCTGGCAGGACGACCCGGAAAAGCCCATCGCCGCCGCCCATGGCCATTTCCTGCTTGAGCCTGTCAGCGACGACGACAGCGCCGCCTGAGGCCACCCCCGGAGTATCCCGATGCCGCGTCTCACCTTCTGGTACGATTTTGCCTCTACCTATTCCTATATCGCCGCCCACACTGTCGGCCCGGCGGCGGAGAAGGCAGGCGTCGATGTCGTCTGGCGGCCCTTCCTGCTCGGTGCGGTCTTCGCACCGCAGGGCCTGACCGACAGCCCCTTCAACATGTTCGAGCTCAAGGGCCGCTACATGTGGCGCGACATGCAGCGCCTGGCGGATGACAACGGCCTGCCCTTCAAGCGGCCGGAGGAATTCCCCCAGCGCAGCATCCTGGCCAACCGCGTGGCTGCGGTGGCCGGTGACCGGGTGGGGGATGTCACCCGCGCCATCTACAGCGCCGAATTCGGCGAGGGCCGCCCCATCGCCACTGATGAAGATCTGGCCCCGGTGCTTACGGGCCTCGGCCTTGATGCCTCAGCCATGCTGGCGGATGCCGTATCGCCCGAAGGCAAGCAGGCCCTGCGCAGCAACACCGACGCCGCGCTTGAGGCAGGTGTCTTCGGTGCGCCGACCTTCACCACCGAAGATGGTGAGGTCTTCTGGGGCAGCGACCGGCTGGCGCAGGCGCTGGCCTGGGCCACCTCGCACACGGCCTAGATGTCCGGCGGGTCATCTGCCGGCACGGCCTCTGGCGCAGCGCCGCTTGCACCCATCACCCATGCCCGCGTCTGGGCGGTGGCGGGGCCGATCATCATTTCCAATTCCACCGTCCCCCTCATCGGCATTGCCGATACGGCGGTGATCGGCCATCTGGGCGAGGCGGATTTCATCGCCGCCATCGCGCTCGGCGCCATCATCTTTTCCACGCTCTACTGGATCTTCGGCTTCCTGCGCATGGGTACAACGGCGCTCGCCGCCCAGGCCCGCGGCCGTCAGGACCCGGACGAAATCCGCGCCGCCATCCAGCGCGCCTGCCTCGTCGGCGTGACGGTCGGTGCGGCCATGATCGTTCTGCAGCTGCCGCTTGGCGGGCTGGTCTTCGAGGCGTTCCCCGCCGGTGACCGGGTGGAAGCGCTGGCCGGGGACTATTTCGCGATCCGCATCTGGGGCGCGCCCGCCATGCTGATGAACTTCGCCATCCTCGGCTGGTTCATCGGCCTGCAGCGCGCTGACATCGCGCTTTATCTCCAGCTCTATCTCAACCTCGCCAATCTGGCGCTGGACGTGCTGTTCGTCACGGGCCTCGGCTTCACGGTGGATGGCGTTGCCTTCGGCACCATCATCGCCGAATGGACCGCCATGGCGCTGGGCCTCGTTCTTGTGCTGCGCCACGCACGCGCCACCACCGGCGCACTGTTTGCCTCCGGCGACCGGGCGCGGCTCTTGGATCGCGCAGCGCTTGCCACCATGCTCAGCGTCAACCGCGACATCTTCATCCGCTCCGCCTTCCTGATGGCGGCGTTCGTATGGCTCACCATGCAGGGTGCTGCCCAGAGCGACCTGATCCTCGCCGCCAACGGCGTGCTGCTGCACTTCTTCTACCTGACCGCCCACGCGCTGGACGGGTTCGCCTTTGCCAGTGAGGCCTTCGTGGGGGAGAGCAAGGGCGGCGGCGACAGGCAGCGCTTGCGCCACGCCGTCCGCCTCACATCCGTCTGGGCGGTGGCGGCGGCGCTGCTGTTCGCGCTCGTCTTCTGGCTGCTGGGCGGCTGGTTCATCAGCCTGCTGACCAATGTGGCCGAGGTGCAGGAGACGGCCCGAACCTATCTGGCCTGGGCGATCCTGTTCCCGCTCGTCACGGTGGCGAGCTTCCAGCTCGACGGCATCTTTGTCGGCGCCACCCGCACGGGCGACATGCGCAACATGATGGCCCTGTCCTTCGCCGTCTATATCGGTGCCTGGTGGGCGCTCCAGCCCCACGGCAATCACGGCCTGTGGGCCGCGTTCATCCTGTTCAACGTCGCGCGCGGCATCACCCTGGCAGCGCGCTACCCCGCCCTTGAACGCTCGGTGGCGGCAAGCCGCTAGAGAATGTCCAGCACGCCCTCCGGCGGGCGGCCGATCTTTGCCTTGCCGCCGCTGACCACGATGGGCCGCTCGATGAGGATCGGGTCGGCCACCATGGCAGCGATGAGCTGGTCGTCGCTCAGGCTCTCATCCGCCAGGTTGTTGTCCTTGTAGGCAGTCTCGCCCGTGCGGATCACGTCGCGCGGGCCAAGCCCGAGGGCTGCAAGCACCTGGCGCAGTTCATCTTCCGTCGGCGGCGTCTTCAGATATTCCACCACTTCCGGCGCGTGGCCGTTTTCCTCCAGCAGCGCCAGGGTGGCGCGCGACTTGGAACAACGCGGATTGTGGTAGATGCGGACGCTCATCGCGGCTCTCCTTCTTGGTGTCTTTCTATACCCGGGCCTCAGAGGTCGGCGCCGACCGCATCCCCCACATGCTGGAAACCGTCGCGGCGCAACAGCTCCGCCAGGTCCCGCTTGATCTTGGGAATGAGTGTCGGCCCCTCGAAGCCGAAGGCAGTATAGAGCTGCACAAGCGAGGCACCTGATCGAATCTTCGTGTACGCGTCCTGGCCGGAGGCAACCCCGCCCGCGCCGATCAGCACCAGCCGGCCGCGCGCCGCGGTCGCTGCGATCTTCAGGGCATGGGTCGAGGCCTCAAACAGCGGCGCACCGGACAGCCCGCCGGCCTCACCCCGGTTGCGGCTCTGCAGCGTGTCGGGTCGGGCGATGGTGGTGTTGGACACGATCATCCCCTGGAAACCGGCTTCGATGGCAGCGTCCACCGCGTCCACGATGTCGTCCTCGGCAAGGTCCGGCGCGATCTTCAGCACCAGCGGCAGGATCCGCGTCTCGTAGCCGTCCAGCGCGTTCCGCGCCGAACTCACCCGTGCCGCAAGATCGCGCAGGGCATCCCGCGCCTGCAGGTCGCGCAGGCCCGGCGTGTTGGGGGAAGAGATGTTGACCGTCACATAGGACGCATAGGGCGCCACGCGCGACAGCCCGGTCACATAGTCGGCGATGCGGTCGGCACTGTCCTTGTTGGCCCCGATATTGGCGCCCACGATGCCGGGCTGCCCCTGCCGTGCCGCCAGCCGGGCGCAGAAGGCATCGAGCCCCTGATTGTTGAAGCCCAGCCGGTTGATCACGCCCTTGTCTTCCGTCAGGCGGAACATGCGCGGGCGCGGATTGCCCGGCTGCGGGCGCGGCGTCACCGTGCCGGCCTCGGCAAAGCCGAAGCCCAGCGCCAGCAGCGCGTCCGGCGCGCGCGCATCCTTGTCGAAGCCTGCGGCGATGCCGACCGGGTTGGGAAAATCGAGGCCCATGGCATGAATGCGCAGCACCGGGTCGGGGATCTGCGGCTCCATCGGCCCCAGCCCCATGGCCAGCGCGCGCACGGCGATCACATGGGCGGTTTCAGGCGGCAGCAGCCGCAGCAGCTTGGCGGCGAAAAAGGCAGGGCTTGTCATGATGGGGCAGATGTCGCGTCCGGACCGGCCTCGCTGTCCAGCGCCGGGAGCTGCGGCACGCCGTCCTCGCCCAGGGGCAGGGGAATGACCGCGGTCACGGCTGCCAGCGGCAGCGGGCCGTAGAGATGGGGAAACAGGTCACCGCCGCGCGAAGGCTCCCATTTGAGAGCCTCCCCCAGCAGGGCCGCATCCACCGCCACCAGCACCAGCCCGCTCTGCCCGGCAAAGTGCAGCCGCGCGGTCTCCGGTGCCTGTTCGGCAGTGGAAAAATGGATATAGCCATCCACAAGATCGATGCCCGCCCCGGCAAAGGCGCCGGCCGGCCGGGCCTCGTCCCAGACCGATTGCGGACAGATTTTGTAGATCACCGTCATATGCCGTGACGTGCCATAGGCCGCGCGGCACGGCAACACCCTGTGCGTGGTCATCCCGGCGCATCAGCCATGCCGCCCTGACGTGAGACCAAAGGGCGCAGGGGCGCGCTTGTCGGTAAAGGAATTTGTTCCTATGGTGACATCTAAGTGATTCTCTCCCGTCCCTTGCAACGCGTCCCACTGCCCATGAATGCGGAACCGTCCCTAACCCATCGCCAGATCTGGCAGGCGATTGACATGCTGGCCCTGCGCTCGGGCCTCAGCGCCTCGGGCCTTGCCCGTGCCGCCGGGCTTGATCCCACCACCTTCAACCGGTCAAAGCGCCTGGCGGCCAACGGCAAGCAGCGCTGGCCCTCCACCGAGAGCCTGTCCAAGGCGCTGGAGGCCGCGGGCACCAGCATGGAGGAATTTGTCGGCTTCCTGCGCAGCGGCGGCAACCTGGCCGATCCGGCCCAGGGGGAGTTGGCCAATGACCTGGGAAGCGATCTGGCCGGCGTGCTGATGGGCAATGGCGAACCCACCTCCGGCGTACCCGTCATCGGCCTTGCCCAGGCGGGCAGCGGCGGCTTCTTCGATGATGGCGGCTTTCCCGTCGGCGGCGGCTGGGACCGGGTGGACCTGCCCGGCGGGGCCGCGGGCGCGGCGGGCGACGACAACATGTATGCGCTGGAAATCTCCGGCGACAGCATGGCACCCGTCTACCGCAAGGGCGACATCATCGTGGTGTCGCCTGCGTCCCCCGTGCGCGTCGGTGACCGGGTGGTGGTGAAGACGACCGAGGGCGAGGTGCTGGCCAAGGAGCTGAAGGCACGCAACACCCGCCGCGTCGTGCTCGCATCCCTCAATCCTTCGTTTGAGGACAGGGTCTTCGCCCCCGCCGACATCGAGTGGATCGCCCGCATCGTCTGGGCGCGCCAGTAAGGCGGCCCGGCAGGGGCGCCTCTTCCCGATCAGAAGCTCAGCCGCTCGCGCTCGATCTCGCGGGCCAGCATGGCGTGGCTGCCGGAGCGCAGGGCGCGCAGCAGGCGGTCGGCCTGGCGGGCCATGTGGCGCTCGAAATGGGTGCCGGCGTTCCTGGCGCGGGCGGCCATCAGCATGCGTTCCGCCTGGCGGGCGAAGCTGCGGCTGTCATAGCTGAGCAGGTGCAGGGCCATCTGGTGCAGCACCAATAGGCTCACCTCCGGATGCGCTTCCGCTGTGCGGAAGGCTTTGAGCCCCTCGTCGAGGCTCGCCCCGTAAAGCGTTGCCGCCAGCAGCGGCCCCGCCCCGGTGACGATCTCCACATGCCAGCTGCCCAGAAGCGCCTGCGCCCACGGGTTGTCCGGGGCAACCGCCAGCGCCGTGTCGATCGCCGCCCGTGCCTCTTCCGCCAGCCCGCGCTGATGCGCGGCGAGATTGCCCATCGCCCGGCCCTGATAGCCGAGCGCCAGAGCCAGTTGCAGATTGCCTTCAAGATGCTGCGGGTCGCGGGCAACGGCACGGCGTGCGGCCTCAAGCGCCCGGCCCACGAGACCGGCCCGCTCTCCGCGCGGGGCCAGCCGCGCCTGCGCCAGCAGGGCCCGCGCCGCCAGCGCGTCCATGCCGGCATCGCCATGGGCGTCACCACGGGCAAGAGCGGCGGCCACAGCCTCCGCATAGGCCCCCTCCGCATAGAGCGCAGCGGGGGTCGAGGCGGCCTGCTCAGCGGGGACAGGTTCAATGGGGGCAGGCTCAGGGGGGGCAGGCTCAGTAGTGGCGGGCTCGGGCACCTCGGCCCGCGCGGCCCCTGCCATCCCAATCCCCGCCACAGGCAGGAGGAGGACGGCCAGACCGGCAATGATGCGGGTGCGGAGCAAGTTCATGACCCCAACACTCGCCCCGATAGGCTATGTGCGCAAGCGGAAGCCGGGTCACATAAGTGCCATCAGGCGACGGGCGCGGCTCAGGCCGGAAGTGCCTCAGGCCGGGCGTGCAAGTGCCTCGTCGATCATCGCGCGGGTCTCGGCAATGCCGTAGAGCGCGACGAACGAGCCGAAGCGCGGACCTTGGCTCTGGCCCAGCAGCACTTCATAAAGCGCGCTGAACCATGCCCGCAGCGGCTCGAAGCCATGCTCCTTGCCCACCGCGAAGACCTCGTTCTGGATCGTTTCGGCGTCGGCGTCCGCATCCAGTTTCGACAGCCGCTCGGACAGATCCCGCATGGCGGCCTCTTCCTGCACGGTGGCCGGGCGGAAGGTCTTGGCCGGCTTCACGAAGTCATGGAAATAGGTGATGGCATAGCCCACCATCTCGTCCAGCAGCGGGTGCGTCTCGGGCGACGCGTCCGGCACATAGCGCGAAATGAAGCCCCACAGCACGTCCTTGTCCTCCGAGTTGGAGGCGCTCACCAGGTTGAGCAGGATGTTGAACGAGATAGGCGCGTCCGTAGCGGGCGGATTGCCCTCATGGATGTGCCAGACGGGGTTTGTCAGCTGCTTGGCCGGCTCAAGCTTCGGATAGCTCGCCAGATGCGACAGATATTCATCGACATTCTTCGGGATCACATCGAAATACAGACGCTTCGCCTTGCGCGGCGCGTTGTACATGAAATTGCTCAGGCTCTCGGGCGAGGCATAGCGCAGCCATTCATCAATGGTGAGGCCGTTGCCGCGCGACTTCGAGATTTTCTCGCCGTTCTCGTCGAGGAACAGCTCGTAGTTGAAGCCTTCCGGCGGCGTGCCGCCCAATGCCGCGCAGATGCGGCTTGAGAGCTTTACGGAATCGATCAGGTCCTTGCCCGCCATCTCGTAGTCGACGCCGAGCGCGAACCAGCGCAGCGCCCAGTCGGCCTTCCACTGGCACTTCACAGCACCGCCCGTGACCGCAACATCCACCGGGTCGCCGGTTTGCGGGTCTTCATAGGTGACGATGCCGTTTGCCACGTCGCGCTTTACCAGCGGCACCTGCAGCACCACGCCGGTGCGCGGGCAGATCGGCAGGAAGGGCGAGTAGGTCGCCCGCCGCTCCGGGCCAAGCGTTGGCAGGATGATGTCCATGACCTTGTCATAGACCTCCAGCATCCGCATCAGCGCCTCATCGAAGCGGCCGGACGTGTAGTTGTCGGTCGCACTTTCAAACTCATAGTCGAAGCCGAAGGTGTCGAGGAAGGCGCGCAGGCGGGCATTGTTGGCAGCGCCGAAGCTCGTGTGCTCATTGGAGAACGGGTCCGGCACCTGGGTCAGCGGCTTGCCCAGATGGGCCGTCATCAGCTCCTTGTTGGGCACATTGTCCGGCACCTTGCGGAAGCCGTCCATGTCGTCGGAGAAGCAGACAAGCCTGGTCGGCACATCGCTGAGCAGCGAAAACGCGTGCCGCACCATGGAGGTGCGGGCCACTTCGCCGAAGGTGCCGATATGCGGCAGGCCGGAGGGGCCGTAGCCCGTCTCGAACAGCACGAAGCCTTTGTCGCCGAGACCCTGTTTTTCCACCCGCGCCACCAGTTTCCGGGCCTCTTCGAAAGGCCAGGCTTTGCTGTCGGCAGCCAGTGCCGACTGGGTGGGGTCGAGGGCGGATTGAGCTGTCTCACTCATGGAAAAGGTCCCGGTTTCAGCGGTTTTAGCGTTAAGGGAATTTAAGGCCGCGGACCCTAGGCTTGCCGGACTGTGCCGTCAATTCGCTTCGGCGCATGGCAGCAGCCCCAAAAACCGGGGCACCCCGGGGCATGTAGGCCGCGGGGCGGGGGCAATGAGTAAACGAGAGTAATGCCGGCAATGGCTCTGGGTCATGTCAGGAACTGGGTTGCGCGCAGGTTCGGGGAGAAAAACCCCGATGCCGTTCTGCTGTCCCCCTGGCCGATCCTGCTGTTCGGCGGCAAGGCCCGCTCTCCATCTGGAAAGGCGTCCGGAGTGACCAGCGACGAAGCACGGCTCAACAAGAAAGCCGCCGATGATGTTGTGGACTTCCTCTATGCCCAGTCCGCCAATGGCCGCCTGACCCCGACCTTCTGCTTTCTCATCACCTACATGGTCTTCCTCGAGACCGTGGCGTGGTGGTCGATCATTCCCATTATCGGCTTCCAGCTCGGCGGCACCGCCATCTGCGAAGTGCTGCGCCGCTATCACGCGCGGCTGGAGCCTGACGCTGACCGCACGCCCTGGGCCTATGGCTATGCAGCGGCCAGCGGCATCTGCGGTATCAGCTGGGGGCTTGCGGGCGTGCTGTGGTTCATCCCCGGCGACCCCATGCAGCAGCTCGTCGTCGCCGTGCTCATCCTCGCGGGCATCACGGGCTCTGTTGTCTCGCGCTCCGGCTATCTGCCGAGCCTTGTGACCTTCCTTGCCGGCATCAACGTGCCGTTCATCCCGGCGCTGCTGTTCATCGGCACGCCTCTGAGCTTCGCCATGGCCTTCATGGGCCTGTTCTACGTGGTGGGCTCCTATGGCTGGGCCTGCGGCCTCAACCGCATGTATCTGCGCGAGGCCCATGCGCGCCTGCGCGGCGACCAGCTGGTGCACGACCTCGAGATCGCCCGCGACGTGGCCGAAGCCCGTGCGGAGGATGCCGAACGGGCGAAGATCGCGGCGGAAGCCGGCGAGCGCGCCAAATCGCAATTTCTCTCCACCATCAGCCACGAAATCCGCACGCCGCTGAACGGCATCCAGGGCATGGCCGAGCTGCTCGATGGCAGCGACCTCTCCGATGACCAGCGCGAGAACCTCGCCATTATCCGCCAGAGCTCGGACGCCCTGCGGCTGCTGCTCGAAGACGTGCTGGAAATCTCCCGTATCGACGCAGGCGTGCAGAAGCTCGATATCGCCGAGTTCGAGCCCGAGGCCATTGCCCGCCAGGTGGTGGACATCATGGAGCCGGAAGCCCGCCGCAAGGGGCTGACCCTCAACGTCACCATCATGCCGGACGTGCCGTCCCATTCCCGCGGCGACGAGAAATGCTGCCGCCAGGCACTGCTCAACATTCTCGGCAACGCGGTGAAGTTCACCGATCAGGGCCACGTCACCGTGCGCCTGTCGCTGGAGCCGGGCCGCGAGGGCGACGAGCTGGAATATCTGCGCTTCGCCGTCCGCGACACCGGCCCCGGCATCGCCGCCGACCAGCTCTCGGGCCTGTTCACCGAATTCGCCCAGGTCGATCAGTCCATGACCCGCCGCCATGGCGGTGGCGGGCTTGGTCTGGCCCTCGTCAAGCGGCTGGCCGACCAGATGCAGGGCAGCGTCGGCGTGCGCTCCACTGAAGGGGAGGGGGCTGAATTCTGGTTCGACGTCCCCGTCGTCGTCCCCGCCCACCGCAAACAGGACATGATGATCGAAGCTGTTTCGGCCCCGGCGCTGGACAGGGCCCGCATCGAGGCCCTGGAAACCGTGCTCGGCCCCGACAAGGCGCTTGAGATTGTCGAGGCCTGCCTCGACACCGCCTGGGAGCTTACTGAAACCATCGAGATCGCCCGCCGCGACCGGGATTCAGACGCCATGGCGCGCGCCGCCCACGATCTTAAATCCGCCGCCGGCAATGTGGGCCTCACCGCCCTGTCTGACAGTGCCGCGCGCATTTCAGCCGCCATCCGCGACGGCGATTTTGCCGAGGCCTTTGACGAGGCCGCCCGCCTGCCGGGCGAAACCTCCAAGGCGCAGGATGATCTGCTGCGCGCCTATCCGCCGCTGGCCGCCGCAAAAGCCTCGTAAGCCCCGCCCGCATCGCTATGATGCGCGCATCCATGGCTGATGCGTCTGATTCAGATCCCGACATCCCGTCCCCTGACCGGTCCCCCCCGGGGCCCGCGACAGGCCCGCTGACGCGCCGCGTCATGCTGCCCGCGATCCCGGCGCTGGTCGCAACGCCCACGGGCGCCGTCATCCTCACGCCCGACGGCGAAGTGGTGGAGACCGACAAGGCGGAGGCCGCTGCCCGGCTCAAGCGCGAGCCCCACCTCATCGTTCATACGCGTTTCACCGCCCGCCGCTTCCGCGTGCGTCTGGGCGACATGGCCCAGCCATATGATGCGCTGGAGCTGTTCGGGTTCACTTTCCCGGCCCGCTTCTGCACCCCGACGCCCCAGGGCCTCGCCCGTGCCCTCGGCCTTGAAGACCTGCCCCCAGTCCCGCAGCCGGAAGACCTGGTGATCGCACTTGCCACCGCCGCCCACCGCATGGTGGCGACCCTGGCGGATGCAGCCTATCCGGGCCGCGAGCAGGCAGCCGCCCTCGCCGCCACAATGGATAAGGCCGGCTGGGCCTGGGGCCCGTCCGTCACCGCAGCCCTCGGCGCGCCCGCGCCTTATGCGGAGACCGGCTGGCTCACCGGGCTTGAAAGCTGGAAGAAGCTCGCCGAATGGGAGGAGCCCGCCCCCCGCGGCCGCCCGGGCAACCGCCCCGTGGCCCCGGAGGAAGCCGGCGGCCGCCTGCGCCAGCTCGTCGGTCCCGGCGCCGAAGACCGCCAGGTGCAGCGCGACTATGCCGCCGCCGCCTCCCGCGCCTTCCTGCCGCGCGAGCCGGGCGAACCCCATGTGGTGCTGGCCGAAGCAGGCACCGGCACCGGCAAGACCCTGGGCTATATCGCTCCGGCCAGCCTGTGGGCCGAGCGCAATGATGCGGCCGTCTGGCTGTCCACCTACACCAAGAACCTCCAGCGCCAGCTCGACCAGGAGCTCACGCGTCTTTATCCGGACCCGGAGGAAAAGGCGGAGAAAATCGTGCTGCGCAAGGGGCGCGAGAACTATCTCTGCCTGCTCAATTTCGAGGAGGCCGCAGGCCGCGCCAATGCGGGCGTGGCGCTGGGGGCGGGCGGCGGCAACCCGTCGCTCATCCCGCTTGGCCTCATCGCCCGCTGGATCAGTGCCACCCGCGACGGCGACATGCTGGGCGGGGACTTCCCCTCCTGGCTGGTGCCGGGCGCGGCCCGGGCCGGCAATGAAGGCGGCATCGGCCTCACCGACCGCCGCGGTGAATGCGTCTATTCCGCCTGCACCCATTACCGCCGCTGTTTCATCGAGCGCGCCGTGCGCCGGTCCCGCGCCGCCGACATCGTTGTTGCCAACCACGCGCTGGTGCTGACCCAGGCCGCCAACGCTCATATCCCCGATGCATCGGGCGAGCCGCCGCAATCGGAGATGACCGAACGCGTCGTGTTTGACGAGGGGCATCATGTCTTTGATGCCGCCGACAGTGCCTTCGCCGTGGTGCTGTCCGGCCAGGAAACTTCCGAATTGCGGCGCTGGATCAGGGGCGCTGAAAACCGCCGCAGCCGCCGCAGCCGCGGCCTGCGCGAGCGCATCGGCGATCTCGTCGAGGGCGAGGACGAAGGCATGGCCCTGCTGGAGGAGGCGGAAGCCAGGGCCCGCGTGCTCGCAGGCCCCGGCTGGCAGTCGCGGTTGGATGCAGGGGCCCCGACCGGGCCTGCCGAGCAGTTCCTGTCCCTTGTCCGCCTGCAGGTCTTCACCCGCCACCCGGATGACCGCACACCGTTTTCCCTCGAGACGGAAGTCTCCCCGCCCATTGAGGAACTGCCGCGCGCGGCATCAGCCTTTGCCTCCGGTCTTGCGGAGCTGGCCCGCCCCTTGCGTGCGCTTGCGGGGCTTCTGTCCAAGCGGCTGCAGGAGGATGGCGACAGCCTGGATATCCAGACCCGCATCCGCATCGAGGCGGCCCATCGCGGTATCATCCGGCGCACCGGCGGGCTGATCCCCGCCTGGACGGCCATGCTGCAGGGCATCGGCCATGAGCCCGATGAGGGCTTCGTTGAGTGGTTCGAGATCGAGCGCAGCGACGGGCGCGAGCGTGACGTGGCCATGCGCCGTCACTGGCTGGACCCCACACGGCCCCTGGCCGACGTGGTACTGGACCGGGCCCAGGGCGTGCTGCTGACCTCCGCCACCCTGCGCGATGAACCGGTGATGGCACCGGCGGGCGACCCGCTTGATCCGTTCCCGGACCATGCCCCGGCCGGCGACGACATGCACCCGGACGACCGCCCGGCGGACCTGCACTGGGCCAGCGCCGAGGTGCGCACCGGTGCCATGCACCTGCCGGTCCCCGCCATCCGCGCCACCTTCCCGTCGCCCTTTGACTATGCGCAGCAGGCAAAGGTCATCGCCGTACACGAAATGGCGCGGGTGCGGCCGGATGTGCTGGCGGGCGCCTACCGCACCCTGTTTGAAGCCTCCGGCGGCGGGGGACTGGGCATCTTCACCGCCATCGCCCGCCTGCGCGCGGTGCAGGAGCGGCTGGCCCCGGCCATGGCGGCGCGCGGCATCAACCTCTATGCCCAGCATGTGGACGCCATGGATGTGGGTACGCTGGTGGATATCTTCCGCTCCGAGCGCGACAGCTGCCTGCTGGGCACCGATGCCGTGCGGGACGGGGTGGACGTGCCGGGCGACGCCCTGCGCATGCTCGTCTTCGACCGCGTGCCGTGGCCGCGCCCGGACATTCTCCACAAGGCCCGCCGGGCAGCCTTCGGCGGCGGACGCTATGACGATCTGATCGCCCGCCTGCGCCTGCGGCAGGCATTCGGGCGGCTGATCCGCAGCCGCGACGACAGGGGGGTCTTCGTCATCCTCGCGCCCCTGCCGACCAAGCTGCTGGGCGCCCTGCCGCGCGGGGTAACGGTGGAGCGCATGGGGCTGGCCGAAGCTGCTGAGGCAAGCGCTGCCTTCCTCCGCCGCGGATAGCGCGCCAACGGGCCGCCGCCTTGCAGGGCGTCCCGCGATTGCCTAGTGTCCGCGCTCCCGGCATCCATTCCGCAAGGCACACCACCCCATGGATTCGACGATCAACCCGCAGGCAGCCCTCATCTACGTCATGGTCACCATGGCGGCGGTGGACGGCAATATCTCTGAAACCGAACTGAGGAAGATCGGCAACATCACGTCGATGCTCCCGGCCTTTGCGGGCTATGCCAAGGAAAAGCTGATCCCCACGGCCCAGCAATGCGCCGCCATCCTGCAGGAAGATGACGGCCTGCAGACGGTGCTGGGGCTCGCCAAGGAGGCCCTGCCCGGCGACATGAAGGAAACCGCCTACGCGCTGGCCACCGAAGTGGCGGCGGCGGACCTCCAGCTCGGCCAGGAAGAATTGCGGCTTCTGGAAATCATCCGCGCCAGCCTCGGCATCGACCGCCTGGCGGCTGCCGCCATCGAGCGCGCCACCCGCGCCCGTCACCTCAAGCCGTAAACGCTGCCCGCATCAGTTCGCCCGTATCAATTGGTGCAGGGCGCTTCGTAGACTTCGCTCAGCAGCGCGTCGCTGTCCGCGCCGGTCAGCAGCACCTCTGCCGTCACACGGCCCTTGGGCTCATAGGCGGTGGTCATGCATTTGCCCGCCTCATCGAACACCGACACCGTCCGCTTGCGGAGCACCAGCTCACCGTCATCCCAGGCGAAGCTGTCCGTCCCATGGGTCACCGCATTGCCGCGCCACTCGCTGACCACGAGTTTCTCAGCCGCATCAAATGACGGCGCGCTCACCATGTTGAGCGCGTCCGCCGTCACGTGGCGGCCCTTACGGGGGTCATAGAGGGCATTGTAATAGGCGACATTCGGGCCTGCCGGCAGGAACTCGATCAGCCGGAAATCCTGATAGCCGTCGAAATTGAAATCCCCGAATTCAAAGCCGTTGGCGCGCATGGACAGCGGGGCCCGGCTGTCGAGGTCAAGCGTGGCCATGGCCTTGCCCGTTTCGCTGCGCGCGGTCTCGATGCGGAATACATGCCATTCATCCGTGTCGGCCAGGATATCCCAGTAAAGGCGCACCACCAGGGGCTTGCCCTTGGCGGATAGCTGCGTCCGGCAGATCACCGGCTCGCCCATCTCGGCCTCTTCGGGCGCGCTGCAGGTAAAGCGCTCCTCCGCCCCCACCGGCGCCGCCGCCTGCGCAGGCAGCGACGTGATGGCAAGGCCGAGGGACAGGAAAAAGGCCGGAAAACCGGTGCGGATGGTCGGAAAAACAAAGCATGTCTTGATCATGGGCGGGAGTTTTCCAGCCCCTCGCGAAACCGTCAATTGACTTGGCGCGCGCCGGAGACATTTTTGGGACCATGGAGCAGTTTCTCGTCAGCCATGAAGGGACCGTGCGGCTTTTCGCGTTCGCCGGGCTGCTGCTTGCGTTTGTGGCGGCGGAAGCCCTGTGGCCCCGGCGCGACCGCCGGCAGCCGCGCCTGCGCCGCTGGGCCACCAATGGTGCGATCACCCTGCTCAATACTGTGGCCCTGCGCGTGGCTGTGCCGGTGCTGGCGGTGGGGGCGGCGGGCTTTGCCCAGCGTCTTGATGTGGGACTGCTCAATATGTGGGACCCCGCGCCCTGGCTGGCCTTCGTCATCGCGCTGGTGGTGCTTGATCTTGTGATCTATGCGCAGCATGTGGTCTTCCATCACGTTCCGCTGCTGTGGCGCATCCACCGGGTGCACCATGCCGACCGGGACATTGATGCGTCCACCGCGCTGCGCTTCCACCCGGTGGAAATCATCCTCAGCATGGGAATCAAGATTGCCGTGGTGATGGCGCTCGGCGCCCCGCCCGCCGCGGTTATCGCCTTTGAAATCATCCTAAACGGCATGGCCATGTTCAACCACGCCAACCTCCGCCTGCCCGGCGCGCTGGACGGCCTGCTGCGCCTCGCTGTGGTGACGCCGGACATGCACCGGGTCCATCATTCGGTGCATATGCGCGAAACCAACAGCAATTTCGGCTTCAACCTGTCGCTTTGGGACCGGCTCTTTGGTACCTATAGGGCGGCGCCGGAAGATGGGCATGATCGCATGACCATCGGCCTCGCCGAGTATCAGGATGACCGTCCCTCGCAGTTGGGTTTTGCGCTCTGGCTGCCTTTCACCAAGGGGCGCTAACGCGGAAGACCCGAAACCCCGTGAAACGGCTGCTGCTTCTCCGTCACGCCAAGTCCGACTGGTCGGATGATGATCTCGATGATCACGCCCGCCCGCTCAACGCCCGTGGCCGCGCGGCGGCAACCCGCATGGGCCAGTATCTGCGGGATAACGGCCTCAGGCCGGACCTCGTGATCTGCTCCACGGCTACCCGCACCCGCGAGACCCTGGACCGCATTCTCGAAGTGCTGCCGGTGGACGCCGAGATCATCCACGACCGGGGCATGTATCTCGCCATGCCGGACCGGATGCTGGAACTGGCGCTGGACCATGCGGCGGCGGTCGATTTCGACCCGTCCGTGATCCTCGTCATCGCCCACAACCCCGGTACGCACAGCCTGGCGCTGGAGCTGGCTGCCGAGGGCGACCCCGAGACGCTCCGCACCCTGAACATGAAATACCCGACCGGCAGCCTGACGGTGATCGAGAGCGATAGCGACAGCTGGCCCGACATCATGAAGGGCGGCCGCCTCGCGGGCTTCATCATGCCCCGCGCTCTGCCACCCGTCGGCGGTTGAGACACCGGCCCGGGCCGATTGCATTTTTCATGACCGCTTTTCCACTGGCTTGACCGGGGGGGCTCCCCACAAGGACATGCCCAAGTCACCCTCCCCTGCGAGGGGGAGGGTCGGCGGCGGCAGCCGACGGGGTGGGGTGACAGCGGTAGCAGGTTCTCCGGCGCCGGATGTTCCCCTCGCCCCCCACCCCACCCCCTCCCCACAAGGGGGAGGGGCTTTAAGGCTCGGGCCTGCGGCACGAGACCCTCCGGTCAAGCCGGAGGGATAGCGGAAGGGGGGCAGGTTTAGGTCGACTAGCTGTCTTCACCGGGAGCAAGCGGGAAGGGCAGGTAGCGGTCGGTGATTTCGTCGATCCGGCCTGCGGCCCTGAGCCGGCTGAGGGCTGCGTCAAGCGACGCGGCCAGCGCCTCGTTCTCCGCCGCCACCACGAAGCCCACCCCGCGCCCCAGCGCCATGTCATCGAAATGCGGCCCGCCGGTCATGCGGCAGCAGGTGCCGGATGCATCATTGAGCCAGCGGTCAAGCCGCACCGCGTCATCGACAATCAGCGTGACTTCGCCGGTGATGATCCCGGCATAAAGCGCCCGTGCGCTTGGATAGGGGCGCATCTCCACATCCGGCCGGTGTGCCGCAAGCCAGGATGCCGGCCGCGTGTCCGCGACAACGCCGACCGGCGGGGCAGCGGTGTCGGCGGCAAGGACATCGCTGTCCTTCCGCGCGGCGAAGGCTATGGCATGGGACAGATAGGGCTGCGTGTAACGGACGGGGCCTGAGACCGTGTCTCCCTGCGGCAGGCGGATCGAGGCTGCCACCGCCTCATGCTCCCCGCGCGCCAGGCCGGGCAGCAGGGCGTCCCAGGCCACGGCCCTGATCTCGCACCGGACCAGAAGATCAGCGCAGACCGCATGGATGATGTCTATCTCGATGCCGCGCAGGGCCCCGGTTGCATCAACGAAATTGAACGGCGGATACGCGCCCTCGGTGGCAAAGCGCAGCATGTTGCCAGTATCGGCCCCGTCCGGAATGATGATATCCGTCTGCGTGCCGTCAACGGGCAGCGGCACGCCATCCGCCAGCATGCGCCCATAGGGGACATCCATCAGCGCCAGCCCGTCGATCCGGGCACTGACGAGACCGCCGGCCCAGAAGGCCAGAAGCAGCAGCACGGCCGAGCGGCGGCGATGCGGCCAGGTGGTGATCCACCTCACCGGCGCACTTCGCCACAGCCTGCCAAGCCTTGCCCGCATGATCCCCGATGCTGCCCCCAAGCGTGTTCCGTCTGCCGCCCGGCTGCGCATTGGCCGGGCAAGGCAGCATGACGCGCCTTTATGACGGTTTGCTGCCGCCGAACAGGATGTCGAACAGGCGCACGGCGATCCAGATCGGCACCACGATGATCGCGCCCATCACGAGATACTTGCCCGCCCAGACGAACCAATCCAGCGCATAGCCCCAGACTTCGCCTATGGTGGAGAAAGCGTCTTCCCACACCATCAGCGGGTCCATGCCCGTGATGGCGAGCAGAAGCCCTACGCACACGCTGGCGATGGCGATTTTCAGAATGACGGCCGGCGGTGATCCGCCGAAGAGATTGTTCATGACCTGTCTGCCCTCGTGTCGGGGCACCCGCGCAATGGTGATTGGCGCACCATAGGCCACAAAAACCTGGCGCGAAATGTGGCGGAGGCGATTGGCCGCCTGCCTGCGTCAGCCGGGCAACAGCGCTTCCAGCGTCTCCAGCCGGTCGGCTTCCGCCGGCGGCTTGTCCCAGCGCAGGCGGGAGACGCGCGGAAACCGCATGGCGACGCCGGATTTATGCCGCGTGGAGGCGTTGAGCCCCTCAAACGCCACTTCCAGCACCAGGCCTTGATCGGCCGTATGCGTCACCTCCCGCACCGGCCCGAAGCGGTTGACGGTGTTGTTCCGCACGAATTTGTCGATCTGCTTCAGCTCCTCGTCGGTGAAGCCGAAATAGGCCTTGCCGACGGGCACAAGATCATCGCCCCGCCAGACGCCGAACGTGTAGTCCGAATAAAACGACGACCGCTTGCCGTGCCCGCGCTGGGCATACATCAGCACCGCGTCGATGATGTGCGGGTCGCGCTTCCACTTCCACCACGGCCCCTTCGGGCGCCCGGCTTCATAGGTGCTGTCATGGCGCTTGAGCATCAGCCCCTCGACGCCGGTCGACTGATTGGTCTCCCGCGCGGTGGCAAGCTCATCCCAGGTCGAGAACGGTACCATCTCCGACAGGTCGATGCGCGCGGGCTTGGTGGCGGCATGCCAGGCTTCGAGCCGCGCCCGGCGGTCATCGAAGGGCAAGGTGCGGAGGTCCTCGCCGTCCAGCACCAGCGCATCATAGGCGCGGATGAAGGCAGGGCTGTCCGCCAGCATCTTCTTCGACACGGTCTTGCGGTTGAGCCGCTTCTGAAGGTCGCTGAAGGGCCGCGGCACGCCCTCTGCCCCCACCAGCAATTCGCCATCCAGCGCGGCGTCGAAATCGAGCGTCTCGATCACATCCGGGAAGGCATGGGAAATGTCGTCGCCGGTGCGGCTGTAAAGCCGCCGCGTGCCGCCCTCGCTGACGGCCTGCACCCGAATGCCGTCCCATTTCCACTCGGCACGGAAATCACCGGGGGCGAGCCTGTCAAAGTCCTTGTCCTCGATCGGGTGCGCCAGCATGACCGGGCGGAACGGGGCGAGCGCTGCGTGTTCGGGCTTTGCCGCTGTGCCCTCGGCCCAGGCGAAAAGCTCCGTATAGGGTATATCGAGCCCGTGCCACAGTTCCTCCACCTCGGCCACCGGCAGGTCACCGAACTGGGCGACGGCGGTCTTCGCCAGCCGCGCCGACACGCCCACGCGCAGGCCGCCCGTCACAAGCTTGATGAGCGCCCAGCGGCCATTGGCGTCCAGCGCGTCGAGCCAGCTTTCGATCAGCCGCGGCGTCTCGCTCTTGGCCGCTCCGCGCAGGGTCTCCACCACGTCCGACAGGCCCGGCACCCGGTTGGCACCGGGCTTGGCAGGCCAGATCAGCGCGGTGGTCTCGGCAAGGTCGCCCACATAGTCGTAGGAGAGCGCAAACAAAGTCGCGTCCACGCGCTGGGTCACCAGTTCGCGGATCAGCGCCGGCTTGGCATGGCGGAAATCAAGCCCACCCGTCAGCGCCGCCAGCGCATAGCCCCGCTCGGGGTCCGGGACCTCGGCGAAATAGGCGGCCATCAGGGCAAGCTTGCCGTTGCGGCGCGGCTCATAGGAGAGCGCGTCGAGAAACTGCGCGAAGCGGTTCACGAAGCCGCCTCCGCGACAGCATCAGTATCCGCGTCCCCGTCCTCATCGTCATAGCCGACAAGGCTCAGCGGCTTGGCTTTGATCCCCATCTGGGTTGCTGCATGCACCAGCGCGTCCTCGCGCCCATGGGTCACCCACAGATGCTCGGGTGCTAGCTCCTCGATGGTGGCGATGAGCTCGTCCCAGTCCGCATGGTCCGAGATGATCAGCGGCAGCTCGACCTGCGACTGCCGGGCGCGCGCCCGTACCCGCATCCAGCCGGACGCAAAGGCTGTCACCGGGTCCGCAAAGCGCCGCGACCACCGGTCCCGCGTGGCGGAGGGCGGGGCCACCACGATCTGCCCGGCCAGCTCCTCCCTGGAGCGCTTGGCGACCGGTAGCAACTCGCCGAGATCGACACCGAAATCCTGGTAGAGCGCGCACAGCTTTTCCATCGCCCCGTGCAGATAGATGGGCCGGTCATAGCCCTGCTCGCGCAGATGCTTGATGACCCGCTGCGCCTTGCCCAGCGCATAGGCACCGACAAGATGCGTGCGGTCCGGGAAATTGCCGAGCGAGGTCAGAAGCTTGCCCACTTCCTGCGCGGTCGGCGGATGGCGGAAGACGGGCAGGGCGAAGGTGGCCTCGGTAACGAAGACATCGCACGGCACCGGTTCGAACAGGGCGCAGGTGGGGTCGGGCCGCCGCTTGTAATCACCAGAGACGACAATGCGCGTGCCCTTGTGGGTGATGACCGCCTGTGCTGACCCCAGCACATGGCCGGCGGGTACGAGACACACATCGACGCCGTTGATCGTCACCCCCTCGCCATAGCCGAGCGACTGACGCTGACCGGTGAAGTCCTCGCCATAGCGCACCGCCATGATGGCAAGCGTTTCAGGCGTCGCCAGCACCGCCCCGTGGCCCGCGCGGGCGTGATCCGCATGCCCATGGGTAATCACCGCCTTGTCCACCGGACGGACGGGATCCACATAGAAATCGCCCAGGGGGCAATAAAGCCCCTGGGGCGTCGGGTGCAGAAGTTCGTCCGGGGGCATGGCCATGGGCCTGAATCTAGGTGAACATAGCAAGAACCCAAGCACTTTGTTTCAGGCCGCCCAAAACCCGCGCATGACCGCCAGTCCCGCCACCACGAATGACACTGATTTGCCGGCACCGGTGCTGCCGGACGCCTTTGCCGCGTGGTTTGCCTCCCGCGGCTGGCAGGCGCGGCCGCATCAGCTGGCGCTGGCCGAAGCAGGCCTTGCGGGCCGCTCGGCCCTGCTGATCGCGCCCACCGGCGGCGGCAAGACGCTGGCGGGCTTCCTGCCGAGCCTCATCGACCTGGCAGCACGCGGCCCCCGCAAGCCGGGGCAGGTGAAGAAGCTGCACACACTTTATATCTCGCCGCTCAAGGCGCTGGCCGTGGACGTGGCGCGGAACCTTGAAATGCCCATCGCCGAAATGGGCCTTGATATCCGGGTTGAGACGCGCACCGGCGACACGCCGCAGAACCGCCGCCAGCGCCAGCGCCGCGACCCGCCGGACGTGCTGATGACGACACCGGAACAGCTGGCGCTGCTCCTGTCCTATGCCGACAGCGACACATTCTTTTCGGGCCTCAAGGCCGTAGTGCTGGATGAGCTGCACGCGCTGGCCCCCTCCAAGCGCGGCGACCAGCTGGCGCTGTGCCTTGCCCAGCTGCGCCGTTTCGCGCCGGGCCTGCGGCTCACCGGCCTCTCCGCTACCGTCGAAAACCCCGACCGCCTGCGCCGCTATCTCGTGCCCCAGGACGGCACGGAGGAGGCGCTGGCCGAGCTCGTGATCGGCGCGGGCGGCACGCTGCCCGATGTCTCGATCCTCGACAGCGCCGAACGCATCCCATGGTCCGGTCATTCCGCGCGCCACGCCATGCAGGAAGTCTATGACGCGGTATGCGCCAACCGGCTGGTGCTGATCTTCGTCAACACCCGCAGCCAGGCGGAATTCGTGTTCCAGAGCCTGTGGCACCTCAACGAGGACACGCTGCCCATCGCCCTGCATCACGGCTCGCTCGCCACTGAGCAGCGCCGCAAGGTGGAGGCCGCCATGGCGGCAGGCGAGCTGCGCGCGGTGGTCTGTACCTCGACGCTTGATCTCGGCATCGACTGGGGCGACGTGGACCTTGTGGTGAATATCGGCGCACCAAAGGGCGCAAGCCGCCTGCTGCAGCGCATCGGCCGCGCCAACCACCGGCTGGATGATCCGAGCCGCGCCCTGCTGGTCCCCTCCAACCGCTTCGAGGTGCTGGAATGCGAGGCCGCGCGCGAAGCAGCGCTGACCGGCACCCAGGACGGTGACATCGACCGCCCCGGCGCGCTCGACGTGCTGGCCCAGCACATTCTGGGGATTGCCTGCGCGGCCCCGTTTGACGCGGACACGCTCTACCGGGATGTCATTTCGGCGGCACCCTATCGCGAGCTGCCGCGCGACACATTTGACCGCGCGGTGGAGTTCGTCGCCACCGGCGGCTACGCGCTCAGGGCCTATGACCGCTTCGCCCGCCTGCGCAAAACGCCGGAAGGGCTGTGGCGGCTGGCGCATCCCTCTATCGCCCAGCGCTTCCGCATGAATGTGGGCACGATCGTCGAAGCGCCGATGCTGAAAGTGAAGCTGGTGCGCAAAGGCGGCCGCGCCTCCCGCGGCGGCCGCTATCTGGGCGAGATCGAGGAATATTTCATCGAGCAGCTGGCGCCGGGTGACACGTTCATGTTCGCCGGCCACATCCTGCGTTTTGAAGGCATCCACGAGCAGGAAGCCCTGGCATCGAAGACCAAGGACGATACGCCCGCCATCCCCGCCTATTACGGCGGCAAGTTCCCGCTCTCGACCTATCTCGCCGAGCGCGTGCGCGAGATGCTGTCGGACCCCAAACACTGGTCCGCGCTGCCGGGGCAGGTGTCCGAATGGCTGAAGATCCAGCAATGGCGCTCGGTGCTGCCCAAGCCCGGTGAGCTCTTGGTGGAAATCTTTCCGCGTGCGGACAAGTTCTACATGGTGATGTATCCGTTTGAAGGGCGGCTGGCGCACCAGACCCTGGGCATGCTGCTGACCCGGCGGCTGGAACGCTTCGGCGCGCGGCCCATGGGCTTTGTCGCCAGCGAGTATGCGCTCGCCGTCTGGTGCCTGCGCGACCCGGGCCTGATGGCCGAGCGCGGGATGTTCACCTTCGGTGATCTGTTTGACGAGGACATGCTGGGCGATGACCTCGAAGCGTGGCTCGCCGAGAGTTATTTGCTCAAGCGCACCTTCCGCAATTGCGCGGTGATCGCGGGGCTGATCGAGCGCAAGTTTCCGGGCCACGAAAAATCAGGCCGCCAGGTCACGTTCTCGTCTGATCTCATCTATGACGTGCTGCGCGAGCATGAGCCGGATCACCTGTTGATGCAGGCGACCTGGGCGGATGCGTCGGCGGGTCTTCTGGACCTGAAACGTTTGGCCGCATTGCTCGCCCGGGTGAAAAACAGAATCGTGGTAAAGCGCTTGGACCGGGTGTCGCCGCTGGCGGTGCCGGTGATGCTGGAGATCGGCAAGGAGCAGGTGGCGGGCGAGGCCAATGAGACGCTGCTGGCCGAAGCGTCGGAGCAACTGATTGACGAGGCGATGAGGCTCATATGATTTCGATTTGCGGGGAACGCCCGGTGCCGGACGCCTCAGGCGCGCTGCACCTGCCCGCCCACAACACTCTCATCGTCTCGGACCTGCACCTTGAAAAGGGGTCGTCCTATGCGCGCCGGGGCATCAACCTGCCGCCCTATGACACGCGCACCACCCTAAAGACGCTTGCCCGCGTGATCCGCAAATACAAGCCCGCCCGCGTGGTGTCGCTGGGCGACAGCTTCCATGACCCGGAAGGGCCGGAGCGGCTGACGCAGGCCGACCGTGACGCGCTCCTTTCCCTGACGCGCGCCCATGTCTGGCTGTGGATCGCGGGCAACCATGAAGGACTGGTGGACGGCAATGCCCTGGGCGGCACGGCGATTGAGGAAATGGAACTGGGTCGGTTGATCCTGCGCCACGAGCCGGCACCCGCGCCCGCCACCGGCGAGATCGCGGGCCATTTGCATCCTTGCGGTGTGGTGCGCCAGCGCGGCCGGCGCCTGCGCAGGCGCTGCTTTGCCTCCGACGGCACGCGGCTGGTGATGCCCGCCTTCGGCGCCTATACGGGCGGCCTCAACGTGCTCGACCGGGCCTTCGGCCCCGTCTTCGACGGCCGGTTCAATGCCTGGCTGATGGGGGATGCACAGGTCTATCCCATGCCCGCTGCCCGGCTGGTGCCGGATGAACTGGAGTCCGCGCGTGCTAGCTCCGCAGCAGCATACCCGCGGCGCTCAATAGCAGGGCGGCCACGACCAGGATCGTGATCCGCACGCGGTAGCCGCCATACCAGCGCGGGGCCTGGTTGCGTTTGGTCGCCGCAACGTCTGACGACGCCTGCGCCCAGAAAGCCACGATCAGCAGCGGCAGGCCCCAGGCCGGCGGCACGGTCAGCGCCACCCAGCCGGTAAGCGCGGGCAGGGTGGAGAGTGCCAGCTTCTTCAGCAGTGCCTCGTCTTCGGGAAAAAGCATCGCCAGCGCCCAGCGGATGCCGCCGAGGAAGGAGAGGATCACAGCGCCATAGCCGATCTGGATCGCCAGCACGGTCTGCGCTTCGTCGCGCGGATAGAGGAAGAAAACGATCACCGCCGCCGTGATGAAGGGAATGGCGCCTGCATAGCCCAGCAGCGCCGCTGCGCGCGGCGGATCCAGCGGGTCGCGCGGATCAGCGGCCGCAGGCGTCTGGGCGGTGTCGTCAGTCATGGCAGATATCCCCCGTCGCAGGGCGGCGACACGCGCCGTCCCGTCCCCCGTCAAAATCCCCTGCCGACAGTCTTACCCCAGCTTGGCCAGACCGGGAAAGGCGTCGATCAGCCAATAGGCGATGGTCTCAAGCGACCCGAAGAAGATCAGCAGGCCCGTGCCCACCAGCAGGACGCCCGCCGCAATTTCGACCTTGTGCATGTGCCGCTTGAAACGGGCGGAGAACGCCAGGAACGAGCGGATGCCGAGCGCCGCCAGGATGAAGGGCAGGCCGAGCCCCATGGAATAGACGCTGAGAAGCGACACGCCATAGCCCAGATCATCCCGGCTGGCGGCGATGGAAAGGATGGTGGCCAGGATCGGCCCGATGCAAGGTGTCCACCCGAAACCGAAGGCCAGCCCGATGCCGTAAGGCGCCAGCGCCTGCATGACCGGGGAAGGGCTTGCGTCATCGCTGCCGGACGGCCCCAGCGTCGCCGGCATCAGCCGCATTTCCCTGTCCAGCAGGCGGATGCGGAGCAGGCCCATGTAGTGCAGGCCGAGAATGATGATGACGCTGCCGGCGACATAGCCGATCACCACCTTGTTGGCGAGGATCAGCGGGCTGATGGCCGAGGCCGTGGCCCCCAGCGCAACAAAGACGGTGGAAAAGCCGAGCACGAAGCCGAAGGACCCCACCAGCGCCCGGCGCGTGACATCTTCGTCTTCCGAGGACAGGGCCTCGAAGGTGGTGCCCGCCATGTAGCTCAGATAGGCCGGCACCAGCGGCAGCACGCAGGGGCTCAGAAAGCTGATGAGCCCGCCCAGAAATGCTGCGAAATAGGAAATGCTGCCGGTATCCATGAAGGCTGTGTCCGAGGGATGGGGAGAATGTGTCCGTGCCCGATCATATGGGGCGGCACGCATCATAGGCCCGTCAAAGCCGCGTGAGGCGTGCGAAAAAACCGCGCGGGGCAGGATGGGGCGGAAGCAGGTGTGGTTAACGCCCTAGCGCTCGCGGAACACGGTGCCCGCGATCCAGCCCGCCAGCAGCGCCACCAGCACCGACGCAACGCCATAGAAGAACGGCGTCTTCTGCGCGAAATTGTACATGAAGCGTTCGATGCCGCTCTTGTTGATGATGAGATTGATCGAGCGCTGATTGGTGATCTGTCCGTCGCGCAGCAGATAGACGGTCGCGATATAGGAGCCCACCGGCACATTGGCGGGCAGGGCAATCTCGGCGCGGAACAGCGACGGGCCGACGAAGGTGATCGAGCCCGGCGCCTGGGCATAAAGCCCTTCGCGCGTCTTGGCGCGCAGGATCGCCTCCCGGTACGCCTCCGGCAGCGCGGCGCTGCCGTCACCCTTCAGCTCGATGGCCTCAAGCCCGATCTGCGCGTCCGCATAGACATCCGCATCGGCAATCTCTGAAAGAGGCCGTGTGCTGGCCACGTGATAGAAGCCGGGCGCCGCGGGCACTTCCTCGGCATCGCTGTTGACCCAGATGCCCGCCACGCGCTGCTTGCGGCGCACGGTCAGCGGCTCATAGGGCCCGCGCACCACGGCCACCACGTCGCGCTGCAGGGCGGGCGTTACCATGTCCGGCGCATCCACATTGCCGAACAGCAGAAGCTCCGCCCCGGTGAAATTGGACGTGATGGCGATCAGCTTCTCGCTGAGATCAGCCACCACCGCTTCGCCGCGGCCGGCCTCCGGCCCGCGCGAGAGGGGCTCCTGGGCGGAGGCGGGCAGCACCAGCGCCAGCAGGGCAGCAACGGTCAGGCCGGAGAGCGGAAAGGAGAGGGCACGGCTCATGCGCCACCCCCGATCATCACCGTGAAGAGGTCTTCCGGCGTTGCCACCAGGTCCCACGCAAGCCGCAGGCAGACCAGCAGCACCATCGCGGCCAGCAGCGCGCGCAGCTGTTCGCCGCGCAGCTTGTGCCCGACCCGCACACCGATCTGTGCCCCCAGCACGCCGCCCACCAGCAGCAGCATCGCCAGCACGATGTCCACGGTCTGGTTCAGGGTCGCATGCATGATGGAGGCAAGGGCCGTGACGAACATGATCTGGAACAGCGAGGTGCCCACCACCACATTTGTCGGCATACGGAGCAGGTAGATCATGGCCGGCACCATGATGAAGCCGCCGCCCACGCCCATGATCGCCGAGAGGATGCCGACCAGCAGGCCGATCAGCAGCGGCGGCACGGCGGAGATGTAGAGCCGCGACCGGCGGAACCGGACCTTGAGCGGCAGGCCGTGGATCCAGCCATGGGTGCCGGGCTTGCGCACCGCCACCGAGCGGCCCTGCCGCTGGGCGCGGATGGCGCGCAGGCTCTCATTCATCATCAAGGCGCCGATGACGCCGAGAAACACTACATAGGCCAGCGAGATGAAGAGGTCGATCTGCCCTTCATTGCGCAGGGCGGAGAAGATGAGGACACCGGTGACGGACCCGACCGCACCGCCTGCCAGCAGCACGCCGGCCATCTTGAAGTCCACCGCCTTGCGCCGCCAGTGCGCCAAAACGCCGGACATGGAGGTGGCGACGATCTGCACGGCCTCGGTGCCCACCGCGACGGCGGGCGGAATGCCGGTGAAGATGAGGAGCGGGGTCATCAGGAAGCCGCCGCCGACACCGAACATGCCGGACAGGAACCCCACCGCACCCCCGAGCCCGAGCAACACGAACGCGTTGACCGAAAGCTCAGCAATGGGGAGGTAAATCTGCACCCTGATTATCGACCGTTACTTGAGTATGTGTCTGCCTTCGTGGCGGGCAGCGCTGAAGTGCTTCCTTGCTATCACACAAGAAACGCCGCTGCCACGGAAACCCGTCGCGCGGCCAGGATCCGGGCGGCCAGGATCCGGGCGGGAAGGGGATCAGATGGCGGCGCGCTCAAGCGCGTCCAGCAGGCGGGCGTCGATCCGGCCGGTGACGGCCATGCCCTTGTCGCGCTCGAACTGGCGCACGGCATCCAGCGTGCGGGAGCCGGGCTGGCCGTCCGCCGGGCCCGCGTCATAGCCAAGCGCACCCAGAAGCCGCTGGGCCTCGCGCACCATGGCAGCCGTGGTGAGCTTCGGCGCCCAGGCCACTTCGTTGGCGGCAGGGTCGGAGGCCTTGGGGGCGAAGGTGCGCGCGGCAAGCTCCGCATCTACCAGCTTCGCCGCATCAACCGAATTCTTCAGCGCTTCAGCCCGCGCGCCCGCATCGGCGTCGCCATTGGCGGCGGCGACCGAGAACCATTTGTAGGCTTCCGCCAGATTGCGCTCCACGCCCAGGCCGCGCTCATGCAGGATGGCGAGGTTGTACTGGGAATCCGCAAGGCCACGGTCGGCGGCGGCGGTGAAGCTGCGCGCGGCAGCAGCGAAATCCTGCGGGCCCCCGGCCCCTTCCGCCAGCATCACGGCCAGATTGTGCATGGCCTTGACGTTGCCCTGACCGGCTGCGCGCTCATACCAGCTGCGGGCCTTGGTCGGGTTCTCCGGCACGCCCACGCCCTTCTCGAACATGGTGCCGAGGCGGTACTGCGCCGGGGCAAGGCCCTGCTCGGCGGCGCGGGTGATCCAGTAGGCGGCCTGGTCGTCATCCTGCGGCAGGCCGCTGGAGCCTGTCGCATAGCGCTGGCCGATTTCATATTGCGCGGCCGCATCGCCATTGGTGGCCGCTTCGCGGAGGGTCTGGCGGGCGGGAGACGTTGCCCCCGGCTCCAGCGACGCCACATCCACGTTCTTGCGCGGAGTAATTGCCTTGGGCCCGTTGATCGCCTCACCGGCGACGGCCTGCTCCGCGGAGCGCGGCACATCGGCGGGCGCGGATGCCTGCGCGTCGGTCACCACATCCGGCAGCTCGCGCGCCGGGGCGCGTTCCGGCGCAGGTGTTGGCGCGGCCGCGGCCTCGGCCACATCCGTCGTGTCCGGTGCGGCTGCATCCGCCCCATTGGTGCCGTCGGCACTGTCAGCGGGGGAGACTCCGTCCGGAGACGCCGTGAGGTCCGTCACTGTGCCTTCGACGATCATCGGCTCGCTGCCAGTGGCGGCGGGTGTGATGTCGGTGGCGTCGCCGTCGATCTCCGCCAGTACGTCTGACGGGATGGTCACATCGTCCGGCGGCCCGGCGACATCTTTCTGGCCGCCGCCCATCAGCGTGACCACAAGGCCCGCCACCGCCACCACGGCAAGGGCCGCAGCGATCAGCGCCAGCGGCTTGCGGCTGGAGGAGGACTGGGTGTCGTCATAGGCAGCGGCGGGATCCGCAAAGGGAGAGCGGGCGCTTTCGCTGCCCGGCGCGCCGGCAGCAGCGCGGGCTGCCTGACGGGCGCTTTCAAGAAAGCTGTTGCGGCCGCCCGCGTCCGGCTGGGCTGCCTGGGCGTCCGGCTGCTGGGGACCGAAATCCGGGAAGGGCGGTTCGCCCGCACCCTGGGCGCCGTCGAAGGGCGGGGCGCCCATGGTGCCTGCTTCCGGCATCGGGCCGAAGCCGGAGGTGAAGGGGCCGTCCTCGCGGGTGCCGGTCCAGTCGCCCTGGGGCGGCGGCGGCGGCGCGACGGCGGTATCGGCCTGCGGCGCGCTGGCCATGAACCCCATTTCCGGCGCGGCGGGCGCTGACGTGTCGGTCTTGGCGCTGGCCTCGATCAGGTTCAGCCGCGCATCCACATTTTCGACGCTCGCCTTGATCTCGCGGATGTCGTCCGACGCCTGGTTGCTGTCGATCTTGCGCAGCAGCTCGTCGGACACCTCTTCCACCTTGGCCAGGGCCTGGGCGGAACGCTGGTCGGTCGTCTGCAGACGCTCGCCCATATCGGCGATGGCGGCTTCGAGCGCGGCCAGCGGCTCGGCAAACACGCTCTTGCCGCCATTGGTGAGGTCGGCGATCTGGCGCATCTGGCCGGCGATGTCGCTGACGCTGGTCTCGATGGTCTGGATGGCGTCGGCGCTGTGCTGCTCCGCCTGGGCGATGCGGCTGTTGGTGGCCTCGATCTTCTCGCTGGCATCCGCCGCCTGCTGGCGCGTGGCTTCCACCCGTTCTTCAAGCTGGGCAACGAGCTGGGCGGTGGGGCTGGTCTCCTTGCGCGCCGCCTCGGCGGCAGCGGCAATGGCACCTTCGCGGATGCCGTCCAGACGGCCGCCCATATCGTCGATGGCGCGGGCGATCTGGTCCACGTCGCGCTGGGCATTGGTCTCCACCTGGCCGATGCGGCCGGTGACCTCGGCAAGGTTCTGCTGCAGGGCGGCGATGGTGCCTTCAAGAGACTGGATCGCCTCCACGCTGACGCCGGGCTTGGTGTCGGCCGCAGCCTTCTCGAGCTTCTCGAGATCACCGCGCAGGCCCGACAGCGCCTTTGCGGTGCGTGTGTCCGAGGCTTCGATGTGGTCCACCACATTGCCGATGGCGCGCTCAAGCGCTGAGACGGCATCATCATTGCTGGTCGACCGCGCCGTGGCGGCAGATGCGGCCTGCATGGCCTGCTCGCGCGCCGCATCAACGGCGGTTTCGGTCTTGTCGAGGCGGCGGGACAGGTCGGACAGAGAAGATTGCAGGCTGCGCACGACTTCCGGTGTCTGGGTGTCGACGGAGCGCGCCCGCGTGGCGGCTTCCTCGGCCCGGCGCTCGGTTTCCTCCAGCCGGTTGGAGATGGCGCGCAGGCCGCGCTCCACCGTGCGCATGGCATCGGTGTTGAGCATCTCGGCCTTCTCAAGCCCTCGCTCGGACTTTTCCAGCCGCTCGCGCAATTCGGACAGGGTGGTTTCGAGGCCGGAATTGCCGCCGATGCCGCCGTCACGGCTCAGGCGCTCGGTCTGGTCCAGCCGCGCGGACATGTCCGCCAGCGCGTCATCAAGACCGGACAGGGCCGTCTCGCTGCGCCGTTCGGACCGTTCCAGACGATGGACGAGGTCTCGCAGCGCGTCAGTCACGGGGCTGAAGTCGATCTGTAGCGCCTGCTGGGGCATGGGGGTCCCTGTCGGCGACGCAGGCGGTGTGGAGGCGGGTGCGCCGGGCATGTCCGGCATATCCGCGTCCGACGCGTCGATGATCTTTTCGTTGAGCCATTGCCCAAGGGTTTTCCCCTCGCGACGCGCTGCACTCTTGGCCGCTTCGCGAGCTTCCGGCTCTATGCCTTTTACGCTCCAGGGAACCCCAGGTCTCATCCGAATCGCATCCGCCCTCTTTGATTCGGAACGTATCCATGGGTGAGTCTTGTGTAAAGCTGCGCGCCAGCCCCAAAATCTGGGCCAAACACGCGCGATTCAAGGTTAATGGCGGGGCGCACACGGGCCCCCCGGCCGGTGAATTCGTTAAGGCTAGTTAAGAGGGGGTAAAGAAGCGGTTAACGCGGGCCCGCCCCTGTGGATCATTTCCGCTGTTTTCTGCGGATTTTGGCGGGGTCCGGCGCGGCTCAGGGGCGTGGGGACAGACCGTCCGCATCCGGATCTGCGTCAGCGGCATCGTCCGTTTCAGGCCCCGGCCCGGCCTCTGTATCGGGCTCGGGCTCGGGCTCCGGGAGGGGGCGCAGCGACGGCTCACTGGCCAGCAGCATCACGATATAGACCGCCCGGCCATTCTCAGCCGCTCCCAGCCCCACATGGCCGTGGCGCTGGTCGAACAGGTTGCGCCGGTGCGGCGCGCTGTCGATCCAGGCCTCGACGGCGGCCAGCGCCGTGTCGTCGGCATCCTCGCGCGGGCGGATCGTCCGCATGGCGATGTTTTCGCCCGCTATACCGATGAAGTCCGGGAACTTGGCCATCACCCGCTCGCGCGGGCCGTCCCCTTCCGGTGACCGGTGGGCCATGTAGCGGCGCTCCACCATGTCACGGGCATGCTCGATGGCGATGGCCTCAAATCCCGCATCCCGCTCCACCCGGCGCGCGCCGACCCCGCCGCGGGCCTTGTTGACCTGTTTATAGAGCGCCAGGCGCAGGGCGCGCATGGCCTCGGTCTCGCTGTCCAGCACAGATGGGATATCTGAGTCGCCGGACGCGCTTTCGGTGGCCTCGGCGGTTAATTTTTTTTCATCACTCCCCCGTGACCGGTCGTCGTCGCGGGCGGCGGCAGGCAGGGTGAGGGCTGCGCCGAGCAGCAGGGACAGGCCCAGCGCCGTGGCGGAAAGGCCGCGGCAAGTGCCGGTCAGGTCGTTGAATTTATTATGCTTTCCGGCCATCTGGTCCGCCCCTGAGGTCCCCGCTCCGGCGCACTATGGCCCAGCCGGCCGGGCGGCGGAAGGCGGGCTGCGCCGCATGATGAATTGACGGGTTCTGAAAAAGAACTCAGTGTTGACGTTTACGTCAACGGAACCTAGAGTCCTTGTGTGAAAACTGGACACTGTGTTCAGTTTTTGCGATCAACCGGCCTGGCACCCCTCTAACCGGCCATTCAGGGAGGGGCGGCACCCGCAGCGGCAAGCGCCGCGCGGCCCGCTTTGATGAAAAGGCCCCGTTCACAACGGACGGACCAGGAAGAAAGGTAGAGCACCATGGATACCCAGACCGCCCACAAGGACAGTTCAGCCGCCAATGCGGCCCTGCCGGCCCACGCCGCCCGCCCGGGCGAGCCCGGCCACGACGCCGACGGCCCCACCTTCTCGATCACCCAGCTGGCCGAGGAATTCGACGTCACCACCCGCGCGATCCGCTTCTACGAGGACAAGGATCTGCTGCACCCGGCCCGTGACGGCCAGACGCGCATCTATTCCGCCCGCGACCGCGCCCGCCTGCTGCTGATCCAGCGCGGCAAGCGCGTCGGCTTCTCGCTGTCGGAAATTCGCGAGATCATCGACATGTATGACCTGCGCGACGGCCTCACCAAGCAGCTGGTGCATGCGCGCGGCAAATATGAAGAGCAGATCGCCAAGCTCGAATCCCAGCGCAAGGACATTGATGAATCCATCAAGCTCCTTCGGACAGGCCTCGAGTTTGTCGACGGCGAGCTCACCAAGCGCAAGGGCGCAGGCGAGTGCGCAAAGGCCGCAAAGAGCCCCAAAATCACAAGCGCCGAGCAGCCTCAGGCGTAAGTTTCAGGGAGATTGGCGGGATGCGGCTGTCGCATCCCAGTGATCAACTTATTTCAGATTGCAGCGGGCCCCTCTCCCGCAAGGAGAGGGCCGGCCCCACATCCACCCCCGGCATACCCGCGCAATCAGGAGCAAGATCCCCATGCCCACATACAAGGCCCCCACGCGTGAATATGGTTTCCTGCTGCATGAGCTGCTGGACCTGTCCCGCTTTTCCAACCTTCCCGGTTTCGCCGAGGCGACGCCTGATCTGCTCGACCAGATCATGGAGCAGGCGGCGAAATTCACCGAAGAAGTCCTCCAGCCCCTCAACAAGGTGGGCGACGAGCAGGGCTGCACCCTGAAGGACGGCGAAGTCACCACGCCCGACGGGTTTGCCGATGCCTACAAGCAGCTGGTGGACGGCGGCTGGCCGGCGCTGGTGTGCGATCCGGATTATGGCGGCCAGGGCCTGCCCAACACCATCGGCGTCCTGTTCAACGAGATGGTGTCCTCCGCCAACATGGCCTTCGGCATGTATCCAGGCCTGAGCCATGGCGCCTATTCAGCGCTGATCCACCACGGTTCCGACGAACAGAAGGACATGTATCTGCCCAAGCTCGTCTCCGGCGAGTGGACCGGCACCATGAACCTGACCGAGCCTCATTGCGGCACCGATCTGGGCCTGCTGCGCTCCAAGGCCGTGCCCAATGGCGACGGCAGCTATGCGATCTCCGGCCAGAAGATCTGGATCTCCGCCGGTGAGCATTCGATGTCCGACAACATCATCCACCTGGTGCTCGCCCGGATCGAGGGCGCACCGGAAGGCGTCGGCGGCATCTCGCTGTTCATCGTGCCCAAGTTCCTGGTCAATGAGGACCGCTCGCTGGGCGAGCGCAACACGCTTCAGTGCGGCGGCCTGGAAGAGAAGATGGGCATCCACGGCAACGCCACCTGCGTGATGAACTATGACGGCGCCAAGGGCTGGCTGGTCGGTGAGGAGAACAAGGGCCTGCGCGCCATGTTCACCATGATGAACGAAGCGCGCCTCGGCGTCGGCCTGCAGGGCATCTCCCAGTCGGAAGTCGCCTACCAGAACGCCCGGGATTTCGCGCTCGAGCGCATCCAGGGCCGCGCGCTTACCGGGCCGAAGAACGAAGACGGCCCGGCCGACCCGATCATCGTGCACCCGGATGTGCGCCGCATGCTGCTCAATGTGCGCACCTTCAACGAAGGCGCCCGCGCGCTGCTGGTGTGGACCGCGCTTTGGGGCGACCTCGCCGAAAAGACCGAAGACGAGGAAACCCGTCAGAAGGCGGATGATCTCATGGGCCTGATGACGCCCATCCTCAAGGGCTATTGCACCGACAAGGGCTTTGCCAACGCGGTGGAAAGCCAGCAGGTCTATGGCGGCTCCGGCTACACAAGGGAATGGGGCGCTGAGCAGTTTGTGCGCGATGCGCGCATTGCCATGATCTATGAGGGCACCAACGGCATCCAGGCGCTGGACCTCGTGGGCCGCAAGCTTGCCGCCAATGGCGGCCGCGCGGTCTTCACCTTCTTCAAGGAGGTGGACGACTTCATTGCCGCCAACAAGGACGACGAGACGCTGGCCGAGATCATTGCGCCCCTCGGCGTGGCCCGGAAGCAGCTTGAGGAAGCGACCATGTGGTTCATGGAAAACGCCCTCAAGAACCCGGATCACGCAGGCGCGGGGGCGGCTGACTACCTGCACCTCTTCGCCCTCACGGCCATCGGCCTGATGTGGGGCCAGATGGCGAAGATCGCCCATCAGCGCCTCGCAGGCGACGCGGCGGGCGATGCCTTCTACGAGACCAAGCTCGTGACTGCCCGCTATTTCGTGAACCGCATGCTGCCCCAGGCCGCAACCCATCTCGCCGCCATCAAGGCCGGTGCCGATGATGTGATGGCCCTGACGGCAGACGCCTTCTGACACGCATCCTATACAGACAAGACGACAGGGAGACGCAAGCAAGATGTCGGCACTACAGGTCGAAACCCCGGACTGGATGACCGAAGATCTCCAGATCTTTTCCGACGCCGTGGGCAAGTTCTTTGAAAAGGAACTCAAGCCCCACGTCGACAAGTGGGAAAAGCAGGAAATCGTCGATCGCGACGCCTGGACCAAGGCCGGTGAGGCCGGCATCCTGTGCGCCTCCATGCCGGAACAATATGGCGGCGGCGGCGGCACCTTTGCCCATGAGGCGGTGATCATCCACCAGATGGGCAAGCAGGGCATCGGCGGCTTCGGGGCCTCGCTGCACAATGCCATCATCGCGCCCTACATCAACGAGTACGGCACCGAGGAACAGAAGCAGCGCTGGCTGCCGAAGATGGCCACCGGCGAACTCGTCGGCGCCATCGCGATGACCGAGCCGGGCACCGGCTCCGACCTGCAGGCGGTGAAGACAACCGCCAAGCAGGACGGCAACGAATACGTCATCAACGGTTCCAAGACCTTCATCACCAACGGCCAGACGGCAAACCTCATCATCGTGGTTGCCAAGACCAACCCGGACGAGGGCGCCAAGGGCATCTCGCTCATCATCGTCGAGACCGACGAGGTGGAAGGCTTCAAGCGCGGCCGCAACCTCGACAAGATCGGCCAGAAGTCCCAGGACACCTCCGAGCTGTTCTTCGACAATGTCCGCGTGCCCACCTCCAACCTTCTGGGTACGGATGAAGGCCAGGGCTTCATCCAGCTTATGCAGCAGCTCCCCTCCGAGCGCCTGCAGATCGGCCTCCAGGGTGTTGCCGCCATGGAATCCGCGCTGGACGAAACCATCGCCTATGTGAAGGAGCGCAAGGCCTTCGGCCGGTCGATCCTCGATTTCCAGAACACCCAGTTCAAGCTCGCTGAATGCAAGACCAAGGCGACCATCGCCAAGGTGTTCTGCGATTACTGCACGGGCCTTCTGCTCGAGGGCAAGCTCGATGCGTCAACGGCTTCCATGGCCAAATACTGGGTCTCCGATGCCCAGTGTGAAGTGGTGGACGAGTGCCTCCAGCTCTTCGGCGGCTATGGCTACATGAACGAATACCCGATTGCGCGGCTGTATCGGGACAGCCGTGTGCAGAAGATCTATGGCGGCACCAATGAGGTGCAGAAGCTGCTCATCGCGCGCACGCTCTAGCCGCCATAAAAAGTCAGACTACGGATTAACAGCAGTTACTTTGCCAACAGGGAGAACGACCTATGGCTGAATGCTATATTTACGATCACGTGCGCACACCGCGCGGCAAGGGCAAGTCCGACGGTGCGCTGCACGAAGTGACCGCGCTCGAGCTGTCCACCCAGGTGCTGAAGGCCTTGCGCGACCGCAACAACCTCGACACCTCCAAGGTGGACGACGTGGTGCTGGGCTGCGTGGACCCGGTGGGTGAAGCCGGCTCCAACATCGCGCGTATCGCCGTGATGAACGCCGACTACGCCGAGACCACTGCCGGCGTGCAGATCAACCGCTTCTGCGCCTCGGGCCTCGAAGCCACCAACATGGCAGCTGCCAAGGTCATGTCCGGCGAGGCCGACATGGCCATCGGCGGCGGCATCGAGAGCATGAGCCGCGTCGGCATGGGTGCCTCGGGCGGCGCCTGGTCGTCCGACCCGTCCATCGCGCTCAAGTCCTACTTCACCCCGCAGGGCATCGGCGCCGACCTGATCGCCACCAAGTACGGCTTCTCCCGTGATGACGTGGATGCCTACGCGGTGGAAAGCCAGAAGCGCGCCGCCAACGCCTGGGACAACGGCTATTTCGACAAGTCCGTGATGGCGGTGAAGGACATCAACGGCCTCACCATCCTGGACAAGGACGAGCACATCCGCCCGGATGCCACCATGCAGTCCCTGGCCGCCCTTCAGCCGTCCTTCGCCAGTCTCGGCGAGTTCGCCTTCGACGGTGTGGCCACCGACCGCTACCCGGAAGTGGAGCAGATGAACCACGTGCACCACGCGGGCAACTCCTCGGGCATCGTGGACGGCTCCGCCGGCATCCTGCTCGGCACCAAGGAAATGGGCGACGCCCTCGGCCTCAAGCCGCGCGCCAAGATCCGCACCATGGCGTCCATCGGTTCCGAGCCGTGCATCATGCTCACCGGCCCGTCCGACGTGTCCCGCAAGGCACTGAAGAAGGCCGGCATGGAAGTCGGTGACATCGACCTCTACGAGCTGAACGAAGCCTTCGCTTCCGTCGTGCTGCGCATGATGCAGGCGCTGGACATCCCGCATGAGAAGATGAACGTGAACGGCGGCGCCATCGCCATGGGTCACCCGCTGGGTGCCACCGGCGCGATGATCCTCGGCACGGTGCTCGACGAACTCGAACGCCGCGACCTCAACACCGCGCTCGCCACCCTGTGCGTCGGCGCCGGCATGGGCACCGCCACCATCATCGAACGCGTCTAAGGCGAGGAGTCATTAACCCCTCACCCTATCCCTCTCCCGCAAGGGGAGAGGGGACCGGATGCAACCGGCAACGACCTCCATTCCCTCTCCCCTCGCGGGAGAGGGAGGGGCCCATCGCGCAAGCGATGGGAGGGTGAGGGGTTTAAAAGACACTCTTCCTCCGCAAACGGAGCATTTTGAAAATGTCAGACTACGAGAATTTCGGATTTGAAGTGGATGGCGACGGCATTGCGGTCGCCACCTGGGACATGCCGGGCCGCTCGATGAACGTGCTGAGCCAGTCCTCCATGAAGGATTTGGCCGACATCATCGAGAAGGTGGCAACGGACGATGCCATCAAGGGCCTCGTCCTCACCTCCGGCAAGGGCGCGTTCTGCGCCGGTGCTGATCTGTCCATGATGGGCTCCAATGCCGGCGGTGGCGCCGGCGGGTCCGAACAGGACAAGGTGAAGGCGCTGTATGAAGGTAACATCGCCTTCAACATGCAGCTGCGCCGCATGGAAACCTGCGGCAAGCCGATTGCGGCCGCCATCACCGGCACCGCGCTCGGCGGCGGCCTTGAAGTGACGCTGGCCTGCCACGCGCGCTTTGTGGCCGACAACCCCAAGGCCCAGCTCGGCCTGCCGGAATCCAAGGTCGGCCTGCTGCCCGGCGGTGGCGGCACCCAGCGCCTGCCGCGCATGATCGGCGCCGCGGCCGCCGTGCCGCTGATCCTGCAGGGCCAGGCCCTGTCGCCGGAAAAGGCGCAGGCCACCGGCATCGTCAACAAGGTCGTGCCGGCGGACAAGCTGGTGGACGAAGCCAAGGCGTGGATCAAGGAAGGCCTCAAAGCCGAGCCGATCAAGCTCGGCAAGCGCGGGCCGGAGCGTCTCCCGGCAGCCGTGCAGCCCTGGGACATGCCGAAATACCGCATCCCCGGCGGCGGCCCGCACGACAAGGGCGGCGGGCAGACCTTCACCATCGGCAACGCGATGCTGAACAAGACCACGCACCGCAACTACCCGGCGCAGCAATACATTCTCTCCTGCGTCTATGAAGGCCTGCAGGTGCCCATCGAAGCCGGTCTGCGCATTGAATCGCGCTACATGACAAAGCTGATGATGGACCCGCGCTCCAAGGCGATGATCCGCTCCCTGTTCCTGTCCATGCAGGAACTCTCCAAGGGCGCGCGCCGTCCCAAGGGCGTGGACAAGTGGGAAGTGAAGAAGCTGGGCATCCTCGGCGCCGGCATGATGGGCGCGGGCATTGCCTATGTCTCCGCCAAGGCCGGCATGGACGTGGTGCTGCTCGACACGGATCAGGCCAATGCCGACAAGGGCAAGGCCTATTCCGAGGGCCTGCTGGACAAGGCCATCTCCAAGGGCAAGTCCACCGAGGAGAAGAAGCAGGCGCTTCTCTCCAAGATCACGGCCACCACCGACTATGACGATCTGGACGGCTGCGACCTTGTGATCGAGGCGGTGTTCGAAAGCCGCGACATCAAGGCCGACGTGACGAAGAAGGCCGAGCCGAAGATCGCCAAGGGCGGCATCTACGGCTCCAACACCTCGACCCTGCCGATCACCGGCCTGGCCGAGGCCTATTCCAAGCCGCAGGAATTCATCGGCATCCACTTCTTCTCGCCGGTGGACAAGATGCAGCTGGTGGAAATCATCATGGGCGAAAAGACCAATGATGAGACCCTGGCCAAGGCCATGGACTATGTGGCGCAGATCCGGAAGACGCCGATCGTCGTCAATGACAGCCGCGGCTTTTACACCTCGCGCTGCTTCGGCACCTATGTGGGTGAAGGCCTCGCCATGCTGGCCGAGGGCATCGAGCCCGCCATCATCGAGAATGTCGGCAAGATGACCGGCATGCCCATGCCGCCGCTGGCCCTCAATGACGAAGTGTCGCTCGACCTTGGCTACAAGGTGCGCCAGCAGACCAAGAAGGACCTGGGCGACAAGTATGTCGAAGGTCCGGCCGACAAGATCGTCGAGGAGATGGTCGTCACCCATGGCCGCCTCGGCAAGAAGGTGGGCAAGGGCTTCTACGACTGGCCCACAGAGAAGGGCGGCACCAAGCGCCTGTGGCCGGACCTGCACAAGGTCGTCGAGCACACCAAGGGCATCGAGGACGTGGATACCGAGGAACTGCGCAACCGCTTCCTCTTCATCCAGGCCCTCGAAGCCGCCCGCTGCTTCGAGGAAGAAGTGGTGACCGATGTGCGTGACGCCGATGTCGGCGCCATCCTCGGCTGGGGCTTCGCCCCCTGGTCCGGCGGCCCGCTGTCGCTCATCGACATGACGGGGACGGACGAGTTCGTGAAGCAGTGCGACGCGCTCGCCCAGAAATACGGCGACCGCTTCAAGCCCAACGCCCTGCTCCGCGACATGGCCGCCAAGGGCGACACCTTCTACAGCCGCTTCAACCCCGCAGCCAAACAGGCCGCCGCTGCTGAGTAAGCAGGGCGCCTAGCCAACGACACGACAAAGGGCCGCTGAGGAAACTCAGCGGCCCTTTTTGTTTGTGTGGGGGGTGGAAAGCCCAATGATTGCCTCAAAACCGCTATCCCTCCGGCTTGACCGGAGGGCCCATCTGACTCGCGCACTCCCATAGACCCTCCGGTCAAGCCGGAGGGAAGGCGGGGGGGGGTAGGCTCTCCAACCAGCCCCATCCCGCGTCCCCGGGCTTGACCCAGGGTCCACTCGCGATTGCTGCGGGTGAGGGCGGGGGGCGAGTGGGCCCCGGATCAAGTCCGGGGCGACGGAGGCTGGCGTGATGTCAGAACCGTCTGCTCCGCTGCCGTCTGGTACTTTTGCTGTCTGCTGCTAGGCCGCGGCGGGGGCGGCCTGTGGCGGGGCCTTGGCGGTAAGGAGCAGCGGAGGGGCTGCCGCGACACCGGAATTGGCATCGACATCAAGGCTCTCGATCAGCGCGCGGCGGAATGCGAGCGGGTCGGCGATGGCGGGGAGGCCGAAATCGCCGATGTCTTCGCCGCGGATATTGAGCCGTCCGCAATCGAACAGGCGTTCCAGCAGGCTCTGCTCCAGCGTGATGGCGTGGATGCGGCTGGCGGTGAATTCATCCGTATGCCGCGAGATGAAGCCGCGCTTGTAGATGAAGCGCCGGTTGGTGATGACGAGCTCCGTCGTCCATTTGCGCATCTGCCGCGACAGGAACACTACGATGCCGATCAGCGCCCAGCCGGCCAGCAGCAGCCACAGCCAGGAGACGAAGCTGTATGTCCAGTGAAACCGGCCTTCCGCGAGAATGACTTCGCGGGGCGCTAGGGTGCGGGCGGCATAGGACATGGCGGGTCTCCGGATGTGTGGGTGGGGCTTCCGGGGCCGGGAGGCATCGGGAAGCGGCAGGCATCTCCTCTGGCTGAGCGGGTCTCGCTACGGACTGGATATGGGGAGGCGCGCGGTACCGGAAAAGCAAAATCGGTCACGGCTGCGCCGGTTTTCGTGAGGGGGGCTATGGAGAGTTGCTTCTATCCGCTCTCCCTGCGGCTTGACCGGAGGGCCCACTCGCGGCTGCTGCGGGTGGGGGCGGAGGCGAGTGGGCCCCGGATCTAGTCCGGGGCGACGGAGGGTGGTGCGAGGCAGGCGTGAAAACTCACTTCTCCCCTTGCGGGAGAGGTCGGTGCGTCAGCACCGGGTGAGGGGGGAGGGCCTGTCAGCCGTCGCGACCGCCGGAATTGGGTCACAGGCGCTGTTGCCACCTCACCCTCCCACGGCCTGACGGCCGCGGGCCCCTCCCTCTCCCGCAAGGGGAGAGGGGGATTGGGAGCGGCCCTCGGCGAAATGGGCGGGGCATTTGACGTCGCCCCTGTGGCGATCTGGCTGTAAGGTGCTCCCATCACGCCATCAAAAACACAATCAAGACACACAGGGAGAGACGATCATGGCCAGCGAAGGCGCAAAGCAGGTTCTGGAACTGCTCGCATCCACCCCCGCTCCGGCAGAGCCGCCGACTGTGGCGCAGCAGCGGGCCAATATGGAAGCGGCCACGGCCGCCTTTCCGGTGCCCGAGGACGCGACTATAACTCCCGTCACCGCCAATGGCGTCCCCGGCGAGTGGGTGGCGATGCCCGGTGCGTCGGACAAGCATGCGGTGCTCTATCTGCATGGCGGCGGCTATGTCATCGGCTCGCCCAAGACCCACCGCTCGCTGACGGCCGCACTGGCGAAGGAAACAGGCGCGAAGCTCCTGGTGATCGACTACCGCATGGGGCCGGAAGATGCCTGCCCGGCGGCGATAGACGACGCGGTCGCGGCTTATGAGTTTTTGCTGGCCGAAGGCTATGACGCAGCCAACCTCGCCATTGCGGGCGACAGCGCCGGCGGCGGGCTGACCGTCGCCACGCTGGTGGCCCTGCGCGACAAGGGCGTGGCACTGCCGGCGGCCGCAGCCCCCATCTCACCCTGGGTGGACCTCACGGGCAACTCGCCCACCATGGAAAGCCGCAAGGATGTGGACCCGATGGTGCAGAAGGACGGCCTGCTCGCCATGGCAGCGCAGTATCGCGGTGATCTGCCTGCGGAGGATCCGCGCGTCTCGCCGCTGTTCGCGGCGCTGAAAGGTCTGCCGCCGCTGCTGATCCAGGTCGGCGACCATGAAACGCTCTTGGGCGATTCCGAAGAGCTCGACAAGCGCGCCCGCGCCGCCGGCGTGGAAACACGGCTCGAGATCTGGGACGAGATGGTGCACGTCTTCCACATGTTCCATTTCATGATGCCCGAAGCGGCCGAAGCCAACCGCCGCATCGGCGAGTTCTTCCGCATCAAATGGGGCGTCGAGGCCGCCAGCGCGGCGGAATAGCCTTAGCCGAGGCGACCAGAAGAAGACGCTTACCCATGGCAATCGGGACGCTCATAAAGCAACAACGCGCCGCTCGCGGTGAAACACAGGGTGAACTTGCTAAGGCTCTGGGTATTACCCAGGCTGCCGTTGCCAGGTACGAGAAAGGCAATTCAGTTACCATCGAGCGGTTGCAGCAAATGTGCGACCATTGGCAGATATCACTTGCTGAGCTTTTTGGTGCACCAGTGATCCCGAACGGCGCGCCCTCTATAAACAGTGAGGCGCTGTTGGATGCGATTGTCGTGGCTGAAGGTAGTTCTGTTTGCGCCGCCGCTAAACCCGAAGTCAGAGCTCGCGCAATAGTGATGCTTTACAAGCTGGCTGTAGATCTCCGAGCAAGCGGGAACACTGAAGCCGATGTTCAAGCAAAACTGGTAGAGGACACAGATACCGTGATCCGATTGGCGAGGAAATAATGCGGACCAACACGCTCTATGGCGGGCCGATCTCGCTCTACACCGGCAAGGCGCGGGCCTATCTCGACTGGAAACAGGTTCCGTATACGGAAGTTCTGTCAACGGCGGAGGTCTACAAGGAGATCATCCTGCCGCGTGTCGGCTGGCCGGTCATCCCCGTGGTGGTGACAGCCGATGACGAGACCCTGCAGGACACGACCGAGATCATCGATCACTTCGAGGCAGACGAGCCCGAGCCCTCCGTCTATCCCGCCGGTCCGGCGCAGAAGCTGGCCGCGCTGCTGCTGGAGGTCTTCGGCGATGAATGGATGAAGATCCCGGCGATGCATTACCGCTGGAACTACAATGAGGACTGGATCCTCACCCAGTTCGGCGCCCTGTCGGCACCGGACGCCTCGCCCGAAGACCAGCGTGAGATCGGCGAAAAGCGCGCCGGACCCTTCCGCGGGGCGTTGCCCTTCCTCGGCGTCCACCCGGAAACGCGCGGCGCGGTGGAGGAAAGCTACGAGGCGCTGCTGGCCGAGCTGTCCGCGCATTTCGAGGCTCATGAGTTCCTGTTCGGCTCACGGCCCTCCATTGGGGACTATGGCCTCATCGGCCCGCTTTACGCGCACAATTACCGCGACCCCAAATCCGGCGAGATGATGAAGGCGACCGCCCCGCGCGTCGCCCGCTGGGTGGAGCGCATGGTGACGCCGCCCACCCCGCGCGGCGGCGATTTCCTGCCGGACGACGCGGTGCCGGACACGCTGATCCCGCTGCTGGCGTGCTTTGCTGTGGAGTATCTGCCGGTGCTGGAAAAGACGGTTTCAGCGTTCAACGCCTGGTCACAGGATCAGGCGCCGGGCACTGAGATCCCCCGCGCGCTGGGCATGCATGAATTCACCCTGGGCGGCGTTACCGCCGAGCGGGCGATCTTCACCTTTGACCTGTGGATGCTGCAGCGGCCGCTTGATTTCTATCGCGGGCTTGAGGGCGACGCGAAAGCGGCAGCGGACAGGCTTCTCGCCCGCGCCGGGCTGGGCGGCATTGTCGCACTGCCGGATTATCCACGAATTACCCGTAAAAACTTCAAGACGGTTCTGGCATAGTGACAGCATCAATCTCCCCTGACTGACTACGGAGTGTCCTGATGTCGAGTGAAGGCCTGCACGAACCCATCGAAAAACTGAGCGACAAGACGCTCAACATGCATCGCGCCATCGTGTCGCTGATGGAGGAGCTCGAGGCTGTGGACTGGTATGGCCAGCGGGCCGACGGCTGCTCGGACGCCGATCTCAAGGCGATCCTCATTCACAATATGAACGAGGAAATCGAGCATGCGGTGATGGTGATGGAATGGCTGCGCCGCAACAACGAGACCTTCGCCAGGGAAATGAAGGAGCGTCTGTTCACGGACGATCCCATCGTCAAGCCGCACAGTCACCCGGACGACCACTAGGCGCGTCTCCTGCCGCCGCAAATGACCGTTTCCCCGGCGGCAACCTGCCCGCCGGGGAACAAGGCTTGCCGCCGCCTTCCTGCTTGCTAGACTTTTGATCAAGCACACGAGAGCCAGCTAAGAACAGGGCCCGTGACGGGAGGAAGACATGGACTACACGCAGATCGCCTATCGGCGTGACGGCACGCTCGGCGTCGTCACCATGAACCGGCCGGACAAGCTCAACGCCTGGACCCCGCGCATGGCGGAGGAGATGGCGCATGCCTTCCGCACCGCCAATGATGATCCCGAGGTGGCGGTGATCGTGCTCACCGGCGAAGGCCGCGGCTTCTGCGCCGGGGCGGACATGGAAGACACCTTCAAGTCGCGCCTCGACGGCACCGATCCCGGCACGAATACCGCAGGCGGCTCCGGCGGCCTGCCGGAAGGCCTCGACTGGATCGGGCTGGTGCGCTCATCCAAGCCGATGATCGCCGCGGTCAACGGCCCCGCCGTCGGCATTGGCGTCACGCAGATCCTGCCATTCGACGTCATCATTGCCGCCGAGGACGCTAAGTTCGGGCTCGTCTTCGTCAAGGTCGGCATCGTGCCGGAACTGGCGTCGTCGCATTTTGCGACCGCCCGCATGGGCTTCGGCAAGACGAGCGAGATGATGCTCTCCGGAAATCTCTATACCGGCCGTGAGGTGGCGGAGTTCGGCCTCGCCGACCACGCCGTGCCGGCAGATCAGCTGTGGGACAAGGTGCGCGAGGTGGCGGCGCTGTTCGAGAACAACCCCGAACCGATGATGCGCATGACCAAGCAGCTGCTGTCGCAGAACCTGGCCGAGCATGACCTGACATTGGTGCAGCGGCGCGAGACCGAGGCGCTGAAACAGTGCTGGTCCATGGCCGAGCACCATGAGGCGGTGGATGCCTTCCTCAACAAGCGCCAGCCGGACTTCAAGGCCGCGGCAGCCCGCAGGCGCGCGCAGGCTGCCGAGTGACGCTGTAGGAAGAGTAATCATCAGAGAACGGAGCATCCGATGGCCGAGCAGCGTGCGTATGAGGTCGAGCGCATTCCCTTCTTCCTGCACTGGCAGGAAAAGGCCGCCTTCAAGGAAACCTATGCCGGGGCCATGGATACGGTGGTGGTGGAAGGCCAGCACCTGAAGCCCAAGGGGTCGGCCTCAAAGACCGTGCTGATCTTCATGCACCCGACGGGCACCATGAACCTGCTGCCGATGCCCAACGCGCTGGCGGCATCGGGGATTCCGTGTCTCACCTGCGGCAGTCGCTACCCGCATAACGACACGGCGCTGATCATGGAAAAGGTGATCCTCGATATGGGTCACTACATCCGCTACGCGAAAGAGAAGCTCGGCTATGAAAAGGTGATCCTGGCCGGCTGGTCCGGCGGCGGGTCACTGTCCATGTTCTACCAGTCGCAGGCGGAGAACCCCACCATCGAGGCAACGCCCGCAGGCGATCCGGTGGATGTGAAAGGCGCGGGGCTGATCCCGGCGGATGCTGTGCTGCAGCTCGCCGCCCATGTCAGCCGCGCCATCACCCTGACCGAGTGGATGGACCCGGCGGTGGCCGATGAGCTGGACCCTGAGAAGCGTGTCCGCGAGTTGGACCTCTATGACCCCGAGGCACCCAACCAGCCGCCTTATTCGGATGAGTTTCTGGCAACCTTCCGGGCCGCGCAGATCGCCCGGTCGCAGCGCATCGATGACTGGGTGCGCGAGAAGTTGGCGCATCTGAAGCGCACCGGCCGCGAAAACGAGGAGCACTGCTTTGTCGTCTACGGCACCATGGCCGACCCGCGCTGGCTCGACCCCACGATCGACGCCAATGATCGCAAGGGCCCCAACTGGTGCTACATGGGCGCGCCGCGCGTGGTGAACATGATGCCGGCGGGCCTGGCCCGCTTCTGCTCCCTGCGCGGCTGGCTGTCGCAATGGTCGTACACGGAAAGCCGTGCCGACGGGCCGAAATGCGCAGGCACCATCAAGGTGCCGTTCCTGGTGATCGACAACTCAGCCGATGATGCCTGCACGCCAAGCCATGCGGACCGCATCTATGCGGGCATCGGCCATGACGACAAGGAGCGCTACACCATCAAGGGCGCGACGCATTATTACATCGGCCAGCCGGACAAGATGGCCGAGGCCGTGGGGCTCACCATCGACTGGCTCGGGCGCAAGGGGATGCTCGTCTAGGCGCTGCTTCACATTCTGGCCGGATTTCGCGTCTATCCCGGACGCGGGTGCCGGGAAGGATGAAACCATGACACGCTCTACGTTTGCTGCCATTCCGCTTTTCGCTGCGGGGCTCCTTGCCTGCACGGTTTTTCCGGCCGCCGCCGAAGAGGCTGGCCGCTACGCCATGCAGCCTATCGAGGACGGCTTCCTGCGGCTCGATACCCGCACCGGGGCCGTGTCGGTTTGCGCGGGCGAGGGCAAGGACTGGTCCTGCACCCCTGCCAGCGATGAACGCTCCGAGCTCGAGGAAGAAAACGCCCGGCTGCGCGCCGACAACACCGTGCTGCGCGAGCAGGTGGAAGAGCTCGGCGCCAAGCCTCGCGTCACCACCCCGGAAGACGTGGACGCCGCTATGGACGCCTTCGAGACCGTGGCCGAGCGCTTCGGCAAGATCATCAAGATCATGCGCCGTGAAATGGAAGAGCTCGACGAGGAGCTGAACGCGCCGGTTGAGGATGCGCCGGAGTCGTCCGAAGGCGAACCGCTGTAAGCGGTGCGACAGGTCTTCATCCCATCCCCCCAAAACCCGCTGACCCTCCGGCTTGACCGGAGGGTCTATGGGAGGCGGTGAGTCTGATGGGCCCTCCGGTCAAGCCGGAGGGAAAGCGGGTGTGCGGGACGTGGAGTGGGGGAGTACCAAGTCACCTCGCCTGCAAGGGGAGCGGCAGCCCGTCTTCCCCTTAGCCTTACGCGCCGATGCCTTCCACGAGCTGGCTTTCCAAATGGGCGCGCATGGCGTCGGGGATGGGGATGGCCTTGCGGGCGACGAGGTCTAGGGTGACGGCGACGGCTTCGGCGGTGGCGACGGCTTCGCCGGTTTCGAGGTCGAACAGCCAGTGCGCCCAGATATAGGTCTTGGGGCCCACATGCTTGAGGCCGCTGCGCAGGGTGAGGATGTCGCCGCGCTTCGGCCAGCTGCGATAGACGAAGCGGTATTCAAGCGCCGCGCCGCCGATATTGGGATCACTGGAGCGGTCATCCCCGCGGGTCTGCGACAGGAGATTGGGAATCGAATCCGAAACCAGCCCCATGAAGTGCCGGTGGCCCATGAAGCCGTGCGCGTCGCACAGCTCAGGCTTCACCACGCCCTGCCACGTATAGACGAGGCCCATATCATCCGCCTGCTGAAGGGTAGGCGCGGTGACCGGCGCACCAAGCTCGAGTCCGCGTGCCTTGCCGTGCTCCGGCAGCGGTGTGCTCATGTTGGCAACCGCTTCATCGAACACAGACGGCAGGGCGCGCGGGGCGCGCGTGTCGGCATCCGCCAGGATGACATCCGCCTTCACCGTCGCCGCGACCGCGCCGGAGGCCGTGTTGGTGAGCTCCTCATAAAGATGCAGCGTGTCGCCGTCGCGGCCCAGCACCCCGCCTTCCAGCGTCAGCGGCGCGCCGGGGCGCTGCTCCCGGTGGAAGCGGATGTGATGCTCGCGCGGCAGCAGCACCGTGTTGTCCGCCCGGCGGGCACGCGGACCATAGCCCATTTCATGGGCCAGTACGTCCAGGCCCTCGCCGGCCTTGGCCACGTAGAACTGCACGTTCATGTGGCCCATGTCGTCACACTCCCAGGTCTGCACGCTCGTGCGCAGCAGCGGCACCAGATTTGTCATTGTTCTTACTCCGAATACTGAGGAATTGGGTTCCGGTCAGGCGAATTGCGTGTCGGGAATGGGCGGCACCACGGCGCGGCGGGTGGAGAGATCCATCATCACGCCCACCCCCTCGGCGATGAAGCACAGGGCACCGGTCATGGCGTCGAAACCAAAATGCCGGTAGTGCAGCGCCTTGCCCGTGGGGGGCGTGAAGCCCGTGAGAATTTCAAGCGCCCGGCCGGGCGGGGCGGGCGCGAGCCGCGTCACCCGCAATTCAAGCGTCGCGGTGCCGAGGCCGGCCTCCGCCTGCTGGCGGCGGCCAAAGCCCACCAGCGACCACAGATGCGACTGACAGCGGGAAACACGCTGCAGGAAGGCCGGGATGGTCATCGCATCCGCATGGCAATCCGCAGCCGCGATGGCCGACAGATGCGTGCGCTGGAGACGGGCCGCCCCGGCTTCGTCGCGCGTCAGCCCGGAGGGGGCGGGTGCGGTGAGGGAGCGGGGGGCAGCCTCATCCGGCAGCGCGCCGTCCGGGGCGCGCGGGGCGGCGTCATCCCCATAGGATGTGACGGCGGTGGCGCAGAGAAGCCCGGTCCCCACATTCTCGATGCGGTGGACAAGACGCGGACGCCGCGCCGGGCCGTCCTCAAGGTCGCAGCGCGCGGACATGACCCGCACCCGGTCCCCCGCCAGCATTTCCCGGTGGAAGCGCAGATGCATCTGGTCCGGCTGCGCATAACCGCGCGCGGTGGGCCCGCCGAGGGCCGCAAGCACATGAGCGGCTGCCTCGGCCTTGCCCGCATAATGCTGAATGTTCATGTGGCCCATCTCGTCGCATTCCGCGAGGGCGACCGCACTCAGAAAACTCTCGATCATCTTGATGTCGCTGCCGGTCAGGAAGAAGCGCCGCCGAAGCGGCCCAGGAGGGAGGCGAGCACGCGGTTTTCCTCCAGGTCGAGGGAAGCAAACCGCTCGCAGCCGGACAATAGCGCAATCCCCACCAGTCCGGACCACAGGGCGACGGTGTCGTAGGCCCTGTCGCTCGGGGGCGTACCAGCAGGATCATCACGATCCCCGCGCGCCGCGTCGAGGGCCCGCAGCACGGCGATGATCCGCCCGGTCAGCGCCCGTTCCGTTGCCTCGGGCACATCGCCGCGCCGGGCGGCCATCAGAAGCGGCACCTGATCGCGCAGGGTGTCGAGCGCCAGATCGGCCCGGATCTCCAGATCAGCAGGCGCGGTGCGCAGGGCCTGGACGAGCCCGTCCATCTCGTCCACCACCAGCGCCGCCAGCAGGGCTTCCTTGGAGGGGAAATAGGAATAGACCGACCCCGCCACATAGCCCGCCCGCTCGGCCACGGCACGGATGGTCAGCCCGCGCGGGCCGTCCTCGGCGAGCAGGGCGCGGGCCGCCAGGCGGATGCGCGCCGCCCGCTCTTCCTGCTGGGCGGCCCGGCGGCCGGTTGTCTGCTGCGGGGCGGGGCTGGGTGTCATGGGCTCAGTATGGCCGCGATCAACTCTGATTCAAGAAAATAAACAACGTTCAAAGAATGTGCCGCCCAAAGGTGGTTGGGCAGGGCCAGGGAATCCTACCCAAAGCGCCGATGTATGAACAATATTCAAAAATTGAACATTGTTCAGGTATGTGACTGGAAGAACCTGTCGATCTGCGCCAGGGCGGCTTCCGCAAGCGCGCCGGGGAAGGCGATGAAGCCATGCGCGCCGCCGGGATAGATGCCCAGCTCCGCCGTGTTGCCCGCCGCCAGCCAGCGCGCATGCATGAACAGGCTGTCATCCAGGAGCCCGTCCCGCGTGCCGACCACAAACAGCGCGTCCGGCAGGCCGCCGAGATCCGCGTAAAGCGGCGAGATGTCCGGATCGGACAGATCTGTGCCCTCCGGAATGAAGCTCTGGCGGAAATGCGCCACGTCGCGCGTGGAGAGGGTGGGCCCCGTATCCCCGAAGGCGCGCATGCTGGGGGTCATGCCCATGTCGAAACAGCCGAAGGTGAGATTGGCCGCCTTGAACGGGGTCATGCCGTGCCTCTGCTTGAGGCGCAGCAGGGTGACGGCGGACAGATGCCCGCCCGCTGATTCCCCGCCGATGAACAGCGGCCCGTCGGCGAAGTCTGCGGCATTGCGGGTCAGCCACAGGGCTGCGGCCTCGCAGTCATCCGGTGCGGCGGGATAGGGGTGCTCCGGCGCCAGCCGGTACTCAACCGAGATGCAGGCCAGCCCGCACTTGTCCGCCAGCCGCTCCAGCAGCGAATCCTGCTGCGCCGCGCCGCCGAACACCCAGCCGCCGCCATGGATATGCAGGTAGACACCCTTCGCCGCGGCCTTGCCGCCCTCGGGCTCAATGATGTGCAGGCTGATCTTGCCGCCGGGCCCGTCAATCTCGATGTCGCGGGCGCGCGGGCTGACCGGCGCCACGGGAAACGGCCCCTCGCCGCGCTCGCGCATGGCGCGTGCTTCCGCCGCGGTCATCGACCAGGGGTCCGGCGCCTGGGCCACGAGCGCTGCGACCGCCTTGTTGATCTCATCGGTCTCGCGGCTCACGGCGGCAGAACTGAACAGGGCCGGGGTGAGGGCGGCATTGTCGGCGCTGGTGGTCATGGCATCCCTGAAAAGTGAGTCGGCATTATTGTTGCCCCGCAGCCTACCTCACACCGGCGTGATCACCGAACCGGCGCGATCCGCCCGTCTCTTGCTGGCTGGTGCAGACCATCTGCCGCCGGACGATCCGGACGCCGGTGCCCTGAGGCCAAACAGCCACTGTGCGCGGATGTCGCATGCAGCCCGTCCGGTTTCGTGACACAGATCAATTACCCTCACGCAGTTGTGATCTACACATCGCCCATACCCAATACCTGTACTCATCGGGGGACTGGAGCGATGAAAAAGACACTGAGCATGATGGCTGCCGCGCTGCTGGGCGCCACGGCCCTGACCCTGCCGGCCATGGAAGCCGCCGCCGCTGACGGCGACAGCCCGTGGAAGGTCCGCGCCCGTATCGTCGGCGTGCTGCCGGATGAAAGCTCGAGCGTCACGCCGAATATCGGCAGCATTGATGCCGATGGCGCCGTGGTGCCGGAAATCGACATTTCCTACTTCTTCACCCCCAACATCGCCGTCGAGCTGATCGCGGCCACCTCCCCGCATGACATGAAGGTGGACCTCAATGGCGGCGGCACGCTGGACCTGGGCGATGTGTGGGTGCTGCCGCCCGCCCTGCTGCTGCAGTACCACTTCATGCCGGACGGCCAGGTGCAGCCCTATGTGGGCGCCGGTGTGAACTACACCCACCTCTACAATGCCGACGACACCGCCGGCACCTCGGTGGACTATGACGGCGGCTTCGGCTGGGCCCTGCAGGCGGGCATGGATGTGCCCATCGGCGGCAACTGGTCGTGGAACCTCGACGTGAAGAAGATCTGGGTCAATGTGGACGCCACGGTGAACGGCGCCGTGAAGGCCGACGTCGATCTCGACCCCTGGGTCATCGGCACCGGCATCGGCTACCGGTTCTAGGCGTCAGAGCTTCCTCCCGCCAAACTGAAAGGGCGGCACCCATCGGGTGCCGCCCTCTTTGTTTTTTGATTTTGCCGTGGGATGTGCCGGGGAGTGTTCCCACCCCCCGGCCATGTCCTAGTGCGCGTGGGCCTGGCTTGCTCCGGTGGGTACGCGGATGTCTTCCACCATGTCCTGCACCTGGGCGGGCGGGGCGCTTGTGGCCAGCCGCACGGCGAACGCCACCAGGAAGTTGAGCACCATGCCTACGGTGCCGATCCCTTCCGGCGAGATGCCGAACAGCCAGTTGTCCGCCGTGTTGAGCTCCGGCGAGATGAACTTGAAGTAGACGATATAGCCGAAGGTGAAGGCGAGGCCCGTCACCATGCCGGCAATCGCGCCTTCCCGGTTCATGCCGCGCATGAAGATGCCCATGAGGATCGCCGGGAACAGGGACGAGGCCGCAAGCCCGAAGGCGAACGCCACCACCTGCGCCACAAAGCCCGGTGGATTGATCCCCAGATAGCCCGCGACACCGATCGCCACCGCTGCGGAGATGCGCGCATAGAGCAGCTCCTGCCGGTCGGTGATCTGCGGCATCAGGGTTTTCTTCATCAGGTCATGGCTGATGGAGGTGGAGACCACCAGCAGGAGGCCCGCCGCGGTGGACAGGGCGGCTGCCAGTCCGCCCGCGGCCACCAGTGCGATCACCCAGCCGGGCAGCTGCGCGATCTCGGGATTGGCGAGCACGAAGATGTCACGGTCCACATAGATCTCGTTTTCCGCTTCGCTCGGCGCGTTGGCCAGAAGCCGTTCGCCGTTGCTGCCGGTCTCCCCGGTGAACTCCGGCTTGCCCGCATAGGGCGCCCCGGCACCGTACTGGATGACGCCGTCACCGTTCTTGTCCATCCAGCCGATGAGGCCGATATCCTCCCAGTTCTTCAGCCAGCCCGGCGCTTCCTGATAGGCGGTGTTGTTGACCGTATCGATGAAGTTGATGCGGGCGAACGCTGCGACCGCCGGAGCGGTGGTGTAGAGCAGGGCGATGAAGATGAGCGCCCACAGGGCCGACACGCGGGCGTCCGACACCTTGGGCACGGTGAAGAAACGCACGATCACATGCGGCAGGCCCGCGGTGCCCACCATCAGCGCGAAGGTGATGGCGAAGACATCGATCACCGCTTTCGAGCCGTCCGTATAGGCGGTGAAACCGAGATCGACCAAGGTCGCGTCCAGCTTCTGCAGCACCGAGACGCCGGACCCGTCAGCCACAGCCGAGCCGAGGCCGAGCTGCGGGATCGGGTTGCCGGTCACCAGGATCGAGATGAAGATCGCCGGCACCAGATAGGCGAAGATCAGCACGCAATACTGCGCCACCTGCGTGTAGGTGATGCCCTTCATGCCGCCCAGCACCGCATAGACGAAGACGACCGCCATGCCGATGACGACACCGAGGGTGATGTCCACCTCGAGGAAGCGGGAGAACACGATGCCGACGCCGCGCATCTGCCCGGCCACATAGGTGAAGGAAATGAAGATCAGGCAGATGACGCCGACAATGCGCGCCGCCGACGAGTAATACCGCTCGCCGATGAAGTCGGGCACCGTGAACTGACCGAACTTGCGCAGATAGGGTGCCAGCAGCAGGGCCAGCAGCACATAGCCGCCCGTCCAGCCCATGAGATAGACCGAGCCGTCATAGCCCGCAAAGGCGATGATGCCCGCCATGGAGATGAACGAGGCCGCGCTCATCCAGTCCGCAGCCGTCGCCATGCCGTTGGCGACCGGATGCACGCCGCCGCCGGCGACATAGAACTCGCTGGTGGACCCGGCGCGCGACCAGATGGCAATGCCGACATACAGCGCGAAGCTGGCGCCGACGAAGATGTAGATAAGGGTCTGTGTGTCCATGTCACCGTCTCCTATTCGTCGTCGTCCACGCCATAGGCGCGGTCGATGCGGCGCATGGCGAAGACATACCAGGCGATGAGCAGGATAAAGACATAGATGGAGCCCTGCTGGGCCCACCAGAAACCTAGCTTGAAGCCGAAGAACTGGATGTCGTTCAGCGGTTCGGCGAACAGGATGCCGAAGCCGAAGGAAACGACGAACCAGATCGCCAGCAACACACCGAGCAGGCGCAGATTGGCGTGCCAGTAGCCGCGCACCCGCTCCTCGGTGAGAACTTCCGTATCGTGATGATCATGCCGCGGCTGGTTGCCGCCTTCATGGTGATAGACGGACGCGCCCGCGCCGGTCTCACCGCCGTCCTGTGTGGACATGTGGTCCCTCCCTGAAACCTGACCCGGAACCCCGGGCTTTCGCAGCCGGAATTCTTCTTATTATTTGTGTGGATACACGCTAACGATCCCGGCGCGGGATGGGAAGCGCCGGGAGCGTTGATTTGGGTCAAGCCTTCGGTGGGGCGGGCGGAGGGAGCAGGGAAGACAGCGGAGAGGCGGGGCGTGCCTAGAGGCCGAGCTGACGCGCTGTCAGGTCCCGCATGATTTCTTCCGAGCCGCCGCCAATGGCATTGACCCGCACCTCGCGGTAGATCCGCTCGACCCGGCTGCCGCGCAGATAGCCGTTGCCGCCCAGGATCTGCATGGCTTCCCGCGCGCAGAATTCCATGGTGGTGGTGGCCTGCACCTTGAGCATGGAGAGATCCGCCACCGGCGTTTCCCCCTGCATCACCCGCCAGGCACAGATTTCGAGATAGGCCTGGGTTGCCTGGATGCGCTGATACATGTCGGCGATCTTGTGGCGGATGACCTGGTGGTCCGCCAGCCGCTTGCCGAAGGTGGTGCGCTCGCGCGCCCAGGCGGCGGCGTCTTCCATGCAGACCCGCGCCATGGCGTTGGCGCCTGCCGCCATGCCCAAGCGCTCTGAATTGAAGTTGAGCATGATGCCGATGAAGCCGTTGTTCTCGGTACCGATGATGTTCTCCTTCGGCACCTTCACGTCATCGAAATAGATCGCCGCCGTATCGGACGCCCACCAGCCCATCTTCTTGAGCGGCGTACGCGACACGCCCTCGCGGTCGGTCTCGATCAGCAGCAGCGAAATGCCCTTGGTGCCCGGGCCGCCGGTGCGCACGGCGGTGGTGATGTAATCCGCCCGCATGCCGCCGGTGATGAACATCTTCGAGCCGTTGACGAGGTAATGATCGCCCTTGTCCTCGGCGCGGGTCTGGATATTGGCAACGTCCGAGCCGCCGGAGGGTTCGGTGATGCCCAGCGCGATATGCTTGTCGCCATTGAGCACATCCGGCGCGATGCGCTCTTTCATTTCCTCCGAGCCGATATTGATGATCGGCGGCAGGCCGATACCGTGCACCATGAGGCTGGCATTGATGCCGCCCGCGCCGACCCGCGCCAGCTCCTCGGAGGTGACAATGCCGTGGAACTGGTCAAGCCCCTCCTGGATGCCGCCATATTGCTCCGGATACCCCATACGCAGCAGGCCCACATCGGCGGCCTTCTTGTAGAGCTCCTCGGGAAACGCCTCCGCCTCGTCCCACTCGGACGCGAACGGCATGATTTCCTTCTCCACCCATTTGCGTAGGGTCTGCCGCCAGGCCGCGTGGTCCTCGTTCATGAATGGCGACGGGGGCCGCGTGGTATCGAAATTGAGGTCCGGCAGGGATTTGATCGGGGTGGCGGCTTGCGACATGGCGGACATTTCCTTGGATAAACTCGGGCGGCCTGCTTCGACGCCGCATCACTTTGTGACCCGCATTGTGCGCCTCGCTTGACCTGCGTCAACGCGCCTTGCCGCCGCCTGTTCCTAGGGTGAGGCTGCCCCTACGTTTCCGGGGGCCGAGTACGCAAGGTGTGACACGCGATGGAAAAGATCTGCCTCGACCGCATGGCCAATGTGCGCCAATTGCTGGAATACAACATGGTCAGCGACGCCGCCGACCAGATGCACGCCTTCCATGCCTGCTCCGAAAAATCGGATTGCCGATACTGGCTGACCTGCGCCAAGCACATCGAGGACCTGTGGTCCCGCCAGCATCAGGCCGAAGCCGCCGCCAAGGACCGCAAGCCGAGCTAGGCTAGTTGGCAGACGCGGCTTCCAAGGTGGCCCGCGGCACCTGATCCGGCGATACCTTTGACATCGGCACCGCGGCTTCCATCACGATCCGCGCGGCAAGGCTCGGGTCCAAGACATCCTTGCCATCCATGATCAGTTGCTGCGCCGCCTGGCTGATGACATAGGGCCATTGGCTCGGCGCCAATTCCGCCAGCACCAGCTGATTGCGGGTGACGTTCCAAAATTCTTGCAGGAGCTCGATGGGCATCTGGTCCGGCATGTGACGCTTGGGCAGATCGGGCACACCGAAGTCGTCTGATCCCAGTGTCGCGCCGGTTCGCTTGAATATCGGCATCAGATCGGGAAGGTCCTTGCCCAGATGATGCGGTGCCGCCGCAACGATACCCCACACGGAAAGACTGCCTTTCCGCGTGGCCACCAGCCCTTCGTTTAAGAGGTCACCCATATAGTAAGTCTGCCCGTCGGCTGTTCCGACGGTGGTGAAGGCCTGTTCGAGCGTGATCTTGCCGGACTTCACAAAGTCTTCCCGGATGGCCATCTGGCAGGAGAAGCCAGCAAGACTGCCCAGTGCGGTGAGGGCGGTTTCCACATGCACGCCCTTGCCGTCTGTCAGTTCGGCAAGGATGAGCGCCTTTATCTCTCCCGGCAGTTCGCGCACCTCAGCGGCGTTCTTGTATGCCGCCGATTGCGCAGCACCGAGCTCCACCAGTTTGGCCACCATGACATCGCTATCAAGGACAATTGCCTTTTCCGTCTTCCAGTACTTTTCTGGTTCGGAGAAGCGCAGCGATGTGTCCTCGGCCTTGGTGTTGCCTGCGGTCAATCCAAAAAGCACAGAAGCAATGACCGGTAAGGCCCATCGGCTACGTGCGCGTAATTTGGCCATTTGGTATCCCCCCATGCCAGAACTGTGGCGGATGGTAGGGTAGGCGCTACCATGAGTCCATGTACGGTTGTGCGCCTTACACCGCCGCCGTGTAGGGCGGGGCGGGGTCGTATTCCATGGCGCGCTGGGTGTTGCGCGCATGCTGTTCCCCGTGCCACTGGCCGACGAGCCACAGCGCCATGTCGATGCCGGCGGAGACACCGGCGGCCGTCACGATCTTGCCGTCGCGCACATAGCGGATGTTCTTGAGAACGTCGGCTGCTTCACCGCGCGCGGCAAGCTGGTCCACGAAGGCCCAATGCGTTGTCACGCGCTTGCCCTTCGCAACGCCTGACCCGGTCAGCAGCAGCGCGCCGGTGCAGACGCTGGTGGTCCAGGTGGTGGATTTGTCCACCTCCGCGACCCAGGCCATGAGCGTCTCGTTGTTGACCTCGGTGCGCGTGCCCTGACCGCCGGGGATCAGCAGCACGTCGAGTTTCGGCGCCGTTGCGATACTCTCATGGGCGGCAATGGTCATGCCCTTGCGGCAGCGCACCGGGTTGCCGTCCTCGGAGATCAGGATCACCCGGTCCGGCTCCGGCTTGCCCTCCAGCTCGAACACCTCGTTGGACATGGTGAAGACCTCGTAAGGCCCCACGAAATCCAGCTCCTCGGCATCGGGAAACATCAGTAGACCGATATTCATGGCATGACTTTCTGTGTGCGTGGTCTGCGGCGCTCTTGGGGGATGCCTATTGCATGAAGCCCGAGGGCTGCGGCAGCGAGGTGCGCTGCATGGCCGGCTGGCCTGCTGCCGGGCTTCCTGCCTGTATCGGGCCGTGCGGGCCCATCACCGGCATGCGGCGGAAGCGGGCGCGGTAGTCCGCGGGGCTCACGCCGACGCGGCGGTGGAAGGCGCGGCGCATCTGTTCGGCGCTGGAAAAGCCGCAGGCCCAGGCGATGGTCTCGGTGTCGTCGGCGGTTTCCTCGAGGTGGCGGCGGGCAGCTTCCACCCGCGCCACTTCCACGAACCGCCCCGGCGTCAGCCCCGTCTCGCTGACAAAGGCTCTTGCAAGCGTGCGCTCGCTCATATGGGCGCGCTCGGCCAGCGCCGGGACCGACAGGTCAGCCGCCACATTATCGAGCACCCACTGGGTGATCTCGCCGATGCGGCCCTTCGCGGCATGCTGCGCCACGAGCTGGGCTGAAAACTGCGACTGGCCGCCCGGGCGGATCATGAACAGCACATGCCGCCGGGCCACCGCCAGCGCCATGTCGCGCCCGCAATCTTCCTCAACCAGCGCCAGGGCAAGGTCCATGCCCGCCGTCACCCCGGCAGACGTCCACACATTGCCGTCGCGCACATAGATGGAATCTGCGTCAACCGTCAGGGTAGGGAACATCTCGTCGAGGTCGCCGGCGACGTTCCAGTGCGTTGTTACCCGGCGACCGTCGATCAGCCCGGCGCGGGCAAGGATGAAGGTGCCGGTGCAGACGGATGTGATGCGCTCGGCCGCAGCGCCGGCGCGGGCCACCACGTCCAGTACCGCGTCATCGCGCATCGCCTGGATCGTGCCCTCGCCGCCCGGCACGACAAGCGTGTGCAGGCCCGAAAGATAGTCGTCCGTGAGGTCGGCAAAACCGATATCGGCGACAAGCTGCAGGCCCGAGGTGGTGCGGAACGGCCCGGCCTCAGCGGCTGCGATGGTGATATCGTAGGCGTCGCTTGGGGTGTCTGCGTCGTCCGTCTGCGGCGTCAGCCCCTCCGGCGCCCACAGGCGCGGATTGGCGCGCGCGTCATTGACGCTGGCGAGGATTTCAAGCGGCCCGGTGATGTCCAGCACCTGCACATCCGTATAGGCGATCATCAGCACGCGCCGCGGCTCGGCCGGGCGGCTGGGGGCGGATTTCGCAGGGGTTGTCTCGGATTTTGTGCTCATGCGGCAAAGCATAGGCGCAAAGCCGCGCTGACTGAAAGGCCATTCACCCCGCAAATTCAGTCACGGTTTCGGGAGGGGAGGCATGAGCAAGCTGAGAGAGATCCTCCGGTCGAGCCGGAGGAAGGGCGCCTAAATGTAACCGCTGTCCCTCCGGCTTGACCGGAGGGTCCATGGGACTCAGCAGTTTATCCTGAAGGCCCCGCACTGCCGTGATCCTGGCCCGCGCAAACCATGCTGCAGACTCCCATAGGCCCTCTGGTCAAGCCAGAGGGCGAGCGGGGTTGGGGGTAGGTGAGAAGCCGCGAGCGTCTGGACCACCCTCCCCTTGATGGGGAGGGTCGGCGGCAGGGCCGCCGGGGTGGGGTGACAGAGGCGGCGGGGAGGGCGATGCCATCCGTTCCATTCACCCCCCACCCCAACCCCTCCCCACAAGGGGGAGGGGCTATGGATGCGTCAGCTCTTCAGCGTGCATTTGCCGTTATTGATGACCACCACGTCGCGTTCCTTGAGGCGGGCACGGAAGGAGGCGATGGGGCCGTCCTTCCACACATCCACGAGGATCGTTTCGCCGGGGAAAACGGGGGACGAGAAGCGGACGTCGAAGCCCGTGATCGCCGTGTGGTCGTAATCGGCGGCGGAGCCGAGAATGGCGCGGCAGCAGGTGCCGTAGGTGCACAGCCCGTGCAGGATCGGCGCGGGGAACCCGGCGGCGGTGGCGAATTCCGGGTCCGCATGCAGCGGGTTGCGGTCACCGGACAGCCGGTACAGCAGCGCCTGATCAGCCCGGGTATCCACCTCGATGGTCTGGTCCGGGGCGCGGTCGGGCAGCGCATGGGGCTTGGGCGCGCCGTCGGTCGGCCCGCCGAAGCCGCCATCGCCGCGGGCAAAGGTGGTGCTGGTGAGCGTGCACAGCTTGTCATCCGTGTCCGCCAGGCGGATGTCGGTCTCGGTGACGATCACCGCCCCCTTGTCCGCGCCCTTGTCCCAGGCGCCGACTACGCGGCTGTCGGCGATGATGTCAGCTGCTGCCGGCAGCGGCCGGTGCAGGGTCAGCTTCTGCTCCCCATGCACCACCATCAGATAGTTGATGCCGCTGTCGCGCAGCGGGCCCGCGCCCCAGGCAATGACCGTCGCCATGGTCGGCACGGTCTTGAGGTCCTTCTCATAGACGTAAGGCAGCTCCTTCGCCGCCAGCGGGTCACGGCCCATGCCGACGCCGAGCGCATAGAGCATGGTCTCCCGATCCCCATAGGAAAACCGCTCGCCCTCGGATGTGAGGGACATCAGGTGATCGTAATCAATGGCCATGGACGTGCTCCCGATCTGGCTTTGCGTGTTTGCGCCAAGCAAAGCGCGGGAGGCCGGGGGAGGGCAAGTGTTTGTGCGCCGACCCGTTGCTCCGGACTTGCTCCGGAGCCTACTCGCCGTGCCGCATGGCAAAACGTAAAAGCTGACGCCTCTACCTGCCGATCCGCGAGTGGACCCCGGATCACGTCCGGGGTGACGCAGAGTGGGGTTTGCCCTGCGCCCACCCAACCGCTTTCCCTCCGGCTTGACCGGAGGGGCTATCGGAGGATGCGGCGGGTTGGTTGGTCTGAAAAAATCTGCTGACTCACATGGGCCCTCCGGTCGAGCCGGAGGGAGAGCGTATGTGTGTTGTAGTGTGCGGGTAAGAGTGTAAGCGCCGTCAGTGTTCGCCGAGCACTTTCCACAGGCTGGTGGCCTGGCAGATCAACTCGTCATCGACGAAGAAATCCGCGGCGCAGAAGACGATGGCGCGGGTTTTGCGGGTGAGGCGGGTGCGGGCGGTGACGAGGTCGCCGACCTTGGCGGTGCCGGTGTAACTCGTCTGCATGCTGAGGGTCACACACGGCTTGCGGCCGGTGGCGTTCCACGCGGTGCTGCCGACAACGGCGTCGGCGAAGGTCATCAGCATGCCCGGATGCAGCTTGCCATCCGCATCCACATGCCGGTCATCGACGCGGAAGGCCTCGAGCCGCTCAAGCCCGTCATTTTCCGCGGTCTCCGTATAGAGCGGGCCGACAAACGCCTCGAACGGGTCGCGCAGCTCCATGGCGGTGAAGCCGTCGAGCGCCTCCGGCGGGCGCGGGGAGGGGATGGCGGGCTTCTGCTGCTCGCCCTTCTGGGTATCGCGGGCCTCGGTCATGCGCCCGCTCCCGTCTTGCCTGATCCCTTCCTGGTGGCGATCCGGAACACGCCGGTGGCGGCCATCAGCATGCGCGGGGCGGCAGCATCGGCATCCTCGACCTGCACGTCGCAGGACAGGAAGACGACCGTGCGCGTGCGGCGGGTAATGGTGGCGGTGGCCGTCACCACGTCGCCCGGCTTGCCGGGGCCGGTGAAATCGCAATTGATGGACAGGGTCTCGACCGCGTCGCCCGCAGCTTCCCGCGCCGCGCCTGCCAGCGTGATGGAGGCAAACGACATCATCATGCCCCCATGCAGCATGTCCGCGCCGTTGAGGTGGTGCTGCTCGATGGTGAAGCTCAGCGTATAGGCCTCGCGCCCCTCCACCTTCGTCACCGGGCCCACATAGGCCTCGAAACCGGCCGACAGGGTCGGCGCCGTCGGGGTTGCCAGGGTCATACTCATCGCGAACTCACCATTACCAGTGTCAAAACGGGGGACTATGTAGCCCCGGGCGACACGCGATAAAAGGGGGCCATGCACCAGCATCTGGAAACCCTGATATTCGAAACCCCGGGCGCAGGCCTCTCGGACATCACCCGCCACGTGGCTGATGCGCTCGGCCGGGCGCGCCTGGCGCAGGGGGCTGTGACCCTGTTTCTGCGCCATACATCCGCGTCGCTCACCATCCAGGAGAACGCCGACCCTGACGTGCTGGCGGATCTGAAGGATTTTTTCGAGCGCATCGCGCCCTTTACCGGGCCCTACCGGCACACGACCGAGGGCCCCGACGACATGCCCGCCCATATCAAGGCTGCGCTCACCGCCACCAGCCTCACCATTCCGGTGGATAAGGGCCGCATGGTGCTGGGCACCTGGCAGGGCATCTACCTGTTCGAGCACCGCAGCCGCCCGCACAGGCGCGAAGTGGTGGTCCAGGCCATGGGCACGGAAGCAGGAAACCCGGTCAGGAATTCCTGACCGGGTTTCGGGATGTCAGTGCTGGGGATGCCGTTTGGCAGCCCGCGTTAGAAGCCCATGGGGGCCATGCTGATTGGGCCGATCTCGTCCGGGCGGACGATCTCCTCGCCGATCCACCTGGCCGGCACGCCCAGCTCGATCATGGCGTCACGCACCACCTGGGTGCGGGCATCCGGGCCGTCGCCATTTGCAAGCGTCACGTGGCTCAGCTCAAGGCCGGTCACTTCCGCAGCAATCACTTCGAGCGTCTCGCGCGCCGGGTCGGTCAGCTCGCTGGTGCCGACCGGGAAGTAGACCACATAGGTGTAGCCGAAGGAGGGGACCTGCGCCTGGTCGCCATAGCGGGCCTCTTCACCGGCGAAGGCCGGCATGGTGGCGGTGATGGTCACCACCGAGGTCGCCAGCGGGGCTTCCGCGGCGATGTCGCCGCGCTCCGCAGGGGCCTTGGCACCATTGGCGAAAGCTGCCGCGCCGCCGATGCCGAAGGCACAGGCACCCGCAAGCGCCATGATGCCGAACTGACGTCGAATGCTGAAGCGTTGCATGATCCACTCTCCTGGTGTGTGCCGCGCTGTCCGGTCTGGTCTCACCAGCGGTCGACGCGGCGTCTGCGGGAATAACCCCCCGCAGCGGGGTGAAGTTCCTGATTGTCATCTGTGTCAGCAGGCGCCGCCGGATCCGTCAGCAAGCTCGAGGGGCTTGGGGGGGCTGGGGGGCTTGAGCCTGAACCGGCCCCGGCGGCGCCCTTTTGACAGGGTGCAAGATGGAAGCGGAATCCGGCGCACGCATGATCGCGCGAAGGTGAATGGGTGGTCATTTTGCGGCCCAAATGCGGCGATGACGTAGGGGCATTGGGCTAAAGCGCTGATTTTGCACGGGAATTGAGGGCGGCTTTCAATGCTGTAATTTGCCCTTCCTGCGCGCGGCGTAACCCCCTATGGTTCGCGCCGACTGGCGGGTTCGTTCGGTTTTGATACCCGCATACCCATATGGTTTCGCGCACGCCCTGTCCGCCGCAGTTTTGAGCCCCGCCCGGGGACGCCCCTCGCGGAAACTGCGGGGCGGGTGACGCAGGATTTCCCAACAAGGAGTGACAGCATGAGAGAAGCAGTCATCGTCTCCACCGCCCGTACCGGCCTTGCCAAGTCCGGCCGCGGTGGCTTCAACATGACCCACGGTGCCGCCATGGGCGGTCACGCCCTCAAGCACGCCATCGAGCGCGCCAAGATCGATCCGGCTGAAGTCGACGACGTGATCATGGGCTGCGGCACGCCGGAAGGCGCCACCGGCCAGAATGTCGGCCGTCTTGCTGCCATGTGGGCCGGCTGCCCGGTCACCACGTCCGGCACCACCGTCAACCGCTTCTGCTCCTCGGGCCTGCAGTCCATCGCCCTGGCCGCCGGCCGCATCGTCAATGACGGTGTGGACGTGATGGCCGCCGGTGGCGTTGAGTCCATCTCGCTGGTGCAGATGCAGGGCATCAACCTGAACCACATCACCGAAGAAAAGCTCATGAACGAGCTTCCGGCGCTGTGGATGCCGATGATCGAGACCGCCGACATCGTGGCCGAGCGCTACAACATCTCCCGCGAAGCGCAGGATGAGTACGCGCTGCAGTCGCAGCAGCGCACCGCCGCCGCCCAGCAGGCCGGCAAGTTCGACGACGAGATCGTTCCGATGAACGTGAAGATGAAGGTCGTCAACAAGGAGACCAAGGAAGAGTCGATCGTCGACTACGTGGTCGACAAGGACGAGTGCAACCGTCCGCAGACGACGCTGGAAGGCCTCAACGGCCTGCAGCCGGTGCGCGGCGAAGGCCAGTACATCACCGCCGGCAACGCCTCGCAGCTGTCTGATGGTGCCTCCATGGTCATCATGATGGAGCGCAAGGAAGCCGAGCGTCGCGGCCTCGACATCATGGGCGTGTTCCGCGGCTTCCAGGTCGCCGGCTGCGAGCCGGACGAGATGGGTATCGGCCCGGTCTTCGCTGTGCCCAAGCTGCTGGACAAGGCCGGCGTCAAGAAGGACGACATCGACCTGTGGGAACTGAACGAAGCGTTCGCCTCGCAGTGCCTGTACAGCCGTGACACGCTGGAAATCGACAACGACAAGTACAACGTCAATGGCGGTTCCATCTCCATCGGCCACCCCTACGGCATGACCGGCGCCCGCTGCACCGGCCACCTGCTCATCGAAGGCAAGCGCCGCAACGCCAAGCTCGGCGTCGTGACCATGTGCATCGGTGGCGGCATGGGTGCCGCCGGCCTGTTCGAGATGTAATCTCCGAATACGGACCGTTTGAGACTGGAAAGGGCCCGGCAGTGCTGCCGGGCCCTTTTTGTTTTGGGGGGAGGGCGCGCCCCTTATCCGCATCCCTCCGGCTTGACCGGAGGGTCTACTCTCGGGGCTGCTTGCCGCGGCGCGAGCGGGTACGGCACAGCAGGTGCCGCGCACCCTGTGCCCAACAGCGGAGGCGAGTGGGCCCTCCGGTCAAGCCGGAGGGATACGGTGGTGGTGTGGAATGTGAGGGTGACTTTTCCCCGGCCTGAGAACTTCGCGCGATAATGGCCCCATGACCTCCCGCCACACGGGCAGCCGGGCCGACCGGACCTGGGCGGGAGGGCGGATGCCCGGAAGGCCGGGCGAGAGGCGGCCCCTTGGGAACGTGGGGTGCGCGCGTTTGGCCGCGATGCGCAAGTAACGGGTGCGCATTAGATGGGCGGTGGTGTCCCGAACCCGGTCACGCCCTGAAAAAGCTGGCCCCACCGCGTCCAGG